>Ga0307374_10011689_pt1 | contig 12432 bp, 15 predicted proteins | sample OX3MG_FD_202532 | JGI IMG/M metagenome (GOLD analysis project Ga0307374, IMG submission 202532) | Soil microbial communities from Risofladan, Vaasa, Finland - OX-3 | ecosystem: Environmental > Terrestrial > Soil > Coastal area > Acid sulfate soil | place: Finland: Risofladan, Vaasa | collected...
AGAGATCATGAAGCTGATCTACCAGCAGTTGTTCCCCGGCGGGCCACCATTGAGTAGCAGTCAACAGTCTGATCAGCTCGGTTAGCACGTACGGGCTACCCATCGTCGAGTACCACGTCGCCACCTAAGGCGGAGGTGGGCGAGAGCATTTTCTCCGCCAGCCCGCTACCGTCGCTCACCGTCAGAAACCTCCCTCGTCGTAGTGCTGGAATACCGCAACGACGTCGAGGTCCATGACCTCGCTGGCCGAGGCAGCGCGAGTCGAATCGGTCATCGCGTCGTCGGCGATCGCGGGGATCGTGGTCGAGCAAGCCCGAGCCGAACGGATCGTCCGAGACGCGGACCAGCGGCTCCGATTTCCTCACAATCCACCCGTTCGTGGACGGCAACAGGCGGACCTCCCGCCTGCTCGGCAGGCGCCTGCTCACTTGGGTCGGCTACGGCGTGGGGCGCTACGCGTCCCTTGAGGGACTCGTCTACGAAGGCCGCGATGCCTACTACGACGCACTTGCGGCGTCCACCACCGGCCGGCAGCACACCACGCACGATCCGTGGCCGTGGCTCGGGTCTTTGTCGAGGTGGCCCGCCGAGGCGTACGAGACCGTCGCGAAGCAGCCGATCACCGTTCTGGGATGACCAAGCAGGACCGGATCCGGAACTACGTGCTCAACCAGGCCGGGGCATCTTTCGAGGCGGCGGACATCAAAAGAGGAGTGAGCGATCAGTCGATCCGTCTCGTGCTGCGAGAACTGAAGGACGAGGGTCTCGTCAACGAGTCATTGCGTTCGGTGAAGATACCGACCTCGCCGGCGTGGATCTCGATCCATTCGGCGCCCTCGTCACCCGCCTGCCACGAGTACAGCGTGTCGGGGATCACGTACCCCATGCCCGCACTGACTCGCTGGTTGCCGAAGATCAGCTCGCCGCTGAGGACGTAGTCGACCTGCAGGGTGCCGTGGCGGTGCGGCTTCACCCGTTCGCCGGGCTTGGCCTTCTCGTGGAACACCGACAGCTTCGGCGACTGGAGGATGGTCTTGGTGACGAGGTCGCGCCCGAACAGCTCGATCATCTCTTGCCCCTCCGGGCCGTCGCCGGCCAGGTCGACGATCGTGTAACCCGGCAGCTGGGCGGTGTCGAAGCAGGTCAGCTTGGTTGGCTGTTCCATGGGTGGCCCCCGGTCGACGATGGTTGGGATGTCCGTCGATACGAAAGTAGTACGAATGATCACGGCAACCGAGGCCGATCGGCCAGGACGGCTGAGGCCCACCGGCCCGTCGATCCACACAATTGCCGTATGGGCAGTCGATCTTCGGCACCTCTAAGCTTTTCGATCGTGGCTCATGTCGCCGAGGACGAGGTAGACCAAACGGGGCCGAAGTCGTTAGCTGGGGCAGAGGCCGACCGGCCTCGGCCACCTTCGAGCCGGTTGCGGCCTGACGACAACCCCTGATGGCGGACGACCGAGTGCAGCCCGACGTCCAAGGGCCGGTCAACGGATCGCGTCCACCCTGGGGCGTGCCCCGGAGCGACCCGGCGCAGTTTGGCTACCGAGTCGAGGAGTACCAGCTGAGCGGCGTTGCCGCGTGCTACCAGCAATCGGCCGACCACCTGGCCGCCCAGATCGAAGTGGAGGAGCTGGGCACAGCCCCCTACCGCACCCGTCTGCTGGTGATTCGACCTGAAGATCCGACGCAGTTCAACCACACGGTGTTGCTCAACTGGCAGAACGTGTCGGCCGGGCACGAATCGTGGGCCCCGAGCGACGGCGAGCTCTACGAGGGCTATGCCTGGGTAGGGGTCAGCGCCCAGGAGGTGGGGTTGTTCGGACCACCGGTGGGAATGGGCCGTGGGGCCAGAGCGAATGCCAAGGGACTGGTGGACGAAGACCCCGAGCGGTACGGCATGCTGCGGCACCCTGGTGATCCCGGATCGTTCGACATCTTCGCCGATGCCGCCCGCGTCGTGGGTCCAGGACGGTCGACAGCCGTTGATCCCTTGGCCGGACTGGACGTCCATCACGTCATTGCCGTCGGCGGATCGCAGTCGGCGATGCGCTTGGTTGCCTATGCCAATGCGCTGCACCATCGGCATCGGGTTGTCGACGGCTACGCGCTGTCTGTCTGGGAAGGGCGTGCGCCCAATCTGCTTGACGGACCGATCTCCTACGGTGGTGGCAGGACGGTCATTCGGGAGGACCTCGAGGTGCCCGTGGTCGTGGTGAACAGTGAGTTCGAGACGCTTGCCCTCCATGCCACCGGAGCGGTCGACTCGGCGTGGATCCGCTACTGGGAGGTAGCCGGCACGCCCCACGGGGTCACCCGGAGGCCCGATCTCCCTCATGGCCGCGGCTGGGAGCCGAACACCCTGCGGTTCAAGCCCGTCGCCGAGTCGGCCATACGGCACGTCCGTCGATGGGTGGCCGAAGGTCGGCCTGCCCCGTCGTTCCCCCGCATCGCCGTCGACCCGGGCCGCCCACCGCATATCCGGCGCGACGCTCACGGGAACGCCGTCGGGGGCATCCGCCTTCCGGAGCTCGAAGCGCCAGTGGCCGAGTACCGCGGTATGGCGGTGGGCACCGGACTGCCCCCTCTTTTCGGCGCGGCCCGACCCTTCTGCGATGACGAGATCAGGGTGCTGTACCCGTCCCGTCGACTCCTCGCCGCCCGGTGGCAGAGGGCCGTCGACGACCTGACCGCGTCGGAGGCCATCCGTCCCGAGGACGCTGGGCCCATGGCCCGAGGGATCGACAGCGTGCGCGTGCCGAGCGACGAGCCCGACGCCGCGTTGCAACCGTTGGACCGCCCGTGACACCGCATCAGGCCGGCTGATTACCAGGGCCGATCCGGCGCCGCAGAGGCTGCCAGCGGGTGCACTGGCTAAGGTCGGTGCACCCACGCAGGGGGAGGACCACCGTGTCAGACGCTCATCGCATTGCCGTCAGCCGGATAGTAAAGGCCCCTCCGGCCACGGTCTTTCGCATCGTCACCGACCCCCACCTGCAGGTCGAGATCGACGGCTCAGGCATGCTCGAGGCGGCACCGGGTGCCAGGCGCGTCGAAGCGGTGGGCGACACCTTCGAGATGGACATGGACCGCGAGCCACTGGGTGACGTGGACATGGGGAAGTACAAGTCCTTGAACACGGTGACCAGGATCGTCCCCGACGCCCTGCTCGAGTGGAATGTCGGTTCGGCCGAACGGGGCCCCTACGGCCATGTCTACGGCTGGGAGATGAGGGCGGTGAGCGCCGATGAGACCGAGGTGACGAACTACTGCGATTGGACGAACGTACCGGAGAAGGCCCTCCCCCATTTTCCCATCGTGCCGGCGACGATGATGGAGAAGTCGGTCGAGAACCTGGCTGACATGGTCGCTCGTACATCCGAGGACCCGGGCTGAACGGCGAGGAGCGGTCGGCTCGCACCCGGGCCCTCGGCCTTCTCCATCGCTTGGCGATGCTGGTTCAGCTGACCAGCTGGTAGAGGCTCTTGCCCATGAGCCACAGGCCGATGAGAAGCGAGAGCACCACGATCACTTGGTCGCGGTGGGTATCGATCCAGGCTCGCAGGGCATCGAAGCGCCGTTGGGCCGCATCGGGCGCCAACGTGGCATAGAGCTCCATGGTGAGAATCGATGCGGAGCTGAGCACGCAGAAGAGGACCAGCGCCAGGTAGTCCCACACGGTGGACAGGTGGGCGGCGACAACGGTGGCTGCACCCGCCGCCACCAATGGCCACGGCTGGACGAAGAAGGACAGCCCGGCCACCGTCCACAGTGACAGGTGGTCAAGCTTCTTCATCCAGGTCGGAGGCTTTCTGGGCCTACCCATCCGGCGGCGCTGGCGAACGCCGATCAGGATGAGAGCGATGCCCACCGCCAGCTTGAGGGCCAGGCTGGCGGTGGAGGGGTTCGAGTGCGACCGAGGGGGACTGCCCCCGGTGGCCAGCTCCACGGCGGCGACGATCAGCACCAGCGATCCGAGCCATGTGAGTACGAAGACCAGGCCTTTGATGAGGCCGCGTTCGGCCGACAGGATCAGGATGAACGCGGTGATCGGGATGGGCTCGAGGGTGACGGCCAGGCCGATCAGTAGGAGATCGACGACGACCATCTACGCCACCCCCGCCCCCGACGCCTCTGGGTCGAGAGGATCGAGAGGGTCGGGGGGCACAGGGGGACACCATGGCACAGTTGAGGCGCCGACCCGGCAGTCCGGTGCCATGGTTTCCGGACCGGTTGGCGCCGTCGCCCTTGTGGCTACTCCGTGGTCCGGCGCTTGAAGAAGTACGACGCCAACGGGGCGGCCACGGCCAAGATGACGACGGACCAGATCAATGCGGCCTCCACCGGATGCTGCATGGGCCAAGCCGATGCGGTGGCCGACGGGTTGGGGTTCCCGAACAGGTGTCGGGCCCCGGCGGTCACCGCGCTGACCGGGTTCCAATCGGCGATCACCTGGAGCCAGCCCGGCATGTGCTGGGTCGGCACCAGGGCGTTGGAGATGAAGGCCAGCGGGAACAGGACGATGAACCCGAACGAAGCGGCTGACTCCGGGCCCTTGCTGTTCAAGCCGACACAGGCGGCCACCCACGAGAGGGAGTAGCTGAAGAACAGGGCCAGGGCGAAGCCGCCGACGATCGAGGGGATGCTGGCGCTGCCCCGCCACCCGATGGCCAGTCCGGTCAGGGCGACGATGGTGACGCACAAGGCGGCGGACATGACGTCGGCGATGGACCGGCCCACCAGGATGGCTGACCGCCACATGGGCAGGGTACGGAACCGGTCGATCACCCCTTCGTGCAGGTCGGTGCTCAACCCGACAGCGGTGCCCATGACCGAGGTGGTCAGGTTGAGGGTGAGCAGGCCGGCCAGGGCGAAGTCCTTGTACGTGCCTCCGGGAATCGGGATGCCCGACCCGAACACGAAGATGAAGAGCAACGTGAAGAGGACGGGCTGGATGGTGACGTCGGAGAGCTGCATGGGCTCGCGCGAGATGTGGATGAGGTTCCGCCGAGTCAGAGACCAGACGTCGGCCACCCGATCACCGATCCGGAAATGTGACTTGGCGGGCGCCGTGCCCACGCTGGGGATGACGGCGGTGGTCATAGGGAGGCTCCTTCGAGTTCAGGTGCTTCGGCTACTTCGGCGGGGTGGCCGGTGAGGGAGAAGAACACATCGTCCAGCGAGGGCTGGCGCACTTCGATGTTGTCGACCAGAACGCCGGCCGCGTCGAGGGCGCGCACCACCGCGGTGGCCAATCCGGGCGAATTGTCGACGGCCGCGTCCAGGACGCGACCCTCCTCGCTGACCTGGACCCGCCCCTCCACCAATTGCTGTAGGGCGGTGACGGCGTCAGGGTGGGGGGCGGACAGCGTCACCTCCAGGCGTGCCCCTTTGCTGGCCTTCTTGAGCTCTCGGGGGGTGCCCTGGGCGATCACCGTCCCGTGGTCGATGACGATGATCTTGTCGGCCAGGGTGTCGGCCTCATCGAGGTACTGGGTGGTCAAGAGCAAGGTGACGCCGTCGCCCACCAACTCCCGGATGACGTCCCACATGCGCAGGCGACTGCTCGGGTCGAGCCCGGTGGTCGGTTCGTCCAAGAACAGCACGGGCGGTCGGGTCATCATGGACGCGGCCAGGTCGAGACGGCGGCGCATTCCGCCCGAATAGCCCTTCATGATCCGATCGGCAGCGAAGGTGAGCTCAAACCGGTCGAGCAGCTCGGTCGCCCTGGCTTTGGAGGCGGAGCGGCTCATCCGGCTGAGCTCGCCGATCAGGGCCAGGTTCTGGCGCCCGGTGAGGAGCTCGTCGAGGGTGGCATCCTGCGCGGCCACGCCGATGTGGCGCCGTACTTCAGCGGCCTCGGTCACCACATCGTGGCCGGCCACGGTGGCCCGGCCACTGTCGGGGGTGGCGAAGGTGGTCAGGATCCGTACCGCGGTCGTCTTGCCCGCCCCGTTGGGGCCCAGTACCCCCAGGATGGACCCGGCCGGCACCGCGAAGTCCACTCCGGCCAGGGCCTGGGTCTCGCCGTAGCGCTTGGTCAGCCCCTCCGCTTCGATCATGAAGTCTCCAGCCATACGTCCTTACCTGTCGGCTAGTAGTCTGCACTTACTAACCGCATGGTAAGGGGTATACTTACCTGCCGTCAAGTAGCTAAGGATGGGAATGACGATTCAGGCGATCAGTGAAGTACCAGGTCCCGATGACGTCGAGGCGCCCGAGGCCAAGTCCACCCGGGATCGGATCCTCGACGTCGCGCTCGACCTCTTCATCGAGAAGGGCTACGACAAGACCTCACTGCGGGAGATCGCCGAGCCGTTGGGTTTTTCCAAGGCGGCGCTGTACTACCACTTCGCCAGCAAGGAAGACATCCTGATGGCGCTCCACATGCGCATCCATGAGTTCGGGACCGACGCCTTGGCCCAGATGGGCAACCTGGAGCCGAACGTGGCCCTGTGGGCCGAGCTCCTCGAGCAGCTGGTCGACCAGATGTTGGCCAACCGAAAGATCTTCCTCTTGCACGAGCGGAACCAGGCCGCCTTCGAGGCGATGCATCGTGAGGAGCACGATGCCCAGCACGACGATCTCCAGGAGCAGTTTCGCCGCGTGCTGGCGGACGACCGTCTGAGCGTCCGGGACCGGGTCCGGATATCGGCTTCCTTCGGGGCCATCATGGCCGCCGGCGTCATCGCCGGCGACGCGTTCGAAAGCGTCCCCACTGACGAGCTGAGCGAGATCTTGCGCGGCGCGGTACGCGACCTTCTGGGGTAGGTCCCAACCGCACCCAGTCCCCGGTGTGGCGGCGCGGCTGAGATCGGCCGACCCGCTCACCACTGTGGACATGAGAGCGATACCGTCGATCAGTGGCCATCACGCATCACTCGGATCGCGGCGGAGGACGAACGGCCACTGTCCGCCTGGCCCGGGTGGCCACCAGGACCATGGGCGCCCTGGGGACGTACCAGGTCGCACTGGATGACGAGGCCGTTGGAGGCATCAAGTCAGGCGAGGTGAAGAATTTCGCCGTCACTCCCGGCGAGCACCGGGTGACGGTGAGGGTGCCCCATCGCGACGCGGTAGCCGACGTCACGATCGGAGTGCACGAGCGAGAGATCGTGTTCCTCGAGTGCGCCCCACGGGGTGGGCCGTTCAGCGCCCTGCTCCGGTTGGTGCTGCGGGGGCGCCGGTCCGTGGATATCTACCCCTCGGAGTGACGGGCTCAGTTCATTCCTGGAATCGGCGCTGCAGGGCGTCCAGCCGCCGATCCCACTTGGTCTCCACGTCGGCCAGCCAGGTGGCCGCGTCGCCGAGGCCCGCCCCCGCCACCCGGTAGCGAACCTCTCGCCCGCTGCGCTCGCCGACGACCAGGCCGGCACCGGCCAAGGCGGTGATGTGCTTGGCCACCGCCTGCCGCGACATGGGGTAATGCTCGGCCAACGCTGTCGCTGTCAGCGGCCCTTCGGCCGCGAGCTGGTCGAGCAATTGCCGTCTGGTCGGGTCGGCCAAGGCGGCGAACACACCGTCGGCATCCCGGCTCGCGGGCGACGGCGGATCAGCGGGTGCCAATCGCCACGGGCGCGATGACCCGGCCCCACACCCCGACCAAACGGCCGTCCCATGGTGTCCAGTTCGCCGCGGCCGAGGTCGTCCGGGCCGTTGTAGCGCCGGCGGGCCGCCCCGTCGGCAGCGGGCGTTCGGTGATGGTCAGTTCGGTGCCCTCACCTTGTGGCCCCAAGAGGTAGGTCACCTCCGAGGACTCATCTTCGCCGTGCACCTCCGGCCACCACCGAAAGCGCAGCAGCTGGTGGGTGACCACTTCATCGATCCGCCCCTTACGCACGGCGCCATCGTCCTCGACGAACCGGGCGGGGCCTCCGGGTCGCAGATCCCAGTCCACGCGGGCCCCGAACCAGGTCGAGACCGAAGCGGGATCGGTCAGTGTCTCCCACAGGTGTTGGGGACTGGCGGGGATGAACAGGTGGCGCTCGAGCATGGGATTCCTCCGGGTGGCGACGGCAGCAGTGCAACTCCAGAGTTGCACATCTGGGCCGCCCACGCCTAATGTGCAACTCAATAGTTGCAGATAGCGAGGAGGTCGTCATGGGCTACCTGGTCCCAACCGTCATCGAGCAGTCGTCGCGAGGAGAGAGGGCGTACGACATCTACTCCCGCCTCCTCAAGGACCGCGTCGTCATGCTCACCACCGAGATCAACGACGACAGCGCCAGCCTGTTGACCGCCCAGCTCCTGCACCTTGCCGCCGAGGATCCTGACAAGGACATCTCCTTGTACATCAACAGCCCGGGAGGCTCGGTCACCTCGACGTTCGCCATCTACGACACCATGCAGATCATCCGGCCCGACGTGTCCACCGTGTGCCTGGGCATGGCCGCCTCGGGAGGCGCGGTGCTGCTGGCTGGAGGAGCAGCGGGCAAGCGTTACACGCTGCCCAACTCGCGGATCTTGATCCACCAACCTCACGGCGGAGCCCAAGGTCAGTCCATCGACATCGAGAACCAGGCTCGCGAGATCGCCTACTTGCGGGGACGGATCGAGCAGATCCTGGCCCACCACACCGGACAGCCCCTCGATCGGATCGTGGCCGACACCGACCGGGACTACATCCTGGGTGCCACCGAGGCGATCGAGTACGGCATGGTCGACGAGGTGCTCGAGCATCGCCAACTGCGGGCGGCACCGGCCGCGGCCAGCTGAAGGGCATCCACACACCGCAGTCCGCTGGGCTCGCTGAACGCCGATCGCCGCCTATCGTTCGGGCGTGGCTCGACGAAAGAGTTCGACGAACCGATACGAGCTCCTGACCTGCTCATGGAAGGACCATGTCCTGGTCGGGACCGATGCGGCCACGGTGACCGCCGACGACGCGCTGGTGGTACGGGAGGCCGACGGGCTGCGGTGGCACCGCTGCCTGCGGTGCGACGCCTGGGTTCCTCGGGAGAAGCCGAGCCGTCCGGCCCAGGCTTCCGTGCCTACTCGAGAGGAGATCACCCTGCCCGAACGGGGCCCGTTGCTGCGCGATCGGTACGTCCTCCGATTGATCGCCGTCGAGCGTGGTGTCCATGTCGTCCTCTATGGAGCCCTGGCCATCGTGTTCTTCATCTTCAGTCGACACCACACCGCCTATCAGCAGGACTACAACCAGCTGATGAACGACCTTTCCGGAGGTGATCCGGCATCGATCCAGCTTCGGGGTGTCCTCGGCCACCTGAAGAACCTCTTCAAGTACACCCCCGCCCACCTCTACGAGCTGGGCATCGTCCTGGCCGTCTACGCCGCGCTCGAAGCGACCGAGATGGTCGGGCTCTGGTTGGCCAGACGATGGGCCGAGTACCTGACCCTGGTGAGCACCACCTTGTTCATCCCCTTCGAGATCTACGAGATCTCAGCAGGCGTCAGCGCGTTCAAGGTGGTCATCCTGGTGATCAACGTGGCCATCGTGGTCTATCTGCTGGTGGCCAAGCGATTGTTCGGGATCCGAGGCGGCCACCGGGTCGAACACGAGCGCCGACACCGGCTCAGCGGGTGGGGGGCCCTGGAGCGAGCGACGCCCGGGTTCGAGCCGCGTCGCCCCGATCAGCCCGATGTCGAGCCCGATGCGCCCCTGGTCGGCCAACCCCCCGATCAGGCCCGGAGCACCACGGCCTGATCGGGTCGCAGGCTGCCCGAGAACGGCCGTCCCTCTCCCTCTCCGTCACTGGCTATCTCGACGACCGGGTGCGCGCCGGCCGCCGCCGCCCACCGAGCGAGGTTGTCGAGAACGACCGGGGCATCGGTGAAATTGATGAACACGACCCACCGCTCGTCTGCCTGCACCCTGCTGTAGGCGAGCACGCCTTCCGGCCCGGCCAGGAGGTCCTGGGTACCGAGCGCCAGCCCCGGGGCCCGCTTTCTGAGCTGGATCAGCCGGCGGTAGAGATGGAGCACCGAGCCCCGCTCCTCGCGTTGCGTGGCGTAGTTGCCGGTGTCGGCGTCCGGCGGGAACGGGAGCCACGTCGAGCCGTCGCCGACGGGCCAGCCGTGGTCCGTCGATCCGTCCCAGGGGATCGGGGCCCGGCAACCGTCGCGCTTGCCCGGATCGACCCGCTGCTCTTGGGGGACCACCGCATCGACGAGCCCCAGCTCCTCCCCCTGGAACAGGAACGGCGTTCCCCGCAGGGTCAAAAGGAGCACGGCCGCGGCCCGCGCCCGGGCCTCGCTCCGACGGGCCCGGGTGTCGCCGTCCTCCCCCAGGAACCCGGCGCCCAGGTCGAAGCGGGACCGGTGACGAGGATTGTCGTGGTTGGACAGCACCCAGGTGGGCCAGGCCCGGCGGGGGTCGAAGGCCCGCGTCGTGTCCTCGATGCACCGGCGCCACTTCGCGGCATCCCAGCGCGCGTACAGGGGCGGGAAGTTGAACGACAGATGAAGCTCGTCGCCCTTCCCGTAGTAGGTGGCGACGGCCTCGGTCGAGAGCAGGTAGACCTCGCCCACCACCACCCGGTCGCCGGGATAGTCGTCGACCAGGTTCCGGATGTGGCGCAGCCGTTGGTGGGTGACGGCCATGTCGTTCAGGGCCGAATGGGGGATGCCGGCCACTTCGGGAGGATCGTCGGGTAGGTCGGGGTCCTTGCCGATGCAGTGGATGACGTCGGCCCGGATCCCGTCGACGCCCCGGTCGAGCCAGAAGCGCAAGACGTCGTGCATGGCCGCCGCCACCCCGGGCTCGTCCCAGTTCAGGTCGGGCTGGGCCGGTTCGAAGAGGTGGAGATACCACTGCTCCGAGTGCGGGTCAAGGGTCCACGCCGGGGCTCCGGCCTCGAAGGCCGCCGTCCAGTTGTTCGGTGGAGCCCCTCCCTCGCCGGCATCACGCCAGACGTACCAATTCCGGTGGACGCTGTCCGGCCCCGAGCGAGCATCGACGAACCACGGATGGGCATCGGAGGTGTGGTTGGGGACCCAGTCGATGATGACCCGGATCCCCAGGGCATGGGCGTCACTCACCAGCGCATCGAAGTCCTCCAGAGTGCCGAACAAGGGGTCGACATCGCAGTAGTCGCTGACGTCGTACCCGAAGTCCACCATCGGCGAGGGGTAGAACGGAGACAGCCAGATTGCGTCCACGCCCAACCAGGCCAGATCCTGAAGCCGGGCCCGGACGCCGGGAAGGTCGCCGACACCGTCGCCATTCGAGTCGGCGAACGAACGCGGATAGACCTGATAGATGACGGCTCCCTGCCACCAGGGAGGTGAGTTCACCACGTGAGGCCGAGGGTTTCTCGCATGGTGGCTTCGAAGGAAGCATCGTCGAGCTGCCGGCGCACGGCCAAGACCATCTGGGCATCGGCGCCGACTTCAGTACGCATCGGAGCATGCGGGTCCTCCAGCGCGTCGGCAATTGCCGTGGCCACGATGCTCGGCTCCGAGCGTCCCGATGCCCCGGTCAGTGTGGAGGAGACGTTGTCCCACTGCTCCCAGAGGTCTCGGTAGATGCCCGGCCCCGGATGCTGGCCCACGTCCTTCATTCCCGGTGCGATATAGCCCGGTTCCACGATGACCACCCGGATCCCGAAGTGACCCAGCTCGTAATGGAGCGTCTCGGAGATGGCCTCCAAGGCATGCTTGGACGCGGCGTAGGCACCCTCGAGCGGCGTGGGAATGCGCCCTTGCACGGAGCTCACGTTGACGATCACGCCGCTGCCCCGTGCCCGCCAGGACGGGAGCAGGGGCTGAAGGAGCCGAAGGGGACCGATGGCATTGGTGTCGAACGCCTCCTGGAGGCGTCGGAGGGGAAAGTCCTCCAGGGGCCCTTTGGTGGAGATGCCGGCGTTGTTCACGATGGCATCGAGCTCGCCACACTCATCCAGGGCCCGTCGGATCGACGTGTCATCCCGGACATCGAGCTCAAGGCGCTGCGATGCTTCGACGCTCTCGAGGAGCTTGGCCTCCCTGGCCGTGGCCACCACGTCGTGACCACGGGCGGTCAACTCGTTGGCGGTGGCCTCACCGATGGCCCGGGCCGCTCCGGTAATGAGCACACGCATGCCGATGAGTGTAGGGAACGACAGCGGGCCAGGGACGGGCCTACCATCAGTGACCGACCACGACGAGGGAGTGAGCATGAGCGCAGAGGCGAATCGGAAGGTGGTCACGGACTTCTGGAGCGCTCTGTACCAGCGCGACTGGGACCGGGTCGGAGGGTTCTTCACCGCCGAGTCGCAGTACACCGATATGACCACCCCGGCCGACGAAGTGGCCACCGGGCCCGAGCAGATCCTGGCCCGACTGCGGCTGGGCCTCGAGCGCATCAGTGCCTACGAGCACGACCTACGGCTGATGGTGGCCGAGGGTGGGGCAGTGGTGACCGAGCACACCGAGACCTGGCACTGGCACACCGGCGAGGTGGTCGCCCTTCCGTTCGTCTCGGTCCAAG
>Ga0307374_10011690_pt1 | contig 12431 bp, 11 predicted proteins | sample OX3MG_FD_202532 | JGI IMG/M metagenome (GOLD analysis project Ga0307374, IMG submission 202532) | Soil microbial communities from Risofladan, Vaasa, Finland - OX-3 | ecosystem: Environmental > Terrestrial > Soil > Coastal area > Acid sulfate soil | place: Finland: Risofladan, Vaasa | collected...
CCTGGGACGCCCGGGGCCGGCTGCTCGCCGGGTGTTCGTGGCCTAACGGGCGGGGAGTGTCTCGGCTGCTTCGCCGCGCACCCGCGCGGCGGCGATCCAGCGGGTCGCGTTGCGATGTGACGTCCCTAGCCGCTGCTGCACCGCTCGGGTCGGAGCCTCGGGGTGGCCGGCGACGATGCGCTCGACCTCGTCGAGGAGGTCGTCGTCGATCACGCGACGCGTCCCGCCGCGCGGCGGACCGGGCTGCAGCCCGAGCAGGGCGGCCGGCAGTAGTGGGAGCGTGCCGTCGGCACGAGCCCCGAGCTGGTCGAACACGGTGAACGCATGGGCAACGCGCCTGCGCACCTCCTTGACGATCGCCGCCAGCGGAAGCTCTCGGAGCAGCGACTGGCCGATCGGCGGCTCGCCCGCGGAGCGCGACAGGGTGAGCCTCGTGAGCACGAGCTTCCCGCCGTCGACCTCGAGGCGAAGCTCGAGGTCAGGGCAACCTGGGAGCTGGGCTCGCACGAGTATCGGGCTCGTGACCGGCACGCCGGAGCTGAGGGCGAGCGCCGTGACCGGCTCGCCCTGGGGAAGCTCGTAGGTCGTGCGCATCGCAGTCAATGGCTGCTCGTCGGCCATGCCGGGAGGATAAGCAGCCGCGGACGCCGTGTCGAGGAGGCCGTGGTGTGCGCGATCGCGCTCGATAGCTCCGCCGCGCACCTCGAAGGGGCGATCGCGGACTGTCTTGAGAGGCGGATCGGTTCATCGGTATATGCCGATATAGTGATTACCCGATGGAGTTCGACGACGAAGTCATACAGCCCCCGTTACCGGTGGCCGTTCTCGGTCCGTGCCTCGCGCTCGAGCTCGCCTGGGCCGTGCGAGCTGCGGCCGTGCCGGAGCTCCGCTCCCGCCACGCCGCGCTCCTGCGGCTCTTCGAGGACCAACCGGAGCTCGTCGGATCGTTCGAGGCGCTCTGGTCGGACGGGCTCCGCGGCGCGCCCGAGCTGCTGGTCGCTGCGCATCACGCCGGTGCGCTCGGCATCACCGGTTACGCGATGCTGCGATGGGAGCTCGACCAAGCCTGGCCGACCGTCAACCTCGCGCCTGACCTGCGATCCGAGACCCCGGAGGACCGGGCGACGATTCGCGCCCGCCTGGCCGACCTCGCGCAGTCGCGAGCGAGACGGCGGATATACCTGGAGCTGCTGGGCGACGTCTGGTCCTCGCTCGAGAGATGGTGGACCACAGAAGGTCAGGCGCGAGCCCGGGCCGCGTCGACCGTCGCGATCCGGGAGGTCGGCACCGGAGCGACGTGGGCTGACATCGTCGCCCGCTCGTCTGCCGCCCGCCATGTCGCGGGACGTGCAGCCGTCGTGGCATCCGCCTTCGAATGCGGCGTGTCCGGCCCGGCGTCGATCGCCCATTGCGTCGAGGGCGCCGACATCGGGGCGGGCGCCGTGATCGCCGGCGCCTCACGCCTGCTGCGATCGACGAGCCTCCCGATGCTGCTCGTCCCCGCCATGTTGTCGGGACCGGGGACCTTTCTCGAGCTTCCCGGAGCGGTGCTCGTCGGCTTCGACGCGAGCCGCGGGGGTCCGGCCACGCCGATGGCCGGCGGCCCGACGTCGGAGCAGCTCGTTCGCCGCCTGAGGGCGCTCGCGGACCCCACGCGAGTCGAGATCCTCGGCCGCCTGGCGACGGGAGCGAGCTCGGTCGGAGAGCTCTCGACGGAGCTCGGCGTCGCGCAGGCGACGGTGAGTGGCCACGTCAAGCTTCTGCGCGACGCCGGCATCGTGAGCGGGACCCGCCGGGCGGGACGGGTCGACCTCGAGATTCGCCGCGACGCCGTCGAGGAGCTCGCGCACGAGCTCGCGACGTCGTTCGGCACTCGGGCGACTTCGTGAGCCGTCTCACGAGCGACGCGTCCCTGCAGCGGCCGCGTCGTCACGACCGGTCCATCTAGGCTTGGGCGCCGATGGACGACCACGAGCACACGCAGGGACCGGCCGCACCTCGGGCCGAGGGCACGTCGGGATCGATCGCCGTCGGCGTCGACTTCGGCACCGAGTCGGGAAGGGTGCTGCTGCTCGACCTGGCGTCGGGCCAGGAGCTCGCCGTCGAGGAGGTCCGCTACGACCGCGGAGTGATCGACGGGCTGCTACCGGACACGGGTCAGCCGCTCGCGCCGGACTGGGCGTTGCAGGACCCCGCCGACTACCTCGCCGTGCTCGAGCGGGGCGTGCCGGCGGCGGTGCGCGCGAGCGGCGTCGACCCGAGACGGATCGTCGGCATCGGCGTCGACTTCACCTCGTGCACCGTGCTACCGGTCGCGGCGGACGGGACACCGCTCTCGAGCATCGAGCGGTGGCGCGGCCGCCCGCACGCGTGGACGAAGCTGTGGAAGCACCACGCCGCGCAGCCGTACGCGGACCGGTTGACCCAGGTCGCGATCGAGCGCGGCGAGGGTTTCCTCGCGCGGTACGGGGGACGGATCTCCTCCGAGTGGTACTTCCCGAAGCTGCTCGAGCTCTTTCACGAGGACCGGGACGTGTACGAGGCCGCCGATGCATTCGTGGAGGCGACCGACTGGATCGTCTGGCAGCTGACCGGAGACCTCGTGAGGTCTGCGTGCGCGGCGGGCTACAAGGCGTTCTGGTCCGACCGAGACGGCCTGCCCCCGGTCGAGTACTTCCGGGCGGCCTACCCGGGCTTCGGCGCGCCCGGCGAGAAGCTCGGCTCGCGCTTCGCCCCGATCGGAGCGCACGCGGGGACGGTTCGACCCGAGCTCGCGGAGCGTCTCGGGCTCCCCGCCGGCGTGGCGGTGGCGGTCGGCAACGTCGACTCGTTCGTCTCGGTGCCGGGCGCAGGCGTCGACCGTGCGGGCACGTTCGTCATGGTGGTCGGGACCTCGATCTGCGACATGCTGGTACACGACAAGGAGGTACTCCTCACCGGGATCACCGGGGTCGTCCCGGACGGGATCCTCCCCGGCCGCTACGGCTACGAGGCGGGCCAGCCGGCGGTCGGCGACATGTTCGCGTGGTTCGTCGACCGACTCCTCGGTGCGGACGGCTCGGCTCGAGGTGCTCGCTACGCCGAGCTCGAAGCGGGGGCGGCGGAGATCGCGCCTGGCGCGACGGGGCTCGTCGCGCTCGACTGGTGGAATGGCAACCGCTCGATCCTCGCGGACGCCGACCTCACGGGGGCGATCGTCGGCTTCGGCCTCTCCACCACGCCCGACGAGGTGTACCGCGCGCTGCTCGAGTCGGTCGCGTACGGGACGCGTCGTATCGTCGACAACTTCGACGACAACGGCTTGGGGGTCGACGAGATCGTCGCGTGCGGCGGGATCGCGGAGAAGAGCCCGCTGCTCATGCAGCTGATCGCGGACGTGACCGCCCGGCCGGTCGCCGTTCCGACCTCGCCGCAGATCCCGGCGAGAGGCGCAGCGATCTTCGGCGCTGTCGCAGCGGGGTCGAAGGCCGGCGGCTTCGACGACGTGGCGTCCGCGGTCGAGATGCTCCGCCCGGACGTCGCGGCCCGCTACACACCTGACCGAGCGGCGGGCGAGACGTACGCAGCGACCTACGAGGTCTACCGCGGTCTCCATGACGCGCTCGGGCGGGATCGTGTCCAGTGGATGCACTCGCTGAAGGACCTGAAGCGGCGCTCGACTGCCGCCGGTGCCTCCGGGCAGCGGACGTAGGAGGGCCGGACCACAGGTGCTCGACGATCTGAAGCAGCAGGTCCTCGCCGCGAACCTCGCGCTCCCTGCGCACGGGCTCGTCGCGCTCACCTGGGGCAACGTGAGCGGCATCGATCGGGATCGGAGCCTCGTCGTGATCAAGGGGAGCGGCGTCCCGTACTCGAGCATGTCCGTCGAGGACATGGTCGTGGTCGACATGGACGGTCGGGTCGTGGAGGGCGCGCGCCCGTCGACGGACACGCCGACGCACCTCGCGCTCTACCGGGCGTACGCGGAGATCGGCGGCGTCGTCCACACGCACTCGACGTGGGCGGCAGCGTGGGCCCAGGCGGAGCGTCCGATCCCGATACTCGGGACGACGCACGCGGACCTCTCCCCCCACGACGTGCCGCTCGCGCGTCCGCTGACGGACGAGGAGGTCGCGGGCGAGTACGAGGCGCGGACCGGTGACGTCGTCGTCGAAGCCATCGGTGAGCGATCGGCCGCGGAGGTCCCCGCCGTGCTCGTGCGCTCGCACGGCCCGTTCGCGTGGGGAACGACCCCGAGCGCCGCGGTCGAGGCGGCCGTGACCCTCGAGGAGGTCGCCCACATGGCGTTGCTCACCGAGCTGTTGTCGCCGAACGCGCCCGCGCTCGGCGACGCGGTCCGCGAGAAGCACTTCTCGCGAAAGCACGGACCGAACGCCTACTACGGCCAGGGAACGTGACGGTCGGAGACGTGTCCGACCCGGAGGACGCTGGGGCCGCCACCTCGCCGTGCCCGTCGTGTGGCCTCGAGCACGTCGTCCCCGTCGAGCACGTCGTCGTGGGACGAGCGGCGCGAAGCGAGCTCGGGCGCTTCCTGGACGAGCGAGGTCTGAGGCGCGTGCTCGTCGTCGAGGACGCGAACACTGCGGAGGTGCTCGGCGACGACCTGTCGGCGGACCTCGCGGCCGCCGGTCACGTGGTCTCGACCCGGCGGTTTGCCCAACGGGCCGGGCTGCTCGCGGACGAGGACGCCGTCGGCGCCGTGCGCGACGCGATCGCCTCCCGGCGCCCGGACGTCGTGCTCGCGGTGGGCTCGGGCGTGCTCACCGACGTCACGCGTTACGCGACGTTCCTCCACGCGAAACCCTTCGTCTCGGTTCCGACCGCGCCGTCGATGGACGGCTACGCGTCGACAGTCGCCGCGATGCAGTTCGACGGTGTGAAGATCACGCTTCCGAGCCACGCCCCGCTCGCGATCTTCGCCGATACCGGTGTGCTCGCCGCGGCTCCGCGCGAGATGATCCTTTCCGGGTTCGGCGATCTCGCCGGCAAGGCATCGGCACGATTCGACTGGGAGCTCGCCGCGGGCCTGGCCGGCGAGCCGTACTGCGAAGCGGTCGCCGAGCGGGTCGCGGTGCCGCTCGAGCAGTGCCTCGAGGACACAGCGGGCCTGCTCGCCGGCGACGAGGGTCGCGTCGCGTCGCTGACCGGCGGGCTCGTGGAATCCGGGCTCGCGATGGCGATGGTCGGAAACTCCCGGCCCGCGAGCGGCTGCGAGCACCACGCCTCGCACTTCCTCGATCTGCTCGCGTTCCGAGGGCTGCGCGCGCACGCTGCCCACGGTCTCCAGGTCGCCTACGCGACGCGCTTCGCGCTCGCGATCCAGCGGCTCGCGCTGGAGAATCTCGGTGATCCGCTCCTCCAACCGGCAGGCGGCGGCGGCGGCGAAGACGAGCGATGGTGGTTCGGCGAGCAGTACCTGGCGCTGGGGCCCGTGCACGACGAGAAGCAGGTGTGGTTCGCCGAACACGCGGACGCGTGGCCGGGCACATCGGGCCACCTTGCCGAGGTGCACGAGCGGCTCGCCCGATCGAGCGCCCGATTCGAGCGCGTGGGGACCGCGCTCGGGGCCGCCGGCGTGCCCGCGACGACGGGCTTCCTCGGAACCGACGGCGCGATGTTGCGGGCGACGTTCCGTTACGCGAACCGGATCCGGAGCCGCTTCACCGTGCTCGATCTGCTCGAGAGCCAACGCCACATCGAGCCCGTGCTCGACGCGGTGATCCCCGGGGATTCGTAGGGCGCTGCGAGGCGGGAGTCAGATCACCGTCGGCTTCGCGCCTCGACGGATCGCGAGACCGGCGAGGACCTCGAGCACGACACGGTGCGCGTTGTTCACCGTGAGGTCCGCCCAGTCGTACGCGGGGCAGACCTCGACGACGTCGAGCGCGACCAGCGGCACCTCGATCGCGAGGCGGCGCACCGCTCGGAGCAGGTCCACCGGGGCGAGCCCGCCCGGCTCGGGCGTGCCCGTCCCGGGCGCGAATCCCGGGTCGAGAACGTCGATGTCGACAGAGAGGTAGACCGCATCACAGCCGTCCATTGCTTGCGAGACGGCGTCTGCGACGACCGCGTCGAGCCCTCGCTCCCACACCTCGTGCATCAGGTGGTAGCGCATCGACTGCTCGCGCATCCAGGCGAACGTCTCCGCCGGCGGCCAGTAGCCGCGGAGACCGATCTGCACGAAGTTGCGCCCGAGCACCGCACCGGACTCGATGAGACGGCGCATCGGCGTGCCGTGGCTCGCGAGGTTGCCGTCGATCGAGTCGGCCGTGTCCGCGTGCGCGTCGAAGTGGACGACCCCCACTCGTCCCCATCCCCGCGCGCGGGCGACCGCGGTCGCGGCCGGCCAGGTGATCGAGTGGTCCCCGCCGAGCACCACCGGGAAGATGCCGAGGTCGGCAACCGTCGCGACGCGCTCGCGGATCGCCGCGTGCGCGGCGTCGACTAGGCCGTGGGGGCAGATCGCGTCGCCGAAGTCGACGACCTCGAGATGGTCGAAGATCTCGATCCCGAGGTCGAGGTGGAACGTGCCCGGGCCGTAGGCGAGGGCCCGGAGCGCCCGCGGGCCGAAGCGAGCGCCGGGGCGGTGCGTCGTCGAGTCGTCCCACGGCGCGCCGACGACGGCCACGTCCGGGTCCCAGTCGGCGAGGTCGGACTGCTCGGTGAGCAGGGGACGCTGGGCGAACGTCGCGAGTCCCTGGAACGACGGGCCGCCGAGCTGAGCCCGGAGCCCCGGCGGGAGGTCGGGTCGTTTCCCGGCGTCGCCCGAGCCGCCCGCGGATGACCCGGGGGCGGGCGCGTTGCCCGGGCGGGACGATCCCGATGAGCTCATGGGCACGACCCCACCCTACGCCCGGCCGATCCGGTCGGCCCTGCGCGCCTGCGCGCCTGCGCCCCTGCGCCCCTGCGCCCCTGCGGGCTCTGGCATCGGGAGATCGCCGCGTCGTGGCTCGCGCGACGCCGCCGCGTCGGCTTGCGCTTCGCGCCAACGTCGCGGCCGCTCGGTCCACTACACTCCCGACGGACGCAGAGCGTGTCCTGGTCGCTCGGTTAGCAGTGGCCCCGGACGGGGTTCCCGGCAGCCGCAGGGACGAGTCAACTGCGTCGAGAGAGACGGGGACACGGTGGCGATAGCCGAGCAGTTCGACGCGCCGTCGCGTGGCGCTCGGGAGCACCCAGGCGAGACGGTCGTCGTCGGCGCCGACGGTGCCGGGGACGCTGACCGACCGCAGGTCGACGGCGCCGGCGAGGTGCAGCTCGCGCAACAGGTGGTGACCGGGTTGCTCGTGTTCGGCCCGTTCCTCGGGGTCGCGATCGCGCTGCCCCTGCTGTGGGACGGGCTCGTGAACGCGACGGACCTCGTGATGAGCGCGGTCTTCTACGTCGTCGCGTGCGCGGGCGTGACCGTCGGGTACCACCGCCTCTTCACCCACCGGAGCTTCACGGCGACCCGCGCCCTTCGGATCGTGCTCGCGGTCGCAGGCTCGCTCGCGGTCGAGGGGTCTGTCACGGATTGGGTCGCGACGCACCGTCGCCACCATCGCTACAGCGACAATGTCGGCGACCCCCACTCGCCGCACCGCTTCGGCGAAGGGAGCGCCGCCCTCGTTCGAGGCTTCGTCTTCGCACACGTGGGATGGCTGTTCGTGAGCGACGCGACGTCGGTGGAACGCTACGCGCCGGACCTTCTCGCCGACCGGGACATCGCGCGGATCGGGCGCTGGTTCCCGGGCCTCGCGATCGCTTCGCTCGCCCTTCCCTTCGCGCTCGGGTACGCGCTCTCCGGCACGCTCTCCGGCGCGTTCGGGGCGTTCGTGTGGGCGGGGCTCGTGCGGATGGCGTTCCTCCATCACGTCACGTGGAGCGTGAACTCGCTCTGCCACATGTTCGGGAGCCGGCGGTACGAGACGAACGACCGCTCGACCGATGTCCGGATCCTCGCGCTGCTCTCGCTCGGGGAGTCCTGGCACAACGGGCACCACGCGCACCCCGCCTGCGCGCGGCACGGCGCCGAGAAGGGCCAGATCGACTTGTCGGCCGGTATCATCCGGTTGCTGGAGCGTGCCGGCTGGGCGACGAAGGTGCGCTGGCCTTCCGCACGCGCGTGCGCAGTGCCGCTGGAGCAGACCGCCACCCGCTGAGCGCGCGGCACGAGGTGGCGCTCGTGGGAGGAGGGCCGGTGGACGTCGGTGACGTGGTCGGGGAGTTCTCGCTTCGCGACGAACAGGGTGTCGAGCGATCGCTTTCCGAGCTACTCTCCGGCGGGCCACTCGTGCTGTACTTCTACCCCGCGGCGATGACGAAGGGTTGCACGGCCGAGAGCTGCCACTTTCGTGACCTCGCGGCGGAGTTCGCCGCGCTCGGCGCCCGGCGCGTCGGTGTGAGCGCAGACCCCGTGGAGCGCCAGCGGGAGTTCTCCGATGCGCACGGTTTCGACTTCCCGCTCCTGTCCGACCCCGACGGGACGGTCGCGAGGATGTTCGGGGTGAAGCGGTCGTTCGGCCCGCTGCCCATGAAGCGCTGGACGTTCGTCATCGACGCGGACGCGACGGTGCTCGCGGTGGTCCGCAGCGAGACACGGATGGCCGTCCACGCGGACCGCGCGCTCGAGGTGCTGAAGGAGCGGGCCGCGCAGTCGTGACGCCGGACCGCCCGGGCGGCACAGCACGCGTCGATCGCTAACCTGCCGTGCGTGGCGCGGCCGAGGCTCCTCGTAGACCTCTCGCCGCTGCGGCAGTTCCCGCAGTACCGGGTGCTCTGGTCCGGGTACCTCATCACGACGCTCGGCAACCAGCTGACTGTCGTCGCGGTGCCGTACCAGATCTACCGGATCACGCACTCGTCGCTCGACGTCGGCCTCGTGAGCCTCGTGCAGATCGTGCCGCTTCTCGCGGGCTCGCTCATCGGCGGCGCCGTGGCGGACTCCTTCGACCGTCGCCGTCTGCTCATGGTCTCGCAGCTGTTGCTCGCGTCGACGAGCCTCGGGCTCGCGCTCAACGCCTCCTCGGCCCGACCGGCGCTCTGGCCACTATTCGTGTGCAGCGCCTTTCAGGCGGGCTTCTCCGGCGTCGACAGCCCGACTCGATCCGCGCTCGTGGTCAGCCTCGTGGACCGCGAGTCGCTCGTCGGGGCGAACGCGCTCTGGCAGGTTCTGTTCCAGTTCGGCCAGATCGGAGGCCCGGCGGTCGCCGGTCTGCTGCTCGGCAGGCTCGGGGTCGGCCCCGTGTACTGGATCGACCTCGCGACGTTCACGGTGTCGCTCGTGAGCCTCGTGCGGCTCCGCACGGTCCGCGTGGAGCGTCCCGACGGTGGACGAGAGCTCGGCTTCGCGGCGATGGTCGGCGGAATTCGGTTCCTGCGCGGTCACCGCGTGCTTCAGGCGATCTTCCTCGCGGACCTCAACGCGATGATCTTCGGCATGCCCCGGGCGCTCTTCCCTGCGCTCGGGCTCACGCACTTCCACGGCGGCGCCGGCACGGTCGGACTCCTGTACGCGGCCCCCGGGGTTGGCGCCTTCGCCGGTGCGGTGCTCACCGGCTGGGTCGCGCGCGTCCGCCGCCAGGGTCGGGCGGTGCTCGTCGCGATCGGCGTCTGGGGCGGCGCGATCGCCCTGTTCGGCGTCGTGCCAGAGCTCGCCGTCGCGCTCGTGCTGCTCGGCGTCGCGGGCGCCGCGGATGTCGTGTCTGCGGTGTTCCGCGCGACGATCCTGCAGTTCGAGGCGCCGCACGAGCTCCTCGGTCGTCTGCAAGCCGTGCAGACCGCGGTCGTCACGGGGGGCCCGCGGCTCGGCGACCTCGAGTCCGGCGTCGTCGCGTCGCTCGCCGGGACCGAGGTCTCGGTGGTGTCGGGCGGTCTGCTCTGTCTCCTCGGCGTCGTGCTGCTCGCCCGCCTGATACCGCGCTTCGCCGGGCTCGAGCTCGCCTCGACGCGCGCCGGAAGGGCCGCGGGGAGCACGGAGGCCGGGGGGTCGGGTGTCGGTGGGACCGGTGTGGAAGGGTAGGGAGATGGACGTCGGGATCATCGGTGGGACTGGACCGGCAGGACGGGCGCTCGCGGTGCGGCTCGCTTCGTGCGGTCCGAGCGTCGTCGTCGGATCGCGGGACGCGGCGCGAGGCGAGGAGATCGCGGCCGAGCTGCGCGCCGCGTGGCCGGATCGCGATCTCACGCTGTCGGGCACGGACAACGCGGGTGCCGCGCGGTGCGGGATCGTCGTGCTCGCGACCCCGTACGAGGCGGCGGCCGAGACCGCGCTCGACCTGGCGGACGCGCTCGAGGGCCGGGTCGTCGTCTCCATGGTGAACGCGATCGGCCGCGTCGGGCGCGAGCTACAGGCGATCGTGCCCGCGCGGGGGTCGGTGGCCGCGACGCTCCAGTCGGTGCTGCCGGGGTCCGAGGTGAGCGCGGCCTTCCAACATCTGCCTGCGCGTGACCTGGCGGCGCTCGACCGCCCCCTCGACGCGGACGTGCTCGTGTGCGCGGACTCAGAGCGCGCCGCGAGCGAGACCGCCGCACTCGTCGAAGCCGTCCCCGGCCTGCGTGCGGTGAACGCCGGCTCGCTCGCGTCCGCGGGGCCGGTCGAGGCGCTCACCGCGGTGCTCGTGAACGTGAACATCCGCTACCGGTCGCACGTCGCGCTCAAGCTCACCGGCCTTCGCTCACACGGGTCGTGATCCGGTGACGATCCGCCTCTACGACACGGCGAGGCAGGCCATCGTGCCGTTCTCGCCCGGCCCCGTCGTGTCCATCTACACGTGCGGGATCACCCCGTACGACGCCGCGCACCTCGGTCATGCCGCGACGTACCTCGCGTACGACGTGCTCCAGCGACGCCTCCGCGACCTCGGACACATCACGCGTTGCGTGCGCAACGTGACCGATGTCGACGACGACATCCTGCGCAAGGCGCGCGAGCTGGACGTGCACTACCTGGACCTCGCAGCGGACGAGATCGCCCGCTTCGACGAGCAGATGGCCGCGCTGAACGTGCTCGTGCCGTACCGCGAGCCCCGCGCGACCTCGGCGATCCCCGACATCCTCGGGTTCGTCGCGATGGTGCTCGACTCCGGGCACGCCTACCGAGCTGGCGGCGCGGTCTACTTCGACGTCTCGTCGTTCGAGCGGTTCGGCCAGATCAGCCACCTCGGCAGGGACGAGATGGTGGAGCTCGCGCGCGAGCGCGGCGGCAATCCCGACGACCCGAACAAGCGCGACCCCCTTGACTTCGTGCTCTGGCAGCCGTCGCTCCCGGACGAGCCGTCGTGGGAGTCGCTCTGGGGGCCCGGTCGTCCCGGGTGGCACATCGAGTGCTCGGCGCTGGCGATGCGCGAGCTCGGGCTGCCGATCGACCTGCACGGCGGAGGGTCGGACCTCATCTTCCCGCACCACGAATGCGAGGCCGCGCAGTCCGAGGCGGCGACCGGCGAGACCTTCGTCCGCCACTGGATGCACGTGGGTATGGTCCGTCTCGGCGGCGAGAAGATGTCGAAGTCCCTCGGGAACCTCGTGTTCGTCGGCGAGCTGCTGAAAGAGCACGAGGGCGTTGCGATCAGGCTCGCGCTGCTCTCGCAGCACTACCGGACGACGTGGGAGTGGCGTCCCGAGCTGCTCGACGAGGCGAACGACCGGCTCGCTGCATGGCGGGCCGCCGGTCCGGGTGAGGGGGCGATCGACGAGGTGCGCGCGCGCCTGGACGACGACCTCGACACGCCGGGCGCCCTGGGCGCGCTGGACGCGGCCGTGGCGGAGGGGAGCGGGGTGAGCGCGACGGCGTCGGCGCTTCTCGGCGTGGAGCTCGTCTGAGCAGTCGGACGCGGCCCGAGCGGCGCGGGCGCTGCCGGTAGGATCGCCACGTCCGACCACCGCTTGGGAGTCACGTGACCACCGACACGCGCGAAGAGATCGTCGTCCACCTCCCCGACGGCTCCTCGAGGACGCTGCCCGCGGGCGCGACGGTGGCGGACCTCGCTGCGGCGATCGGGCGCCGGCTCGCGAGGGACGCCGTAGCGGGCGAGATCGACGGGATCGCGGTCGATCTGTCCGCGCCGCTCGGCGACGGTGTGACCGCGAGGATCCTCACCGGGGAGTCCGACGGCGGGCGGCACGTGCTGCGCCACTCGACCGCGCACGTCCTCGCCCAGGCCGTGACCTCGCTCTGGCCGGGCGCACGATTCGCGATCGGGCCGGCGATCGCGGACGGCTTCTACTACGACTTCGAGCTGCCCGGCGGCGAGCGGTTCTCCGAGGACGACCTCGCGCGCATCGAGGCGCGCATGCGGGAGATCATCGCTGTAGACCAGGCGTTCGTGCGCGAGGAGCATTCGCTCGAGGAGGGGCTCGCGCTCTTCGCGGCACAGCCGTACAAGTGCGAGATCATCGAAGGCGTCTCCTCGAGCGCGGGCGCGGACGAGGAGCTCACGACCGAGCTCGCGCTC
>Ga0307374_10011691_pt1 | contig 12431 bp, 24 predicted proteins | sample OX3MG_FD_202532 | JGI IMG/M metagenome (GOLD analysis project Ga0307374, IMG submission 202532) | Soil microbial communities from Risofladan, Vaasa, Finland - OX-3 | ecosystem: Environmental > Terrestrial > Soil > Coastal area > Acid sulfate soil | place: Finland: Risofladan, Vaasa | collected...
TTCCCCACGTGGTGGAGAGGATAGCGAAAGGAATCGCCGAAGCCCTAAGATCAGAGGGACGGGAGGAATGACCATGCCGACCCCGACAATGCTATCGCTACTAGCCCAGGCCGAGCAGGCGGGCGCCAGCCACGGCCTGCAGACAGGCCTGCTGGAGGGCCTACTGGAAACCGAGAGCGGTTTTAACCCAGGGGCGACCGGCAAGAACCCAGGCGGCAGCATCGACCGCGGTATCGCCCAAATCAACAACCAGGCCCAGCCGCAGGTGAGTGACGCCCAGGCCTACAATCCGACCTTTGCGATTGATTGGGCAGCCCAATTCCTGGCGTCGAAAATTCGCAGCTGCGGCAGCGTGGTCGGCGGCTTAGAGGCCTACAATTCCGGCCAATGCCAGGGAGATACCGGCTACGCCTCCAAGGTGCTAACAGCCGCCCAGCGGTACGGCTACAGCGGCGGCGTGGTCGGCCTGGTGGAGCAGCGGGCGCCGACGGCCTTGTCGGAGATATTGGGACCAGTGGCGCCGGCCTTCGCGTCTACAGGAATACCAACGGGCCTGCTGCTGGCGGCGGCCGTCCTTTTCATGCTGGCCCTGGTGGCGAATTAGTGGCGGCCAACAAGGCACCGCGCAGAAGGGGTCGGCCGCCCAAGAGCAAGGCGCCGGCGCAGGCGCCGGCAGTGAAGCGAGAGGCGCAAGCAGTGACCGTGAAACCGCCGACGCCCCAGCCGACGCCGGAGCCGACCCCGACCAAAGAGACACACGGCCTAGAGGGCCTACACGTGGAACCGCCCCCGACCGTATCCCTAGACCCGCCCGAGGATATGCGAGTCGTCATTTTGGACACTCCCGAAGATCCCAAGGACCGGCCAGGCCCGACCAAAGAGGAAAAGATGGAGGCGGCCACGGCCGGCGCCAGGGCGATTGTGAATTTGGGGCTAGAGGCCTGGGGCAGCAAGCGCGGTTGGCGACCGCCGGAGGCCGACGAATTGGCGGCTATCGCCGACCCTTCGCTGCGTGTGGCCGTCTTTTTGTGGCCGGACATACTCGACGTGCCGATGATATGGGACGTTGCAGCTGCGGCGTCGGCCTTGGGCGCCTACGCCGGCCGGCGTGAAGGGGAGGCCCAGGCGGCCAGGAAAGCCAAAGGGGAGGAATCGGCGGCATGAGCGGCATAACCGAGGCCGAGATCAGGGCCAATTGGAAAGCCCTTCGCGAGGGCAGGGCAAAGGGCCCTTGGAATTCGCTCGTTGTCATGGCCCAGGTGAATTCGTTTGGCAAAGAGGGCGACATGGCTATGAAAATAGCCCCTTTCGCCTTCCGCCGAAACATTCTGCATTTTGTACGCGTCTGCGTGTGGTGTATGGGTATCGAGGAACAGGAGGTCGGCACGTGGTACAAGCCGCCGACAGAGCCCCCAGCAGCCGAGTGAGGGGGGCCTGGCTGCAGGGGCATTGGCTAGCCTGCGGGCCTAATGAGGTCGGAAAGACAACCCTAGTCAAGCGGCTTTTGGCCGAGATCGAGCAGCTTACGGTGCTAGATACCAAGCTAGCCGGCGAATTCACAAGCTGGCCGCGCATGAAGCACACGGTTGACGCTGCAAAGATAGCCAGGGCTACAGGTCGTGTGGTCTATCACGCCCCGCCCGGGGTCGATTGGAGCAACCCCGAACTAGACGACTTTTTTGCAGGCGTGTGGGCCCGCGGCAACAATATCGCCGTGGTCGACGAGGCGGGACACGCCTGCACGGCCGGCGGCATCCCGCGAAACTACCGGTCATGCCTACGCAGCGGCCGCGGTCGGGGTATCGCCGTTGTCACACTGGCGCAGCGCCTAGTCGGCCTGCACAATGACGCCCTGAGCGAAAGCTGGACCTATGTCCTATTCGCCCCGATTACCGGAACCGACCCCGCCAAGGCCAGAGAATTCGGCGTAGGAGAGGCGGCCTTGGACTGGCTAGCCGACCCGAGCAGGAAAATGCATGACTTCCTGGTATGGAGCCGCAGAGAACGCCGGATAATCTACCAGTACGAAGCAAAGGGGGCGAAAACAGCGTGAGCATCTTTGACTACATGCCCAAGCCGAAACCGGACAAGGCCAAAAAGGAGAAAAAGCCTTTCACAGGGCAGCGCCGATTCTCTCGGGCGACCCGCATTTTGCGGGCGGCCGGCCTATCGAATCAAGACGCCCTGGAAAAGCTGGCCCTGGCCGAATTAAAGCGCCGCTTTGGCGGCGAACCTGGCGAGGATGCGCCGGCCAGCGTCCGCCGAGACTACCAGCTAAGAAAAAAGCGGATACTTGGAAACCGACCAAAAGCCGACCCGCCGGATACACGTCCCGCCAAGACGTGAGGCGCCCGAACCAGACCACGTGGGCCACGTGTAAAAACTTGCACGTGGCCCTTGGCCTTTGCTAAATAGGGCCAGTCCGACGTGAAAGGAAGTGTCTAGATACCATGAACGCGAAGCACAAGGTCTACCTAGAAATTGCCGTGGTCGCCCTGGTGGCCGTCATGGCGGCCAAATTCCTTGGCAACATGATCGGCGGGGCCGTCGGGGCCTTCGTCAAGCAGTACATCTAGGCACGGAGGCAAACATGAATCTACAACGCTTTGCCATGACCGCCCCCGTGGCGACAGACCGTATCCGCACGGCACTCCCGGCGATTCCGTACGCGTCCGGCGCAGCCGGACAGACCAACATCACAAAGACCAACTATCTTTGTGAATTGGAGTGTGAGCTTACCGGAACCATGACCTGCATTGGCACCAGTACGAACACGCTGGGCAGCAAGGGCCCCCTGGCCTTGGTGCAGGCTATCGCCCTGGTGGTGAATAGCAAGAAGTATCCGCTTTCGGCCGACGCCTTCATGTTCTCGGTTCGGCGGATGATCGACCGCCCAGGCAGCAAGAACGCCGCGGTCGCCCCTGTGGTATCAAGCGCCAGCCCAGGAACCGCCAACGCCTGGCAGGCCTTCTTTCGCCTACCTGTGGCGGTCGCCTTCGACCGAAACGACTTGCGGGGGGCCATATGGGCCCAAAACGGCGAAACGGTCATGACCCTAGACGTGCAATTTGCGACAGAGGCCCAGGCGATCACCTTGGGCGCCGCCAACACGGCGGAATTTGTCGGGAACCTGCAGGTCTACGCCTGGTGCATTGCTGCACCAAACCCTGTGGCGCCGGACGCCAAGAACAACAAGCCCAGCCAGGGCCTGTGGAATTCCATCACCTGGCTGCACCAATTCAACAAGATCAAGCAGGCGATCACCGTCACCGGCGACAACATCATCGACCTGCAAAAGGGCCTGGAGATCATGCGTATCTTCATCGCCATTTTCAATGGCGGCACCTACACCACAGACATCCTCACCAGTGCCTACGTCGAACTGCAAAGCATTGTGTCGCCGGCCAGCTTGGACCGTCTCTGGCTGCGAAACGCCTTGGTCGACGACTACCACTTTCCATACGACGCGGCGGGCCTGCCCTACGTGCCAGGCGCCGCCGGTCAGCCGGAATTCAACGGCCTTTACGTTTTGGACTACTTCAAGACGTTTACCGACCGCGACCTGCTGCAGACCGCCGGCCTAACCGACGTGAAACTGCATTTGGAGATCAGTGCCGGAGCCTCACTCTCGGGGGCCTACGCCGAAGTCTACCAGGAGCAGCTGCTGCAGCTATCCTCACCGATTACCAAGGTCTAAGGGCCTATGACAACAAACCAAAAGGTGAACCCTAACCTAGTCTATGTAGCCGACCGGCTAATCGCCCTAATCTTCTCCAGCGGCGGGCTGGCCTATCTATGGCTAGACCACCCGACCGACGGCACGGCCACGCTGGCGATTGTCATGGTCCTGGCAGGTATGTTGACCGCGCTAAACAGCGCCCTGGTATCCGCCCTGGTGAAAGACGTGATACCTGCCCTGGTCCCTACTCCGGCGGTCTCTTCGGCATCCTCCGCATCTTCGGTGGCGGACGTTAACGAGCATACATTTGGGACATAGCAACCAAAATTCCGCCTCGGAGACCGCCTGAACCCTAACCAGCAGCCGAAAGGTCGGGAAAAGCATGGCAAACGGCAGTGGAATCGGCCTGGTGGCCGCCCTAATCGGCGCCGGCGTGGTCGGCTATGCCATCTACTCCACCAGTGGCGCAAAAGCCTCATCGAACCCGACAACCCTGCCCAATAGCCCAGCATCTATTGCTGGGCTATTGGCCCAACAGAAGAAGTACGCCACGTCTAACCCGCAGCTATCGGCCGCCTTCGGCAAGCTGGCAAATGCCGCGATCACAGGAGACGCCACGGCCGCCGGCGCCGTGCCGGCAACAAACGCCGTGGTCGAGGTAGTCCACGGCGTCGAGATCGGCGCCGGCGCCTATGCGGCCAGCAAGATTCTTCCGCCGGTCCTAAGCAGGGTCGGCAGCGCCCTTTCACGATTCCGGCCTTCACTGGCAACCGAGGCAGTGACTTCCCCAGCATCCGACGCAGCCTTGGCGACCGTAGAGGCCGACCTGTCGGCAGCGGCCGGCGACATTGGTCCATTGATTAGCGAAATTCCGGCGGTCCTACCATGACCGGCGGCGACGTGCTGGGCCTGGTGGCCGGCGGGGTATTGGTCTACATCGGATACCGCCTGCTGCACGGCGTGACCCAAACGGCCGCCGGCGGAATCCCGGGTGTGACCGTGGCGACTTCGGGCGCCAGCGCCGCGGTAGTTAAGGCCGTGGACCAGGTGGCGGCCGCCCAGGCGGCCATGACCAAGGCCAAGGTCACGCTCGCCGGCAATGACGTTGTGCCTGGGCTGCCAGTGCAGGCCCTTCGTGCGTTTGCCATGTCGCATTACGGCGTCTAGGAGGTATCGAAATGGCAGCTAAAAGCGGCGGGTTCCCCTGGACGGTGGTCATCATTGGCGTCGGCGGTTACTTCGCCTATAAGTTTTTGACCAATGCCACGGCCGCCCAGGCTGCCGGCGGCGGCCTAAGCGGCGGGTCGGGAACCCCTGGCATCTTGAACCAGCCGCTAACCCCGCAGGGCACCAACCTGCAAGGCGAGATCGGCGCCTACGTCTCCCAGCAACTGCAGAATGAGGCCGCCCTGCAGCAGCAGCTGCTGCAGGACCAGCTAAACGGCGGCGGCGGGTCGAGTACCAGCAGCGGCGGCGGGTCGAGTACCAGCAGCGGCAGCGGCGTCACCAACGGCGAACAGCCCCCTACCATGTCCTGGGTGACGGGAAACATCAAGGCGATAGAAGATAAGTACGCGGCGGCCACGTCGGCCAGCCAGCGGGCGACCCTTCACGCCCAGGCCGAGAACATCAGGCTACAGGCGCAGAACGCCGGCCTGGGGGCCCTGGTATACAACCCTAACCTGGGCTATGCCCAGCTTGTGACCACAACGGGGGCGACACTGTGAGCCTGCCGGAATACCAGGTATTTTACCGAGGCCCGACCGACCCTGCCCAGCAGCCTTCAACAGGCGAAGGGGCCCCGCCAGGTCACCGCGTCTTTCGCCGGCGCATCCCGTTGACTAACCTGGCAAACGCCAAATCGTTTGACTTCGGTTTTCTGGCCCGCCGTGTGGCCGTGTGGAACCCTAGCGGCTATGACGTTTACCTGACCGGCGGTAACGGTGACGTGAACAGCAACGTCTTTGACGACGTGGCCCCTGGCAGCGTGTGGTCTAGCATCAACCTGGCCTATGACGGCCAGGGTCAAGTGCAGCTGCTGGCACAATCGTCAGTGATTCAACCGGCCAACGTTTTGCCATTCGTCATTCTGTCCGCAACCGAGGACGGCTCGAACCCAATGGATAGCCGAATCGTGCAGATTGTCGGCGAGCCTGGGCCCACAACCGGCGTGGCCCGTCAGCTAGAGGGCCTAGACCTGGGCAGCCCGCAGGTCATGCGGCTTGCGTCGGTTATCCCTTGGTCGCAAATCGGCCAAATTTACAGCGCATCGAGCTTGGTCGAACTACTGGTGACGGCACCAATTGGCAAGGACGGCCAGCCCTTCAACCAAAGCGGGAATTTTAACAGCGGCAGCGTCGGCGTATTGGACGTGGAGGGCTACACAACCGACACGCTGCACGTCCCGCCGACACTGCTAACCGCCAGCAGCGCCGCGTCTTTTCAATTCACCACCTGGGCGGCGGCGTCCGGCTTGACGGGCGGCCTGGCCTTTGGCTTTGTCAGCAGTCTGCTGCTAGACTTTTCGGCCCCCTTGTCCGCCCGCCTGGTGGTCTACCTGACAGGTGCATCGGACGCCGGCGCGGCCACACCTGGGGCGGTAAGCCCTGTGGTCGACTACCTGCTAGACATTCAAGCCAGCACCAGGGACCATCAATACCTGCCGAAATTCAAGAGCGCCCCGAACTCTAACCTGCATGGCTGGCTAAACTTCTGGAGCCCAGGAACCCCGACGGTTTCTTGTGTGGCCCGTAACGCATCAGTGAACAGCTAGGAGGCGACAGCATGAAAACCATGACCTTTACCAGTGAGCAGGAATATCAGAATTGGCACAACGGCCAGCCGACGCCCCCGAGCATCGCCGAGGTCCGGCGCGACCGTGAGGCCGTGGCCGACCCTTCGCCCGAGGGCGAACCGGCGGCCGCCCCTGCCGTCACCATCACCGTCACCATCAACGATTAGGCCGTCAGCGGCACAAAACGGGACTACAATCGACGGGGCGGTTAGAAAGGGGGCGAAGGTCATGGCGAAGGGAGCAGCCCGCAAAAAGCCGCACTACAGCGCCGCTACGCTGGCGAAGAAGCGGGCGGCTGGCAAGCGGCTGGCCGCACGGTTTGGATTCAAGAAGGGGCACGGCAGAAAAAAGGGATAGGGGCGCCGACGCCGAAGCAGTGGGGGCCGCTTGCATGAGGCGGTCTCCTTCCTTGGGGAGGGGCTGGCACGTCTACGACGGAGCCAGCCCCTTTTTTATTGGCAGGAATGTTAGACGCCCAGGAGAATGAGAACCCCGGAGGAGGGGAAGCAATGAGGTCGTCGGTTATTGTGGGCTTGGTCGCCGGAGTGTTTGCCCTGGGCGGCTACTACGTCGGCGGAATCGTTGGCGCTGCCGTAGGCGGCGGGGTCGGCGGTTTCTTGGGAGCCTTGGCAGTGGGCAGAGGTTAGGCCGTGTACGCCTGGCCGGAGCGCCGGCGCTATCCGTTGAACACGCGCCGCCAGGTACACGCGGCGATTGCTCATTTTGCTGCGAACCGCTGGCGCTATCCGGTCACGCTGCAGCTGCAGATAGCACACGCCATCAAGGCAAAGGCAGGTGAGCTTGGCATTAACGTTGTCGCCTTCTAGTCAGCCGAAACGAATGGGAGTGCCTATATGAGCGAACGGACACAGGTCGCCTTTCTCGCCAGGGTACAGGCCTTGGTCGCAGCCACGAAACCGGCCGCCTGCCAGGTGGCCGACCAAGCGGCAGCAACGCAGATCATCTTCGAGACAGGCTGGGGAACGTCAAGGGCCTTCACTGCCCTGCACAATCCGGCCGGCATCGACCCGCGGGGAGCCCTACAATCCTTCACGACAGAAGAGGCAGGAATGGCAGCCTATTGGGCGCTGCTGGATAGCGACTATCCCGAGGTCGGGGCGACCGTCGGGGCCAATGAGGCGGACACCGTGCAGGCCCAGCTAGAGGCCTTGGGCCGCAGCGCCTATAACGGCGTCGGCCATTACAGGGGAGAAGGCGCCTTCTCCTTCGACGGCGGGGCCCTGGTGCAGGTTTGGCAAGAGAACGTAGCGCCGGAATGGGCGGCGGCGGCAGCCGAGGGCGAGACAAAAGAGCCGGCGGAATCGACGTCGGACACAGAGCCGGACGCTGCACCAGGGCAGGTGCCGGTCGAAACGCAGGCCGAGGCCGGCGGCGAATCGCCCAACGAGCCGCCGGACATTGAACCGGCCGCAGGTCAACAGGGGCCAGTGATTATCGCAGGCGGAAACGAAGAGAGCCAGGAGCCGGCCGGCGTGGCCGAGGAACCAGACACAACGCCGGCGCCGCAGGAGACAGTCACGCCGACAGAGGCGCCAGCAGAGCAGGCGTCAGAGCCGGTTTTCGTGGCCGGAACGCCTATCGTCATCGACCCCTTGGGCGGCGGCGAATGGGTAGCCGAAACCATGCAGCTTGATTCCGGCGCCTTCGAGGCCCTTTTCTACCAGGAGCAGGCCAAGACGCTGCACCTGACCCCGACAGGGGCGACATTGGGCGGCGGGTCCGCCTTCGGGGGCACACTGCAGCTGCAGCAGACAGAGGTAACGCTGCGAATTGGCGGCGTCCCCTTCACCCTGGCGGCGGCTATCGCGCCGGTCACTGGAAACCTGCCACTGTTCGGGGCCCGTTTCTTCCAAACACGAGGCCTAAGCTGGCGCATCCTGGACAACAAAGACGGCACCGGCAGATTGGATATCTTCCAAAAGGCCTGACAGGGCCGCATCAGGGGAGGTTTCGGCCTTTGTGCCGGAGCCTCCCAACACTTATCTTGTCAGGCCCCTATAGAATAAGTCCGATGAAAGAGACAAAGGCCCGCCAGGAGCGGCTTTACAGACTTTAACTGCATAAAATCACCACAAGTTAACGAAGTTGGGAGACTAAAAGCCCACAAAAGGGCCATAGAAAAGCCTTTCGAGTATTCACTACTATGCAGGAGGCAGGAAGCGTCATGCAGGAAATGAGCAGCGAGCCGATACCAGGGATTGCCCAGCGGGCGGACGTAGACGAATGGGAGCAGCCGGCGGTCGACCGCTGGCGCCAGTATTACCGCCGAACCGACGGCGCCAGCATCTACCTGCTGGCCCTATCCGACAAAAACAAAATGACGCGGGTAAAGCCCCGCGACACGTCCCGCTACTTCGAGGCCGGCCGGCGGGCCCAACAATACAACCTGACCAAGACAACAACCCGCATCGAGGGGCCGGCGGTATTCGTCAGCCTGACCTATGACCCCAAACGCAAAACCCGCCAAGACGCCTGGCGGGAGATTGGGCCGGAGATACAGCGCACACTAGACGCCGTGTTTGCCTGGCGAGGCCGGAGAATGGCGAAGCGGTACGCCCGCACCGCCTACCTGTGGGCCATAGAGGAACAGCCAGGTACAGGCTATCCGCACGTACATATTTTGTTTGTCGGGGCCAAATGGCTGATTCCGAAGCAGAAGCTAGAGGCCCTTTGGTCACACGGCTGGGTCGACGTGCAGCGGGCATCTAGCGCGCCACACGCCGGCCGCTACGTGGCAAAATACATCGGGAAAATGCGCGGATGGACAGAGCTAGGTTATGCCATGCTTTACGCCTGCCGCGGCCGAATGTACGCCATTAGCCACCATTTTCGAGACTACCTGCATCCTGTCAAGCCCGAGGTCCGCTGGCGCCTTTATGCCATGTTCGTGCCTGGCCGAGGCCTTGGCCTATGGCTGGCCGAACGCGGCAAACGGGACAAATTCGACTGGCTGCCGGTATCAATAGACGATTGGCGAATGTTGGCGGGCCCCGGGTGCAGCTTGGTCGACCTACGCAGCGGCGAAACAGTGGACGAATTCGGCGCAGCTGCGTGAAAATGCGGCCACCTTTGCAGGTGTGACGTGGTACACGTCGAACACGGCGGGAGGTAGGCACGAGGGGAGGGCCGGAATCCCTAGAGCTCCCCACCAGGCCCAAGGAGCAAGGAGGCGGAATCATGCCGAAAGTGAGCAAGGAATTGACGAAATCGGACCTAGCCGCAGCGGCTTGGGAAATGAACGCCGGACGCATGGCCTGGCAAAACGAAGAGAGAACATCGGGCACTTTGCACGTAGATTCTGGCGCCGGCCAGGAAAGACACTACCGCCTGCAGATCGACACGACAAAAGACGGCGCCGAATTCCACGTCTACCAGTGGGGAGGAAAGACGCTGGAAAAGTCCGGATATTGGGACTTACTAGCCAGGGGCACACGCCCGACCGTCGGCGCCGCCAGAATGGCCGGCCTAATCCATATCTGGCGCTACGTCGGCGAATTCCTGGGCTGGCTGGAATGAACCTGGGCAGGTGGCACCTGTACGCCACCACAAAAACGCAGGCAGGTGACGGAATCGGCCTATACGACGCCGAATTTGACGGCTACCATATGGCTTGCTCTGGCCCTTATCCCGACCCGCAAGCCCCGACGCTGCTAGTCCTAACCAACAAGCAGCCAAAAGGCCTTTGGATATGGCTAGTGCATCCGAAAGACGACCCCAAGGAAGAGATAACGGGAAACGCAGAATCGGCCGCCGGCGCATTTTTGGACGCCATGCGGGCGGTTCGGCAGAGGAAGCAAGCGAAGGGAGCAGACACCAATGCAAAATGAACTGAATCACGCCGGAGCAGGTCGCCTGCAGACAGACAAAAAAGGCCGCTATTGGATGACGGTCCGCGACGCCGGCCTTTCAAAAGAACACCTGCAGGGAATTGTCCACGAACACGACTGGCCCTGGCAGGGAACCGAGGCCGCCCTGCAGCGCCTGGCATCCGAAGGCTATGTATTCTACCTGCTGCTAGATTGCCCAAGCATCGGCCTGGTGCGGCCGCTAAACGCCGACGGCGCAATTCCCGACGTGGCCCTGGCCTTCGCGCCACCTGCCACGGTCGCCTATGTCATGTGCCGACCCGAGGCCGACCCTGCGGCTTTGGAAATGGAGCTTGAAAAGGCGGTCGGAATCATCACAGATCGACGGTGGGAAGTAGGTCGATTGTTCGGCGCCTTCGCCCGATTAATGGCCCTGCCAGGAATGAAGAAGTGAACCCCGCGTGGTGGTGGTGGGCCTGGGCGGCAGGCGTGGTCATTCTGGGGGCCTTTATCGGCTACTGCTGGGGCACGATTCACGGCGGCCGCAAGTGGCAACGCTGGGCACGAATGATAACCGCGGCAAATGCAGTAGAAAGTCGGGAGGCAGCCAGGCAAGCCCAGGCCGACGGCCTGCGGGTCGGAATCGCCGACGTGAAGCCTGACCGTGTGCAGGTGAGCTTAAATCTGGTGCGGGCCGTGGCCCCTTTGGTGCGAGAATTCAAGGAGGCCGAAGCAGCTGCCAAGGAGCGTGAAGGCCTATGAAAACCCAGCCGAAAACAGGTATTTGGTGCGCGATATGTCCGAACCCGTCCGACGTGAGCATCGGCGGCTATGACCTGTGCGAAAGGTGCGCTGCCGACGTGAAGGTTATGGACGAAATAGGCGTGACCCGCCTGCGCGGGGTCGCCGTGGCCGTCAATGTGCTACAGGCCGTGCGCGAAGGACAAGCCAGGGGGCGCCTGCCGGCCGTGGCAAATGACGAGTGAAAGGCCCATCACCTGTGGCAGCCTCTTCTCGGGCGCAGGCCTTGGCGACATTGGCCTAGAGAGAGCCGGTTTTGTGCATCGCTGGATGGTGGAAATAGACCCCTGGCGCCGCCAGATACTGGAGAAGCGCTGGCCTGGAATCCCAAAATTCGCCGACATAGAGCAGCTGGGAGGCGGAAACCTTGAACAGGTCGACCTTATCGCCGGCGGATTTCCCTGCCAGGATATATCGTCAGCAGGAAAGGGCGCCGGCATCACCGGCGAGAAGTCTCGTCTTTGGTATGATATGCTCCGCATCATTCGCGTGGTACGACCCCGATTCGTCCTCGTGGAGAACAGTCCAAACCTCCTTAGCAGGGGGATGCGAGAAGTCCTCGGAGGACTTACCGAGAGCGGGTATAATGCGGAGTGGCAAGTTGTCGGAGCTAACGACGTTGGCGCTCCACATAAAAGAAAGAGAATCTGGATTGTGGCGTACGCCCCAGGCGTGGAATGGCCAACAGGGACCGAAAAGCTGGAATCTCTTCCAACACGCCTATGAGACGGGCGAGAACTCGATCACACTGACCGATCAGGTGAGATGGGCAAAGCATGACGGGAACTTGCCCACACCCGTTCGTGCCAGCGCACAATCACACAAGTTGTATGTCGGCGGCAACCCCACTCTGATCGGTGCTGTGGAGGAGTGGCCAACACCGCAGGCCAGGGACCACAGGATGCCAGACCCGCCAGAGAGCAAGCGCACGAAGCGCAAGGTAGAACAGGCATGGAGCCAAAACCTAAACGACGCTGCCGGAGGTTCCTTGAACCCCGATTGGATGGAGTGTCTGATGGGCGTACCTGTCGGCTGGACGGACCTCGCCTGCGATAATCCGGTTCAAATGCCCTGGCCCGCAGGCTACGTCAAGAACGCACCGTCTCCGCAGTACGAGTGGGAGCCGCCGAGAACCATCGTGAAGGGAGGTCCGAAGGACAGACGGCGCAGGATAGCGGCCGTCGGCGAGGGCCAGGTTCCCCAGGTGGTGGAGAGGATAGCGAAAGGAATCGCCGAAGCCCTAAGATCAGAGGGACGGGAGGAATGACCATGCCGACCCCGACAATGCTATCGCTACTAGCCCAGGCCGAGCAGGCGGGCGCCAGCCACG
>Ga0307374_10011696_pt1 | contig 12428 bp, 8 predicted proteins | sample OX3MG_FD_202532 | JGI IMG/M metagenome (GOLD analysis project Ga0307374, IMG submission 202532) | Soil microbial communities from Risofladan, Vaasa, Finland - OX-3 | ecosystem: Environmental > Terrestrial > Soil > Coastal area > Acid sulfate soil | place: Finland: Risofladan, Vaasa | collected...
GTGGTCCTGATCGCCCTGCCTCCCCGGATCCAGGCCACGGGACGGCGCCGCCGCCGGCGTCGCGGCGAGCCGCGGGGCGTCCCCCCGACCGCGTCCGACCGGGTTGATGCCGGTGCGTCCGCCGAGGCCGCGGCCGCCGGCGGAGGGGACCCGGAGCGACCGGTGCCCGCCTCGGTCCTCCGCAGCGGGGGGGCGGCACCGACCCGGCCACGGGCGCTGGGCATCGCCCTCCTGGGAGGACTGGTCGCCGCAGTGGTTGTGGCGCCCCTGGCCGGCGTGCTCACCGCCGCGGTGATCCTTGTCGAGCTGCTGGTGGACCGGAGCCGGTTGGTGGTGGTGGCCGGCACCATTGGACTGTTGTTGGCCACGGTGGGGTACGTGACCGTGGAACAGCACGGCAACGCCTTCGTGTCCGACATCAACTGGCCCTCGCACACCGGTGTGGCCAACTCCCTGGTGTGGCTGGCCCTGTGCCTCCTCGGGGCCGACGGCCTGGTCCAGTGGACCCGCCACCGGCGGGGTGTCGGTGACGGCGCCGTCCCGCCCGGGCCCTCAGGTCGGGCCTGACCCGAGCCCGCCGGCGCCGCCCTGGTCGCCCGTGAGCGGTGGCGGGGCCCCCGCCCGCCCGGGGCCGCCGGTGGCCCGTCGCCACCAGGCGATGGAGTTCTTCAGCCGGAGCGCCGGCTTCTCCACGATGAAGTAGCTGAGGCTGGCCGAGATGACCGAGAGCCCCAGCACCGACAGGAAGAAGGCCCAGAATTCGAGGGTGAAGTCGTGGTACCCGCCCTGGTCGAGGATCTGGTACATCCACGTCTCGTGCCAGAGGTAGATGCCGTAGGAGACCACGCCGAGCGAGGCCATGGGCCACCATTGGAGGAAGCGCCGGATCGATCCCCTCCCCTGGGGACCGAAGACCGCAGGGAGGAGGAGGAAGAAGGCGAACAGGGAGTAGAGGGCCTGGCGGGCCAGGTCGAGGTCGGACTCGAAGTAGACGGGGAGGACCGGAGATCCGATGTTCGAGACACCCCAGAAGCACACCAGGGCGCAGGCCCACGAGACCCAGGGGAACCATCGGGTGCCGAGCCATGCCGGCTCGCGGTCCCGGTGGTGCATCCAGGCACTCGCCACGGCCAGCCCCATGCCCAGGGCGAAGAGGTCGAGATAGGCGGGCAGCCAGACGGTGGCCAGCCGGTAGTACGGGGTGTGATGCGACTGGAACTGGAGCACGTAGAAACGCCAGGCGTAGCTGACGAGGGCCAGGACCACCAGTCCGGCCAACTCGAGACGGAGGGTCCCGCTGTCGGTGCGGCGAGAACGCCGGCGGCCGATGAGGGCGGCGTAGAGCGGGATGAACAGGTAGAAGGTCATCTCGACACAGAGCGACCAGGCCGCCGTGATCCCCTTCAGGTCCTGCGAGGGGAAGTAGATCTGGAGGAACAGGTAGTGCGAGGCGTACGCCTTCCATCCCCCCGGCCCGATCGGAGGCCCGGTGTGGAACACCGAGGTCGTGACGAACAGCACCAGCCAGTAGGCGGGCACGATGCGCAGGAGCCGCCGGAGCCAGAACGCCCCGGTGCGGGGCCTCGGTGCCCCGGCCAGGTGGGCCACCACGAAGGGCCGGTAGAGCAGGAATCCCGAGATGAGGAAGAAGACCGACACCCCGATCTCCAGACGGGCGGTGTAGGTCCCCACCCCGGTCGGGTTCCGGGGCGTCAGCCCCGACACGAAGGCCACGTGGACGCCGACCACGGTGACCGCGGCGATGGCGCGGAGCCCGTCGAAGGCGGGAAAGCGGGGCGGGCGTCGGGGGGCGGCCGGCTCCGGGCCGGCCTCGATCACCGGGGGCAGCTCCAGCGGCGTCTCGACCGACTCGACCAGCGAGGTCACGACGGGCCCTGGGGTCGACCGGCCGAGTGGCGACCCGGGCCGGTGGCCCAACGGCGACCGGCCCGGGTGAGCCCGGCATCGAGGGCCACCCCGGCCAGCATGGCCAGGGCCACGTCGGCCTCCACGGCGAAGCGGGCGTCGCCGAAGGCCAGGACGGCGGTGACCGAGGCCAGGACCAGCATGGCCACGAACGGGAAGGCCAGCAGGCGCCTCCGTCGCAAGACCAATGCACCGGCCAGGGCCACCGGCACCAGAAGGTAGAGGTACCCGAGGCCCAGGCGGGACACCCACGCCGGCCGGCCGGTGACGGTCTCGAGTTCGGCGCCCTGGCGGGGGCGGTAGAGGCCCCACACCCGGCCCAGCCGCACCGCGGCCACCCCGACCGTGCCGGCGGGATGGTGGGTGACGTAGGACCAGGCGGCGCGGGCCTGGTCGGCCGTGGCCGCCTGCGGCGTCCGGCCGGAGACCGACACCTGGTCGAGGCAGGCACGGCTCCACCACCCCTCGAGGCCCCCGGCCGCCGTCGCGGCGCAGTTGGCCCCGGCGACCACCGGCCCGTACTCGTCGGACAGCACCACCGTGCGGCCGAACAGGGCCACGTTCCTCCCCACCCACGGTCCCACCACCACCAGGAACAGCGCCCCCATGGTGGCCAGGGCGCGCAGCCTGGCGGCCCGGGGAACCCCGCGGACACACAGGGCCAAGGGCAGTCCGACCAGGACCACCAGGGCCACCAGGTCGGTCCGGGTGAGGGCACAGAGGCCGAGGGCCAACCCGACCAGGGCGGCATGGCCGGAGCTGGGCCGGCTCCAGAAGCTCACCGCGGCGAAGAGCAGCAGCGTGATCACGGCGATGACGGCCGTCTCGGGGCCGAGGGTGGCGGGGTTGACCCACAGCAGCGGGAAGGTGGCGAAGACCGACGCGGCCAGCAGACCGGCCCGCTCCCCCGCCAGGTCCCGGACGGCGATGCCGGCCAGGACCACGGCGGCGACGAAGAGCATGGACAGCACCACCATGTGGGCAGTGGGGCTCGTGGCGTCGGCCACGTCGGCGATGGCGAGCAGCAGTGTGGGCAGGGGTGGGTGGGCCGCCGTGGGCACGAGCAGGTGGGCCCCCGACGTGGCCGCCACCGGGTCGACGAACCAGTGGCCCCGGACCAGTTGTCGCGCCTGGACGGTGTCGTACCACGCCGACTGCGGGAGCGTCAGGCGACGGGACACGGCATGGACGAGGAGGGCCTGGATGCCGGCGGCGAGGGCTGCCACCGCGGCCAGCCATGCGGTGAAGCCCGAGCGCGCCGTCCCCGGGCGGGCGACCGCGTCGTCGGCCGGCGCAGTCGTACCGGCGGCCGGGTCGCCGTCGAGCCCGGCGGTCGAGACGGAGGGGGCGGTGGCACCGGCCGGGCCCGTCGATGTGGCGCCCGCTGCGTCGAGGGGCCCGAGCGGCAGCGACCCCGAACCGGTCGGTACGCCGACCGGCGGGGGGCTCATCGCCTCCGGATGACCTGGGCTGCCAGCGTCTGCAGCGCGACCTCTGCGGTCCGCTCCCAGGTCATCTGGTCGGCGCGTCGCAGCGCCCCCTGGCTCAGCCGGCGACGCAACATCGGATCACCCAGGATCGACCCGGCGGCCTCGACCAGTTCGGGGAGCGACGAGACCAGGAGCCCCGACTCGCCGTCGACCACCGCGTCCAGGTGCCCGGCGATGCGGGTGGCCACGGACGGTGTCCCGCAGGCTGCGGCCTCTGTGAGCGTCATGCCCCAGCCCTCGCGGACCGACGTGGAGGCGACCACCCACGCCCGCCGGTAGACGTCCACCAGGTCCGCGTCGGTCAGCCGCCCTGGGAGGGAGAACCAGTCGGCGGCGTCGGATTCCGCGATCCGGGATTCGAGGTCCGGTCGCTCGTAACCCTCACCCACGATCATGGCCCGAAGACGGGGGTGGATCTCCTTCAGGGCCACCATGGCCTCGACGAACTCGTCGAACCGCTTGACGGGCACCAGGCGACCCACCGCCACCACCAGCGGATCACCGTCACGGACCCCGCCGGGCGAGAACCGTGCGTCGATCCCCGGGGGGACCACCGTGATCCGCTCCGGTGAGAAGTGCAGCCGGCGGACCAGGTCGTCGCGGGCCGAGTCGGACAGTGTGACGATCTGGCTCCGCCGGTAGAAGGGAGGCGCTACCCGGTGCTCCAGGGTGTAGCCCAACCGGGCCAGGTTGGGGGAGAGCACCATGTTCCACATCTCGGCGTGCACGTGGTGGAGGAAGACGATCCGGGGGCAGCGGCTCCACAGCGGCGAGAAGAAGGGCATCCCGTTCCAGATCTCGACCAGGCCGTCCCCGGTTCCGATCCTCTTGCGGTACCCGGCCACCGCGGTCCGCGGGAACACGGCGTACCGACCGGCCCGGCGATTGACGGTGTAGCCGTTCCGGCGGATCTCCCTTGCCGCCCCGTCGACCCGCGATGTCCAGAGCCGGACGTCGATGCCGGCATCCGACCACCGGGACATGATCTCGTGGGCATGGAGCTCGGATCCCCCCGCTTCGGCGTCGTCGAGGTCCCGCCAGGCGACCACGTCCACCCGCCGGACCCCGGCGGTCTCCGCGATCCGTCCGAGGCGGTCGCGGCTCTCGAGCCGGCGGAGGAGGACCGAGTCGTGGGCAGGGTCGCCGTCCTCGGGATCGGGCCCGGACGGGAACGCTCCCGCACCTCGGGAGGTCGCCTCGGATCCGAGGGCCCTCCGCTCTCTGCCACTGCTCACACTGGTCCCCCGGGGTCGCGTTGGCCAATACTACTGATGCCGTCCCCGGCCGCCGCGGTGCGCAGCGTCCGGTGCCACCTCAGGTGGACCAGGCCGAAGGCCACCCCCACGACGACGGCCAGCCCCCCCTGCACGGCCAGCTCGGCCCGCGCCGTGGGGACGATGGCGCCGTGGGCCCTGTGGATCAGCACGAGGAGCACCACCACCCCCACCCCCAGCAGCACCACGATCCACCGACGGGCCGCACCGAAGAGGTAGTTGGTCAGGATGACCACCAGCCCCAGACAGGCCATGGCTCCCACCAGGGTGGCGAAGGCCGGGGCGGCGCCGCTGAGCTGGGTCGTGAAGAACGTGCTGAGGAACCACTCCGGGCCCACCAGGGCGATGGCCAGGAGCACCACCGCGGGGACCAGGAGGAAGACCAGCGTGACGGCCAGCTGGCGGAGGGCGTGCTGGCCCTGGTGCCAGCGGATGGCGGCCTCGGGCAGCACGTAGCTCCCGAGGAGGATGGCCCCGAACACCAGTGACTTGCTGGCCACCGAGATGGCGGCATAGGGGCCGGAGCTTGCCGGGTCCAGTCGGCCCACCAGGATGATGTCGGCGTTCTGGAGGGTCCCGAGGAGGACGAAGCCCACGAACGCAACCCCCAGATCGATGGAGAGGGTCCGGTCCCGGGCTTCGAGATCGGGGGCCAGGGAGGCCGCGGCCGGGTAGTTCCAGGCCTGCCCGGACAGCAGCCGGGCGTGGACGGCGGCACCGAACTCCCCCAGCAGCATGCCGACGGCGAAGCCGGCGATGCCGAAGCCCGCCGCTGCCAGGCTCAGGACGAACACGGTGCGGATCCCGATCTCCACCATGAGGTTGAGGCCGAGGCCGGCGTAGCGGCGGTGGCCCTGGAGGACGGCGCGGTCGATGCACAACAGGAGCCACACCCCCCCGGCCACGAGCACGGCTGCCACACCGCCGGAGCTCGGCAGGCGCAGGGCCGCGGCGAGGGTGGACCCGATGGCCAGGGAGAAGACCACCCAGACGCCCAGGCCGATCAGGCAGCGACGGTACAGCCGGGTGGTCCACTGGTGCACTTCCTCCTGGCGGCCCTGCGCGGTCGCCGCGGCGATGCGCCGCACCACCCCGACCAGGAGCGCCGAGCCCGGCATGGACAGGACGAAGAACAGCCCGAGGAGCTGGGCCACCCCGCCGTACTGGTGGGGGGTGAGGAGCCGGGCGATGAGCACGGTGGCCACGATGTTGAGACCGTTGGCCACCAGTCCCCCGATGGCGAGGGGACCGGCCTGGACGAATCCGGCGACGAACGATTCACCCCGTTCCTGCGGGTCCCGGTCCGGCGCCGCCGGGCCGTCGGGCGGGAGCAGCGTGCCCTGCAGGAAGGGATCGGCCATCAGACCGCCCGACGGCGTGAGTGCGATGGTGTCGAGGAGCGAGTCCTCGGTCACCCTCAGGTCGTCGGTCGCGGGCAGGGTCGCGGCCGACGGAACAGGCGATGCGCCGGCCGCACGGGATCGGGTCCCTCTGGTGGGCAGCGGACCACCGTCAGGGGGTGCGGGCGGTCGGAGCCGGCGGCTCCGGCTCCGGTGCGGGAGCCAGCCCATCACACCGGGACGTCGGTGGGCGGACGGACGTGCCGCACCCCGGGCATGGCCGGAGCGGCCGTTGCCCCCCCACTGCGCGGACCTGCCATCGGTTCCTTTCCTCCGGCCGGCCGGGCCGACGCATGTGCGGACATCCCACGGCGCCTGGTCCCACCGCCGGCTTCGGTGCGGTGGCGACCGGCGAACCGGACCGGGCCCGCCCACCCGGGCCTGGCGTGCCGGGGGCCCACCCGTCCGGGACGAGCGGTACACGATACCCCGGCAACGGTGCCGGCGACGGAACCGTGGGGGACGGCGCGACGGGAGCGGTCCGGGGACGCGGGGCCGCCCGAGGCCGGTCAGCCGGTCGTGACGGACCCGGGCGGGGCGGCACCCCCGGTGGTGGACGTGGTGCCCGGGGCGGTGCGCACCCGCTCGTGGGGCAGTCCGAGCTGCACCATCGTGGGGAGGACGTCAGGACGCAGCAGCATCCCCCCGTAGAGGGAGATGTGCTCCTGGTCGTCGTCTCGGACCGGGACTCCGTCGACATAGCCGGTGTAGACGCCGTTCGGGTCGAGGAGGCGGTTGAGGTCGATGACCGAGGCCACCCGGGGAAAGAGGCCGACCGTCCTTCGAACCAGGGCGTTGTACCGGTCGGTGCGCACGGGCTGGTTGATGTCCCAGGGGGTGCCGTTCGGTGCATCGGTGGTCTGGAGGACGTACGGAAGCGTGAACACCACCACGTGGGCGCCGCGGGAGGAGAGGATCCGGATGGCAGAGGAGAGCTCGGTTGCGAACAGGTGATCCCAGGCCGGCTCGCCGATCCGGGTCCACGTCCCGTCGATGAACCGGTCGGAGACCTCCCAGCGACCGAGCTCGAGGGCCACCACGTCGGGGTTCAGGCGGTCGACCTGCTCCTTCCAGGTCTGGGGCCAGTGGGCGCACCCCTGGGCCGCCGCGGTCACGGAACCCTCGATGTCGACCACACTGCCGGGGTCGAGATCGCAGCCCACGATGCCCTGGTTGATCACCGAGGCCCCCCACGCGCCGGCCTGCACCGCCAGCCCGGTGCCCAGGGTGAGGGCCAACGAGTCCCCGAGGAGCAGGATCCGCACATGGTGCCCGGGTGGCAGGCCCGGCGGTGGTGAGGAGGGCACCGCGAACACCCCTGTCCTCGCCGGGGCCTTGGGCACCACCTGGGGTGGAGGGGGGACGGTGGCGAGGAGGAGGGCGGTCACCACGACGGCCAGCCCCACCGGGACGGCGACAGCCAGGTGCCACCCGGGCAGGGCCCTGCGGTTCCGGACCGGCATCTCGACCAGATGGAACGACAGGACGGCGACGGCGAACGTGGCGCCCAGCCGGGCCGCGAGCAGCGCCGCCCCGGACAGCCCGGTGTGCGGCCCGTCGATCATCTGGAAGAGTGGGAAGTGGTAGAGGTAGAGCCCGTAGGAGATCCGTCCGACGTATCCCAGCGCGGAGAGGGACAGGGCCCTGGTGGCCACGGCGTGCGGCCGCACCATGACCAGCAGGATCACAGCCGCGGTGGCCGCCGCCACCAGGACGAATCCGCCGCTGTAGAGGAAGCCGTCCGTGCCGCTGACCTCGGAGAGGGCCCAGAGGAGGTACAGGCCCCCGAGGCTCCCGACGACCGAGACCACCCGACCGGGTGAGGCGTGTCCGGCGGCGCCCGCCACCTCGTTGGCCCTGACCCAGCGGGACAGGCGGGGCAGGGCCACCGCCAGGAGGGCTCCGGCCATGACCTCCTGGACCCTGGTGTCGGTCCCGTAGTAGAGGCGGGTGACACCGGCGCCGTGGTGGTACAGCACGGCGGTGGCCGTGGCCGACAGGACGATCCCCAGGGCTGCCACCGCCGCCAGGCCCCGCCGGCCCTTCCGGCGGAGGACCAACAGGGCCAGTGCCGGCCAGACCACGTAGAACTGCTCCTCCACGGCCAGCGACCAGGTGTGGAGGAGCGGGGAGGGTGGCCCGTATCGGACGAAGTAGTTCTGACCGGTCACGATGAAGTGCCAGTTGGCCACGTAGGCCAGGGTCGCGAGGGCGTCGCCCCGCAGGCCCTCCAGCGTGCTGGGCAGGGCGAACCAGTGGGCGTAGGCCGCCACCAGCAGCATGGTCCAAAAGAGGGCGGGCAGCAGCCGGCGGGCCCGGCGCTCGTAGAAGCGGCGGAAGCCGATGGAGCCGGACGAGGACCACTCGCCGATGAGCAGGGACGTGATCAGGAAGCCGGACAGGACGAAGAAGATGTCCACCCCGAGCAGGCCGCCGGCGACCCGGGACACCCCGCCGTGGAAGGCGAGTACCCCCAGCACCGCGACGGCACGGATCCCGTCCAGCCCCGCCACCTGGGGCCGGTGCCCCCTGGCCGTGGCGCCGCCCGTCGGACCGACGGCGGTGTCGCCGGGCGGCTCCCGGGCCTCCGGCTCCCCGCCGGACAGGAGATCCATCGTGGTCACGGCTGACGATCGTTGCACGTTCGAACCGCCCCGCCGGTGCGGGGTGCCGGCCGGGAGCCCTGGGTGCCCTCGGGCACCGCTTCCGGCGCGGACTGCGGATCTAGGCTGACCGGTCATGCATCGCCGGAGGCACTCCCCGCCGCGCTGGTGGCCGTGGCTGGGGCTGTGGACGGTGGTGGGCCTGACCATCCGGCTGATCACCGTGTACAGCGACCCGAACAAGGTCGCCGGGGGGGACGCCTACTTCTACCATTATGGCGCCAATCTCCTGGTCAGCGGGCACGGACTCATCAATCCCTACCTCTACATCCCCCACGACGCCCACCACGCGGTCCAGTCGGCCTCCTTCCCCCCGCTGTTCATCCTCCTCGTGGCCGTCCCCTCGGCCCTGGGCCTGAAGACGTTCCTGGCCGAGCGGGTCTGGTGCTGTGTCCTCGGAGCTGCGGCCATCGTGGTGTGCGGCTACACCGGCAGGGAGATCGCAGGGCGACGGGTCGGCCTGATCGCTGCGTTCCTCGTGGCCGTGTATCCCAACATCTGGATGACCGACGAGCTGGCACTGTCGGAGACCATCGCGCCCCTGCTGGTGGCCGGAGTGCTCTGGTGCGCGTACCGGTTCTGGAAGGCCCCGACCGTCCCCCGCGCCGTCTGGCTGGGGGCCTCACTCGGGGTGGCCATGCTCGGACGCGACGAACTGACCCTGCTGGTGGTGTTCATCATGGTGCCGCTGGTGCTGCTGGCCAAGGCCCTGACCTGGAGGCGCCGGACCGTCACCCTGGCCGTGGGTCTGGCCACGGTGGCCCTGGTGGTGGGTCCGTGGGTGGGTTACAACCTCAGCCGGTTCGACAAGCCGGTCTTCATCAGCAGCGGGCTCGGCGTGACCCTGGCCTCCGCAGACTGTGCGGCGACGTACTCGGGCCCGTACGAGGGCTACTGGTCGATGCCCTGTGCCCTGCACTACGCCGGGGAGCCGTCGGTGGACACGCATGCCGACGAGTCGGTCGAGGGTGCCCAACTGCAGCACCTGGCCCTCGACTACGTCCGGGCCCACCTGAACAGGCTGGTGCCGGTCACGCTGGCCAAGTTGGGACGCGCCTTCGGCTTCTTCCATCCCATGCAGCAGATGCACCTCGACTCGTACGTGGAGACCCGGCCCTACCGCTGGGCCGTCACCGGGCTGGTGGCGTACTACGGGCTGCTGGCCCTCTCCATCGGGGGCACGGTGCTGCTGCGCCGACGCCGGATCCCGTCGTTCCCGCTGTGGGCCGTCGGGCTCGACGTGGTGTGCTCGGTGGCCCTCACGTTCGGCCAGACCCGGTACCGGACCACCTTCGAGGTCTCGCTGGTACTATTGGCCGCCGTCCAGCTCGAGTGGTTCTGGTCCCGGCTGCGAGGTGGGGTCGACTCCGACGAGGCAGCCGGGCCGGATCCGACGGCCGAAACCGCTCCTCCCGATACGATGGAGGGGTTGTCAGCGGGTGCGCCGGACAGAGCCGTGGCGACCACGTAGGACGACGGGACCCCGATGCCGAACGAACCGAAGATGCTCGTGGTGCTTCCGGCCCTCAACGAGGAGCGCTCGGTCGGGATCGTGGTGAAGGAGGTACAGACCGCCGTGCCCGGGTGCACGGTGCTCGTGGTGGACGACGGATCTGTCGACGGGACTGCGGTGCAGGCGCGGGAGGCCGGAGCCCAGGTGGTCTCCAACCCGTTCACCCTGGGGGTCGGGGGCGCCATGCGGGTGGGCTTCCGGGTGGCCCGCTCGCACGGGTACGACGTGCTGGTCCAGGTCGACGCCGACGGCCAGCACGATGCCCGAGACATCCCCCAGCTGGTGGGGGCGTTCGACGACGAGGCCGGACCCCAGGTGGTGATCGGTGCCCGCTTCGCCGGACAGGGGGACATCGCCGTGCCGAGAGCGCGCCGCGCCGCCATGCGCCTGCTGGCCCGGTACCTGTCCAGGGTGACCAGGACCAAGCTCACCGACGTGACGTCGGGGTTCCGGGCCCACAACCGGGCCGGCATCGAGCTGTTCGCCCGCAACTATCCGGCCGACTACCTGTCCGACACGGTGGAGTCGTTGATCATCGTGGCCGATGCCGGGGGCCGGGTCCACCAGGTCCCGGTGACCATGCGGCCCCGTCTGGCCGGCATCCCGAGCCAGTCGGCGGTGCGGGCCTCGCTGTACCTGCTGCGGGTGCTGACCGTGCTGGTGCTGTCGGTGTTCCGCCGCCACTCGAACTCCACCCGCTCCAATCGACTACGAACGACGGAGGCCCTGTGACCGGAGTCCACATCATCGCCCTGGTGAGCGCCCTGGTGACCCTCACCGTGATCATCGAGCTGTCCCGGCGGCGCCACCTGCACGAGAAGTACGCCATCGTGTGGCTGGTGGTGGCGGTGGTCATCGCCGTCTTCGCCGTCTTTCCCGGGCTGTTCAACTCCCTGGCCCACGCCTTCGGGGTCAAGAACCCGCCCGACCTGCTGACGGTGTTGGCCGCCCTCTTCCTGCTCACCGTCTGTGTCCGCCTGAGCTGGGAGGTCGGCCGGCTGGAGGACCACTCGCGGGCCCTGGCCGAGGAGGTGGCTCTGCTCCGGAAGGACCTGGACGACCGCACACTCGAGACCACCTGACCGGGACGTACCGAGGCCCGGTCAGGTGGTCTCGGGCCGGTCGACTCAGCTCTGGGCCCTGCGGGGGACGATGGGGGCGTCCCGTCCCGTCCCCGACCCGCGACCGGCCGGGCCGGGGACGCCGGTGTCGTGCTCCTCGTGGTACTCCTCCTCGACGTTGACCGACCAGATGTCGTGATCGGCGCCGTGGATGTTCTCGACCGTCAGCATGGCCGTGTACATGGAGTGATCCTGGTTGTTGTACTTGTGCATGCCGTTGCGACCCACCGGGTGGACGTTGGGGGCATGCTCCTCGAACCACCGTCGGATGACCTGGACGTTGTCGCGGTAGACATCGTCGTAGACCGGATAGGCCTTGGGCATCCGCACCACATAGCCCGTCTCCACGTCGGAGGGCTCGACCAGTCCGATGGTGGCCAGCTCCTTGGTGCCCAGCGCCACCAGCTCGTCGTCGGAGCAGTTCCACAGCTCGTCCCCCTCGAACACGAAGTACTCCATGCCCAGGCAGGTCCGGCCGTCCTTGACCATGAAGGGGGACCACGACCCGAAGTTCTGGATCCGCCCAACCTTCACGTCGGGTGAATGGATGTAGATCCAGTTGTCGGGGAAGCCCCGCTCCACCGGCACCACGAGAGCCACGGTGATGAAGTCCCGGTACCGCAGGTCGTCCGCGGCCCGGCGGACCTCTTCGGGGACCGGCGGGTCGACGATGCGGGCCAACGAGGTGAAGGGCATGGACGAGATCACGTGGGACACCGCGATCCGCTCCTCGGAACCGCCGGATGCCACGGTGACGGCCACGGCGGCGCCGTCCTCCACATGGACGGCGGCGGCGGCAGTCTCCATCCTGACCGACGCACCGGCAGCCTCGACCAGCTCGGTGCACCGCTCCCACATCATGCCGGGACCGTACTTCGGGTACTGGAACTCCTCGATGAGACTGGTCACCTGCTTGGACTTGTCGCGGCGCGCACCGGCCCAGGACGACCGGATCGGCTCCCACACCGCATTCCACAGGGACATCCCCTTGATCCTCTGGGCTCCCCAGTCGGCAGAGATCTCGGACGCCGACACCGCCAA
>Ga0307374_10011697_pt1 | contig 12427 bp, 11 predicted proteins | sample OX3MG_FD_202532 | JGI IMG/M metagenome (GOLD analysis project Ga0307374, IMG submission 202532) | Soil microbial communities from Risofladan, Vaasa, Finland - OX-3 | ecosystem: Environmental > Terrestrial > Soil > Coastal area > Acid sulfate soil | place: Finland: Risofladan, Vaasa | collected...
CCTGCAGCAGGCGCGCGACGAAGCGCATCTGATTCTGGCGGACGATCCCCACCTGAGCGCCGCCAGGAACCGCATACTGCGCGAGCAGGTCGAGCGCTTCTGGGCGGGTGGCGCGGGCGACCTGAGTTAGACATACCTGTATTCCATCGCGATCGTGATTGACGATCGCGAACAACGACGAAGACGGTCGAAGAAAGGCCAAATGTGACACGTTGCCTCATAGACGACAACATGACGACGGCGCTGATCGCCGAGCCGATCCGCCAGGTCTGGATAGAGCCGCTCGTCGAACTCGAGCTACTGCCGAGGCTTGACGCCGAAACCGTCGGACAACGTGGGACGTGTGCGCTGGTCGGGAGTATCGACGCCTGTCTACTCGCCGATCGCTACACCGTCGTCACCGACATCGCACTTGCTTCGTGGCACGCCGGGGCCGTGGCGCTCTGGACCGCCACGCGCCCTGATGAGATCGACAACGTGCCGATCGTGCTCAACGGCGTATCACGCACGGCGGAGGCGATCGCCCGTGCCACGATCGCGCACTTTTTCGGCATTACGATAACTGGCTGGGAGCGAAACGTATCGACCGGCGAGGCCGTCGTGCGCGAGCATGAGGGTGCGTTTCTCGAAGAAGTTGAACCGGCCATCCTGAACGATCTGGTGCGCTCCTGGTTCATCCTCTCGGGCCTGCCGGTCGCCACTCATGTCCTTGTCGCGCCGAAGGAACTCGTTGAAGCGGACCCCGAAGCGATCGTTGCTCTCGTTGAAACTTTGAAGGACGCAGCCACGACAGGCGTCAGTCGCCGTCGCGAGATCCGGCGCAACATGCACACTCAATTCCCCGGCGATCGCGATCAACTGGTCGCCTTCCATAACGAGCAGACCCTGACGCTGAGCAAGACGGCTCGCAAAGGCTGGCTCGATCTGGTGCGGCGCGTCGGTCGCTCGATGAATTTGCCGCTCCCTGAGGCGATCACGTTTCACACCGTCGGCAATCCGGACGAGCAAGCGGAGCCGACCGCACCCGACCGCTAACGCGGTGTGCAAAACCATTGGCCCAGCGCGGTCGGTCAACGTTGGTCATGCTGGGGCCGCAGCCGAAGGATCTCTCCCGAGTTGCTCGGCCCACCCCGTCGCCGCGGCTCAGGATGAACAGTCGTTGCCGGACCTCGGTTCGCCAATCCTTCTGCAATTTACGATGGGTGCGACCCGACAAACCTCATTCTTCTTCGACGTCGAGGCGTGCGTGGTAGGTTCGCCCCATGACGGCGTACTCATCACCACCGATATGATGAAGGAGTTCGGCGTCGGGCTGGACGCGCCAGCGATCGGTGAAGAGTTCGGTATCCGCTGAAACGGCGAGCACTTCGCCGATGAAGAGATCATGGTCGGTCAGCGAGATACGCTGGACCACGCCACACTCGATGTGCGCCGCGCATTCCTGAATGAGCGGCACATCGATCTCGATCGCATCCGTGGCCGTCAATCGGGCGCGTTCAAATTTATCTCGGTCCCTGCCCGACTCGACGCCGCAGCGTTGCACTGCCGTCAGCTGTTCGATCGTTGGGATGTTAATAGCGAAGAGTTCGCTGCGGCTGACAAACTCATGGGTCAGCCGCGCCGGATGGATCGCTACTCCCACAAGCATCGGGTTCGTGCCCAGCGGCATCATCCAGGCGATCGTCATCGCGTTCGGCTGGGTACGATAGAACGAGGTGAGCAACGCCAGCGGCGCGGGTTGGAGCAGTCGCCCGGCCAAGCGGCGGTCAAGCGGTTGTTTGGTCGCCATGCGTGTCCCCCACCGATAGTCAGACTTGATCCGGCGCACGACCGTTTTGGTCGTCGCGGCAATCAGGCAACGTTGAACGATAGACGTCGTAGAAGCGCTGGGCAATACGTGCCTGAGTGAACTCGCGCAGCACGCGATCACGAGCGCGTTTGCCGAGCAACGATCGGCGTTCATGGTCGTTCAGCAGATCATCGAGTTGGCGCGCCAGGCCATCAATATCGCCCTCGGGGAAGATCACGCCCGTTTTTCCGATGACGTTGGGGATCTCGCCGGAATCCGAGCCGACGACCGGAACCTCACATGCCATCGCTTCGACGATGACGCGCCCAAATTGCTCTTTCCAGTTCGGCTGTGTCCGCGATGGAACGACCAGGACCTCGAACTCATTGTATGTCCCCGGCATCGACGCTGCGGCGATCGCCCCGCGAAAGATAACCCGATCGCGCACGCCGAGGCTCGATGCCTGCATCTCCAGGCGGTTACGCTCGGTGCCGTTACCGACGATCTGCAGTCGCGCTCGAGTGTGCATGCGCGCGAAAGCGGCAATCAGATCGGCGACGCCCTTCTCCGGCACTAACCGGCCGACGAAGCCGATGACCGGCACGTCAGATTTCGGATCAGGTTGAGCTCGATAAAAATCGGGGTCGACTCCGAACTGTGGGATGACGTCCAGTTTACCGTGATAGCCCTTGCGCCGCATCACGTCGGCCGCTTCGTGGTTACCCGCAACGGCCGCCGCCGCGAGCCGATAGTTGATGCGTTCAAAGATGCTAAAGGGCGGAGGATAGCGCCGGTCGAGATTCTGCCAGCTGAAAAAGACAATGCGTGCGCCATGCATCCTGCCCAACAACGAGGCTTGAAAGGTCACGAAGTTGAACGGCTCTTCGTCAACGTGAAAGACATCTGGTTTGAACCGCCGTATGTGGCGACCCAGGCCCGGGTAATAGTGCACATGATGGTGGCCGTTGAACCTCATTGGCAGCTCAATGAGCTGATAGCCCACAGTGTGCAGCCGTTCCAGCCGCTGGACGCCGACCCGCTCTTCGTGCCAATGTGGCGGAACGATCACTTGTAACTCGACACCCGGGATCCGCGCGAGCTCTTCGAGCTTGCGTTGATAGACACCCACGATGAGTGCCTTAGACAGCATAAGAATTCTCACGTGTTGCTCTCAATTAGCGTGTAGCGATTGGTCGCAAACTGCTAGCGTCCCAGTACGCTTCGCGGGTCTGTTCGGCGGTACGGCTCCAGCTGAATCGCGCCGCCTGGGCGAGCGCGCGCTGGCTGAGATCGCGATGGAACTGCTCGTCCGTCAGGAGTGAAACGATCGCCGCGGCCAAACGTCCCGCCGTCGGCTCAACAATGAGTCCGCCCGAGCCGACGACCTCCGGCAAGCTCGAACGATTCGAAGAGATCACCGGCAACCCGCAGGCCATCGCCTCCAGCGGCGTAAAGCCGAAGCCTTCGTAGAGTGAAGGATAGACGTAGAGCTTCGCGATCTGGTAGAGCAACAACTTGTCCGCTTCGGTGATGCGCCCGGTGAGCACGACCTTGCCTTCGAGACCCCACTGCTGAATCAGCGGTTCGAGCGGTGGATAGAGTCGCGTGTTTCCGGTATGTGCACCGCCAGCGATCACGAGTCTCGTAGACGGGTTGATGCTAGGGAACGCGCGTCCAAAGGCCTCGACCAGCGCCGTCAGATTCTTCCGGACATCGAGGCCGCCAACATTGTAGACGATATCACCGGCAAGCCCGAAGCGTTGCCGTATTTCCGCCTCAGCCACCGCATCGGTCGCCGGTTGAAACTCGTCGCTCACGGCCAGCGGAATCGACCGCACCTGCTCGGCCGCGACACCAAGGAGTCGAACGATGTCACGTCGGGAGCAGTCTGAATCGGTCAAGATCAGCGTCGCCCGCCGCGCGGCGGGTAGTACCAGGCGCAAATAGAGTCGCATCGTCGTCGAACCACCGTATTCCGGATAGATCAACGGAATGACGTCATGGATCGTAACCACCGTGCGCCGTCGATTGATACGCGGGGCAGACATGTACGGAATGTGGAGCACATCTACTTGCCCACCGCGCACGCCTCGCAACACCCCGATCTGTTCCCACCAGAGCTTTTGTGCCTTCGCCGACCGTGCGAAACCGGGGACACCAACGTCGATAACCTGGCCGCGCAACTCATCACCCGCGTCAGAAGACGCAGGGCGGAGCAGAAGCGTTTCTACGCCAGCTTCAGGGTGCGACAGCTGATTCCAAAGGTGAAGGGTGTACTGTCCGCTACCGGTTGCAGGCTGAGAAAGGAAAAAACCGTCGAGGCCGACGCGAATTCCTGAAGAGTTCATCTTAAAGCGGATTATAACAAAGGCCCAATGCGTTGGTATACTTGTGGAAGGCAGCATGCGGCTCCACTATGGAGAGTGGCGGATTGCCTGATTTATCTTGCGGAACTGTCGATTCAGCCAAGAATCCCCAGCGCTGCCAATAACATATTGCGGAAAGAGGAGAACTCCCGATGGCAAAAGCCACCACGATCAGTGATTCAACCTTTGAGGAAGAAGTCCTGAAATCTGATGTCCCGGTGCTGGTCGATTTTTGGGCAGAGTGGTGCGGACCGTGCCGCATGGTCTCGCCAGTCCTCGATGAGATCGCCGCGGAAAAGGGTAGCAAGTTGAAGCTCGTCAAGCTCAACGTAGACGAGAACACGCGAACCGCCGCATCGCTCGGCATCACCAGCATCCCCACGATGATGCTGTATAAGAACGGTGCCGCGGTCGAGCGTATCGTCGGTGCCCAACCCAAGCATCGACTACTGCAGCAGATCGAAAAGCATCTCAACTAGGGTGTGTCTGCAAAGTGGTCAAGTGGGTGAATGAAACGCCATGAATTGACCGATGATCAGTGGGAGTGGCTCGCTCCGTTTCTCCCTCCCCAACGACCGGCGACGGGACGACCGGCCAAGGATCACCGAACGATCCTCAATGGGATCGTGTGGGTGCTCAACACCGGGGCGCCGTGGCGTGACCTGCCCGAGCGCTATGGATCCTGGCAGACGGTCTACAGCCGCTTCCGTCGCTGGCAGCAGAGCGGCCTCTCGGACACGGTCCTGCAGGGGTTGCAGGCCGACGCGGCGCACGACGACACCCTGGATGGCTCGCTCACCATGATCGACGGCAGCACCATTCGCGCGCACCAACATGCGGCCGGGGCGCGAAAGGGGGGGGACCCGGCCGACCAAGGATTAGGCCGAAGTCGGGGCGGATTTGGCAGCAAACGGCACCTGATGACTGAGCGTCGGGGGAAACCGATCACGCTGCGCCTGCCGGCGGGGCAGCGTCACGAGAGTCCGGAAGCGATCCCGCTGCTCGAACAGGCACAGCAGCGGCTGTGGCCGGAGGCGGTCACCGGCGATAAGGGCTACCGCGGGAGCGAGTTGCGCAACTGGCTGGCGGCGCGCGAGATCGTGGCGGTGATCCCGCAGCGAGCCAAGGCGCTGGGCACGAACGACGATGATCAGGAATTGTATAAGGAACGGTCGATGATTGAGCGCTCCATCAACCGCCTCAAGCGTCATCGGCACATTGCCACGCGGTATGAGAAGTTGGCCGCGACCTATCTGGCGATGGTCGCCACCGCCTGCATTCTGGAATGGCTCTAGCTTTGCAGACACGCCCTAGACGGACTTACTCTCCGCTTTGCGCCTAGTGTCAGAATACACGCCGATATGATCACTGGATAGGTTCTCTCATGTCACCGTCTCGTGGCGCAGGCGATTTACAACGCCCGCTTCTCGTCGGCCGAGAGCGCGAGCAGTCGATGCTCATTCGGACGCTCGACAGTATGCTTGCCGGACACGGGTCACTGACGCTTATTGGTGGTGAGGCCGGCATTGGCAAGACGACGCTGGTCGAGTGGTTTGCCCAAGAGGCTGAGCTATGGAACTGCCTCGTCCTAAACGGAGCATGTTACGACCTGACGACCACCCCAGCGTACGGACCGTGGCTTGAGGTCTTGCGCTCTTACCCACTCCACGATCAGCTTCCACGGCTTCCGGGGTTCGTCACCGATCCCGAGGCGTTGGCCTCTCGAGAAAGCCAGGAGACGCGCTTCAATCAGCTTGTCCAGTTCTTTTCGGACGTCGCGGAACGTCGCCCACTCCTCATCGTTCTCGACGATTTGCAGTGGGCTGATCAAGGCAGCCTTGATTTCTTGCGGATCTGGTCACGGTCACTCGCCCGCCAACGGACTCTCCTGCTTTGCACACATCGCAGCGATGTCGAGTCCTATCCCCATCCCATGCATCGGCTGCTCCCACTTCTCGTTCGTGAGGCGAGGGCCCAACGTATCGCGTTGCGACCATTGGACGCGCCAGCAATTACTGCCTTGGTCGCAGCACGCCACTTCCTGACTGAACCTGACGCCGGGCGGCTCATTGGCTGGCTGGTCAAACGTGGTGAGGGCAATCCATTCTACTTGCACGAACTGATCCGATCTCTTGAAGAGCAAGAGATCTTGACCCTGTCAGAGACAGGAGGCTGGTATCTCGGTGATCTCGATCATGCACCGGTGCCCTCGCTCGTCCGAAACGTAATCGATCAACGGTTGAACCGTCTTGACGCTCAGGTTCGAGAGTTGCTGCAGGTCGGCGCGGTGATCGGGCACGAGGTATCGGTGGAGCTCTGGCAACGGGTAACCGGTGCAGCAGATTCCGATCTCATTGCCACGCTCAGGCAAGGACGGGCGGCTCATATCCTGAACGACATCACCGGTGGCGACTCATGGCACTTCAATCATGCGCTGATCCGCGAAACCCTGTACGAGGATCTGGTAGCGATGCAACGTCGTTCCTGGCATCGACAGGTGGCCGAGTCACTGGTCACCTTGCCGAACCCCGATCCGGATCGGGTCGCCTATCACTTCCAGAATGCAGGTGACTCGCGATCTGTCGAATGGCTCATTCGAGCCGGTCGGCGCGCGCGCGAGGCACGGGCAAACGTCACCGCAATCGGGCGTTACAAAGCCGCACTGGCGGCGATGGATCAGGCACGGATTGGGGAAACAGAGGAACGGGCGTGGCTACTGGTCGAGTTGGCAGGTGCTCAGTATTCGGCGTTTCCACATAATGCGATCGCCGTTCTCGATATGGCCGAGCGAATCGCGGCAAAGGTTGAGGACCGGGCCCTCCGCGTCGCGGTGACATACGTGTTTGGCGAAGCACACTGTTGCGAGGCCGATCTTGGACAGGGCGTCGCCGAGATGCGAAGGGCGCTCAATGCGTTTGATGCTCTGACCCCAGATGAGCAGAGACAAGTGGAGAAGGCTCTTGGAAAGTCGGCAGAGCGCCTCCATTCATTTCCGGTGATGTTCTCCGTAGCGATCGGTCACGTTCGCGACACCCTGCAAGAAATATCGAAAAGGGCCACGACTCAACCATTGAGATCCTATCTGTGGTTCCTGGGACTCATGCAGGCGCATACAATGCTCGGCGATCCACAGCCCTGTGAAGATCTCCTATTGCGCGCGTCCAGAGAGACGGAAGTAGACGCGCCGGAATACTCCCAGGTCGGCCTCAACTACTTGCTCTACCTCGAACTGGTGGCGGTTCCTTTCCTGACTGACCAAGTGAAAGTGTGCCAGAGAATTGCTGAGACAGGAGAAGCCGCCTGGCGCAAAGCCCTCGACCTCAGCCCAAGCTATCAACCGCCGGAGATCGCCTGGCTTCCTTTACTGCTGATACACGGGAGATGGAATGAGCTTCTCCATCTCATGACCACCGCACGCAGGTACAACTCGAGTCAGCGCGGAGTGATCGATCTGGTTGCTGCACCGTTTGACCGGTTCCGTGGTGACGACGACTCGGCCTGGAAGCGGGTACAGGAGACATTGCCGAGAGGCCCGCGGACCGAACCAGGCGGGACAATCTATACCGTCAGCCTCACGTTGCAGCGAGTAGCCGCGGGAATGTCACTTGATGCGGACAATCCTTCCGCCGCTCGCGACTGGCTCAAAGCACACGACCGCTGGCTGGCGTGGTCCGGTGCCGCTCTCGGTCGGGCCGAGGGTAGCCTCCTCTGGGCACAATACCATCGACACAATAGCGATCTTGAGCAGGCGCGGGCCTGTGCGGAAGCGGCTCTTGCCCACGCGTCGGAACCACGACAGCCGCTTGCTTTGGTCGGCGTCCACCGCTTTCTCGGGCAAGTGGACATGGAGGAGAAGATCTTCGCGTCAGCTGAAGGACATCTTCAACACTCACTTGGGCTGGCCGACGCATGTAGTGCCCCGTTTGAGCGAGCGCTCACCTTGATAACGCTGGCCGAGTTACGACTGGCACAGCAGAACCAGGCCGGAGCGAAAAATCTCCTCGACGAAGCGCGAGCGATCTGCGAATCCCTTCGCGCGATGCCGACGCTTGACCGAATTGACACCTTGCTGCAACACCTGGCAACTGTGCGAACCCCGGCAGCCGAGCGCCCAGCAGGGCTGACACGACGGGAGATCGAAGTCCTCTGCTATGCCGCTCAAGGAATGACCGACCCTGAAATCGCCGAGCGGCTCTCCATCAGTCCGCGGACGGCAAGCACGCATATGTCATCGGTATTCAACAAGCTGGGCATCGGCTCACGTGCAGCTGCAGCTGTGTGGGCCAAAGAGCAGGGGCTCGTCTAACGCGATTGATCCGTCCTATCCCGGAATCTGGTTTCGGCAAGCCGGTGCCCAGATCGTGAACTCGGTAGTCCTACGCAGGAAACCCGTCGCGAGCCATTGCCGTCGTTTTACGTAGTCCTCAGGATGTGCCTCTCCCCTCGAACCGCTACTGTGAATCCATCGGGCAAAGACGCACGAATGACATAAAGAGAGCTACATGCGCCAGGTGCTTTACACCATGCAGTTCAAGGGCTCGGGTAGCCCAAACCTCGTCGAAGCCTGCCCGGCACCTAACTGGCATTCATCTGGCAATCCCTCATGACGCCCGAGCACGACGAACACAAGGTGTTCCCATCTCTCACGAACCTGCATTGGATTGTTTAGCCTAACTTAGTTGGTTTATGTGAAAGGAATGTCGCACGGCGCGTTACATGCTCGTTGAGAGGGTCACGGTCAAGCCGAGCAACCGGCGAGCGGCGAGTGATGCAGGCGGGCGTTGGGGACCGCCAGTGTTCCGCCACCGTGATCCGGCCCGACGGACCGACGCGTTCGGATGGCTCGGACAGCAAGGTGCTGTTCCCAGAGCCAGCATCCAACATGCGCTCGCACTCAACCCGACACGCCGCGAAGTAAGTGTCAAGCTTGTCTCGATCTGGCTTTATGTATCTATTCATCATCAAGAAAAGATATTGCTGTTCGGTCTTAGATTCGTCGTCCAACGTGTTCAGACTATCGGAAACATCAACATATATCGTCATACGCAAAAACAACCGATACTCGCGAGGCCGAAGCGTGATTTCTCTATACCGCTAACATCTTTTCTAGCGCATCCAAGAAGTAGATGTCGTCATTACTTATTTTGTTGGTGTCTACTCCAGCAATTGAAGGATTCAGTGAAGCCTGCAGTTCGTGTCGCGTGAAGGGCAGAAGCATGGAAATAGACGTACTGATTGTTGGGGGCCGTGTCGGGGGTGCAACGCTGGGATTACTCCTGTCCCAAAAGGGCTACCGCGTCCTGATCGTCGAGCGCGATCGCTTCCCCAGTGACACGATGTCGACCCACATGATCAACGCGCCGGCGGTTCCACTGTTGAAACAGATCGGCGTGATCGACGATGTGCTGGCCGCCGGATTCAGGCGTATCACTCGCGCGCGCGTGCATTTCGACGACTGTATCTTCGACGGTCCGATTGCACCCGGTGACGCCTACGGACTGGCTCCTCGTCGAGACATACTCGACCAGATCCTGGTCGACCACGCTGTAGCGGCGGGCGCGGATTTCCATGACTGCACGCGCGCTGAGCGCCTGCTGGAGGAGGACGGGCGCGTTGTCGGTGCGGTGATTCGCACCCCGGGTGGCGTGCGCGAATCCGTCCGAGCACGCGTCGTTGTCGGTGCCGACGGCAAGTTCTCCTCCGTGGCCAAGTGGGTTGGCGCCAAAACGTACCACGCGGTTCCGGCGATCCGGCCATCGTACTATGGGCACTACCTCGGACTCGAACCGCTCTTTGAGACGGCTTACGAACTTTTCCTCGGCGGCGATCAAATGGGCCTAATCTTTCCGATGCGTCCGGATGAGGACTGTATCGTGCTTGGTCTCTGGCCCGAGGACTTCGACGAGTTCCGCACCGATCCGCAGCATCACTTCGAAGAACGTGTGCGAGCGATGCCCTGGATGGAGGCTCGCATGCGAAATGCACGACTCGACGGTAAGATCATCGGCACGAAAGGTATTGAGAACTACTTCCGCAAACCGTACGGACCCGGATGGGCGCTGACTGGCGATGCAGGCTATCTGAAGGACCCGACCACTGGACTCGGGATCGGCGACGCCATACGGCAATCGATCTGGCTTGCCGATGCGCTCGACGCCTGGTTCGGTGGGGCTGAATGGGAGGAGAGCCTGAACCAGTATCAACGGACGCGGGACGAGATCATGATGCCGGCCTATCGGGCAACGATCGAGCGTGCCGCGACACACGATCCAGGGCCCGACACCTTTGCCTGGATCAAGGCGGTCATGTCGAGTCCCACGTTTTCCAGTGCCCTGGCTTATGCATTGCCGGAAGGATTGCCACACCTGCTCTCGCCGACGATGATGGATGGCGTGCGTGCGTTGGCGACGGCATTTGGCGCCAACGCGGAGGTCCTGGCCGCTGGCAGGCAGTCTGCCGTTTACGGATGATGCATTCGATGGAATCTGGCGTGGTGTGATCACGTCGTAGAGAACTGGCTGCCCACTCTGAAATCTTGAGCAAGAAATGGCGGGTCGTTTCCTACGATCACCGCAGTCGGCGAATCGACGGAATCAGTCGATGACATTTTCCGGGTGATGGACGCACGCCAGATCCAGCGCTGCGTGCTCAGCGGATGTTCGGCGCTAGCCGAACCAACCGTGCGTGCGGTTCTGCGAGGGCCAGAGCGATTCACCGGACTGGTCGTTACGAACGGGGCAGGCGGCGTCCGGCCGGCCGGCGATAAACCCGCACAGACCGCCACTCACCCTCAACCTAGCCCGAAGACGACCATGCCACGCGGATGCGTTGGTTCATTGAGCAATGCGCGCCATAGCCGAACGTCGATCTACGTAGTCCTAAAGATGTTCCGTTCCCCTCGAACAGCTCCCGTGTACCCCTCGGACAACGCCGCACGAGTGCGCTAGAACTTTTTCGGCGATCCTGACCTTCGTCCGTAGGGTCAGAATGCGCTGCCTGCTTTGTCGGCGCTCGTCTTTCGAGGTTCAGCCGCATCAACCTGTGTGAATACCACCTACTAACTCTACGCGCTATTTGTGAACGGAGTCTTTCGGGAGCGGATGGGAGAGAACGGCGCGCAAGCAAGATCCCACCCGCCGGGACAAGGCGGCGGGTGGGATCGGAAGGATGTGCTATGCCGAGGCTCCGACCGGCTGCGGCAGGATGCCGAGGCTCCGACCGGCTGCGGCAGGATGCCGAGGCTCCGACCGGCTGCGGCAGGATGCCGAGCCGCACGAGCTGGCTCATGACGTTGGTGTGCGACCAGTGCTCGACGATCTTGCCATCCACGACGCGGAAGATGGCCATGATGGAGGCTTCGACCGCTTGCCGGTCGGCGGTACGCCCATCAGATCACCGTTGTGCGTCCCGGTGATGCGGGCGATTCCCGAGACTAGGGCGTGTTTGCAAAGGGGTGGTAGGCTTGGTAGATGCGACGACATGAACTGACGGACGAACAATGGGAACGACTTGAGCCGCTGCTGCCACCCCAACGACCGCTGACCGGCCGTCCCAATAAGGAGCATCGCACGATCCTCAACGGGGTCCTCTGGATCCTCCGTACCGGAGCGCCGTGGCGGGATCTTCCGGAGCGCTATGGAGCCTGGCAGACGGTCTATAGTCGCTTCCGCCGGTGGCAGCAGGCCGGAATCTGGGATGTCGTGCTGCGGGGCTTACAGGCCGAAGCGGCGCATGACGGTACGCTGGACGGCTCACTGACGATGATCGATGGCAGTACCATTCGCGCCCACCAGCATGCCGCCGGGGCGCGAAAAGGGGGACCCACCGGACCAAGGACTCGGCCGGAGCCGCGGCGGATTTAGCAGCAAACTGCACCTGATCACCGAGCGGCGGGGAAAACCGATCACCCTCCGACTGACAGCGGGACAGCGCCACGAGAGTCCGGAGGCGATCCCCCTCCTCGAACAGGCACAACGGCGACTCTGGCTGGACGCGGTCGCGGGCGATAAGGGATACAGCGCGACCGCCCTGCGCAACTGGCTGAGCGCGCGGGAGATCGTGGCGGTGATCCCGCACCGCGCCGACGAGTTGGGCACGAACGACTACGATCGGGACCTCTATAAGGAACGATCCATGATCGAGCGCTCCATCAACCGCCTTAAGCGCCATCGGCGTATTGCCACCCGGTACGAGAAATTGGCCGTCACCTACCTGGCGATGGTCACCATCGCGTGTATCCTCGAATGGCTCTAACTTTGCAAACACGCCCTAA
>Ga0307374_10011700_pt1 | contig 12426 bp, 12 predicted proteins | sample OX3MG_FD_202532 | JGI IMG/M metagenome (GOLD analysis project Ga0307374, IMG submission 202532) | Soil microbial communities from Risofladan, Vaasa, Finland - OX-3 | ecosystem: Environmental > Terrestrial > Soil > Coastal area > Acid sulfate soil | place: Finland: Risofladan, Vaasa | collected...
TCACCTTGTCGTTTTCCCGCCTACAATGAGGCGATAGCTTGCGGGCTCCTGAAAGTCTTTCTCTGCGACCGAGGTGAAGGCTTATCGGGCGCGCCGGGAAAGGAAGCGGGGGGCCGTCAATCACGAACCTCGTCGCGCGTGTGAAGCTTCGCGAAGATCGAGCTCAACCAGGGTTGCACCGCGGAATAGAAGTTGTCCTCCACGAGAAGGAGCTCCATGAAGGAGCGCCGATAGTTGCCCTCGAAGTAGTAGCACTGCCCGAGATAGAAGCGAGCACGGGTCTGAAGATCCACCGCGCGTCGGATAGCGAGGTAGTCTTTCAGGGCTCGCTCGGCGGCGTTCCAGTCCCGCGCGGCGAAAGGGCCGGAGAGGATCGCGAGAAGGGCGTGCTCGTCTCCGCCTGCGCTTGGAGAAGGCGCCTTGTCGGCATCGAGGAGGACCGGCGAGAGGGGCTGGGGTGGTTGGGCAGGAAGGCTCCCGAGGAGGGAATCTACGGCCTCTTGCGCCGCAGGCGAAAGGCTCTTGGTCTGAGGCGCAAGCGCTCCCGGCGAAGAGAGCAGGGGAGCGCCTCCGTCATTGGGGGTGATGACGAGGAAGGGAAGCGGACGAAGTCGTTTGCCCGCAAACTCTGACTCGCCTATGGTCCCGGGTGAGAGCGGAATCTCCACAGGATCGCTCGTCGCGTTGGCGCCCAGCTCAAGGCTTACGGAGCCGGTGGACAGCATGTCGGAGTCGACTATCGCGTAGTAGTAGGGTATTCCCGCAATAGGGTGGTCCTTGAACTCGCTTAGAGAGCTGGGGATGAGACCGATGCTTACGGAGGCGAGAAGCTCGTTTACGCTTCGAATGGGGGAGGTGTTGCGGTAGACCACGAGCTGCCGATCCGACTTCGAGCTATGGAAGGAGAGGAGGATCGCATCCCCGGATCGCTTCGCAGCGAGATCGGTCACCTGGGAATACTGGACTGCAGCGCTCAGGGGAAGCTTCACAGCTACGCCGACGGTGGTGACATTGCGAAAGGGGATGAAAAGGCTGTACAGCTTGCCCGAGCTGTTCTGGGCGAGGACAGCATAGTAGTAGCTCTTCGTGTCGGGCGGCGTGTCGACGTAGGATTGCTGGTCCGCCGAAACTTCCGCAAGCTTGACAGCGTTCCCGAAGCTATCGGCGCTCAACTCTTGCGTGGAGCGATAGATCACATAGCTCGCGTTCGGGAGGTCGGAGTCCTTCCACAGGAGCTTCACGTAGGGACCGTCTACGAGGGCACGGAGGCGTGAAACGTAGGTGGCGACGTCCCCGGCGCTCTGGGCGAAAAGGGGGAGAGCCATTGCGAGTACAAAGAAGAGCAGGGGAATCCTCTTCATGGCCACCATCATAGGCGATGTACGGTCCTCCGTCCATACAGTATTTGACACAGGATTTCGTTACAGGTACGCTACCAGCATGTTTGTGGCCGTCGTTGGCGAGTTCTCCCAGGACGATCACCGGGTCGCGGCCCACGAGCTTTTTAAGCAGTACGGGCTCAAGCAGATCACGGTGACCCTCTTCGAGTCCCGCACGATCAAAGAGAACACCCTGGCGCGGCTGAAGCACGACATCGACCGGGTTACCGATTACTATGACATCGTTCGGTTCTACCAGTACCCGCTCGAAAGTCTCTTCGTGGTCACCGCTCTCGAGAAAAAGCGGTGGCGACGTGTAAATGTTCGACCATAGCGGCGACCGCACACGCCGCGCTCGACAAAGGAGGCGCTATGCTTTCCGACCTTGAACCGCGCATTGAATCGCTCAAGAGCTCGATCCTCGAGACCTGGAGGGGCCTTTGACCCCGAGAAGCTCGGGACCGAGATTGGACAGCTCGAAAACTCGACCGCAACCCAGGACTTCTGGCAGAACCGGGACAACGCCGAAAAGATCCTCTCGCGACTGAAGCGACTGAAGGAGCGCTTCGAGCCGTGGCAGAAGCTCAAAGCGGAGATCGAGGAGCTCGAAGAGCTTTTCCGCCTCGCGGGGGAAACGCAGGATGAGGCGGTAGAGGGAGAGCTTACGAGATCGTTCGATGAGATATCGGGTCGCTTCGAGCGGCTGCAGATGCTCGAGCTCCTGGGGGATGAGCTCGATGACAGCCACGCAATCCTTACGATCCATGCCGGAGCGGGAGGAACTGAGGCTTGTGATTGGGCGGGAATGCTCTTGCGGATGTACACCCGCTGGGCCGAGCGTCACGGCTATGCGGTAGAGACCCTCGATCTCCTCGTGGCCGAGGGGGGAGTCAAGTCGGTCACCCTGCAGGTAACCGGGGATTACGCCCATGGCTATCTTAAGGGCGAGACCGGGGTTCACCGCCTCGTCCGCATTTCCCCTTTCGACGCCAATGCACGCCGTCACACTTCGTTCGCATCGGTTTACGCCTCCCCGGTCATCGATGACGAGGTCACCGTCGTGATCCGGCCTGAGGATATTCGCATCGATACCTATCGCTCCCAAGGGGCCGGCGGTCAAAAGGTCAACAAGACCGATTCCGCGGTGCGGATCACGCACCTCGCCACGGGAATTGTCGTGCAGTGCCAGAACGAGCGCAGCCAGTACAAGAACAAGGCGAATGCGATGAAGGTCCTTCGGTCAAGACTCTACGAGCATTTGAAAACCGAGAAGGAGAAGGAGAACGCAAAGTTCCTCCAGGAGAAGAAGGATATCTCGTGGGGCAACCAGATCCGCTCCTACGTCTTTCAGCCCTATACCATGGTGAAGGATCACCGAACCAAACATGAGACGGGCAACATCCAGGCCGTGATGGACGGTGGCATAGATGAGTTTATCGAAGAATACCTGAAGCTCGCATGGGCATCGAAGGCGTCATGAGCGTCCGAATCCTGATCGTCGACGACCTGTCGTTCATGAGAACCGCGATACGGGAGATCATCGAGTCATCGGGATTCGGCGTCGCTGGAGAGGCGGAGAACGGAGTCCAGGGAGTCAAGCTCTACAGGGAACGCCGCCCGGACGTTGTGCTCATGGACATCACCATGCCGGTCATGGACGGGATCGAGTCCTTGAAGAGAATTGTCGACTACGACCCGCGCGCGCGCGTCATTATGTGCTCCGCGCTTGGCCAGCAAGAGTATATCATCCGGGCGATCCAGTATGGGGCTCGCGACTTCATCGTCAAGCCCTTCCGGCCCGAGCGAATCGTCTCTGCGGTCAGGAAGGTTGCCAAGGTCCGCGAGTGAGCCGTTTGTTGCCGCGACGGGGACAGGTTTGGCGGACCGTGTCGGAATCCCGGCGAGCCGCCCGGCTCGAAGGGATCGGTTTCGGTCTGCTCCTTCTCCTGTGCGCCGGCTCCCTCTCTGCACAGACGATGCCGCAAACCACCACGCCGACCTCCCCAGCCACAGGAGGTCCTTTCGATCATCCCTTTTCGACTGGCACTTCGACAACGTCCACGACTACGACTCCGCAGCCGACGGCGACCGGTCAGCCGGCGACCTCTTCCCCCGCGAGCGCCTCTCCTACCGCCCCTCCGACCGACCCCTCCACGACGTGGAGAGTTGGCGTGACGCTCTTCAAAGGCATCGATCTCTCGAGCGAGAATGACTACCTGCGCGAGAGCCTTCCCTTGCTCATTCTCGACGGTCTGTCCGGGATCGAGACCCATCGCTACAGTGCGAGCGAGCGGGCGGTCTATCAGCGCAAGTTAGTGGCGGATGCCCTACAGGCGGCAGAGGTATCGCTCTCCGAGCTGCGCCGGAAGCGCAGCGCGCTTTTCTACGAAACGTCAACAACACCGAGCGGCGCGGCCGCCCTAACCGCACCGACCACCACGGGTGCCCCCACGACCTCGCAGCCGGCGTCTGCGGCTGCAGGAGCGACAGCCGCTACGACGCCGCAGTCGACCACGGCGACGACCTCGACCACGGCGACGGCGACGGCGACGGCGACGACCGCTACGAGTGCCTCAAGCGCGTCGACGCCCGCCTCCACCTCTGCGTCTCCGGTAGCCCCGAGCCAGCCGAGCTCTACGGGCCCCTTTGCCTCGATCGATGCCTCGATTGCCGACACGGTGAAACGCATCGCATTTCTGAAGCAGTTTGATTCGGCGCTCATTGCTGTCGCGGAGACGAAGCCGGTTGTCTTTGCCACCGGCACCGGAACAACGGCACCGACGGGCGCCGGGGCAAGGACGGCCGCCCCTTCGGCTGCTGCGGCGGCGCCCACGACAAACGTCGGGGCGGCTGCCGCGCCGGCTGCAGCGGCCGCCGTCGCGAGCGGCACGACGACGCCGGCAGCCTCGGGTTCGGCGCCTGCGACTGTACCAGGCACGCCGCCGCCGCCGTCAGCCCCTGGCGCCGCGGCTTCGACAACCTCGGGAGCCGGGCCGTCGGGGGGAGCCGCAGGGACGAGAGCGGCCGGCGGGAGTCAACTTCTTGCCTATCCGGTGGTCACGCCTGCCGCCGAGGCGAAAGCGGACTCCCTCGATTTCCTCGTTTCCGGCCAAATCACGGAGGCGGAGGGCTACCTTATTATCGAGGTGAGCGCCTACAATGCGGATCTGGGTTCCCAGTCCTACAGCTTTCGGACGGTCGTCGGCCCAGGCGACGCCTTTGGCGCCCTCCGCGCAGCGACGGTCGCACTTGCGACGCAGGTCCTTGGGCGCACGTGGGGCACCTTGAGGCTCGCAGTCGAGCCCTCCGGTGCGCTGGTGTATGTCGACGGGAGGTTCTATGGCATCGGAAATGCAGAGCTGCGATTTCTGACGACGGGGCGCCATGAGATCACGGTCGAGGCGCCCGGATACCGGGAGGAGCGGGCGTCGGTCGAGCTCGAGCCGCTCGCTACGAAGAGTCTCACCGTTGGCCTCAAGAAACGCGCCGCCAACGAGATTGCTATCGTCACCTATCCGCAAGGGGCCGACGTTTATCTCAACTCGATGTGGGAGGGCAAGAGCCCGCTGCTCGTAGAGCGTCCCCTCGGTCCGGTCTCCTTGATTCTTCGCCGCGAGCACTATCTCGACTACAGCGGTATCCTCTCGCCGGAAAGCCCTCCATCTACCTCGGTTCGTCTGTTTCCCGACACCTTCAAGAAGGGCGACTATATCAACGACCTCCGCAATCGTTTCTACGCCTCCTTCGGTGCCTTTGCCGTGTCGGTGATTCTTCCCGTGACGGCCTACAGCCTCTGGCAGACCAACGGGATCATGTATCAGGAGTCGGTGGTCGGTTCGCCGGACGAGGCGCGATTGAAGAATCTGACCACCACGTGGTATTATTCCCTTTGGGGTGGGGTCTTCATCAGCGTCTCGCTTTTCGTCAATACCGTCATCGACGTTATTCACTACCTCAGAGCGTCGGACTGATCGGAAGGAGTTCGGGTGGCTGCAATGGCCTTGGGTGCGCGTATACGGAAACTATTCTCAGGGGGCGGGCGTGGAGATTCCCTGTTTGAGGAGCTTGAAGAGATCCTCATCGAAGGAGATATCGGCGCAAGCCTGGCGATTGCGACCGTGAGCGAGTTGCGCGAGCTTGTGAAGCGGAGTCGGATCGAATCCCGTGAGGAGCTTGCCGCGTCGTTGAAGGGTCTTCTGCGCGGCAGTGTCAAGGCCGAGCCTCTGACCCTCGAGCCAGGGCGGCTCAACCTCTTCCTCGTGCTCGGGGTGAACGGCGTGGGAAAGACTACTACCATCGCAAAGCTAGCCGACTACTTTCGGCGCACCGAAGGGGTGAACGAGGTGATTTTGGGCGCCGGCGATACCTTTCGGGCCGGCGCCATCGACCAGCTCAAGATTCACGGCGAGCGTCTCGGGGTGCGGGTGGTCAGTCAGAAGCCGGGATCGGATCCTGGAGCCGTCATCTACGACTCCATCGACAGCGCCCGCGCGCGGGGCGCGAGGCTCGTTCTGGCGGATACCGCAGGACGGATGCACAACAAGGCGAACCTGGTGAAGGAGCTCGAAAAGATCGACCGGGTTGCGCGCACCCGTATCGGCGACGGGTGCTACCGCACAGTGCTTGTGGTCGACGCGACGACCGGACAGAACGGGCTCAAGCAGGCGGAGTCCTTCAATGAGGCAATCGGCATCGACAGCGCGATTCTTACCAAGTACGACTCCACCGCGAAGGGCGGGATCGCGGTCCAGATCTCGAAGAATCTCGGGATTCCCTTCTCCTTCATCGGCAAAGGGGAGAAGCTCACCGATCTCGAAGTCTTCGACGTCGACCGCTACCTCGATTCGTTGCTCGATTGATCGCCATGGAAGCCCTTTCTGTCGTGCAAGATGCAATCTGCTGAGATGACCCGCTCCCTCTTTCCGGCGGCAGCCGTCGCGGCCTTCGCCCTTGCTGTATGCTTCCCATCAGCGGCGGTTTTTGCCGATCAGCTCTACCGCTCCGATCTCCTTGGGATCGAGATGGAGGCCATCTCGCCGGCACAGGCCGCCTCGGCGGAGTGGCTTCTTCGGGTGCGGCAGGAGGGAACCTCGGAGATCCGCACCCTCACTCACTCGGGGAAGGAAACGAAGAGGTGGGTCGATGAGTTCGAGCACGGCCAGCTCGTGAGAGAGACCCTCTACGAAGCCGGGCTCATCTCCTCGGTGACCGCCTACCGCGATGGTCGCCCACGGGAGGAGGAGGACTACCTCGACGGGAAGCTCGAGACGAAGCGCATCTACAGCTACGATCAGGGGCTCCTTGCCTCGATCGCGGTCCAGGGGGCCGACGGAAATCCTCTCTATCGAACGACCATCTATCGAGGTCCCGACGGACGGCTGCGCCGCGCGGTGCGGACCTATCCAGATGGGAGGGTAGTCGAGTCTGCCTACACCTATGACAATGGCAGCCTCTCGGCGGAATGGCATGGAACCGACCGTCAAGGAGAGTTGATCCGCTACAGCGGATCGGCGCTTGCAGCGATAGAGGAATGGGAGGGGAAAGAGATTGTCAACCAGACCGACTTCGCTCCCGATAGGAAGGGGCAGCGTGCCGTCGAGACCGACTTTGCGACGGGTACCGTGACCACACGCGTCTATGACGCGCAGGGCCGAGAGCTTTCGGAGCAGGTGGTGAAAAAGGACGTGACGGTCTCTCGGACCGAGCTTCGCTATGAGGGCAATCGTCTTGTCGAGAAGCTCGTGCTTACCCCCGGTGTGAGGGAGGAGAGCCGCTACACCTATGATCGCGACGGTAAGCTTGCTAAGGTGGAGCTCACCAGGAACCTCAAGGTGACCAAGGTGACCGTCTACACGGGGGACAACAGCTCCTATGAGGAGCTGTACGCAAACGGCAAGCCCTTCTTGCGCGTCTTCTACAAGGACGGCAACAAGGTGCGAGAAGAGGTCGTGACGGGATGAAGCGGGTGGGGTGGATCCTCTTCGTCGCTCGCCGCTATTTCCGCTCCAAGCGCAGGAATCGGGGACTCGCCCCCTCGGTACTGTCCGTCGCTGGTATCGCTATCGGCGTGATAACCCTCATCGCCGTGCTGGGTGTCATGAACGGTTTCCAGCTTGGCTTCATCAACGATATTCTCGCGATCAAGTCCTATCATCTTCGGATCACCACCGACGGGGCGCCCCTTACGGCAGCGGATGTCGCGCGCTTACGACACGTGGCGGGAGTATCGGCGGTTGTGCCGTTTGCCGACGTGCAGACCATGATCACCGGCGGGTTTACCGGCTTCCAGCCGGCAGTCGTACGAGGCGTCCCTCCCGACTCGGCCCGCCTCGACCCCCAGCTTGTTCGTTATCTTCACATTATCGCGGGGAGCTTGACGCTCTCAGGCGACCGGTCGATCGTGATCGGCGATCAGCTTGCAGCCACCCTCGGGGTGCGACTCGGCGATCCGGTCTCCGTCGTTTCGCTCGGCGGCCCCACGTTCGACCTGCTCTCTCCGGCAAGTCTCTCCTTCACGGTTTCTGGGATTTTCAAATCGGGGTACTACGATTTCGATCAAACCCTCTGCTTTGTGAACTTGAAGGCGGTGCGGGCGCTGGGAAGTCCGGTGGATCGCCGGGTGTACGGCGTCAAACTCGTTGATCGCTTCCAAGATCGCGTGGCGGCCGATCGCATCCGCGCAGCGTTTCCCGGAAGGTCCCTTTCCATCGTATCCTGGCGCCAGTACAACAGTGCCTTCTTCAGCGCCCTGCGGATGGAGAAGCTCGTCATGACCTTCCTCCTCGGTTTGATCTTCCTGGTGGTGGCGGTCAACATTCATCACTTCCTCAAGCGAGCCGTCTACGAGCGGCAAGAGGAGATAGGGATTCTCCGTTCGATGGGGGCATCGCCTGCGGCCATGCGGGCCGTTTTCGTCCTCGACGGACTGTACATCGGCGTGCTCGGCGGGGTGATCGGTCTCCTCCTCGGCCTGCTGGTTTCCGACCACATCAACGCCATCTTCACCCTCGTCGAATCGCTGGTCAACGTCGTCGGGGAGGCGCTCGCCTGGCTTCTCACTCCCCTGTCACCGGCGGGCGGCTCGTTCGCTCTCTTCTCCCCGGCCTATTTCTATCTGGACAGGGTGCCGAGCCGGGTTCTTTTTCACGAGGCGCTCTTCATCTTCCTTTTCGCGATCCTCTCCTCGGTGGCGGCAGCCTACCTCGCTTCGCGAAGGGTTTCGGAGATCAAGCCGGCGGAGGTTCTGCGCTATGAATAACCGGGAGGCCTTCCGAAGCGGGAGCGGGCCCATTCTCGTCGTCGACGGGGTCGGCAAGACCTATGTGACCGGAGATGAGGATCTCACCGTGCTCACCAACGTCTCGCTCCGGCTCGCGCCGGGAGAGATCCTCGCCATCACGGGAGAGAGCGGATCGGGCAAGAGCACGCTCCTCAACCTTATCGCGGGGCTCGACGCTCCGACGCATGGGACGATTGTAAGCGCCGGCTACGAGGTGAACCGTCTGTCCGAAGAGGAGCTGACGCATTACCGGGCGCGAAGCATCGGGCTCATCTTTCAGTTCCACTACCTCCTTAAGGATTTCACGGCGCTCGAAAACGTGATGATGCCGGCGTACATGGCGGGCACTGCCCGCGCTGAGGCCCTCGACAGGGCTGCAGACCTCCTCAGACAGGTCAACCTCTCGGAGCGGTCGACCCACTATCCGCTCCAGCTTTCCGGGGGGGAGCGCCAGCGGGTAGCCGTCGCCAGGTCGCTCGTGAACAACCCCCAGCTGATCCTCGCAGATGAGCCGACCGGTAACCTCGACGAGCGGAATTCCCGAAACGTGGAGGAGCTTCTCCTCTCGCTGGTGCGGACTCACGGGAAGTCCCTTCTCCTCGTGACCCATGATCGGGGTCTGGCCGCACGCGCGGGAAACCAGCTGCATCTCGACAAGGGTGAGCTCGTTCCTGATCACCGGAGGGCGCCCCAGTGAGGCTGCGGGCGGTCCTCTTTCTCGGCCTCCGCAACTTCTGGAGTGGAGAAAACGGCCGGCGGATCGGCCAGCTGCGGGGAGCGATCGCGGGCGTTGCCTTGAGCCTCGTGCCTCTCGTCGTCGTGCTCGAAGTGGCGAACGGGATGATCGAGGGCATCACCGCGCGCTACATCGAGGTCGGGACCTTCCACCTGCAGGTGAAAAGCCTGACGGCCGAGAGCGAAAAAGAGTTCGAGTCGGTGATGGCGTCGATACGCTCGGTTCCGGGCGTTACCGAGGCCTTTCCCGCCTATTCCGGCCTGGGGTTGGCCTACTCCACCTCCGGGCGAACAGGGGTCGCGGTGCGCGCGCTACCGGCCAACCTGTATGCGACCGATTCCGGTTTTCGTCACTATCTCACCATGACAGCGGGGACCTTCGATCTGACGGGGCCGACCTCGGCTCTCTTAAGCGTCGACGTAGCCAAGGCCCTCCAGGTCAAGGTCGGAGAGCCGATCAGGCTCCTGACGGCCAAGAATCTACCCGGCGGCAATTTCATCCTGCGGCCGAACCGGCTTGTGGTTCGAGGCATCTTCACGACAGGCTATAACGAGCTCGATTCCCTTGCGATGTTCATTTCGGATGCGAAGGGTCGCGAGGTCTTCACCGATCCAGGGGCCCGCTTCATCGGGGTCAAGGTGATCGATCCCTATGGCGACCTCCAGCCGATCGTCCATCGAATCGAGGAGCGGCTTCCGCGGTCGTGGTATCTCTTCACCTGGTATCAGATGGAGAAACCGATGTACAAAACCTTCGAGACGACCAAGAACCTGTTGCTCTTCATCATGATCCTCATCGTGCTTGTCGCTTCGGTGAACATCTCCTCCGCCCTTGTCATGTTGGTGATCGAGAAGAACCATGAGATAGCCATCCTCAAGAGCACCGGGGCGAGCCCCGCAGGGATAACCAGGGCCTTCGTAGCGACCGGTTTCGTCATCGGGGCGGTGGGGACGGCGGGAGGGATGGGGCTCGGGCTCCTTGCCGCGGTGAATATCAATGCGGTCATAGCGGGACTGCAGTGGCTTATCAATGCCGTCGTTGCCCTTTGGCAGCTGGTGTTATCGCCCTTCGTACACGAAAGTGCGATTCATGTCACGCTATTGAGTACGAGCTACTACCTCGACCGGATTCCGATTCGACTCGATTGGCAGGATCTGGGCGTCATCGCCTTTCTTTCGATCTTCCTTTCGACCGTCGCGGCCTGGTTTCCGGCCCGCAGGGCCGGGGCCATCCGTCCAATCGAGGTCATGCGCAGATACTAGCTTTTTTGCGATCATCTCGTGTCCGGCGGCGCCCGAAGAGATAGGTGAAAGTGTATGGTCGATCCGGCGAATTTGTACTACTATTTAGCAGGGAGGGGATCGGCAGATATTCATGAAATGCAGTATCTGTGACGAGAACGAGGCGATCATCCACGTGCAGCAGATCATGGGCAACGAGGTGGTCGAGCTGCATCTGTGCGAGAGCTGTGCCCAGAAGAGAGGCATATCCAGCAGCGATGACAAGATCGAGCTTTCGCTTTCGCAGCTCCTCACCGGTCTCATCGACACCAAGGGCGAAGGCAAGGAGGAGCGGTCAAACGAGAGCTGTCCCCGCTGCGGAATGAAGCTGTCCGAGTTCCGCAAGGAGGGCAAGCTGGGTTGCGGCGAGTGCTACGGCGCCTTCAAGCGTGAGGTGGACCTCTTTCTCGAGAACACGGTCGGAACCACGCGCCACCGCGGCAAGTATCCGGAGCGTTTGGTCGCCTATAAGTCGCTCCTCGTGGATCGAGAGCTCCTTCAGGACCAGCTAAAGGAGGCGGTCGGCCACGAAGATTATGAGGAAGCTGCGGTGATTCGTGATAAACTAAGGGCGATTGAGCAGACCGCAGGAGACCAGCATGATTAAGTTCACCGGGGTAAGGGAAACCTCGGGTTGGTTCCAGGAGGCCGGCCCGGACAACGACGTCGTGATCGCGAGCAGGATACGCCTCTCGCGAAACCTCGCGGGGCACCTCTTCCCCGGAACCATGAATAGCGAGGAGGAAGAGCAGGTTCAGCGCAGGCTCCTTGAATCGGTGTTGAAGGTAGACGACCGCTACGAGGGGGGAGTGCTCGGGTCGCTCGCGCCGACTGAACGCCGGCTTCTGCTTGAGCGCAATCTCATCTCCCAGGATTTTTCCCTGCAGACGCACAAGGCCTTTGTCCTACGTCAGGATCAGAAGGTCGCCGGGATGATCAACGAGATCGATCATCTGCGGGTTGCCGGCTTCGCGGGCGGCCTTTCCCTGAAGGCGACCTTCGAAGAGGTGAACTCGCTCGATACCGCGCTCGAGCGCGAGGTGGAGTTCGCCGCCTCGCTTGACGCGGGCTATCTGACGACGGAGATTGCGAATAGCGGCACGGGGATGCGCGCATCGATCATGCTTCACATCCCGGCGCTCGTGACGACTTCGCTCATCGAGAAGACCTTCAAGGCGGTCGTCCAGCTAGGGCTCTCAGTGAAGGGCTTTTTCGGCGACGACGAGCATTCCCTAGGGAGCATGTACCAAGTCTCGAACCAGTTTGGCCTTGGCTCCTCGGAAGCGGAGATCTTGGAGAAACTTGAAAGTGTGGCGGATCAGATAGTAAATTATGAGCGGAAGGCCCGAGAAGAGATGGTGAGCAAGCAGCGGGTGGATATCGAGGATCGGGTGTATCGAGCATTCGGGATCCTCCGGTATTGCCGGTCGATCTCCGCGCGTGAGGCCATCGAGCACCTCTCTGCGCTGCGCCTGGGCGCCGCTCTTGGCTGGATCAAGCTGCCTCTTCCGCGGATCACCGCGCTGCTGTTTCTCACGCAGAAGTCGCACATGCAGCAGCTGATCGACAGCCAAGAGACCGGAGCAGACACCAAGTTGATCGACTACACGCGTGCCAACATGATCAAAGATGCGATCGGGGACGTTGAGGACTAACGGAGGAAGAGCATGTTCAAAGGGCTTACGCAGAGGGCTCAACGGATACTCACTATCTTCGCGCAGGAAGAGGCTAAGCGGTTCCATTCGGACCAGC
>Ga0307374_10011701_pt1 | contig 12425 bp, 7 predicted proteins | sample OX3MG_FD_202532 | JGI IMG/M metagenome (GOLD analysis project Ga0307374, IMG submission 202532) | Soil microbial communities from Risofladan, Vaasa, Finland - OX-3 | ecosystem: Environmental > Terrestrial > Soil > Coastal area > Acid sulfate soil | place: Finland: Risofladan, Vaasa | collected...
TCAAGGCGCTCTCGGACTACTGCTGCACCTCGTCCAACGCCGAGGCCGTGATCCGGTCGATCCCGCCCGATCGCGAGATCCTGTTCTGCCCGGACATGTTCCTCGGCGCCCACCTGGAGCGGGTCACTGGACGCCAGATGCACGTCTGGATGGGGGAGTGCCACGTGCACGCGGGCATCGTCCCCGAGCGCCTCGATGCGATGCGTCGCGAGCACCCGGACGCGGAGCTGCTGATCCACCCCGAGTGCGGTTGCACCTCGTCCACCCTGTACCGGATGTCCACCGGGGGCGTCGCCGGCCCGGCCACCGTGGTGACCTCCACCGAGGGCATGGTCCGGCGTGCGGCCGATTCCCCGGCCTCGACGTTCATCGTGGCCACCGAGATCGGCATCCTCCATCGCATGCGGGACGAGTCCCCCGGCAAGCGGTTCCTCGCCGCGTCAGAGGCTGCGGTGTGCCCCTACATGAAGAAGATCACGCTCGAAAAGATCGCCCTGTCGCTCGAGCGGATGAGTCCCCGAGTGACCGTCGACGCTGCGATCGCCGCACAGGCGCGCGGCGCCATCGACCGGATGCTGGCGATCGCCCCCACCAGCGCTCAGCGGATCTCAACAGCGGCCTGAAGCGTCCACACGTCCGCGGAGCTGACGCCTATGTCAGCATCCTTCGCGTGAGCGAACCCCTGGGCGCACGCCGGCGGCGCGCCCTGTTTCCATGACCGCCGATGGGCAAAAAAAGACCGGAGGGCGAACCCTCCGGCCTTTCAGGAAGGGAATGAGTTTCAAACATGGGCAGTTGGCAGGCTGCGACCTTGACTGTACCCCTCGCCTCTCAGGATAGCAGTAAAGGAACCTCCAATTCTTGTAAATAGATGTCAACTGACGCAGTGACCTCAGAGCCTACCAGAGCCGAGTCCGACGGCGGTCCGCCGCTGGTCCGCGCAGGTCTGCGCGGGTTCCTGGATCTTGGCCGCTTCGACGTCATCGCCGTGGTCGCCCTTGTGGTCCTGGCGTTCGGCCTCCGCATCGCCAGCCCGATCCTCCCTGATTTCCTGAGCGGTGGGGGAACCATCAGCGCGCTCGGTGTCGGGTACCCGACAACCGGTGGATCGAGCGCCGAGTGCACAACCGTGCCGGTCGGCCCGGCCGGTGTGGTCGCCGGGGTGAAGGTCAGCCATACGGACGTGAGCGTCTGCGGCTACGTCTTCGACGAGGTCTACTTCCCGGTCGACGCCGCCAAGGATCTGCGCCAACCCGCAGAGTCGTACTTCGACCCCGAGCCACCGCTCGCCAAGCTCCTCATGACGCCGCCGATCGCCGTCTTCGGCTTCAACAGCTGGAGCTGGCGGCTGAGCACGACCATCTTCGGCAGCCTGCTGGTCGGGATGATGTACCTGCTGGCGCTTCGCCTCCGCCGCGACCGCTTCTTCGCCCTGGTCACCGCGCTGTTCATCTGCTTCGACGGGCTGGCGTTCGTCGAGTCACGGACCGGCGTCATCGACATCATCGCGATCTTCTTCGTCGCGCTCTTCTATTACGTGTTCCTGCTGCACTGGCAGGCGCGGACGCGCGCGCAGTGGCGAACGACGCTCTACGTGATGGCCGGTGTCGCCGGACTCGCCTTTGCGGCGAAGCTCACAGCGCTCGCCCCGCTGGTGGTGGCCGGCGGTCTCATCGTCATCCGCGGCATCGCCCCGTACCTTGCAGGATTCATCCCCTGGTTGCGTCGCATCGCCGGTCCGGGGCGCGCCGAGGCGATCATGTGGCGGCACGCCGCGGGCCCGCGCGCGATCCTCCACTACATCGCCGGCGGCCTGATAGCGCTCGCCATCTTCGGTGCCTCGTTCTCGCGCTACGAGACGATCCAGCATCAGGATGTCTACTTCTTCACCGGTTGCAATCCCGCGGTTTCGGGTCTGCCGGGGGCGCCGAAGACGCTCAGCGTCCCGGTGATGCACGTCGGATCACTGACGGTGCCGAACCCGGTCGAGGCGATCGACAACATCGTGCAGATCACCGCCGCGTCACTGCGCTACCACGCCGAGGAGTGTCACAGCCACCCGTACTCGTCGCTGTGGCTCACGTGGCCGATCATGGAGCACCCGGTGCTCTTCTACGCAACGTCCCAGCCCAACAACGGCCCCGTGGCGGAGATCACCGACATGGGCAACCCAGCCATCTGGTGGCTTGGGATTCTCGCGCTCCTGTTCTGTGTGTGGCGCATGACGCGCGGTCCGAACTGGTGGCGGGTGCTGGTCGCGCTCATCGGACTCGGCTCGCTCGTCGCGATGATCATTCTGTATCAGTCGGCGGTCCGGTATCACAACCCCAACAACTTCAACACGTCCTACACCGGTGCCCAGTTCGCGGCGCTGTTCCATCAACAGCCGTCGTCCCAGTACGAGATCGCCCGGACCTATCCAGGGTTCTGGTTTGCGGTGGCGTTCGTCGGGATGGTCGTGTTCGCAGCGCTCGTCGCCGTTTCGGCGGTCATCTCGCGGCGATTCGTGCCCGCATTCATCATCCTCGGCTACATCGCGTCGTGGATGATGTGGGTGCCCGGGAATGAACGCCGTGTGCTCTTCTTCTACCACGCGCTCGGCATGCTCCTGTTCACCGCGCTTGCGCTCGCGTATGCGCTGACCGCGATCCGCGGCATTCGATTCCGTCTTGGTGGCAGACAGATATCGCTGGCGCCGGTCGCATTTGCGTTGATCGGCAGCGTGCTCGCTGCCTTCATCTTCTTCTACCCGATCTGGACGGCCATGCCGCAGAGCTCGGCCGACCAGCAGATGAGGCTCTGGGTCGACATCGGGTGACCGCTTTCCTCGTCGTCCTCGATGCCGCGCTGACGCTCGCGGCCGGTGCCGCCATATCCGGGCTCGTGAGGATCCACCTCACGCTCGTCGAGCGCGCGGTGATCGGCGTCACCAGCGGGCTCCTGGTCGGCACGGGCGCGACCTACGGTCTCTCGCTGCTGGCCGGTCTCAACACGGCAACGGTGCTCGCCGGCCCGGCGCTCACCCTGGCGGGCGCCCTCGCGCTGTCATCGCTGACGGCCGATCCGCGCGCGACCTGGCATGCGTCATGGTCGGAGTCGAGGGACCGCTGGGCGGAGCGCATCCCGTGGTTCTCGATCGCGGCGTTCGCCGCCGGCGCTGCGGTGGTCATCGCGATCTTCGCCCATACCGTCTACTCGGATGCCGGTGGCCTCGAGGCCGGATATCCGACGGTGTGGGCGGATTGGTCGCAACACCTCACCACCGCGGCGAGCTTCGCCTCCGGGAGCAACATCCCCCCGGTCAACCCGCTGTTCAGTGGATCGACACTGCTCTACCCGTTCCTGCCCGACTTCCATGCGGCCACGCTGATGACGCTCGGTCTCGCGCCGGGTCTTGCGCTGGCGATTCCGGGCGGGATCCTGGTGGTGGTCATCGGCCTGCTCGTGGTCGCGCTCGGCCGGCGCCTCGGGCTCGGGACCGGAGCCGGCGTCGTGGCGGTGCTCATCTGCTTCATCGGAGGCGGCCTGGGATTTGTCGGCGCCTTCTCCGACGCCTGCATGAGCCACGGATACACCGCGACGCAGTGCACGTTGCAGTACGTCGTGACCCATCCCGGCACCGGAGTGTCGATCGTGGGATGGACGCTGCACGACCTTCCCGGCACGATCGTCGCGCAGCATCGCGCCTATGACGGACTGCCGTCCGACGGGGGCACGGCACCACTGCCCAACATGCAGTGGTACACGCCGCTCATGGCGTGGTGGCTGCCGCAGCGCACGCTGCTCTTCGGGTTCGCGGCCGCAGTCTCGGTCCTCCTGCTCGTGTTCGCCGGGGCTGCATCCAAGGGTCCGAGCTGGGAACCGTTCGCGCTTGCCGGGGTGCTCATCGGTCTGCTGCCGATCGTCCACGTCCAGACCCTGCTCGCGCTGTCGATCCTGCTCTTCGTGCTGCTCTGGCGCAGGCGGCGGCGCGAGTGGTTCGCGTTGCTCGGCATCGCGGCGCTGATCGGTGGAGTCCGGCTTGCGCAGCTCGCCGTCGCACAGCACGGCGCGTCCGTGACGCCCTACGGCACCAACGTGTACCCGTGGCTCGAGCCGGGCTGGCTGGCCAACGCCGGCACCGCTAGCGGGCGGCTGGCGCTTTCGATCGGCGGCGTGTTCACCGGCGTCATCCAGACCGTGGGAATGGTCGGCACCGCTCAGTGGTGGGGATTCTGGGTTGGGAACCTGGGGATCGCGGTACCCCTGCTCGCGGTTGTGGCGATCGCCGCCGCGGCTCGGCTCGGCGGGGTCACGGCGGGGCGAGTCATGACCGCGGCGTTTCCTGGTCCGCTGCTCGAGCTCACGCTCGGTGCGCTCATCATCTTCGCCGCCTGCAACCTCGTGGTGTTCCAGTCCTGGAGCTGGGACAACACGAAGCTCCTCGTGTACTGGTACCTCGTCATGGCCCTGGTCGTCGGCGCGCTCGCGACGCACTGGTGGCGGCGCGTCTTGCCTCGGGTGGCGGCAATCGTGCTGGTGGTTCCCATGCTCCTGACCGGTGTGCTGGTGGTGCTCCGGCTGCTCCCATGGACGCCCCCGCAGGACGCGATCACCGGTCCCTACACGATTGCGAGCGCGCAGGAGCTGCACCTTGCGTCGACAATCGACCGTGTGACCCCGAAGGGCTCCGTCTTCCTGACCTTCGGCCGTCCCAATGACCCCGTCCTCGCTGTGGCCGGCCGCATCGGGGTGATGGGATACGGAGGGTGGCTCTGGAGCTACGGCATCAGTTTCGAGACGCGCTACCGCGACGTCCAGGCCATGTACGACGGCTGTGCCGCCGATGCGGCCACGTGCCCCGTGTTCAGGCTGCTGCGCACCTACGGCATCAGCTACGTGGAGATCGATAACCGGCTCGCCGACCCGGGCGCGATCGACGCGCAGGCGAGCATGGCGTGGTGGGCGGACCAGGGCCTCCCGGTCGTTGCGAGCTCCGACCACATCACGATCTACGACGTTCGCGGACGGGGATGATGTGACCTTGAGCGTGAAGGAGTCGCGCACCCATCCGTCGATCAGCGCCGTGCTTCCCGCATACAACGAAGCGGAGGTGATCGCCGAGACGGTGCGGCGCACCGCGGCAGCGCTCACCGAACTGGGCGTTGCCGACTTCGAGATTCTCGTCATCGACGACGGCAGCAATGACGAGACGGCGGCGCGCGCGTCGAGTGTCAACGTTGCGGGCTCGCGCGTTCGTGTGGTGTCGCATTCCCGCAACCGCGGCTACGGCGCCGCGTTGCGCACGGGATTCGAAGCGGCCACGCGTGACGCGGTGTTTCTCATGGACAGCGACGGTCAGTTCGACCCAACCGAGATCTCCCGGCTCCTTGCCATGTACGGACGCGACCACGTCGTCTGCGGATATCGGATCCGGCGCAAGGACACCTGGGTGCGGCGCTTCTATCACAAGGCCTTCTTCGGCATCGTGCGGCTCGGTTTCGGGCCGACTGCGCGCGACGTCAATTGCGCCTTCAAGCTGTTCCCTCGCGCCGTCGGCCGGGGGCTGCACGCCGACGGAGCGCTGGTGTCGACCGAGCTGCTGTTACGCGCGCGCCGGAGTGGATACCGGCTCATCGACGTGGGCGTGCACCACTACCCGCGCACCACGGGTCGTGCGACCGGTGCCGACGTGAGCGTCGTGCTGCGGGCGTTCCACGAGCTCTGGCAGCTGCGCAACGACCCCGCACTGCTCGACGGGCTTGAACCGCCCGCGTGACCCGGCGGCCGGCACCGTCGTCGTGGGGCACTGCCGTCGCCGCGGTTGCCGTGTCACGGTTGCTCTGGCTCGGCGTCTTCATCGCCGTGCTCGCCATCGACTTCCCCTCAACGCCGCTGTTGAGCGGCATCCGCGACCACCTGGTCTCCTGGGATGCCACCAGCTACCTCTCGATCGCCGTGCATGGTTACCCGGCGCGCCTCGACTACCGCGACGCGTTTCTCCCGGGCTTTCCGCTGATCGTGCGCGCGGTGATGATCGTCACGCGCGACGACGTGACGGCTTCCTGGCTCGTCAACGCCGTCGCCGAGACGATCGCGCTCTGGTACCTCGGCCGGCTGGTGCTCGGCGAGCGCGATCAGTCGTCGGCCACCTTCTCGGTGTGGCTGCTCGCGGTTGCGCCGACGGCCCTCTTTCTCATCGCTCCGTTCAGTGAGAGCACCTTCATCGCGTCGGCGGCTGCCAGTCTGTACTACGCGCGCGCCGGTCACGCGGGCAAGGCGATCGCCGCGGGGGCGCTGGCGTGCGCGTTCCGGCTCACCGGGCTCGCCCTGATTCCGGCGGTGGCCATCGAGCAGCTGCGCAGAACGGGATGGCGACCTCGCCCGGCAATGCTCCTGGTCCTGCTCGCCGCGCTGCCGCTCGGGCTCGACGGGCTGTACATGCAGCTCCACGTCGGCGATGCCCTGGCGCTCCTCCACGCCGACCACCTGCCGTCGTTCGGCCTGCAGCCCACCCCACCATGGACGGGATTCGCGGCCACGTGGCACACGCTGGTCAGCGCTGCCAACGGAGAGACGCGATCGATCTTCGCCCGCGAGGTTGCGTTCGGCCTGCTCGGCCTCGTGCTCTGCGCCGGCATGTGGGCGTCGTCGCGGATCCCCCGATCGCTCGCTCTGTACTGCACCATCGCGTGGTTGATGACCGCGTCACTCCCGTTCTGGCGCTCCCAGCCCCGCTACAGCCTGGCGCTCTTCCCGGCCGTGCTGCTCGTGTCCGATCTCACCCAGCGCTTCCCGCGCGCTCGGCCCGCGATGCTCGGTGCCAGCGCCGCGCTGATGTGCGCGGGCACGTGGATCTTCGCTCAGGGGCGCTGGCTCGGATGATCATCGACAGCCACGTCCATATCCTGCCGGCGAGCATGCGCGATGCCCGTGATCGTCTGGCAGCGCTCGATCCGTGGTTCGACGTGTGTCATCGAGGGGCGCGCTCGATCGTCACCGCGGACGAGCTGCTGGCGTCGATGGACGCGTCGGGGATCGACCGCTCGGTGTGCTTCGGCTGGCCGTTCGCCGACCCGGCACTCTGCGCTGAGGTCAACGATCATCTGATCGCCGTGCAGCGTGCGCACCAGGACCGCCTCACCTGCTTCTCGACGGTGAGCGCGGGGCGACCTGGTGCCGTCGCCGAGCTGCGACGGAGCGCCGGCGAGGGTCTGCGCGGCGCCGGTGAGCTCAACGCGGACGCCCAGGGGTTCGATCTCGAATCGCCGGCGATCGACGCGGTGGCCGAGGCGTGCACCGATCTTGGAATCCCGCTGGTGTTGCACTGCAGTGAGCCCGTCGGGCACGACTATCCGGGCAAGGGCACCGCGACGCCGGGGCGCGTCGCCCCGTTTGCCCTGCGCCACTCCGGGCTCCGCCTCGTCTGTGCGCACCTCGGCGGGGGACTTCCCTTCTACGCGCACATGCCGGAGGTGGCCGAGCTCTGCCGCCGCCTCTGGTTCGACACCGCGGCGGGCCCGTTTCTGTTCGCCCCCACGGCGTACCGCGAGGTGGCCGACCTGTGTGGGGCCGACCGCCTGCTCTTCGGCTCCGACCATCCACTGCTCTCGGCGCGACGCTACATCGATGCGTTCGCGCGGGCGGAGCTCACCCCGGCGGAGCGGGACCTCGTGATGGGCGGCAACGCCGCGCACCTGCTCGGTCTGTGACAACGTGGCCCTCTCGTTACGAATCTGTGTCCGAGCATCCGAGGCTACGTTCGGGCACTTTGCGACACTTTCTTCGGGCGGAGAAACCGGCGCCCGCCAGCCGGTCCTTCGCCTCTTTCGTGACCAGGATTGGGGGCTTCGGCCCCCGTCCGTGGTCGCAAGCGACGCTCCGATGAGGGACCGGGCGCACGTCGAAGCCGGCACCCCTGGTCGCCGGTTTCGCACACTGTGGGGCGATGTTCACTCCTGAAACGCTCGACGTCGTCATGGTGTCCTTCGAGGGACCCGACCAGTACAGCCAGGCCGGCGGCCTCGGCGTGCGCGCCCGCGAGCTCTGCAGGGCATTCGCGGCGCTCGGCTACCGCACAACGCTCGTCTTCGTCGGCGACCCTGACAAGCCGGGCGTCGAGCTCGACCATGGGGTGCAGCTCATCCGCTGGTGCCAGCAGATCAGCGATCGGTACCGCACCGGCGTCTACGAGGGTGAGCTCGCCAAGATCCGAGACCTGACTGCGACGCTGCCCGACGCACTCATCGACAGCGTCGTGCGTCCGGCGGCCGAGGCGGGGAGAGTCACGGCCGTGCTCTGCGAGGAGTGGCACACCGCCTGGTTCTGCAAAGCGCTGAGCGACCGGCTCCACGCCCTCGGACTGCGCCAGAGCGCCGTGCTGCTCTGGAACGCCAACAACCTCTTCGGCTTCGAGGCCATCGACTGGCCGGTCCTCGACTTCGTCGCCTCGATCACCACCGTCAGCAAGTACATGAAGCACCTCATGTGGCCGTATGGCGTCAACCCGGTGGTGATCCCCAACGGCATCCCGGAGAGCGCGCTCGCCCCGGTCGACGGGTCGGCGGCACGCGCGATCCGTGCCGCCGCGGGGTCACCGTGCCTCGCCTTCAAGATCGGCCGATTCAGCCCGGACAAGCGCTGGAACCAGGCCGTCGCCGCCATCGCCGAGCTTCGTGCAGAGGGAATGCCCGCGCGCATGCTGATGCGTGGCGGGATGGAGCCGTACGGTGCGACGGTGCTCGCATTCGCCGCCGAATGCGGGCTGGTGGTGATCGACTGGTACGAGCCGGTGAGCGACGCCGGCGGCATCGTGCGCGCGCTCACCGAGACCGAGGGCGCGCCGATCGTGCACCTGCGTCGTTTCCTCCCCGACCAGGTGATCACCGAGATCAACGTGGCAGCCACGGCGGTGCTCGCCAACTCCGGCCACGAGCCGTTCGGCCTTGTCGGCCTCGAAGCGATGGCCGCCGGGGGGGTCGCGATGGTCGGCGCGACGGGCGAGGAGTATGCCCGCCCCTACGGCAACGCCATCGTGGTCGAGACCGACGATCCCGCCGAGATCGCGAGCGCGCTTCGCGGTCTCGTCGAGCAGCCCGCGCTCGGCGAGCGCCTGCGAATCGCGGCACGTCTCGACGCGGCCGACTTCGCCTGGCCCACCGTCATCGCCGGGTTGCTCGAACGCCTCCGCTTCATGTGCGTGCATCAGCGGGTGGTCCTCCCGGCGGACGGAGCACGCTGAAGCGCGTAATTCCTGGCACCGCGCCATATGATCTGAAGCAACAGACCGGTGCCGAGGAGGTGGCCGTGTGAAGGCAGTGGTCATGGCGGGGGGTGAAGGAGCCCGGCTGCGTCCGCTGACCAGCCGCCTTCCCAAGCCGCTCGTCCCCGTCGTCGGCACCCCGGTGCTCGAGCACATCCTTCGGCTTCTCAGGGAGCACGGCATCACCCAGGTCGTGGTCACGCTCGCGTATCTCGGCGCGGAGATCCGCAACCGCCTCGGCGACGGCGCCGAACTCGATATGGAGATCGAGTACGTCGTCGAGGACCGCCCGCTCGGCACGGCGGGCAGCGTGCGCAACGCCGCCCATCTCCTCGACGACACGTTCCTGGTGATCAGCGGCGATGCCCTCACGGACATCGACCTCACCGCCGTGATGCGCGCGCACGCCGAGCGCGGCTCGCACGCGACCATCGTGCTCCACTCCGTGCCGAACCCCCTCGAGTACGGGGTCGTGGTCACCGACGACGAGGGAAACATCAAGCGTTTCCTCGAGAAACCGTCGTGGGGCGAGGTCTTCAGCGACCACGCCAACACGGGAATCTACGTCATCGAGCCGAAGGTTCTCGACCACATCAAGGAAGGGGCCAACGCCGACTGGTCGCAGGACGTCTTCCCGACCATGCTTCGCCGCCACGAACCCCTGCACGGCATCGTCGTCGACGACTACTGGTGTGACATCGGGTCGATCCAGTCGTACATGCAGGCGAACTGGGACGCGCTCGACGGCAAGGTTCGCTGTCACATCACCGGGCACCGTCAAGGCAACGTCTGGATGGGCGAGGGTGTGGAGGTCGGCATCGGGGTGCAGCTCGACGGCCCGGCCTTCATCGGCGACGAGGTGAAGCTGAAGGCGGGTGCCCACGTGAACGAGCACGGGGTCATCGATCGCTACAGCGTCATCGACGACAACACCAAGGTCAGCAACAGCGTGGTGTGGCCGCACTCGTACATCGGCGAGCGTTGCAGGCTGCGCCAGGCGATCGTGTGCCGCAATGTGACCATCAAGAACGACTCGCTGCTCGAGGAGAACTCGGTGATCGCCGACGAGTGCGTGCTCGGCAGAGGCTCGCAGATCCGCGCCGGAGTCAAGATCTGGCCGAGCAAGACCGTCGAGCCCGGTTCCACCGTGAATGAGTCGGTGATCTGGGCCGGCGAGTGGCGGAGCGGGTTGTTCTCGTCGTACGGGCTCGGTGGGCTGATCAACGTGGAGCTCACGCCGGAGTTCTGCGCCCGGCTCGGGGCCGCCTTCGGCGCGACCCTGGCGAAGGGAGCGTGTGTCGTGGTCGGCCAGGATCACGCGCGCTCGTCGCGGATGATCAAGCGGGCGATCGTCAGCGGCATCGTCAGTGCCGGAGCCAAGGCTCGCGACGTGCGCGAGCTGCCTGTTCCGGTGACGCAATGGGCGACACTCGACGCTGACTGCGCAGCGGGCATTCACGTGCTCGTGTCACCGCTCGACCAACGCAGCGCCGACATCCGCTTCTTCGATGCCGATGGACTCCAGATCGACAAGCGCGCCGAGCGCAAGCTCGAGAACCTGCTGTTCCGTGAGGACTTCCGCAGGGCGGGATTCTATGAGATGGGCGACATCGAGTACGGGGAACCGATCCAGGGCTACATCCAGCACGTCTTCAAGTCGGTGGACGCGGAGAGCATCCGCAACGCCGGGTTCCGCGTGCTCATCGACTACGACTACAGCGACGCGTCAGCGGTCCTGCCCACGATCCTCAACGAGCTTGGGGTCACCACCATTCCGCTCAATGCCGGGATGCGCGAGGGTGAGCACCACCGAACCGTGCCCGATGAGACCGCGTTGATCAGCAAGACGGTTCGTGCTGACGTCGGATGCATGATCAGCCCGACCGGGGAGCGCATCACGATCATCGATGACAAGGGCATCGTGCTGACTCCGCACGAATGCCTGGCGCTCCTGGCATCGTGGTGGGTGCGATCCAACCCGGGCACCGTCCTGGCTCCGGCGGCGACGCCGATGTGGATCAGCGACCTCGTTCGCACGGAGGGGGGGAGCTTCAACGCCACGCCCGGCGATCCCGCGTCGGTGCTCCGGGCGTCGACCATGTCCGGGACGAGCATCGCGTCGGACGGCGAGGGTGGATTCGCCTGGCCGGGTCACCTGGGCGCCTTTGACGCCATGTACACCCTGGTCAAACTGCTCGAGCTGCGGGCCAAGGTCGGTATCCCCCTGAGCCAGGCGCGCGCCGCGCTGCCCCAGGTCGCCTACATCACCGCGACCGAGTTCTGCCCCTGGGAGGCGAAGGGACGGGTGATGCGCATCCTGCTCGATCGCCATCGCACCGACTCCGTGGACCTTGTCGACGGGATCAAGGTCTATGTCGACGACGGTTTCGTGCTCGTGCGGCCGGATCCCGATGAGCCGGCGTATCACGTGGTCGCGAGCGTTGGCGACCCGGAACGGGGACGCCAGCTCGTCGACGAGTATCTCGCCCAGGTGCGTGAGGCCGAGGGGACCAACGGTGTCCACGCCCCGGTTGAGGCGGCCGCGGGAGCCGACTAGAGGCGCGGTCGGTCAGCGCTGCATCGCCACCGTCCTCATGATGAAGACGAAGTAGACGGCGGTCGCGGCGATGACCAGGATGTGGAAGACCTCGTGATACCCGAACACCTTCGGCCACAGCCGAGGGCGTTTCAGCGCGTAGACGATGGCGCCGGCGCAGTACAGCGCACCACCGGCCGCGAGCACGACCAGCCCGCTGGTATGGATGCGGTCCCCGAGCGCCGGCAGGAAGAACACGACGGTCCATCCGACGCCGAGGTACAGCACGACGGTCACCCAGCGCGGCAGCGGAATCCCGGTGGTCGCGACGATGACTCCACTGCCCGCGAGAGCCCAGATAACCACCAGCAGCACGATCGACGGCCAGCCCTGCAGGACGTTGACGACGATCGGGGTGTACGTGCCCGCGATGGCGAGAAAGATGGTCGCGTGGTCGAGGCGCCCCCAGACCCGGCGGGTGCGCATGGACCACGGGCCGCGGTGGTAGCTGGCGCTGACCGCGAAGAGCAGGATGAGGCAGACGCCGTAGATCCCCAGGGAGATCTGCCGGGCAACGTTGCCACCGCTGACCACGACGAGGGCGATCGCGCCGGCGATCGCGATGGGCACGGTGGCGAGGTGAGTCCA
>Ga0307374_10011703_pt1 | contig 12424 bp, 9 predicted proteins | sample OX3MG_FD_202532 | JGI IMG/M metagenome (GOLD analysis project Ga0307374, IMG submission 202532) | Soil microbial communities from Risofladan, Vaasa, Finland - OX-3 | ecosystem: Environmental > Terrestrial > Soil > Coastal area > Acid sulfate soil | place: Finland: Risofladan, Vaasa | collected...
ATGCCGCGCCGCGTCGCCGCCCCGACCAGCGCGCCGATCAGCGTCCGCCCGATGCCGCGCCGGCGCCATGCGGGCATGACGCCAAGCGACAGGATCTCGATTTCGGCGCCGAGATCGCGCGCCAGCAGGAAGCCGACCGGGCTGCCCTCCTGCCATGCCAGATAGCCGAACCCGCCGGACAGCGCGAGGATCCGCGCCAGCGCGGCCGCGTCCCACGGCTCAGCGGGAAAGCAGGCGCGGTGCAGGACCGACAGCGGCAGCGCCGCGCCGGCCGGAATGGACGTGATGCGCCCGCTCACGCCGGCGTCCGCGGACGCCGCGGCGGCAGCGTCACATCAGGCGGCCGCAGATAGAGCGGCCGCACCGGGCCGCCGGCGATCCCGGCGCGCCCTTCTGAGAGCGCCGCGGCGGCGACCCCGAGCGCATCGGGTACCGCATCGCTCGCAAGCGTCACACCGCAGCATTCGCCGAGCGCGGCCGCTGCGGCGTCGGCGGCGTCGCCGGCGATCAGCAGCCGACCGCCGCCGCCAACGCCCGCCAGATAATCGGCGAGGCGCGCGGGCAGCACCGCCTGCGGCGCGGCAAGCGGCGCCGCAGAATCGCAGGCGAATAGCTGGACGTAGAGATCGGCGCGCCGGCTGTCGAGCGCGACCAGCAGCCGGTCGCAGCCGGCAAAGCGGCCGCTCTCCAACAGGCCGGCGGCGACCGCGGCAAAGCTGCTGACACCCATCAGCCGCACCCCGAGCGCCAAGGCAATGCCGTGTGCGGCGGCGAGGCCGACCCGGATCCCGGTGAAGCCGCCGGGACCGACCGCCACGGCGACGGCAGCGAGCCGCGACGGCGGCAGACCGGCCGCCGCCATGACCCGTTCGACCATCGGCAACAGCGCCTCGGCATGGCCATGTCGCAGCTTGCGGCATTCCGCCGCCAGCACGACCGCGTCGCGCAACACCGCCGCCGAACAGTGCGAGCCGGCCGTCTCGAGCGCCAGCAGGGTGGTGACTGGCAGGGTGGTGACTGGCAGGGTGGTGACTGGCAGGGTGGTGACTGGCAGGGTGGTTGCCGGCGGCGATTCGGAGCCGGGTGCGATCACGCCGCGCAAGGTCGTCACAGGATCGGGCACGTCTCGTCGCAACCGGGTCGCGCCTCGGGCGGCGCCGGCTGCGTGTCGTCGCCATAGCCGATCGCACACAGAACCGTCGATGCAACCGTGCCCTCGGGGAAAAACGCGGCATCGACGATGCGGCCGTCGAAATCCCAGAACGGGCCGCAATCGAGCCCCAGCGCACGCGCCGCAAGGATCAGCGACGCTGCCTGCATCCCGCCCTCGCGCAACCCGGCCGACGGCCGCTCGAGATCGATAGCGTGGCCGACGATCGCAGCGACCGGCGCGGTTGTCAGCCCGGCCCGAATCGCCTCCGGCAGGGCCGGCGCGAGGCGCGCCTTGACCGCTTGCGAGCGGACGAAAACGAGACGCGCCGGACGGGCGATGCCGCTGGTCGGCGCCCGCTTCACCAATTCCCACAGAGCCCGCAGCAGGGTGTCGCCGACCGGCCGGTCGAGCCAGACATAGCGGCTGTGCGCCGCGCGGAACAGCGCATCGAGCGCCGCGTCACTGACGATGCGGCGCATCCCCGCCGCCTGCGCCGCTGGCGCCCTGCCAACCGGGCGCGAAATCCCTCAGACGGCACGCACTTCGAGGACCTCGGGGATGTAATGGCGCAGCATGTTCTCGATGCCCGCCTTCAGAGTCGCGGTCGAACTCGGGCAGCCGGAGCATGACCCCTGCATGTGCAGGTAGACGACGCCGTCCTCGAAATCCTCGAAGGTGATGTCGCCGCCATCCATCGCCACCGCCGGGCGCACCCTGGTTTCCAGCAATTCCTTGATCTGGGTGACGATCTCGTCGTCCTCTGCGACCGCTTCGCCCGCCGTCGCTTCACCCGGCTCGGCGATGACGACCGGCCGCCCGGCGGTGAAATGCTCCATGATCGCGGCGAGCACCGCCGGCTTCAGCTGGTGCCACTCGCTCTCGCCATTCTTGGTTACGGTGATGAAATCGGCGCCGAAAAAGACGCCGGCGACCTCGGGAAGCTGGAACAGGCGCTCGGCCAGCGGTGAGCGCGCGGCTGCGCCGCGCTCGGGGAAATTAGCCGTGCCGCGTTCCAGAACGGTGCAGCCCGGCAGGAACTTCAGCGTGGCCGGGTTCGGCGTCTGCTCGGTCTGGATGAACATCGCACGGCTCCGCATCAACAGGAGAAAGGGCAGTGCTCTTAGCATGGGACTTTGCCGCGCCGAATCAACCCTGCTCTGACTGTGGGCTGACTGCGGACCGACCGCGCCGGCCGACGATCAGGGGTTGCCATACGGAACAAATCATGTACGATATCCTTCTACCGCGCGTTGCGCGGCCCTGCCCGGTGTGGAATAAGGGAAGGATCGGATCATGCAGACCGCGTTGCGCCTTTTGGACAAGGAAATGATGGACAAGCAGCGGGCGTTGGATGCGGCCCTCGGGCAGATCGAGCGCGCCTTTGGCAAGGGCTCGATCATGAAGCTCGGCTCGCGCGAGGCGCTCTCGGATGTCGATGTCATCTCGACCGGTTCCCTGGGCCTCGACATCGCGCTCGGCATCGGCGGCCTGCCGCGCGGCCGGGTCGTCGAGATCTACGGCCCGGAAAGCTCCGGCAAGACGACGCTCGCTCTGCATGTCATCGCCGAGGCGCAGAAGGGCGGCGGCACTTGCGCCTTTATCGACGCCGAGCATGCGCTCGACCCGGGCTATGCCCGCAAACTCGGGGTCGATGTCGACAATCTGTTGATCTCGCAGCCCGATGCCGGCGAGCAGGCGCTCGAGATCGCCGACACGCTGGTGCGTTCCGGGGCGATCGACGTGCTGGTCATCGATTCGGTCGCGGCGCTGGTGCCGCGCGCCGAATTGGAAGGCGAGATGGGCGACAGCCACATGGGGCTGCACGCGCGGCTGATGAGCCAGGCCCTGCGCAAGCTGACCGGCTCGATCTCGCGCTCGCGCTGCATGGTCATCTTCATCAACCAGATCCGCATGAAGATCGGCGTCATGTTCGGCAACCCGGAGACGACGACCGGCGGCCAGGCGCTCAAATTCTATGCCTCGGTCAGGCTCGACATCCGCCGCATCGGCTCGATCAAGGACCGCGACCAGGTGACCGGCAACCAGACCCGGGTCAAGGTCGTCAAGAACAAGATGGCGCCGCCGTTCAAGGTGGTCGATTTCGACATCATGTACGGCGAGGGCATCTCCAAGCGCGGCGAACTGATCGATTTCGGGGTGCAGGCCGGCGTCGTCGAGAAATCGGGCTCGTGGTTTTCCCATGACGGCCAGCGGATCGGCCAAGGGCGCGAGAACGCCAAACTCTATCTGAAGGATCACCCTGAGGTCGCCGAGGCGATCGAGCGCGCGATTCGCGAAAATGCCGGCCTTGTCGCCGATGCGATGATGGCCGCGCCCGGTGACGTCGCCGCGGAGGAATAAGGCATCGGCAATCCCTCCCGCCAGGCGGCCTCTGACAGCCGGCCGATCGCGGTTGGAATCGCCGCGGCGTCGCGAGCCCTGCCGGCCGCGGTTAACGAGGCCATAATCAGCGCCGGCCTATTGTCTCGGCGCTCGCCCGCGATCAGCCGGAGCCGCAAGTCGCATGCGCAGGATCCAGATTCCCCTGGTAATCGTGGCCGTCGCCGCGATTGCGGCGATCTACGGTTGGGCGGTGGTCGCTACCACCCCGGCCCATCCGGGCGCGATCGGCCTCAACCTCAATGCGCTGGGCGTCGAATGGACGGTCTTCTACACCGGTGCCCGGTGGTTTTTTGACGGACACCTCGGCGCGTTGTTTGACGGCGCCCGCTTCACTGCCCACCTCAATTCAACCTTTGCCGGCCTGCTGTCCCACCCGTCACCGTTCCGGCCGTGGGTTTATCCGCCGAGCTATCTGCTGCTGGTGCTGCCGTTTGGCCTGCTGCCATTCGTTGCATCGTACCTGATTTTCGAACTGGCGACGGCGGCGCTGCTCGGCGCGGCGCTGTGGTTCGACGCCGACCGGCCGAATTCGCGAACATTCGTCATTGCCGCCTCATTGCTCGGCCCGGCCGCGTCGATGAATTTCGGCATCGGCGAGAACGCCTTTCTGATCGGGGCGCTGCTGGTCGGCGGCTTCCGGGTGCTGCCGGTACGGCCCGTGCTGGGCGGCGTGATCCTCAGCGTGCTCGCGATCAAGCCGCAGTTCTGGATCATGGCGCCGGTGGCGTTGATCGCGGCGCGCCAATGGCGTGCGCTCGTCTGGTCGATCGTCGCGGCGGCGGCGCTGGCCGCGGCCAGCGCGGCGGTTTTCGGTCTCGGGTTGTGGTGGCAATGGCTGCACTTGGCCCTGGTCGGATACTGGCAGGCAAACGCGACGTGGGTCGAGGCCGCCAGGATCTGGGGAACCAGCGTTTATGCGTCGCTGATCGCCATCGGCCTGCCGGGGAGGTTTGCCAATGCCGGGCAAGCGGCCGCCACGCTGCTCGCCGCCGGCTTGACCTACCTCGCCTTCCGACGCCCGGTGTCGAATGATCGGAAAATCGCCGTGCTGCTCGCCTGCGTCATTCTTGCTGCCCCGCATTCATCGATCAACGATTTGATCCTGCTTTCGATCGCCGCCGCATTGTGGAGCGCCGAAGCTATCGAGGACGGCGCGCCGCTGGCGCAATGGACGCTGGCGCTGGCCATGTGGCTGGCGATGCTGTTCAATCCGCCCTTGGTATCGCCAGCCGGCCGGCTGACCCCGCTGCTGATCCTGATGTTTGTCGGAATGCTGCTGACCCGGGCCGGTCGCCGGGCGCATCCGGCACTCGGCGCCGCGGCGGTACCGCACCCGCCGGGCGAACTGGCAGCCGAGAAATAGGCGCGCGCCGATGCGGGCGAGCAACACGCTCTTGCGCGAGGATCGGCCGGCGCTCGCGGGCACGCCGCGCCGACCGCGGTTCGCCGCCGGATGGGACGAGCTGATCCCCTCCTGGCCGCTGCTCGCCGGTCTGGCGATGTTCGGCCGGCTGCTCGCCAGCCGCATGGCACTGCTCAACGACCCCGACACCTATCTGCACATCGCCGCCGGACGCTGGATCTTGGCGCATCGGGCGCTGCCGCTGCACGACCCGTTCTCGCACAGCATGCCGGGGGCGAGCTGGCTGCCGATGGAATGGCTGGCGCAAATCATCCTCGCCGCGGTTTACGATGCGTTCGGCTGGGGCGGCGTCATCCTGATCGCCGCAGCGAGCGTTGCCCTCGCCGTCGGCCTCCTGATGCATTTCCTGCTGCGCCGGTTTGAGCCGCTGCCGGCGCTGGTCGCGACGGTCGCCGCCGCGGCGCTGCTGCTGCCGCATGCGCTGGCGCGACCGCACGTTTTGGCCCTGCCGCTGCTGGTGCTGTGGTCGGGCGCTCTGTTGGGCGCGCGCGACGCCGGCCGCCCGCCGCCGTTCCGGGTGCTGCCCGCGATGGTGCTGTGGGCCAATCTGCACGGCAGCTTCATGTTCGGGCTGGCGCTGGCCGCCTTCCTCGGCGGCGAAGCGGTATTATGGCCGGGCGGCGGCCGCTCGCGCAGGGTGGAAGGGCGGCTGTGGGGCGCCTTCCTCTTGGCCGCTGTCGTCGCGGCGCTGATCACGCCCTTCGCGGCGGCGGGGCTGTGGCAGCCGATCCGGCTAACCCAAATGCCGGCGCTGCAGTCGACGTTCAGCGAGTGGCTCAGCCCCGATTTCCAGAAATCGCCGGCCCTCGAAATGGCGATTATAGGGGTGCTGATCGTAGGCTTCGCGACCGGCACCCGGCTGCGGGCAACCCGGCTGCTGCTGCTGGCCGGTCTCCTCCATATGACGTTGCAGCATGTCCGCCATGCCGACCTGCTCGCGCTCGTCGGGCCGCTTGCGGTGGCCGCCCCGCTCGGGAGCCGCCTTGCCGCCCTGACGGCGCAGCCGGAACCGTCGCGGCTGACGCGCTGGCTGGCGCGCCCTGCCCGGCCCCCCGGGCTTGCCGCCGCGGCGCTGACGCTGGCGCTGGCCGCGGCGCTGGCCGCACCGACCGCGCTGCACCCGATCGTTCGCCACGACGACGCCGTGACCCCGGGCGCGGCCCTGGCGGCGGCGCGCCGGCTGGGCCTGTCGGGGCCGGTCTTCAACAGCGAGACGTTTGGCGGCTATCTGATCTTCCGCGGCGTGCCGACCTTCATCGACGGCCGCATCGAAATGTACGGCAACACGTTTCTCGCCACCGATTACGCGGCCGAGCGCGGCGATGCGGTGGCGCTTAAGCAGATCCTTGCCCGCTACCACATCGCCTGGGCGTTGCTGGCGTCCGGTTCCGGCGCCGGCACGGTCATCGACCACCTGCCCGGGTGGCGGCTTGTCTACGCCGACAAGCGCGCGGTCATCTATCGCCGGTCGGATCCACCCTGAACAGCGGCATCAGCTTTCGCCCGCAGGCCGGGCAAACTCGCCCGAGCCAAACGGCGCCGTCCCGCAGCAGCGGTAGCCGTATGACATAACAGAGAGCAATGGCCGCGAGCCCGGCGATCAGCCACCACCAGACGAGCTCTCGCAGCAGCCAGAAGAGCATCGGCAGCCGGTCGCCCGGCCGCCCGCCGGTTACCACCAGGAGCCCGCGGCGAAAGAATTCGTCCCACATCACGAACAGAACCGCCGCGATCAGGCGCGACCGCAGTCGTCGCGCCGCCGCGCTGGCGGTCTTATCGCGCAGTTGCAGCAGCCCCGGCAGCACGAACAGCAGAAAGACGCCGCGATAATTCACGTTCTGAGCGGCAAAGAAGCAGCCGGTCACCAACAGGCTGCCGATCGCCGCAAAGCGCATCTCGGACGCGGTCCAATCGATCCCCGCGGTATCGAGCAGCACCGCGGTGCGCCACATCCGGGCCAGCGCAAAAAACGACAGGAGGGCGAGCAGCGCGAGGGCGAACAGCACCGCCGCCCCATGCAGCTGCGGCAGCCCGCGCGCCAGGCCGAACGGCAGGTTTCGGGCGGAAAACGAATCGGTGTAAAAGGAAAGACCCGTGGACAGTTTCGACATGTTCGCCAGGGCCTGACCGAGCACGTCGCGATAACCCGCGACAAACAACGCCAGCGCGGCCACCGCGCCACCCAGGACGAGCACCGCATCGCGCCGGCATTCGCGGGCAACCAACACCAGCAGCACCGCCGGATAATATTTCAGCAACGCGGCGCCAACGAGCACCGCATACGACCACAACCGCCAGCGGCGCGCGGCGGCGGCCTGCAAAACCCCGGCGCCGAGCACGAGCAGAAAGATCACCAGATCGATGTTGGCCCGCTCCAGGGCATAGAGGGTCATCGGCGAGAACGCTGCCAGCGCCAGGATCGCGAGCGGGGCGCGGCCGTGGGCCCGGACCACCAGCGCCAGCGACAGGATGAACAACACGTCGAGCGCGATACCGACCGACGGCGTTGCCGCGGCACCCATCGGCGGCACCAGCGTCAGCCATAACGGCGAATACACATGAACCCGGCCAAGCACGTCGCACGGGTTCACCTGATAGACATCGAGCCCGCGCCGCTGGCATTCGGCGGCGGCAAGAACGGCGTGCGTATCAAGAAAAGGGATTACGCCCGGTTCGACGCCGAGGGCGCGGAGCGCGGAGCGACCGAACGATTGCAACCCGGCCGCCCACAGCAGCCCCATGCCCCCGAACGCGCACAGCAGCGCCGCCGGAATCGCCAGGCGGTAAAGCGTGCGCTCGTGTCGAGCGGTCCAGGAAAGTGTCGTCATCAAGCGGCCATGGGCATCGTCGACGGTCCGCACAGCCTCGCGGCAGCACCTTAACGCGGCGTGAACGCCAGACGCGCTGCCGCGGCAACGCCTCCCCTTCAATATTGGTCACCACTTTAACATTTGTTAAGCGTGTGCTCGACAGGATTGCATCGTATCGTTGGCATCGGGTGCGGATCGGGTGACCACAACCATCGCCATCGTAATCCCGGTCCTCGACGACTGGCCGTCCTTCGCGGCATTGGTCGCCGACATCGCGCACCGGTATGCCCGCGGCGATGTTGCGGTTCACCTGTGCGCGGTCGACGATGGCTCGATCGCCCCGTTTGCGCTCGAGACCCTATCGCTGCCGCCGCAATCCTGCATCGTCAGCCTCGATATCGTCCGGCTGGCCCTCAACCTCGGTCACCAGCGAGCAATCGCGGTCGGCCTGTGCGCAATTGCCGACGGCCGAGATTGCGATGCCGTGCTGGTCATGGACGGCGACGGCGAAGACCGCCCGAGCGACATCGCCGCGCTGCTCGCCGCCGGTCGCGAGCACCCGGACTGCGTCGTGATGGCGGGCCGCGCCAAGCGGTCCGAACCGCTGATGTTCCGTTTCTGGTACCGCCTTTACCGGCTGCTGTTTCGCCTGCTGACCGGGCAAACCATCAGCTTCGGCAATTTCTCGCTGTTGCCGATGCCGGCGGTGCGCCGCCTCGTGCACATGCCCGAGTTGTGGAACAACCTCGCCGCCTCGATCATGCGCTCGCGCCTGCCGTATGTGACCGTGCCGACCGATCGCGGGGCGCGGTTTGCCGGCCGCTCGCGCATGAACCTGATATCGCTGATCGTGCACGGGCTGAGCGCCCTGTCGGTGCAAACTGACATGATTTTCGTGCGCGTGCTGTTGGCTGCGATGGCAATTGCCGGCGCGGCGGCCCTCGGCATCCTCGGGGTCATCACGATCCGGTTTGGCACCAACCTCGCGATCCCCGGCTGGGCGACGACCGCGGCCGGCGACCTGGCGATCATTCTGCTGCAGACGTTGGTCGTCATCGTCGCGGCGAGCCTAACGATGCTGGCCGGGCGCAGCAACCGGCCGATCATCCCGATCGTCGACTACCGCCCGTTCGTGGCCGGCCGCGAGCGCTACCAACTCGGGGCGCCGGTGCGCGCGGCGGCAGCGACGACGGCAGCGACGGCGGCAGCGACGACGGCAGCGCCATGAGCCAGCGCTATGTCGGCGGCGAACTCGAACTCTTTGCCGAAGCGACGCATTGGAAGTCCTATTTTGGCGGCGTTCTGCGCCCGTTCGTCGGCGGCCGCGTGCTCGAGGTCGGCGCCGGCATCGGTTCCAACATCCCCTTTCTGTGCAATGAGCGGATCCGCTGCTGGACCAGCCTCGAACCCGACCCTGCGCTCGCCCGCCGCATCGACGCGCAGATCGCCGCCGGAAGCCTGCCGCTACGCTGCCACGTCGTCGCCGGGACCATAGCAAGCATCGCGCCGGGCGCGCGCTTCGACACGATCTTGTACATCGACGTGCTCGAACACATTGCCGATGACGTGGCTGAATTGGCCGGCGCGCGGCGGCATCTGGCGCCGGAGGGACATCTGATCGTGCTCGCGCCGGCGCACGGGTTTCTGTTCAGCCGGTTCGATGCCGCGATCGGCCATCACCGACGATACGATCGGGCGAGCCTGGCTCGTCTGGCGCCGCCGGGGTGTCGCCTCATCGCGTCCCCGATGCTCGATTCCGCCGGGTTCTTTGCCTCGCTCGCCAACCGGTTGCTGCTGGCCGCGGCGATGCCGTCGCCGCGGCAGATCGCCGTGTGGGACAAGTGGCTGGTGCCGTTGTCGCGCCATCTCGACGCCGCCCTGGGCCACCGATTCGGCAAGACGGTGGTGGCGGTGTGGCGGGCGGCGGATTGAGCGGTGGGTTTCGCGCTTGTCCCGCGGCGCCAATCGCCCCTATATCGGGCCGTGCAGCGGCCGCTGCACCCCTTGTAGGAAAGCGGAAAAGCGCCAGACTCTTGTCATGCAATCGACCAACGACATTCGCGCCGCCTTTCTCGACTATTTCGCGGGCCACGGCCACGAGGTCGTGCCGTCAAGCGCGCTCGTGCCGCGCAACGACCCGACGCTGCTGTTCACCAACGCCGGCATGGTCCAGTTCAAAAACGTCTTCACCGGCGTCGAAAAGCGGGCCTACCAGCGCGCCGCCACCTCGCAGAAATGCGTGCGGGCCGGCGGCAAGCACAACGATCTCGAAAACGTCGGCTATACCGCGCGCCATCACACGTTTTTCGAGATGCTGGGGAATTTCTCGTTTGGCGATTATTTCAAGGAACAAGCGATCGAGCTGGCGTGGAACCTCGTGGTCGGCGAATTCGGGCTCGACCGCGACCGGCTCGTCGTCACGGTCTATGCCGAGGATGACGACGCGGCCCGGCTGTGGGCCAAGATCGCCGGGCTACCCGACGGGCGCATCATCCGCATCGCGACCTCGGACAATTTCTGGGCGATGGGCGACACCGGCCCCTGCGGCCCGTGCTCGGAGATCTTCTACGACCACGGCGCGGCGATCCCCGGCGGACCGCCCGGCAGCCCAGACGAGGACGGCGACCGTTTCGTCGAGATCTGGAACCTCGTCTTCATGCAGTACGAGCAGCTGCCCGGCGGTGAGCGCGTCGCCCTGCCGCGGCCGTCGATCGACACCGGCATGGGGCTCGAACGCATCGCCGCGGTCTTGCAGGGCAAGCACGACAATTACGACATTGATCTGTTCCGCGCGCTGATCCTGGCCTCGGCGGAGGCCTCGGGGGTGGCCGCTGACGGGCCGCACGCGGTGTCGCACCGAGTCATCGCCGATCACCTGCGCGCCGCCGCCTTTCTGATCGCCGACGGGGTGCTGCCGAGCAAGGAGGGGCGCGGCTACGTGCTGCGCCGTATCATGCGGCGGGCGATGCGCCACGCGCAGATGCTCGGCTGCAAGGAGCCGCTGATGTGGCGCCTCGTGCCGCCCCTGGTGCAGCAGATGGGCGCGGCCTTTCCGGAGTTGCTGCGCGCCCAGCCGCTGGTCAGCGAAACGCTGCGGCTGGAAGAAGAGGGGTTCCGGCAGACGCTGGATCGCGGCTTGGCGCTGTTGGAGGACATGGCGGCCGGCAAGGGCCTGAAAGACGGCAAAACCCTCGACGGCAGCGTCGCGTTTGCGCTCTACGACACCTACGGGTTTCCGCTCGACCTGACGCAGGACATTCTGCGGCCGCGCGGCATTGCCGTCGACGTCGCCAAATTCGATCGCGAAATGGACGCCGCGCGGGCGCGCTCGCGGGCGTCGTGGGTCGGCTCGGGCGAGGCAGCGACCGAGGGGGCGTGGTTTGCCGTGCGCGACGAGGTCGGGGCGAGCGAGTTCCTCGGCTACGAGACCGAAGCCGCCGAGGGCGTCGTGCTGGCGATCCTGCGCGACCCGAATTCTGCGACACGGCAGGCGGTCGCCGAGGCCAGCGCGGGCGACGAGGTCGGCATCATCGTCAACCAGACGCCGTTCTACGGAGAGTCGGGCGGCCAGGTCGGCGATACCGGTGTCATCTTCTCGCCGGCGGGCGGCGAGTTTGCGGTGCGCGATACGCAGAAGAAGGCGGGTGACCTGCACCTCCACCTGGGCACCTTGGCGCACGGCACGCTGAAGGTCGGCGACGCGGTGGAACTGCGGGTCGATGGCGAGCGCCGGCGCCGGCTGCGGGCCAATCATTCGGTGACCCACCTCTTGCACCAGGCGCTGCGCCGCCGCCTCGGCGAGCATGTCACGCAAAAGGGCTCGCTCGTCGCACCCGATCGGCTGCGCTTCGATTTCAGCCACCCGCGGCCGCTTGGTGCCGACGACGTCGCCGCGATCGAGGGCGAGGTCAACGACCGCATCCGCGACAATGGTGACGTGCGTACCCGCCTCCTCACCCCGGATCGCGCGGTTGCCGAAGGCGCGCTTGCGCTGTTCGGCGAAAAATACCCGGAAGAGGTCCGGGTCGTCGCAATGGGTGGCCATCTCGACGGCGCTGAGCGCCCGTTCTCGGTCGAGCTGTGCGGCGGGACGCATGTCCGCCGCGCCGGCGACATCGGCCTGTTCAAGATCGTCGGCGAAAGCTCGGTCGCCTCGGGGGTGCGCCGGATCGAGGCGCTGACCGGCGCCGCGGCCGAGGCCCATCTCGCCGCCGAGGCGGAGTTGCTGCGCCAGTCGGCAGCCGCGTTGCGCATCCGCCCGGCCGAGTTGCCGATGCGGCTCGCTCGCCTCGTCGACGACCAGCGTCGGCTCGAACGCGAACTCGCCGAGGCTCGCCGCCTGATCGCCGCCAGCGGTCGGCCGGCCGAGCACACCGAGGCGGCCGCGCGCGGACCGCGGCTGATCGGCGGCATCGCCTTTGACGGCCGCATCGTCGATGACGTGCCGGGCCGCGAGCTGCGCTCGCTTGCCGATGATCTGAAGCGGCGCATCGGTTCGGGGGTCGTCGCCGTGGTGTCGCGCGCCGACGGCAAGGCGGCGATCGTCGTCGGCGTCACCGCCGACCTCACCGCCCGCATCAATGCCGTCGACCTGGCGCGACGAGGGGCGGCAACGCTTGGCGGCACCGGCGGCGG
>Ga0307374_10011704_pt1 | contig 12423 bp, 10 predicted proteins | sample OX3MG_FD_202532 | JGI IMG/M metagenome (GOLD analysis project Ga0307374, IMG submission 202532) | Soil microbial communities from Risofladan, Vaasa, Finland - OX-3 | ecosystem: Environmental > Terrestrial > Soil > Coastal area > Acid sulfate soil | place: Finland: Risofladan, Vaasa | collected...
CCCTGGTCTTCCGGACCTCATCGGCGCATGAGGAGGGCGGGGAGCGCCTCTACGCCGTGACCACCACCGAGCTGGTCGGCGGACCCGATGGCGTGGTGAAGACCCTGAGGGGCCACGAGGTCACCATGGCCGCCGGGTCCGGCCCGCCGGCCTTCGAGCCGGTGCCGGGCAGCGAATTCGAGATCCCGACCCAGCTCGTCCTTCTGGCTCTTGGCTTCGTGGGCCCGGAGCGCACGGGGCTGCTCGAGGACCTCGGGGTCGAGCTCGACGCCCGGGGCAACGTGGCCCGAGGGCAGGACTGGCAGACCAGCGTTCCCGGGGTCTTCGCCTGCGGGGACATGGGCCGGGGCCAGAGCCTCATCGTCTGGGCCATTTCCGAGGGCCGGGCGGCGGCGGCGGCCGTGGACGCCAACCTGATGGGCTCGACCCTCCTGCCGGCCGCCATCACCCCCACCGCCCGGCCCGTCTGAGGCGGGCCCGTCTTCTAACCTCCTTCAGTGGCTCAGCGCCCCCTCGATTCCAACATCGCGCCGGGGCTGCGCTATCTGCGCCATCTGGACCTGATGCTGGTCGTCTCCACCCTGGCCGTGTCCATCCTCGGGGTGCTCATGGTCTATTCGGCCACCCGGACCAAGCTGCGCCTGCTGGGTGACAACCCCGAGTTGTACCTGCGTCACCAGGCGACGTACGTGGTGCTGGGGCTGCTGGCCATGGTCGTCTTTGCCGCGATCGACTACCACCGACTGGAGGAGCTGGGCCTGGTCGCCTACGCCGGGGTAGTCCTGCTCCTGCTGGCCGTCATGTCTCCCGTGGGCTCCCGGGCCCTCGGCGCCCAGCGCTGGTTCCAGATCGGCTCGTTCCAGCTACAGCCTTCGTCGTTTGCTGTGCTGGCCCTGATACTGGCCATGGCCTGGATCATCCAGCGCTGGCACGGGGAGATAGACGTCAAACGCCTCGGCCTGCTCTTGGCCATGGGCGGCCTACCCGTCCTGCTGGTTGCGGTTCAGCCCGACCTGGGCACGGCTATCACCCTGGGCTGCGTGCTCGGCATCATGGTCACCGTCTCGGGAGTGCGGGCGCGCTATCTGCTCATCGTGGCCGGAGTGGCCGTTCTGGTCACGGTGGCCGGGCTGCACCTGCACGTGCTCAAGAACTACCAGCTGGACCGGTTGGATGCCTTCTTGAAACAGAGCGACCCCAACTCATGCGGCTCCACCAGCGCCGGCTACAACCTGTGTGAGTCCAAGATCGCCATCGCCAACGGAGGACTGACCGGAAGGGGCCTCTTCCACGGCCCCCAGACCAACCTCCAGTACGTGCCTGAGCAACAGACCGACTTCATATTCACCGCCGTTGGCGAACAGCTGGGATTCGCCGGCGCAGCCACTCTCCTCGGCTTGTTCGGGGTCATGCTCTGGCGGGTGGTGCGCACGGCCCAGCTGGCCTATGACCAGGTAGGGACGCTGCTCTGCGCCGGGGTGCTGGCCTACATCGCCTTCTCCGTGTTCCAGAATGCCGGCATGACCATGGGCATCATGCCGATCACGGGCATACCCCTGCCCCTGGTGAGCTACGGCGGGTCGTCCACCATCGCCACCTTTGCCGCGGTGGGCATGGTCCTCAACGTGGGTATGCGGAAGTACCGCTGAGGGTGAGCGGAAGGTGAGAAGGGTCGAGGTGGGCGGCGTCTTCGTCGAGTTGCCCGACACGACACCGGTCATGGTGCTGCGCGAGTCCGAAGGAGACCGCAGGGAACTACACATACCGATTGGCTACCCCGAGGCCACCTGGATCGCATACGCCCTGCGGGACATTCCCATCGGCCGCCCCATAACCCAGCAGCTGCTGGCCGACGTCATGGTGGAGTACGGCCTTCAACTCGAACAGGCCGTGGTCTCGTCCTTCCGCAACGGCAACTTCTATGCCCATCTCGACCTCATCGGCCCCGGGGAGCGCCGGGTGGTCTCCTGCCGGCCGTCCGATGCCGCCGGGCTGGTGCTGCGCCTGCCCGGGGCCGGCCCGTTGCTCGTGGTCGACGATGTGATGGACCGCTACGGACGGCCGTCAGGAAACGACGGGAGCGGCCTCATCCGAGACGCGGACGATCAGCGCGATGAGGATGTAGTTGGCCACCAGGGAGGACCCCCCGTAGGCGACGAAGGGGAGGGTCACACCGGTGACGGGGAGGAGCCTCAGAACTCCGGCCATGATGAAAAAGGCCTGGAAGCCAAGGACGGCGGTGAGGCCGGCGGTGAGGAGCTTGGCAAAGTCGGACCGGGCTCTTATGGCGGTGCGCAGCCCTGAGGTGATCAGCAGGACGAAGGCGGCCACGATGATGGTGGTGCCGACCAGGCCGAGTTCCTCACCCAGCCCGGCGAAGATGTAGTCGCTCGCCACCACTGGAATGAGCGTGGGTCGGCCCAGGCCCAGTCCGGTCCCGGCCACCCCCCCGCTGCCCATGGCATAAAGGGCCTGGATGGCCTGGTAGCCGATCCCGCTGGCGTAGGGCCAGGGATTGAGCCAAACGGTGATGCGCTCGTGCACCTGGCCCAACAGCACACTCATGACCCCGGCTCCCAGCACGAACAGGCCGAGGGATACCAACAGGTAGGTGGCCCGCCCGGTCGAGATCCAGAGCATGGAGATGAACAGCACGAAGATGAGCAGGGAGAAGCCCACGTCCCGCTCGGCCGTCATCACCAGCATGGAGAGACCCCACATGAGCAGAAGGGGGCCGAAGGGCCGCGGATCGGGTAGGAGGACGTTGCCGACGCGTGAGGTGGGATTGGCCAGCAGCTCCCGCTTCTCCACCAGGTAGGAAGCGAAGAACACGGCCAGGCCGATCTTGGCCAGCTCCACCGGCTGGAAGCTGAGCGGTCCGAGTCGGACCCACAGCCGGGCGCCGTTGATGCGTTCGCCCACACCGGGAGCGAGGGGCATGAGGAGCAGCACAACCCCGGCGGTGGCGATCATGTACCGGTAACGCTCCAACAGCTGGATGCGCCGCACGAAAGCCAGGGTCAGGACGTATCCAGCCACCCCGATGGCCGTCCAGGTGGCCTGTAATCCGGCCAGGTGGGAATCGAGCCGGGCGATGAAGACGTAGCCGATCCCGTTGAGGAAGCCGGCCAGCGGCAACATCACCGGTGTGGCGTTGGGGGCGAAGCGGCGGGTGGCCAGGTGGGCGATGAGAAGAAGGGTCAGCAGGAAAGCGAGGAAGGGAATGATGTTGGCGGGTATGGACGCCGTTCGGCCCAGGCTGGCCAGGATGTAGGCGGCCACCGTGACCAGGAACACCAGACCGAGCAGACCGAGCTCGGTGTTGCGGGGCGACGTCTGCGCCACCAGGGCTCTGGCCCGGCCCGCCGCCGCCGTAGTCGTGGTCGCCACCGGCCCAGAGTAGCTACGGCATCCGGCGGGTAGGGTCGAGGGATTCGGCGTAAGACACGAGCGGCGGCTCGGGGGTGTCGGACCGCTCGGAATCAAGCCGGAGGCTGACATAAGCCGCCGCCCCGGTCGGGATCGGCAGCCAGAAGTTGATAAGCCGCCATCCCAGCACCCCCAGGATGGCCACCGACCGGGTCAGTCCGAATCCGACCAGGGCCGGGGTCAGCACCCCTTCGACCACGCCCAGACCGCCCGGGGTGATGGGGATGGCGGCCAGGACGTTGGCCAGCCCGTAGGCCACGATCAGGCCTACGGGGTTGGGGAACCGGCCGTGGCCGTGGCCGAAGGCGGCCAGGAAGATCCACAGGGAGGCCGCGTCGAGCAGCCAGTTGGCCGCAGCCCAGCCGATGCAGCGGGCCAACCGGGCCGAGTCCGAGGTCAACTCCTGCAGACGCACCGCCACCCGGCGGAAGACGGCCTCGGTGCCGTCTTCGGTGATGAGGGGGAGCTTCCGGGCCACCGTCCGCAGCACGATCACGGCCCGGTCCACTCCTCGGGTCATGAGCAACACGATGACGGAGAAGAACCCGATGAGCAGCACTCCCAGACCGGCTGCCACCCCGTAGATGGGGTTGAAGCCGTAGACCGGGATGGAGACGACCAACCCGGCCCACAGGAGGGCGTTGAGGACCACGGCCGAGCCCAGGCCCTGCATGCCCAGGGCGAAGCCGGCGTCGGGCCCTTTGACTCCCGAGGCGCTGAAGAGGCGGTAGCCCAGACTGGCCCCGGCCGCCGTGCCCCCGGGCACGACATGGGACACCGACAGGGTGGACATGTTGATCCGGAAGATGCGATTGAGCGGCAGGCTCCCCTTGGGCAGGAGCGACCGGGTCAGCTGGGAGTAGGCCAGAAGGGAGAGGATCTCCAGGCCGACGCCCAGGCCGGCCAGGCCGGCGTTCAGCTGACTGACCAGGTGCAGGGCCTTGCGGGCCCCGGCTACCTGGGGGAGCACCAGGTACTCGACCACCGCGGCCAGCAGGGTCACGCTCACGACCCGCCGAAGCGTCTTGGGAAGGGAGAGCCGGGCCATGGGCTTAGGTCACAGCGTGGCAGGCGAAGCGGGCTCCATGGCGGACCACCCGGAGGGCGAGACCGAAGCACTCCGACAGGGGAGCGGATCGCAGGGTTTCAGCCAAGGGCCCGAGGGCGACAGCTCGGCCGCCCCGGAGCAACAGACAGTGGGTGAAGCCGGCCGGGATCTCCTCCAGGTGATGGGTGACCAGGACCATCGGGGGCGAGCCGGCCTCGGAGGCCACCGCCGTGAGTCGGGTCAGGAGCCGCTCCCGGGCGCCGACGTCGAGCCCGGCGTTGGGCTCGTCCAGCAGCAGGAGCTCGGGCTCGCCCATGAGGGCCCGTGCCAGGAGGATCTGCTGGCGTTCGCCCTCCGAGAGGGTCCGGAAGGCGTGTCCCGCCAGGCCGCTCAGGCCGGCCGCCTCCAGCAGGCCGGCGGCCCGGGCCCGGTCCTCGGGGCTGTACTCGTGCCACCACGTCTCCAGGGCGGCATGGCGGCCGGCCAGCACGGCGTCGAGTGCGGACAGGTCGGGGCGCAGCTGCTTGGTCAGCTCGGCGCTGGTGAGCCCCAGGCGCTCCCGCAGCCGGCGGACGTCCACCCGACCCAGGGTTTCCCCCAGCACCTCCACCGTCCCGGCAGCCGGATACAGGAAGCCGCAGATGAGGCTCATGAGCGTGGTCTTGCCTGATCCGTTGGGGCCCAGGACAACCCAGCGGTCACCGGGAGCTACCTGCCAGTCGATCCCGTCGAGGACGGCCACCCCGCCCCGGCGGACCTGAACGCCGCTCAGCCGGACCGCGGGCCGGGACCCCCCGCCGGGGCTCGGGTCATGGTCGGAGGTCGGTCGGGCCACTGGCCCGTGACGGTAGCGGGGCGCCGGGCCGCCCTTTACCCGTGGGCCGGGGCACCGGGCCGCCCTTTACCCGTGGGCCGGGGCACCGGGCCGCCCTTTACACTGTCGGCCATGCGGGCTTTGGTGGTGCTGCCCACCTACAACGAGGCCGCCAACATCGAGAACGTGCTGGATCGGATCCGCCGGGCGGTTCCCGATGCCAACGTCCTGGTGGTGGACGACAACAGCCCGGACGGCACCGCCGCCCTGGCCGAGGCGGCCGCCGCCCGTCTGGGGGGAATCGAGATTCTGCGCCGGCCGGGCAAGGCGGGGTTGGGCAACGCCTACCGGGCCGGGTTCCGCTGGGGCCTGGAGCGCGACTACGAGGCCTTCGTGGAGATGGATTCGGATCTGTCCCACGACCCCGACTCGCTCCCGGACCTGCTGGCCGGGCTGGACGGGGCCAACTTGGTCATCGGATCCCGTTATGTGCCGGGTGGCTCCATTCCAAACTGGGCCACCCACCGGCGCCTCCTCTCCCAGTGGGGTAACCGCTACGCCGCCGCCATGCTCAAGATGTCGGTGCGGGACCTGACCGCCGGCTTCCGGGCTTATGACGCCGCCACCCTGCGGGCCATCGACCTGGACCAGGTCCGGGCCGACGGGTACGGGTTCCAGATCGAGATGGCCTTCCGCACCGTGACGGCCGGCGGGCGCATCGCCGAGGTGCCGATCCGCTTCGTGGACCGGGTGGCGGGGGAGTCGAAGATGTCCATGCACACCGTGGTCGAGGCCCTGGGCCTGGTCACGGTGTGGGGCGTCCGCCGGCTGCTGGGGGGCTACCGGGGCCTGGCGCGGCCCCTCGCCTCCGTCGAAGCCCGGCACTAGACCCCACCCATGGCCCGGACCGAGCCCGGGACCGTCTAAACCGCCGAAGGCCGGCCCTGGACACGGCCGGGGCGTAACCCGTGGTCCCCCAGGGGCCCGACCGTCCAGCCCAGATCGGCCCAGACCTGGCCCAGCCGGGGCAGCGCCCCCAGGGCCGAGCGCCATGCTCCCGGGGCCGATGTGCAGTCCGAATCGTGCAGGAGGACTGTCCCCCCCGGGACCATGTCGGTGCCCACGTCGTCGACCACCGACTGAGGCGTGGCCTCGGCCCGCCAGTCCCGCCCCCACGCCGTCCAGAGCACCAGCTCCAGCCCGGCCCGGCGGGCGGCTTCCGGGCCGGCTCCCGACAGGGTCCCGTAGGGCGGACGCATCCAACGCGGTGTGGTGCCGGTCAGCTCGGCCAGGCTATCCCGGGCCCGGCGGGCGTCGTCGATGACGGCGGATGGAGTCCGCCACACCTGGGACAGGTGGACGTCTCCGTGGACGGCCACCTCGTGGCCGGCGGCGGCCACTTCGGCGGCCAGGCTTCCAGATCGCCGGGCCATGGACCCGAGCATGAAGAACGTGGCTTTCCACCCCAGCCGGTCCAGCTCGGCCAGGAACTGCGGGGTGGAGGCCGGATCGGGCCCGTCATCGAAGGTCAGGGCCACATGGTCGGCCCGGCCCAGCCCGGTCAGGCGAGGCGAGAGCCTCCGCCTCACGGCCGGGAGGGCGGTCAAAGCCGGGGCCGCCTGGGCCAGTAGGCCAGTGCCGGCCGCCGTCCCCACGGCCAGGAGGGCCAGGCGGGAGGGGAAGGGCCGGCGCCGGGCCCGGGGGCTCAACGCAGGTCGGACAGGGGAGCGACGCCCAGGCCGTCCTGGGCGGCCCGCCAGGAGAGCTCGCCCAGGCTGGCCTCCACGGTGGCGGCCGAGGCGGTGGTGGCGCCGAGCATGTAGACGTGGCCGGCCTTGAGCCTGCCGGGCACAGAGTCGGTGGGCAGGAACTGCGAGGTCCGCACGATGCGTACATGGGCCATGAGGGCCGAGGCCAGATCAGCCCCGCTGACCCCGGAGGCGGGAGTGAAGTCCCGACAATGAAGGCCGGTGTCGAGTCGGATGGCCTGGGTGGAGCGGAACAGATCATCGGTGGGCTGCACCAGGTGCAGGGGCTGGCGGTCGAGCCAGCCGTCGGTGGCCAGGTCGACGCCGCTCTGGGACAGGCGTCGCACGCCAGCCGGCTCGGTGGAGGCCAGGCGGCCGGCCACCACCGCCGTCACGTGATCGGCGGCCAGGACCTGGCCCAGCTTGGGATCGGACAGCGCTGCCGGTCCGAGGCGAACGGCCACGTAGACCTCCTGGGCGCCGGCCTCGGCGTGGGCGGCATCCAGGCCGTGGGCGGTGGCGGCATCCACGCAGAGGTTGAGACCGACATAGGTACTGGCCAGGGCCAAAGCCGCTCCGGCCATCCGTCGCCGCCGGCGACGGTGGGGCCGTGGTCCGGTCGGAACTCCGGCGGCCGGGCGGGCCGGAGCGGGCCTGGTCGGGCGGCGACGGGGCGAGGAGGGGATACGCAGTGGCTCGGAGCCGTCGCCAGCCACCCGGGCCAGGCGGTCCACCTCGGCCGCCGGGTCCCCGGTGAAGACGGCCCGTCCGGCGGCCACCAGGGCGGCCCGATCCGGGCCGGTGGCCCGGTCGAGAACGGCGCCCAGGTCGGCCGGGCCGGTGGCCAACAGGGTCACGCCGGCGGCCACCATCTCGCTGGCGTTCTTGCGACCGTGCCCGGCTATGGGGTGGTACGTCACGACGGGGAGGTCCAGGGAGAAGGCCTCCATGCACGACAGGCCCCCGGCGTTCTGGACCAGCACGTCGGCGGCCGACATCAGCTCGTGCATGCGGTCGGTCCAGCCCAGCACCACGCCATAACCCCTGGCCGCCAGACTCTGCCTGACCGCCTCGTTGCGCCCGCACACCGCCACGGGCAGGTACCGCCCGGTGGCCCAAAGCTCCGCGAAAGTGGCCTCGATGTCGCCCACCCCCCACGACCCCGCCACCACCAGGGCGATGCGACCCTCCTCGGGCAGGCCCAGACCGGCCCGGGCCACCTCCTTGGGCAGGGGGCCGGCGGCATACGCCGGTGCCACCATGGGACCGGTGGATACCACGGCCCGGCTGGTCGAAGCCGAAGCCACCCGGGCGGCTCCCTCCCAGACACAGACCGTCAGGTCAACTCCCTCGTGCATCCACAAGGGGTGTACGCCGAAGTCGGTGATGAAGGTGACCAGGGGCACTCCGATGCGGCCTTTCCGGCGCAGCCGGCCCAGGACCAGCGCCTGGAGGGGATAGGCGCAGACGATGACAGAGGGATCGCTGTCGGCCACCAGGCGCCGCATGCGACGACCGGTCAACAGGCCGAGGATCATCTCGAGCACCCGGCACATGAGGGGGATCAGGATCCAGAGCCTGAAGGTCGCCTCATAGGTCCAGGGGGCGACTTTGAGCTGCTGGCCGTAGATCCAACGCAGCACCAGCCCGATCCGCAGGGGGAACCAGGTCAGGTAGTCCTCGGTCCGGGTCCGGTAACCCCTGGCCTCCAGCCGGCGGGCCAACTCGGCCGCGGCCAGGTCGTGGCCGGCTCCCATGCTGGCAGACACCAGCAGGGCCAGGGGCACTTGACCGGCGGCGACGGCGGGGGGCCGGGCCCGGGCTCGGGCCGGGCCATGGACATCTATCGTCGGCCGGTCATGGTGATCCTGGAGGCCCTGGCCGCCGCCCTGTGTTACGCGGTGGCGTCGGTCTTCCAGCAGAACGGAGCGGCCCAGGCTCCCATCGAGGACGCCCTCAGGGTCAGCCTGCTCCTGGGGCTGGTGCGCCGCCCGGTGTGGATCATCGGCATAGTGGCCGACGTCCTCGGTTTCTTGCTCCAGTTCCTCGCCCTGGGGCATGGGTCCCTCGTCCTGGTCCAGCCGCTGCTGGTCTGCGGCCTGTTGTTCGCTCTGCCGCTCGGTGCTGCGATGACCGACAGAAGGTGGTTGACGGGGCGGGAGTGGTTCGGGTCGGGTGTCGTGGTGGCGGGTCTAGCGCTATTCCTGGTGGTGGCCAACCCTGCCCCGGGCGCCGCCACGACATCTGGTCTGGCGTGGGTCATCGTATCGCTGACCACCCTGGTACCTGCGCTTCTACTCACCCTGGCATCCGTGCGGGCCGCTCCGGCCGTGGCGGCCACCCTTCAGGCCACGGGCGCCGGCTTCCTCTACGGGCTGGCCGCCGCCTTCACCCGCACCGTCGCCCACTTGGCCACGGCCGGCCCCGGCAGCGCCGGCCACACCCTGATCCAGGTCATGGCCACCTGGCAGACCTACGGCCTGGTGGCCGTCGGCATCGGCTCCCTGCTGTTGTCCCAGACCGCCTTCCAGGGCGGGCCCCTGGGCTGGTCCCTCCCGGCCCTGTCGGCCGTGGATCCGGTGGTCAGCATCGTCATCGGAGCTCTGGCCTTCTCCGAACCCATCCGGTCCGACCCGCTGGGGGTGGCGGCGGAGACGGTGGGGCTGGGCCTCATGCTCGGGGGCATCCTCCTGCTCAACCGACTCCGACTCGGCCTGGCCCCGGCCGGCGTCGGTGAGAGCGGCGAGACCGGTGTGTCGGGGACCGGCTCCGGATAGGGTGCGCGACCACTGCCCATCGACCCGGGACGGATCCATGCCCATCAACCCTGAAGCGGTAGGTACCAGGAGCGAACCATCGGAACGGGAATGGACGTCCAAGGACGCCCTTCTCTACGCCGTGGGTGTCGGCGCCGGCACCTCCGAACTCCCCTTCACCACAGAGAACAGCGCAGACGTCTCCCAGGCCGTCCTGCCCACCTTCGCCGTCATCATCGGGACCGGAGGCGGCGGCGCCTTCGCCAAGATCGGCACCTTCAACCCCGCCCTCCTGGTCCATGGGGAGCAGGGCATCTTCCTGGACGGGCCCATCCCGGTACAGGGCAAGGTGAGCACCGTCACCACCGTCACCGGCATCTACGACAAGGGGTCAGGTGCGGTCATCGCCACCGAATCCGAGTCGGTGGACGTCTCCACCGGCCGGCGCCTTTTCCGCACCACCTCGTCCATCTTCCTGCGGGGGGAGGGCGGCTTCGGAGGCGACCGGGGCCCGTCCGGAACCGGCGTGGCATTCCCCGATCGGGGCCCGGATGAGAAGGTCACTTACTCCACCCTGGCCGACCAGGCCCTCATCTACCGGCTCTCGGGTGACCGCAACCCCCTGCACTCCGATCCGAAGTTCGCCGCCATGGCCGGCTTCGACCGGCCCATCCTGCATGGCTTGTGCACCTACGGATTCACCGGCCGAGCACTTCTGGGCGCCCTGTGCGGGTCCGACCCCGCCCGGTTCGGCGCGATGGAGGGCCGCTTCTCCAAGCCGGTCTACCCCGGGGACGATCTGACCGTGTCCATGTGGGTGGAAGGGGATTCGGCCCTGTTCCGGACCGAGACCCAGCGGGGCGAGGTGGTGATCGACGGCGGACGTTTCTCCCTGCGCCGAACCTGAGCCCGCCGCCGGGGCTGAATCCGCCGCCGAGCCGGGGGGAGCCCCGGGCCTGGTTTTTCGCGACCTCGGGTCCGGCCCGCCGGTCCTGCTCATCCACGGCCAGCCGGGGGAGGGGGCGGACTGGAACCCGGTGATCGAGATCCTGGGGACCACCCACCGCCTGGTGGTGCCCGATCGGCCCGGCTACGGGGCCAGCCCGGGTCCGGCCTCGGGCCCCACGGGCAACGCACACCAGCTGGCCAACCTGCTCCGGAGCCTCGGCATCGAGCCGGCCATCGTGGTCGGGCATAGCTACGGGGCGGCCGTGGCCGCCCGCCTGGCCGAGCTTCACCCCGAGGCCGTGGCCGCCCTGGTCCTGGTGTGCCCGGCCGCCAGCTCGGGCGCCCTGGGCGGCGCCGATCGGGCCCTGGCCCTTCCTGTTGTAGGGGAGGCGGCCGCCTTCCTGGCCATGCGCTCCCTGGCCAACCTGGCCCACTGGGCGGCCCGGGTCATCCCGGCCAAACGGCTGTCGAGCCTGCCGTTGGGGGTGGGGCTGCCGGCCGACCGGGTGGGTGCTTTTGCCGATACCTGGCGACGGGGTGACGTCTGGAGGGTCTTTGCCACCGAGCAGCGGGCCCTGGTGGCCGAGATGCCCGAGTTGGACGAAGCCCTGCCGACCATACAGGTGCCGGTGAGCCTGGTGGCCGGGGGGCGGGACCGCATCATCACCCCGAGAGTGGTCCGGGATCTGGCCGGGCGGCTTCCCCAGGCCACCATCACCTGGGCCCCGGAGGCAGGTCATCTGCTGCCGTGGCGCCGGCCGTCCGTAGTGGCCGAGGCCGTGCGAGCGATGGGGCCCGTCAGCCGAAGCGGATGAGGTGGTGGTCTCGCTTGCCCCGCCGCAGCACCACGTAGCGGCCGTGGAGCAGGTCCTCCCTGGTGATACGGGCGTCGGGGTCCTCGACGCGCTGGTTGTTCACGTAGGCACCCCCCTGGCTCACGTTGGTGCGGGCCGCACCTAGCGAGCGGGCCAGCTCGGAGTCCTTGAGCGCCTCCACCACCGATAGGCCGGGTGGGTCCAGGTCGGCCCGGGACCGGGAGCTGGACGGGGCATCGGCAAAGACGGCCAGCAGGGTCTTCTCCTCCAGCTCGGAAATCTCGGGGCTGAAGAGAACCTCACCGGCCCGCTCGGCCCGAGCCGCCTCCTCCGGACCATGAACCAGGGTGGTCACTTCCCGGGCCAGGGCCCGCTGACCCTCCCGGCGCTCGGGGTGCTGCCGGGTCAGGCCGTCCAGCTCCTCGATGCGGCCGTGGTCGAAGAAGGTGTACCAACGCAGCAGGGCCGGGACCATGGCGTCGTCGGAGCGCAGGAAGAACTGGAACAGGGAATAGGGGCTGGTCCGGTCCGGGTCCAGCCAGACCGTGCCCGTCTCGCTCTTTCCGTATTTGGTCCCGTCCGGCTTGAGGAGCAGCGGGGTGGTCAGACCGAAGGCCTCCGTCCCCCTGGAACGGCGAATCAGATCGATCCCCATGGTGATGTTCCCCCACTGATCCGATCCCCCCAGTTGCAACCGGCAGCCGTAGGAGTCGAACAGGTGCATGAAGTCATAGGCCTGCAGGAGCATGTAGGTGAACTCCCCGAAGGACAGGCCCTGCTCCCGCTCCTCCAGGCGGGACCGAACCGAATCCTTGGCCGTCATCTGGTTGACGGTGGCGTGGCGACCGACGCTGCGGAGAAAATC
>Ga0307374_10011705_pt1 | contig 12422 bp, 12 predicted proteins | sample OX3MG_FD_202532 | JGI IMG/M metagenome (GOLD analysis project Ga0307374, IMG submission 202532) | Soil microbial communities from Risofladan, Vaasa, Finland - OX-3 | ecosystem: Environmental > Terrestrial > Soil > Coastal area > Acid sulfate soil | place: Finland: Risofladan, Vaasa | collected...
AGAAGATCAGAGCCGGCAGCGTCTGGATCAACTGCTACAACGTGTTCGATGCGGCGCTGCCGTTCGGCGGATACAAGCAGTCCGGCTGGGGCCGTGAGATGGGCCACGAGGTGCTCGAGGCCTACACAGAGGTCAAGGCCGTCACCACTCTCCTGTGACCCAGCAGGCTCATGCTGGGGCCCGGGCCAGCCCGGCCTGGGCCCCAGTTCGGTCTCCGGGCGCAGTCCATATTCCGGTACTGGTAACGCTGATCACGGGTGGTCTCCCGGACCAGCCGGCGCAACCGTGGCGGCTTGCGCCTGCGGCCAGCTCGTCGTATAGCAGGCAAGTACCGCAACGGACCGGGACACCGGCGGACCCGCGGGCCCGGCGGGCGGCCTGGCCCCTCGTCGTAGATCACCCCGGTAGCCGGCGAGGACGCCGGGCCCGCAGCTGCCTGGCTTCATCGGCCGCGGGGCGGGCAGCATGCTGCCCTCGCCCTTGACGGCCTCCGAGTGATATCAGCGCCAAACGTCGGGCTTGACTGGCTCACCCAGATGCCCGCCCGTGCTGTGCATGCAGCCGTTGGGGCGGCCGGTGGTGCCGGTGGCGTGCATCAGGAACGACGGTGCCGCGGCCGGCACCGGCTCCATGACCTGCCCCCGTTAGCCGGTGAGCAGCTCGTCGATGAAGACGTCCCTGCTCTCGCCGGACAAGGACCTCCTCGACCTGCTGGCCCTCCTGGCGGGCCGCCTCGACCGCCTCGTCGGCCTTGACCTTGTGGTCCACCAGCTGCCCAGCGTGGTAGAAGCCGTCAATCGTGATCAAGATGCGGCTGCCGGAGCCGACGATCCTGCGTCCGCAGGTCGTACCGCTGAACCCGCCGGACACTTGGGAGTGAATGACACCGAGCCGGGCGCAGGCCAGCATGGTGACCACCAGCTCGGGCACCATCGGCATATACAGCGTCACCCGTTCACCTGACGCCGCAGCTCCGCATAGCTGATCTCCACGGGGCCGCCGATTTCCAGCTCCGGCACGAATCTGCGAAAGGGTCATCGGCACCCTGCGCCGGGAGCTCTTCGACCGCCGGATGCTGACCGAATACCTTCAGCACTACAGCACCGCCGGCCGCACCGTGTTATGAAGCAGGTCACCGCCGCGATCGTGTATTCGAGCCCAACAGGACTCTGCCGGGCTCGGCCGGCATGTTGCGGTGCGGGTGTCTTACCTCGAACGCGCCGCACGGACCTGCTCCCGCAGGACGTGCTTCTGGATCTTGCCGGTAGACGTCTTCGGCAGGTCGGTGACCATGACGATTTCCTTCGGTGCCTTGAAGCGCGCCAGGCGGGCCCGGACGTGCTCAATCAGCTCGTCCGGGGTGGCGCGGACGCCCGGGCGCAGGGTGACGAACGCCACCGCCACTTCCCCCCAGACGTCGTCGGGGCGCCCTACCACCGCCGACTCAATCACCGCGGGGTGGCTGTCCAGCACGCGCTCCACCTCCACGGAGGGGATGTTCTCGCCGCCGGAGATGATGATGTCCTTGGCCCGGTCCCGGATCTCCGCGTAACCGTCCGGGTACATGACCGCGAGGTCACCGGTGTGGAACCAGCCGGCCAGGTCCGCCTCAGCCGTGGCCTCCTCGTCGCGGTAGTAGCCGAGCATCACGTCGTTGCCGCGGCACACCAGTTCCCCGATGGTCTCGCCGTCGGCGGGCACGTCGTTGCCGTCCGCGTCGACCACGCGCAACCGGTCGGCGATGACGTTGCCGACGCCCTGCCTCGCCTGCAGCACCGCCTGGTCCGCTGGGGACCGGGCGTCCCAGGCGGGATTCCAGTCGTTGATGGCCAGCGGGCCGTAGGTCTCGGTCAGCCCGTACAGGTGGGTCACCTGCAGTCCCAGGGCGGCCATCCGGGCGATCAGCGTGGGCGACGGCGGTGCCCCGCCGGTCTGCACCTGGACTGGCGGCTCAAGCGGCGCCCCCGCCCCGGCCTCCGGGGCATTGGCGATCATGGTGAGCACGGTCGGCGCGGCGCTGAAGTGGGTGACGCCCCCGGTGCGGAGCAGTTCCCAGATCCGGGCCGGGTCGATGGCCCGCAGGCACAGATGGGTGGCGCCGGCTGCGGTCGCCGCCCAGGTGAAGCACCAGCCGTCGCAGTGGAACATGGGCAGCGTCCACAGGTAGACGCTGCCGGCGGTGAGCCGGGCGTGGAACGCGGCGGCGAGCGCCTGCAGATACGCGCCGCGGTGGTGGTACATCACGCCTTTCGGGCGGCCGGTCGTGCCGCTGGTATAGCTGATGGCCAGCAGCCCGCGCTCGTCCTCGCACGGAGTGACCGCCGGAGCCGCAGAGCGCAGGAGCCCCTCGTACTCGTCCGCCTCCCCGGCCCCGGCGACGAGGAGCCGTGCACCGGTGGCCGCGGCTATCTCAGCGGCCAGGCCGGCCAGCTCGGCGGTCACGACCATGATCCGGGCGCCGGAGTGCCGGAGGATGTACACCAGCTCATCCCGCGACAGCCGGATGTTGAGCGGGACGAGTACCGCGCCCGCCAACGGCACGCCGTTGTGCAGTTCGAGCATGACGTGGCTGTTGACGCAGAGGGCGGCGACCCGGTCGCCCGGCTGCACCCCGAGCCCATGCAGGGCGCCCGCGAGCCGGTGCGCGCGATCCCCGAACTCGGCGTAGGTGAAATGCCGCTCGCCGTCGACGATCGCGATGCGATCCCGGAAGACCCACGCGGCCCGGTCGAGATAGGCCGACGGCGTGAGCGGCGTGAACGTGAACCCTGCCATGTGGTCCCTCAGCCTCCGTGCGGGGTGCGATCTACCGGACCGGGATCGGGTCACGCGCCCAGGTACGCCTGGCGCACCCGGTCGCTCACCAGCAGTTCCCGCGCGGGACCCTGCACATCGATCCTGCCGTTGGCCAACACGATGCCCCACCGGGCGAGCCTCAGCGCCATCGTCGCGTTCTGCTCGACCAGCAAGACCGTTGTTCCCCGCCGGTTGATGTCGATGAGCGTCTCGAACACCTGCTCGGCCGTCATCGGCGCGAGCCCCAGGCTCGGTTCGTCGAGCAGCAGCAGTCGCGGGCTGGTAATCATCGCCCGGGCGATCGCCAGCATCTGCTGTTCGCCGCCCGAGAGCAGCCCGCCCCGGCGGTCGAGGAGACGCTCAAGCGCCGGGAAGACCGACAACGCCCGCTCCACGGCGGCGCCGAGTTGTGCGCGGCTGAGGCGATAGCCGCCCAGGCGGAGGTTCTCCAGCACGGTCAGGTTAGCGAAGATGCGCCGGCCCTCCGGGCAGTGGCTGATTCCCAGGCCGACGCGGCGAGCGGCGGACAGGTGGGTAACGTCCCTGCCGTCGAACACGATGCGCCCGCCCACCGGGCGGACGAGGCCCGAGATGGCCTTGAGAGTGGTGCTCTTCCCGGCCCCGTTGGCCCCGAGAACGCAGACCACCGAGCCCTCCTCGACCTCGAAGGAGAGGTCCCGCACCGCGTGCACCGCCCCGTACCCGCAGACGAGGTCACTGACCCTGAGCAGCACCCGCCGGACCCCCTCCCAGATAGGCGGCAAGCACGACCGGGTTTGCGCGCACCTCGTCAGGTGTGCCCTCAGCGATCTTGCGGCCGAAATCCATCACGACAACCCACGTGGAGACGCCAAGGACCAGGCGCATGTCGTGATCGATCACGAGCACGGCGGCACCGAACTCGTCAGGGATGCGGCTCAGCACCTGGGCCAGCCACGCCTTCTGGGCCTCGACGAGCCCGGCAGCCGGCTCGTCGAGCAGCACCAGGTTGGGGCGCGGCATCAGCGCCCGGCCGAGGTCGACCAGCTTGCGCTCCCCAAAGGCCAGCTCATCGGCCCGCCGGCGGGCGATGGCGGTGATCCCGAGGAACTCAAGGACCTCCTCCGCCCGTATACGTGCGGCGCGCTCATGGGCACGCAACGCCCGGGTGCGCAGCAGGTCCCGCACGACCCCGGTCCTGCTACGGTGATCGAATCCCAGGATCAGGTTGTCGATCACACTGAGCCCGCCGAAGAGCGCGACGTTCTGGAAGCTCCGGGTGATCCCTCGCTGGATGACCCGGTAGGACGGCAGCGACAGCAGGTCGAATCCGTCGTGCAGCACGCAGCCCCGCTGCGGCCGGTACAAGCCGTTGACGACGTTCAGCACCGACGTCTTCCCGGCACCGTTGGGCCCGATCAGGGCCGTGATCGTCCCGTCTGGCACGGTTAGGTGCAAAGCGTCAATGGCCTGGACACCACCGAAGGAGAGCGACAAATCCTCGATCCGGAGCATCTCAGCCCTCTCCTGGGGAGCCCGCCGACGGCGGCGCTCGATGCTGGTCCAGGGGGCCGGCTGCGCTGACGGCCTCCGGGTGCGGGCGCCAGGCCCCGGCCACCAGGCCTCGCAGGCGGCGCGGCAGGGCGGCGAGGCCGCCCGGGGCAAGGAGAAGCATGACGACCACGGCAGCGCCCAGGATCGCCTCGGAGAAACCGCCCAGGGACACGGACTCCTGCTGAACGACGACGAGGAGAGCCGCACCGATCAGCGAACCCCAGATGGATGCCAAGCCGCCGACGATGACCGCCGCAAAGAAGAACAGCGACAGCGAGAAGGTGAACGAGTCCGGTTCCACGATGCCGTTGTTGAGCGCGAACACATACCCGGCGAGCCCGCAGAAAAACGAGCTGACGGTGAAGATGACCACTTTGGTCCGCCCGACGTTGATCCCCATCGCCGGGGCCGTGTCCTCACTGTCCCGCACCGCCATGAACCGCCGGCCGGTGGGACTGGCGAGGATGCTGCGGATAGCCACCACAGACAGCGCCAAGATGCCGAGGGCCACGTAGTACAGCGGCACCGGTTCGTTGAGGGCGATGGTGCCGATGTAGGGGGTCGGAACGATGAGTCCGGTGAACCCTCCAGTCAGGCTGCCAAGATTCAGCGCGATCTGGGGCACCGCCACCCCGAAGCCAAGGGTGGCGACGGCCAGGTAGTGGCTGCGCAGGCGGCCCGCCGGCAGCCCGAGCAGCAAACCCACCACCGCTGTCACCACTCCCGCGAGCACGAGCACCACGATGAACGGCAACCTGAATCGGGTGGCCACGATCGCCGTCGTGTAGGCACCCACCGCGAGCAACCCCCCGTGCCCGATGGACACCTGCCCTCCGTAGCCCATGAGCAGGTTGAGCGCCAGGGTGACCAGTCCGTACGTCAGCACCTCGATGGCGATCCCCATGACTGACACGTTGGCGCCCTCGAACAATGGGAACACCAGTGCCACGGCCAGGACGACAAGCGTCGCCGCCTTCTGCGACGTGGCGCCCGCGCGCGCCGCGGCGACGGGCCGGGCGCGACGGAGCAGCATCGCCACGGACGCCTCCCGCCTGCTCACTGGCGGACCCGGGCGACGCGGCCGAACAGTCCCTGCGGCCGCAGGTAGAGAACGACCACGATGAGGGCGAAGACCAGGGTCAACTGGAGATTCGTCGAGGCATACCCGGCGATCAGGTTCGCCACTATACCCACGGCAAACCCGCCGGCGACCGCGCCGGCGAGGGAACCGAGACCACCGAGCACCGCCGCCGCGAATGCGAACACGGCGATGTTGTCCATCATGGTGGGCGTGAGGCTGATCGACGGTGCAGCGAGCGTGGCAGCGGCACCGGTGACGGCTACCCCCACCGCCCAGGAAACCGCAAGGACCCATCGCCGGGAGATACCCATCAGCGAGGCAACCTCAGCGTCCTCGGCAACCGCGCGTACCGCCAGGCCGAGACGGGTCCGTGCGTAGAAGAAGTGAAGCCCGATGGCGATAGCCAGCGCGAGCCCCGTGATGAACAGGTCGTTGCGGTCCACGAATACGGGGCCGATCGCGATGCTCGGGCCGCTGAAGACATTGGGGATTACCTTGGGCCCGTACCCCCAGGCGAGACCGGTCAGTCCTTCGACGAGGAGCAGCAACCCCAGGGTCATGACGATGCCCACGATCGGCGGAGCCCCCTCCACGCGGCGCAGGAAGACGGACTCGGCGGCGGCGCCAAGGGCGCCGCCGCCGAGAATCGCCAGGACCCAGGCCAGGGCGATCGGCAGCCCGAGGCTGACGTTGGCCGTCCAGGCAACCATGGCGACCACCGTTGCCATCGCCCCGAACGCGAAGTTGACCACGTTGGAGGTCTTGAAAATGATCGTTAGACCGAGCGCGGCCAGTGCGTAGATGCCTCCGAATCCCAACGCTGAGACGACAAGCTGCAGGAACACGGTCATCGCCGGGCGTCCTCCGGTAGCTCTGGGGCGGGATGGGGTCCGGGTGGCCGTCCGGCGCTCTCAGCCGCCCGCCACCGACACCCGGTGACCGCCCTGGGCCTTCACCATGAACATGTGTGCGATGCCACTGTGATCGGTGCTGGAATAGTCGATCACCCCACCCAGGGTTTGCAGGCCGTGCAGGCTGTTCAGAGCGGCCTCGTAGCTGTCACGGGTGATGGACCCCTTGATCGCCTTGAGGCCGGCCACCGCCACCTGGGCCTCGGTCCATCCCCAGGCCGCGAAAGCCGATGCCGGCTTGCCCGGCTGGTAGGTCGACATAGCGGAGAGGAAGGTCTTCACCTGCGGGTTGGTGCTGCCACTGAGCGGCGGGATGAAGGCCCCGATGTAACTGCCCGGGAACTCCTGCGGCGCAGTCTGGAACATCTGTGGGATGGCGGAGACCTGGCTCATGAGCCGGACAGGCTTGAAACTGACCGCATTCAGCGCGTTCAGGAAATCGGTGGTCGGCCCTGGGATGGCCAGGATGATCACTGCGCCGACGTGCGCCGCTTTGAACTGGGCCGCCTGGGGCGAGAAGTCGGTCTGGGTGGGGTCGTAGGGAATGCTGAGCGTCGGCGTCAGCCCGGAGTTCTTCACTCCTTGCAGGAGGCTCGTCCCGAAGTCGTCATTCTGATAGAGGACGCCGACCTTGGTGATATGAAGCGACTGGGCGTAGCTTCCCAGCAATTTGCCCTCGGTCAGGTACGACGGCCAGACGTTGTACAGGTTGTTGCGAAGGGTGCCGACGAACACCGTTGCACCGGTCTGAAGGCCGACGACCGGGACGTTGGCGGGATCGAGCACTGTGATGTCCGCCTGGGTCGTTGCGGTGCCGTTGACCGCGACCTCGGCGAAAACGTGGTCGGTGTTGACGAGGGTGCGCGTGTCCTGCAATGCGACGGGGGGTTCGTACTGGTCGTTCAGGCTGATGAGCTTGAGCTTCCGGCCATGCACCCCGCCGTGCGCATTGACGTAGTCAAAGTACGCCTGGACCCCAGCGGTGGATTCACCGTACAGAGCGGCGGGGCCCGTCTTGGGTACCGTCTGACCGAGCAGAATGGAGGTCGACGTCACGCCGGGGGCCGATGCTCCCGACGTCGCCGAGCTGGAGGTCCCGCCGCAGGCAGCCAGCGCCAGCGCTGACGCCGCCGAGACGGCAAGGACGGCGGCATGGCGCGCCAATCCGCATCGAGTTTGCTGGACGATGCGCATTGACATGTGTGCTCCTCAGACGTAACAATCCGTACCCCCATGGTGTCTCATTTCGTACCCCGTTGTGCTCGTTGGTGGATAGTGAAATGGATGGTAACACAACGCACCTCTTGCGGGCTCCCCATCGTGCCCGGGCACGACGCGGCGTGGCCAGCCTTGATCATTCGCCGGTCCCGGCGCCGTCTCTCCCGCGCCCGGGGATCACGGGGCCGCGTGCGGGATCTGCAGCCGCAGCACCGCCAGGATGACCAGCACCCGGTCGGTGAACACCAGGTCGTGGCGGCGCCCGGCGCCTTCGGCGCGCTGGCGCTTCCGGCCGCCGCTGGCGCAGGGCAGACTCCCGCCGCGCCTGCCACGGCCCGGCCAGCTCGGCCACTACCGGCCCAAGTGATGATGGGAGACCCCATCGACGGGCATCTGTGCCGGTCGGCGACCTCCACTCCCCTTACGCCGCGCCAACTCGCCGGCCGACATCGGACCACCTCGATGGATGCCATCACGCTGCGTGGCGGGGGGGTAAGAAAGAACGCTCACCGAGCCGCCGTTCGGTGCGGCTTTGTATCAGTCAGTCACAGAAGATCTATTTGGGGCCGGAAGTGTACAGCCCCCGATCCCGGGCCACGGGCCGGTTACTTTCTTGCATTATGTCCCAGTAACGGCATGATGGATGAATTGACGCGCGATATTTAACGGAGCGCCGTTACCGTCAGGCGGGCCTGAAAGAAAGCCGACTTTGACCTTGTGCGCTGCGACAGCCGGCCTGTGGTGATAAGCCGTTCATGGTCACTGCGAGCGGGTTGGGGCGGTCATGGACGAGACGCTGCTGGATCTGGTGCTGAAGCGACTGGACGAGATGCCGATTGAGAAGAAGGCGGAGTCGCTGCTGCTGGCCGCCTGTGATGACGACGCTGCCCTGGCTGCCGAACTTAGCGGTGAGAGCCGCGGGCGTCGTGAACGCGAGGCCGCCGGCGCGGTTTCCGGGCCAGCGGGCGCGTACCTGCGGTCGATCACGGTGTCCGGGTTCCGGGGGGTTGGCCCGGCAGCGACCCTGGAACTGGAGCCGGGTCCTGGCCTGACCCTGATCGTTGGACGCAACGGCAGCGGCAAGTCCAGCTTCGCCGAGGGACTGGAGGTCCTGCTGACCGGTGAGCTGAGGCGGTGGCAGGAACTGACAGCGGCATGGCGGGAAGGCTGGCGTAACCTGCACGCCCCGGGCCAGGTGCGGTTGTCGGTGGACCTGCTCCTGGAGGGCGCGGGCCCGGCAACGGCGGAGCGATCGTGGGATGGCGACGCCGGATTCGGCGACTCACGGGCCCGGGTGCAGGTTTCTGGTGAGAAGCGCGCTGACCTGGGCCGCCTGGGCTGGAAGGAACCGCTCATCACCTACCGCCCGTTTCTGTCGCATTCGGAACTTGAGGCATTTCTCCACGGACCGTCCCACCTTTACGACCTGCTGTCATCCGTCCTGGGCCTGGACGACCTCGATGCCGCGGCCAAGCGCCTCGCCGCGGCCCGCAAGGAGCGGGAAGACGGGCTCAAGGCGGTCAGCGCCGGCTTGCCCGCGCTGCTCGTCCGTCTCGGCACGCTCGATGACGAGCGGGCCAGGTCATGCCGTGATGCCCTGGGCGGCAGGAGGCGCGACCTTCCCCGGGCGCTATCAATCGCGACCGGCTCGCCGACCGCGCGGCCGGACAGCGAAATCGGCCGGCTACGGCTGCTCAGCCAGGTCACGGCGCCGGCCAGGGAGCGGGCCGAAGATGCGGTCACGGCGCTCCGCACGGCCGCTGGCGAGATGGCCAGGGCCGTCGGCTCGGAAGCAGGTCAGGCGCTGGCGCTGGCTGACCTGCTCAGCTCAGCCCTCGATCACTATCACGCCCATGGAGCGGGGCCGTGCCCTGTTTGCGGTCGTGCCAGAGCGCTGGACGAACAATGGCAGGAACGAACCGGGCAGCAGATCACCCGGCTGAAGACAGCGGCCTCTCAGGCCCAGCAGGCCCATACCCTGGCGGCCGAGGCACGGGGAAAGGCCCGTGAGCTGTTCCCGCCAGTTCCCGCCGGGCTGGCCGGGCTGCCGGTCGGCACGGCCGATCCCGGGCCCGGGCCCGGATTGTCCGAAGCGGCGTCGGTGGTGGCGTCCTCGGCCGAAGGTGAGCTGCGGGCACGCGAGGACCTGTGGACACCGGTCGCCCGGGATGTCGCGGCGTGGTGCAAGCGGGCACAGGACGCCGAAGCCGCGGCCGAGGATGTTCCGGCTCTGAAGGCCGCGATCAGATGGCTGAAAGACGCGACCGACGGCATCCGCAACGACAGGCTGGTGCCGCTGGGCGACCAGGCCAGGGGGGTCTGGTCGCGGCTGCGCCAGGAGAGCAACGTGAACCTCGGCACGATCCGCCTTTCGGGCAGCGCCACCCGACGCCAGGTGGACGTCAATGTGACCGTGGACGGCTCGCCCGGCGCGGCCCTTGGAGTTATGAGCCAGGGAGAGATCAACGCGCTCAGTGCCTCTGCGTTGCCTCGCGGCGCGGGTCGCCGGGTCATTGCGCAGACCTCCCCGGTCGCGCGGGGCGCGGACAGCACCACGGGAAAATCTCTCTTCCTGCTGTTCCCGCAGGTGAGAGAGGCCGGTCTCGCCTCATGAGGTGGTGGTCAGGGGCCGGGAACCATCCGGCGGCGGCCATCTGGCCGCTGAATGTGACTGCTGCTGAATGTGCTGTGCCTGCGCCCGATCCGGCCGTGTCGCCGCTCAGCTTCGCGCGAACTGAACGAGGTCGGTGTAGTCGTCGGTGCTTACGGCCTTGACCAGGGCGGCGATGTACCGTTCACGGCCTGATCCGTCTGCGTCAAGGTCTGTCCCACCCCATGTGAGCGGCTGGGCGGCGATGGATTCCAGGTATAGATCCGCAAGGAGCCGCGTGCATCTCCCGTTGCCGTTAACGAAGGGGTGGACGCTGACCAGACGGCAGTGGATCCTGGCCGCTAGCTCGTCGGGTTCGAATATCGCCTCGGCGTGCCAGAACTTGGCGTCATCGAGCCTGTGGTGGCACTGGGCCGGGATCAGATAGGGCGCGACTCCGATGTTGGTCTCACGCCGCCGTGGTGTCCCGGCCCAGGTCCAGACGTCACCGAACATGCGGCGGTGAAGCTCCATCATGAATCCGTAGTCGAGAGTGCCCTCCGGTCCGAGTACCCGCGCACGCCGCCGTGCCCACGGCAGGGCTTTGGTGATGTTCTCGAACTCGACGACGTTCAGGTCGGTGCGGGTTGCGACGAAGTCCGGAATGAGGCCTTCGAGGTCTTCCGGGGCGATCGGTGTCGCCCCGGAAGGCTCCGGGCCGATGGTGCGCAAGTTGAACGCGGGCCGTGCCTGGCCGCCTTGCCGTGAGCTAGTCAAGTCCCGCTTCCAGCCCGATTCGTTCCGCGCGCCAGACCTTGCCGCTGTCGGTCAGTTTCCTTGCGTACCGGTCGATAGCCTCACGCCGGCGCTCGTCGTCGATTCCCTGGGCCTCTAGGGCCATAGTCCTGCCGACATACCCGAGTAGCTCCGTCGCCACCTTCCGGGCCTGGGTCATGACGGTCTGCTCCAGCGTGGAATTCGGCACCAGAGCGTAGACAAGCGTGCAGTCGAGGGCGGCTGCCACTTCAGCGAGCTTGCTGATGGTGATCCCGCCATGGCGTTCGGCATGTTCGAGCTTGCTGGCAGCGGCTGCGGACACCCCCAGGCGCTCTGCCAGCACCGCCTGGCTCATCCCCAGGGCGCCGCGGATAGCGCGGATCCAGCCGGACCGAGGGAGCGCGCGCACAGGGTCCAGGTCGGCCACGCTGAACTTCCGGTCCAGCTCGCGCCGGGCCTGAACTGAACGCTCAGATCTTCGCATACCTATAGGTTACCATGACCGGAGATTGTCTAAACCTATAGGTTCTATTTTTGACCTGTATTATAAACTTATTGGTTCACAACCGGGCGCGGACGTGCGATGATGACTTGCATCCTGCCCGGGGGTTCTCAACCCTGGACAGTCAGCTGCTGCCGCTTGGGCCGCGTGCGCGGGAACGCGCATGCGCGGTCCTGAGGGGGCCCCGGGGAAACCTGCTCGCCGAAGCCCTCACCCGCCAGCACCCCTGCGGCCACGCAGCACACTGGCTCAGCTGGCGGCGCCGCCACCAGGCCCGCTCCCGCTGGTTCCACCAGCGCGCACGGCTAAACCGCGACTACGCCCTGGTCAGCTAGCAATTGGCGGCTGCCGTACTAGGCATGCTCTTCGGCCACCGCCGCTAGATACCTGGCTGCCAGCAACGCCGCGACAGCCAGCCACCGCTTACTTCCCGCCAGCCACGGCTGGCGGGAAGGAAGGGCGGGAGACCGCGTCACTGCCAGCGCCAGCGCCGCGCAGGCGGGCACCGAGGCGGCTCGGAGCGTCAGCTACGGGAGGTGCCATTGCTGGTTGGAGCCGCCGTTGCAGGTCCACAGGTCGAGCTGTGTCCCGTTTGCCGTGTTCCAGTTGGGGTCGTCGAGGCATTTACCGGAGGCCGGGTTGACGAGCTGCCCGCCCGTGGCCTGCCATTGCTGGTTGGCGCCGCCCCAGCAGGAGTAGAGCTGGATAGGAGTACCGTTGTTGTAGTTGGCGCCGGTGATGTCTATGCAGCTGCTGGTGCCATTGATCGAGATGCTGCCGTTGCTGTTGAGCGTCCAGTTCTGCGCGGGGGCGTAGCCGTCGCAGGTCCACATCTGTACCTTGTTGCCGTTGGCGGTACTGCCGTTGTTGTCGTCCGCGCAGGCCGAGCTGTTGTCGCCGGCGACGATGGGCCCGGTGGCCCCGGTGCCGCTGCCGGTGTAGGGCGCGTAGCCGGCGGAGGTGATGTTGGCCTGGACCGCGTTCTCGGTGGCGGCCGACGGATAGCCAGAGGTC
>Ga0307374_10011709_pt1 | contig 12421 bp, 8 predicted proteins | sample OX3MG_FD_202532 | JGI IMG/M metagenome (GOLD analysis project Ga0307374, IMG submission 202532) | Soil microbial communities from Risofladan, Vaasa, Finland - OX-3 | ecosystem: Environmental > Terrestrial > Soil > Coastal area > Acid sulfate soil | place: Finland: Risofladan, Vaasa | collected...
CGATCTCGTTGAGGCAGCGCTGCACCACGCTCATGTCGCAGTCGATATTGACGCCAAGCGCGGTCAGCACGTCGGCCGAACCCGATTTCGACGACAGCGCGCGGTTGCCGTGCTTGGCGACCGGCACACCGAGCCCGGCGACGACCAGCGCGGTCGCGGTCGAGACGTTGAAACTGCCCGAGCCGTCGCCGCCGGTACCGCAGGTGTCGATCGTGCCCGGCGGGGCGGTCAGCGCCACGGCCTTGGCGCGCATGATCCGTGCCGCGCCGGTGATCTCGTCGACGGTCTCGCCGCGCACCCGCAGCGCCATCAACAGCGCCCCCATCTGCGACGGGGTCGCATCGCCGCTCATGATGATGTTGAACGCGGTCTCAGCCTCGGCCTCGCTGAGCGCGCGGCCGGCAGCGACGATCGCCAGCAGCGGACGCAGGTCGGCGTCGTCGCTCATCGCGCGGCTCCGGCGGAAAGCACAGGACAATTCAGAAGGTTCGGCATCGCGGGCACCGGTCGGGTCGGGACGGTCTTTATATCAGCCGGGCTTTATATCAGCCGGGAGCCAACGGAAAGCGAGGGAAAACATTGTGGCAGGCACGGCAAGCTGATAGGCTGCAACACATGATGCACAGCTCGCGGCAGTTCGCGTGGTGGTGGCCCGTCTGAACCAGGCGGCGCTCGCATATGGCATTTTGTCCGAGGCCGCCCAGGAGATCCGGGTGGCCTTTTTCGTATAAATCCCCCGGATCGTTTGAGGCGGCGCTCGGCCGGAGGGATCACGATGGACCACAGGAGCTTCGAGACCCAGGGCGGCATCCGCATCGAGCGAGAGACGTGGATCGGTCCTTACCGGCGCGACCACGACCAGCTATCCGGTGCGCTCGACACGCGCCGCGGCGTGCTGCTGTCGTCGAGCTTCGAGTTTCCGGGCCGCTATACCCGGCTCGACATGGGGTTTGTCGACCCGCCGTTGGTGCTGACTGCGCGCGGGCGCTCGGTTTCGGTTGAGGCGCTCAACGCGCGCGGTCGGTTGCTGCTGCCGGCCGTCGCCGAGTCGATCGCGTTGTGTACGGCGGCGACGATCCGCAGCCGCGACGCCGACCGCGTCACCGCCGATGTCGCTGAAGCGGTGGGGCGCTTTCCGGAAGAGGCGCGCAGCCGCCAGCCCTCGGTGTTTTCGGTGTTGCGGGCGCTGATTGACCTGTTCGCCAGCCCGGAAGACGAGCATCTCGGATTTTACGGCGCGTTCGGCTACGACCTCGTCTATCAGTTCGAGTCGATCGCGCTGAAACAGGTGCGGGCAGAGGACCAGCGCGACCTGGTGCTTTACCTGCCCGACGAGATCCTGATCGTCGACCACATGCGGCAGATCTCGGCGGTGCATCGCTACGAGTTTGCGGTCGCGGATGCGGCGACCACCGGGCTGCCGCGCGACAACGCGCCGGCACCGTATCGCCACGGCGACCCCGCCGCGCCGCACGCCGAAACCTGTGACCACGGCCCCGGCGAATACGCCGCGATGGTGCGCCGCGCCAAGGAGGCGTTTGTCCGTGGCGATCTGTTCGAGGTCGTGCTCGGCGAGATGTTTGCCGAGACCTGCACCGATTCGCCGAGCACGATCTTTCGCCGGCTGCGCCAGACCAATCCGGCGCCGTACGGCGCGCTGATCAACCTCGGCGACGGCGAGTTTCTGGTGTCGGCCTCGCCCGAAATGTTCGTGCGGGTGGAAGGAAAGCGGATCGAGACCTGCCCGATCAGCGGCACGATCGCGCGCGGCCGCGACGCGATCGAAGATGCCGTGCGCATCCAGGAACTGCTCAACTCGGTCAAGGACGAGAGCGAACTGACGATGTGCACCGATGTCGACCGCAACGACAAGTCGCGAGTCTGCGTGCCGGGCAGCGTCAAGGTGATCGGGCGTCGGCAGATCGAGATGTATTCGCGCCTCATTCACACGGTCGACCATGTCGAGGGCGAGCTCGCCGACGGGTTCGACGCGCTCGACGGGTTTCTCAGCCACGCCTGGGCGGTCACCGTGACCGGTGCGCCGAAATTATGGGCGATGCGCTTTGTCGAGCAGGAAGAGCGCTCGGCGCGGCGCTGGTACGGCGGCGCGATCGGCCGCGCGACGTTCGACGGCAACATGAACACCGGGCTGACGCTGCGCACGATCCGGATGAAAGACGGGGTGGCAGAGGTGCGCGCCGGCGCGACGCTCTTGTTCGACAGCGATCCGGACGCCGAGGAGGCCGAATGCCGGCTCAAGGCCTCGGCGATGTTCACGGCGATCCGCGGCGGGCGCGCCGCCGCGGCCGCAGCCGCGCCGGCGCCGAAAGGCGGCGCGGGGCGCAAGGTGCTGCTGGTCGACCATGAGGATTCGTTCGTCCACACGCTCGCCGGCTATATCCGCACGACCGGCGCTGAGGTGGTGACGATGCGGCCCGACCTGGCGCGCGCCGAATTGCGCGCCGGGGCGCGGCCCGACCTTGTCGTGATGTCGCCGGGGCCAGGCCGACCGCAGGATTTTGCGACCAGCGAGACGCTCGACCTGCTCTTGCGCGGGCATATCCCGGTGTTCGGCGTGTGCCTCGGCCTGCAGGCGATCGTCGAGCATTTCGGCGGCGCGCTCGACGTGCTCGGCACGCCGATGCACGGCAAGCCGTCGCCGGTGCGTGCGCTCGGCGGTCGCATCCTCGCTGGGCTGCCCGAGCGCTTTACCGTCGGTCGCTATCACTCGCTCTACGCCCGGCGCAGCGCGCTGCCACCGGATCTGCGGGTAACCGCCGAGACGGACGACGGGGTGATCATGGCGATCGAGCACCAGAGCCTGCCGCTCGCGGCGGTGCAGTTTCACCCCGAATCGGTGATGACGCTGGCCGGTGCGGTCGGGATACCGATCATCAACGCGGTGTTCGCCGCGCTGTGCCCGCCGCGAAATTCGGTGCCGGAGGCGGCGGGATAGGGTTAGAACGCCCGGTCCACCGCCGCACGGTCGATCTTGACCGGGAAGCGCTGGCGCAGCGCGTCGGTGAATTCGGCCGAAATGTCGAGCCGCTCGGCGGCAGCGAGGTCCTGCGACAGCTGTTTCGCCACCGCCGGGGTCGGCGGACCGGGGTCGTTGATCGCGGTCAGCTGCGCGACATAGGCGCCGCTGGCGTCCTCGGCGGTCACCGCCGCGCCCTTCTTGGCCGCGAACAGCTTGGCGACCAGCGCCGGCGGTGCCGGGCCGTCCTGCACCGCCCGGCGCGGCAGCGGCGGCGAGGTCTTGACACTCAGCTTCTTGTCGGCCGCGACGGTCTTGAGCGGGCTCGATGGCGAGACCGCGGCGGCTAGTGCGGCGGCCTCCTTGGCGATCGACGCCCGCTTCTGATCCTGCTGCCAGGCGGCGATCGCCCGGGCCTTGACCTCGGCGAGCGGGCGGACATGCGGCTCGATAACCTTGTCGGTGCGGACCGCAAAGATCGCCCCGTCCTCGGTGTCGATAATCCGGCTAATCTGCTCCTGGTCGGTCGAAAACAGCGCCTTCAGCACATCGTTCGGAGAGGTTGGCAGCGTGATTGGCTTGCCGCTGGGGTCGCGGCCGCCGACATCGGTTGCCGCGACGGTCGTGGTCTTGAGCCCGAATTTGCTGGCGATTTCGGCCAGCGTGGCGCCGCCGGCCAGCGCGTCGTCGGCCTTGTTGCCGATCTTGTCGAGCTTGTCGACCGCCTGCTCCTTCTGCAGCCGGGCCTCGAGTTTCGGCTTGGCCTGGGCAAAGGTCTCGGTCGATGCCGGCACGATCTTGGTGACCCGCAGGATATGCCAGCCAAGCGGCGATTTGATCGGCTCGCTGGGCTTGTTGAGCGGCAGCGTAAACGCCACTTTGGCGAGCCCGCCGGGCAACTCCGATTCCTTCATCAGGCCGAGGTCGATCGTCCCGGTGTCCTGCTTGGCGATCGTTGTCGCAACCTCTTTCCAGTCCTTGCCGGCGGCGAGCGCCGCTTCAGCCTGCTTGGCGACCTCCTCGCTCGGCGCCAGGATCTGCTCGACATCGCGCTGCTCGGGCACCGCGAAATCGCCCTTGCGCTCCTCATAGGCCTTTTTGAGCGCGTCCTCGGAAATGTGGGTGCTGGCGGCGAGATCGGCAGCGGTCAGGCTGACCAGCGTGAATCCGCGATATTCGGGCGCGCCGAACAGCTCGTGGTGCGCGTCGTAAAACTTCTGCAGCGCGGCATCGCTCGGCTGCCCGGGGTCGGCGGCGCCAGACAGTGGCACGGCGACGATGTCGGCGACCCGGGTCTCGCCGCGGTAGCGGTAGATCGTGTCGACGACCTCCTTCGAGGCGGTCACCGCGGATGTAATCGCGTGCAGGATGTCGCTACGCGGCACATCGGTGCGCATCTGGGTGACAAATTGTGCCTCGGTCAGGTTGTTCATCGCCAGGATCTGGCTGAACAGCTGTGGGTCGAAGCGGCCGTCCTTGTCGCGGAACGCGGGGTTTCCGGCGATCGCGTCGCGGATCACCTGATCCGACACGTCGAGTTGGAGCCGGGCTGCCTCCTGGTCGATCAGGCTGCGGTCGATTAATCCGTTGAGCAGGCTGTCGAGCACGCCCAGCTGCTTGAGCTGGGCGTGGCTGATCGTCGTGCCGAGCTGTGACTGCAGCCGCTCGACCGCAGGCTGCAGCACGTGCTGTAGATCTCCCACCTGAATCGTCTGGTCGCCGACCGTGGCGATCGAGGCGGTGGTGGTGTTGTCCTGGAAAAACGGCGATCGGGTGTAGATGCCCCAGAAACCGAACGACAGGATCAGCAGCGCGAACAGCGTCTTGACGATGATCGAGCCCGCTCTGGTGCGGATCGCTTGCAGCATGTGTTTAGGGCGGCTCCGTCTGCGCGGCTCGGGCGCAGGTTGACCGGCCCGAATGCCGGTGTGATCGTGCGGCGATGATAGAGATGGGCCGGCGGGGCCGCAACTATTCGCCGGGCATGGCGGGAGAGCCGGGATGGCAGAGCGCAGAACCCTGGTGGCGGGGAACTGGAAGATGAACGGGCTGCAGGGCGAGGCTGCCGCTCTCGCGCGCGACCTCGCCACAACAATGGCGGCCGGCGGCCACGCCGGATGTGAGGTGCTGGTCTGCCCGCCGGCGACGGCGATCGCGACGGTCGGGCGAATCGTCGCGGACAGCGGGATCGCCCTCGGTGGGCAGGATTGCCACGCCGCAACCAATGGCGCCTTTACCGGCGACATCAGCGCCGAGATGCTGAAGGACCTCGGCTGCCGTTACGTGATCCTCGGTCATTCCGAGCGGCGCCACGGGCACGGCGAGACCGATGACGAGATCAGCGCCAAGGTCGCTGCGGCGTGGCGCGCCGGGCTCGCCGCGATCTTGTGCATCGGCGAGACCCGCAAGCAGCGCGAGGACGGGGTGGCGTTGGCGGTGGTCGAGGGCCAGCTTGCCGGCTCGCTTCCGCCCGGCGCCTCGGCCGATAGGCTGGTCGTCGCCTACGAGCCGGTGTGGGCGATCGGCACCGGGCTGACCGCGAGCCTCGCCGACATCGCCGAAATCCACGGCGGCATCCGCGCCGCGGTGCCGACCGGCACGCGAATCCTTTACGGCGGCTCGGTCAACCCGGGCAACGCCGCCGGGATTCTTGCGCTCGACGATGTCGACGGCGGGCTGATCGGCGGCGCGAGCCTCAAGGCTGCGGATTTCTGGGCAATCGTCCGCGCGGCGACGAGCCCCGCATAGCCAGGCCGCGCGGAACAGGGTAGATATCGCGCCGCATCTGCCCAATATCCTGTCCGAGCTTCCATGATCATTCTGCTGTTCGTCCTGCACGTCCTCATCGCGATCTCGCTTGTTGCGGTCATTCTGCTGCAAAAGAGCGAGGGCGGCGCGCTTGGCATGGGCGGCGGCGGCGGCATGTCCGGGTTCATGACCGGTCGCTCGACGGCGAACCTCTTGACCCGGACCACGGCAATCCTCGCCGCGGCGTTTTTTGCCAGCAGCGTGCTGCTCGTCGTGCTGAGCAACAGCGGTCACAGGCAGCGCTCGATCATCCAGGATCTGCCGACCGGACCGGCGATCCCGGCAGCGCCGGCGGCCCCTGCCGGTCCGAGCGTGCCGACGGCCCCGGCCGGGCCCGCGGTGCCGGCGGCGCCGACCGGTTCGGCGGCACCTGCTGCCCCGACCGCGACCAAGCCGCCGGCTCCGGCCGCACCGGCGCCGAAGTGAGGTTCGGCTCCGGCGATGTAGCGAATCGCCGGAAATCCCGCAGCCCGCTTCGCGCAGCGCGCCGAAGGGGCGGGGTGCTGAACCGGCGCGCTGCGGCGAAAGTGCCGATGCCGGCGCCGCGCGGCGGTGTTCAAGTTATTGATATTATGACCATCGCAATGCGCCCGGCAGTTTCCCGTGGGATGGCGCAGCCACTTGCTTTACACTGAAGGTCCATGACGCGGTTCGTCTTCATTACCGGCGGCGTGGTTTCCTCCCTCGGCAAAGGTTTGTGCTCGGCGGCGCTCGGCGCGCTGCTGCAGGCGCGCGGGTTCAAGGTGCGCCTGAGAAAGCTCGACCCCTATCTCAATGTCGATCCGGGCACGATGAGCCCCTACCAGCACGGCGAAGTCTATGTGACCGACGACGGCGCCGAGACTGATCTCGATCTTGGGCATTACGAGCGCTATGTCGGCGTCGCCGCGCGCAAGAGCGACAGCGTCACCACCGGGCGGATTTATTCGACCGTGATTGGCCGCGAGCGGCGCGGCGAATATCTCGGCGCGACGGTGCAGGTGATCCCGCACGTGACCGACGCGATCAAGGAATTCATCCTCGCCGACCTGAATGACGAGGATTTCGTGCTGTGCGAGATCGGCGGTACGGTCGGCGACATCGAAAGCCTGCCGTTTCTCGAGGCGATCCGCCAGCTCGGCAACGAATTGGGGCGCGAGCGGGTGCTGTTTGCGCACCTGACGCTGGTGCCGTGGATCGCCTCGGCCGGCGAACTCAAGACCAAGCCGACCCAGCACTCGGCCAAGGAACTGCTCGGGCTCGGCATCCAGCCCGACATCCTGCTGTGCCGCTGCGACCGCGAAATCCCCGAAGGCGCGCGCAAAAAGATTGCACTGTTCTGCAACGTGCGCGAAAGCCGCGTGATCCCGGCGCTCGATGTCGACACGATCTATGCGGTGCCCGGCGCCTACCATGCCGAGGGGTTCGACCGCGAGGTGTGCCGCCATTTCGGCCTCGACACCGCCGAACCCGACCTCGAGCGCTGGGACGCGATCGTTAACTGCATCCGCAAGCCCGAGGGCGAGGTCACGATCGCCATCGTCGGCAAGTACACGCATCTGCCCGACAGCTACAAATCGCTGGCCGAGGCGATGACCCACGGCGGCATCGCCAACAATGTCAAGGTAAACGTCGACTGGATCAACTCGGAGGTGTTCGAGGCCGAGGGCGAGGCGCTGCGTCAGCTCGAAGGGGTGCACGGTATCCTGGTGCCGGGCGGGTTCGGCGAGCGCGGCTCGGAAGGCAAGATCGAGGCGGCGCGGTTTGCGCGCGAGCGGGCAGTGCCCTATTTCGGCATCTGCTTCGGCATGCAGATGGCGGTGATCGAGGCGGCGCGGCATCTGGCTGGGCTGCCGGGAGCCGGCTCCAGCGAGTTCGGCCCGTGCGAACACGCGGTGATCGGGCTGATGACTGAGTGGATGCGCGGCAACGCGGTCGAGCACCGAACCGCAGAAACCGACCTCGGCGGCACGATGCGTCTCGGCGCCTACGAGGCGGTGCTCGATCCGGAAAGCCGGGTCGCGGAGATCTACGCCGCCGATCGGATCAGCGAGCGCCACCGCCACCGCTACGAGGTAAACATCGCCTATCGCGACACGCTCGAGGCCGCGGGCCTGCGCTTTTCCGGCATGTCGCCCAATGGCCTCCTGCCCGAGATCGTCGAACTCCCCGACCATCCGTGGTTCGTCGGCGTGCAGTTTCATCCCGAGCTGAAATCGAAGCCGTTCGAGCCGCACCCGCTGTTCACCTCGTTCGTCAAGGCGGCGCTCGACCAGTCCCGGCTGGTGTAGCCGAAAGGCGGCGACACGCCCTCCGCTCCGGCCCGTCATATCGGCGAAGTCCGATATCCACGTCAGGGATCGGGCGCGGCCTTCGTCGGGATGACAGAACGCCCGGCCGACGCTAATTGTGATCCGCAGCCGGTTTTCTCGCACCCGCAATACCGGGCGGACGATCAAAGGACGCTGAAATGACCGCGATTGCCGATATCCATGCCCGTGAAATCCTCGACAGCCGCGGCAACCCGACGCTCGAAGTCGAGGTGAGCCTCGACAGCGGCGCAATGGGGCGCGCCGCGGTGCCGTCGGGCGCCTCGACCGGGGCGCACGAGGCGGTCGAGTTGCGCGACGGTGGCACGCGGTTTCACGGCCGCGGCGTCCAGCAGGCGGTTGGCGCGGTCAACGGCGAGATTTTCGACGCGCTGTCGGGGTTCGACGCCGCCGACCAGCTGGCGATCGACCGCACCCTGGTCGAGCTTGACGGCACCCCGAACAAGGGCCGGCTCGGCGCCAATGCGGTGCTCGGCGTCAGCCTCGCCTGCGCCAAGGCGTCGGCCGAGGATATCGGCCAGCCGCTCTATCGTTATGTCGGCGGCGCCTTTGCCCGCACCCTGCCGGTGCCGATGATGAACATCGTCAACGGCGGGGTGCACGCCGACAACCCGATCGACATCCAGGAATTTATGATCATGCCGGTCGGCGCGCCGAGCGTGACCGAGGCGATCCGCATGGGCTCGGAGATCTTCCATGCGCTGCGCAGCCGCCTGCACGACGCCGGGCACAACACCAATGTCGGCGACGAGGGCGGCTTTGCCCCAAACCTTGCCTCGGCCGATGCGGCGCTCGGCTTTGTGATGAAGGCAATCGAAGCGGCGGGATACCACCCCGGCGACGAGGTGGTGCTGGCGCTCGACCCCGCCTCGTCCGAGTTCTTCCGCGACGGCAAGTACGACCTGAAAGGCGAGGGGAAGGTGCTCGATGCCACGGGAATGGTCGCCTATTACGCCGACCTCGTGGCGCGCTACCCGATCGTGTCGATCGAGGACGGGATGGCCGAAGACGATTGGGACGGCTGGGCGCAAATGACCCGCGAGCTTGGCGCCAAGATCCAGCTGGTCGGCGACGACCTGTTCGTCACCAACCCGGCGCGCGTCGGGCGCGGCATCGCCGACAAGGTCGCCAACGCGGTGCTGATCAAGGCGAATCAGATCGGCACGTTGTCGGAGACGCTGGAAACGGTCGAACTGGCGATGCGCGCCGGCTATGGCGCCGTGATGTCGCACCGTTCGGGCGAAACCGAGGACACGACGATTGCCGACCTCGCAGTGGCGACCAATTGCGGACAAATCAAAACCGGGTCACTTTCGCGTTCCGACCGACTCGCGAAATACAATCAACTGATCCGAATCGAAGAACGGCTTTCTTCTTCGGCGTATTACCCGGGGAAATCAATCATTCGGCGGTAGAAAGGCAGCGCGCCCGGGCAACCGGGCAAAACAGCCCACGATTTCGCCCGGTCGCGGCGTCAAATCAAAGCGGTAGCCCCGAAAACCAAAATTCTTGGATGAAGCCGGCCCGACCCGGCCCTCGACGCTGCGGGGGGCCAGGGGATGCATGCCGTTGACGACGGCAGCGCTGCGTGATTCTCTCTCGCGATGGTCGTGTTGCGCGAAATGCGCCGGCGTGCGCGATTTCTGGTTGGCCCGGTGTTCGGGCTGGCGGTGACCGGCTATTTCCTCTACCACTTGGTGGAAGGTGATCGCGGCCTGACCGCCTGGGTTCGGCTCAACCATGAGATGCGGGTCGCGCAGGCGCAGTTCGTCAAGGTCGATGCCGACCGCGCAGCGCTCGATCATCGCGTCGCCGATATGCGGCCCGACCACGTCGACCCCGACCTGCTCGACGAAGAAATTCGCCGTACGCTCAACTATGCCGCACCCGACGAAATCGTCATTATGCAACCCGCTAAGCCACGCTGAGCAGCCGCCGCGGCGGATCAGTCAGTTCATCCTTCGTTCCCAAGGAATTGGCGCCCGTAAGGTTGCAAACGGCGGCATTTGACACCATGCTAGCCGGGTTGGAGGAGATGCATGGCAGTCAAAAGCAAGGCCAAACCGGTCAAGCCCGCGGAGCCTCCCGTCGCGGCTGCGACGCTCAAGCAATTCTTTCACGACATGCTGCTGATCCGGCGCTTTGAAGAGCGCGCCGGACAACTCTACGGGATGGGCCTGATTGGCGGGTTCTGCCATCTCTATATCGGCCAGGAGGCGGTGGTCGTCGGGGTTCAGGCGGCCCTTAAAGAGGGCGACACGATCGTCACCTCCTATCGCGATCATGGCCACATGCTGGCCTGCGGCATGGACCCCAAGGGGGTGATGGCCGAGCTTGCCGGCCGACGCGACGGCTATTCGCACGGCAAGGGCGGCTCGATGCACATGTTCAGCCGCGAAAAGAATTTCTTTGGCGGGCACGGCATCGTCGGTGCCCAGGTGCCGATTGGCACCGGGCTCGGCTTTGCCCATCACTACCGCGACGACGGGTTCATCTCGGTCACCTATCTCGGCGACGGCGCGATCAACCAGGGCCAAGTCTATGAAAGCTTTAACATGGCCTCGCTGTGGAAGCTGCCGGTCGTCTACGTGATCGAGAACAATCGCTATGGCATGGGCACCTCGGTCGCCCGCGCCTCGGCGCGCACCGACCTCTATCACCGCGGCGTGGCCTACGGAATTCCCGGTGAGCCGGTCGACGGGATGGACGTGGCCGCGGTTTACCGGGCCGGGATCGCGGCGGCCGAGCACGCGCGCTCGGGCGGGGGGCCGATCATCCTTGAAATGCTGACCTACCGATATCGCGGCCATTCGATGTCCGACCCCGCGAAGTACCGCACCCGCGACGAGGTCAACAAGATGCGCAGCGAGCACGACCCGATCGACCATCTGCGCCAGCGGTTGATAGAGCAGGGCGCGGCGAGCGAGCCGGAGCTGCGCGAGGTCGAGCGGCAGGTGCGGGATGTCGTCGTCGAGGCGGCGCAATTCGCTCAGGATTGTCCCGAGCCCGACCCGGCGGAACTGTGGACGGACGTGCTGGCCGAGGCGTGATGACAAGCCAAGTGCTGATGCCGGCGCTGTCGCCGACGATGACCGAAGGCAAGATCGCCCGCTGGGTCAAAAGCGAGGGGGAGGCGGTCCACGCCGGCGACGTGCTCGCCGAGATCGAGACCGACAAGGCGACGATGGAGGTAGAGGCGGTGGACGACGGTATCTTGGCGCGGATCGTCATCCCGGAAGGCACCGACCACGTCGCCGTCAACACCCCGATTGCGGTCATCGCCGCCAATGGCGAGGAGGTTACCGAGGCGCCACCGGCGGCCAAGGCGACACCGGCTTCGCGCGCTCCCGAGCCGCCGCACGAGGCGCCGGCCGAAGGCAAATCGGGAAACGGCGCAGCGCTGCCCGCACCGGCGCTGCCGATCGCGGCAGAGGCCGACTATACCGGCAAGACCATCACCCAGACCGTGCGCGAAGCACTGCGCGACGCGATCGCCGAAGAGATGCGGCGCGACGAAAACGTGCTGCTGATCGGCGAGGAAGTCGCCGAGTACCAGGGGGCCTACAAGGTCAGCCAGGGGCTGCTGCAGGAATTCGGCGCGCGCCGCGTCATTGACACGCCGATCACCGAGCACGGGTTTACCGGGCTCGGCGTCGGCGCCGGGTTTGCCGGGTTGCGGCCGATCGTCGAGTTCATGACCTTCAACTTCGCCATGCAGGCGATGGACCAGATCGTCAACTCGGCCGCCAAGACCCGCTACATGTCAGGCGGGCAGATGCACTGCCCGATCGTGTTTCGCGGGCCGAACGGCATCGCCGCCCGGGTCGCCGCGCAGCATTCGCAATGCTATGCGAGCTGGTACGCGCACGTGCCGGGGCTCAAGGTCGTGGCGCCCTACACTGGGGCCGACCACAAGGGCCTGCTCAAATCGGCGATCCGCGACCCCAACCCGGTGGTGTTTCTTGAGCACGAGCTGGTCTACGGCGAAAGCTTTGCGGTGCCGGACGACCCGGAATACCTGGTGCCGATCGGCAAGGCGCGCATCGCCCGCGCTGGCGACCACGTCACGATCACGGCGTTTTCGCGCATGGTGAAGCTGGCGCTGCAGGCCGCCGAGGAATTGGAAAAGGCGGGAATTTCCGCCGAGGTGATCGATCTGCGCTCGCTGCGCCCGTTCGACCGGGCGGCAATCGTCGCTTCGGTCAGAAAGACCAACCGGCTCGTCACCGTCGAGGAAGGCTGGCCATTTGCCGGGATCGGCGCGGAGATCGCGGCGATCACGATGGAGGAATGCTTCGACTGGCTCGACGCGCCGGTCAAGCGGGTG
>Ga0307374_10011710_pt1 | contig 12421 bp, 13 predicted proteins | sample OX3MG_FD_202532 | JGI IMG/M metagenome (GOLD analysis project Ga0307374, IMG submission 202532) | Soil microbial communities from Risofladan, Vaasa, Finland - OX-3 | ecosystem: Environmental > Terrestrial > Soil > Coastal area > Acid sulfate soil | place: Finland: Risofladan, Vaasa | collected...
GATCGGCTTCAGCAGGTCGATCGGCACATGCATGTTGAGATGCTCGGGCGTGCCCTTCTCGCCGCCCTGCTGGAGATGAAGCGAGCCGATGCCCAAGAGCTCGCCGTCGCCGCCGATCAAGGCGGTCCCGCCCCAATTGGGATGGGCCGGCGCGGTGAAAAGCGCGTCGTCGACGAGGTATTCCCAATAGCCGGTGAATTCCTGCTTGGCGGCGATCTTGGCCGAGATCGCATGTTTGCGCCCGCCGCCGCCCGCGACCACGACCCGGTCGCCCGGTCGCGCCGTCGCCGAATGGCCGAGCCGCAGCGCCGGCAGCTTCAGCCGGCCGAGCGCCTGGATGAGGCCGAACCCGGTCTCCTGGTCGTAAGCCAGCACATGGCCCGGCACCGCGCGCCCGTCGGAGGTATTGAGCCAGATGGTCTCGGCCTCGGTAATCAGGTAGCCGATGGTCAGCACGACGCCGTCATCGCGGATGACGACTCCGTTGCCGGCCCGCTCGGTGCCGAGCGTTTGCGCGGTGAAGCCGTCGGCCGGGATGGTCGCGCGGACGGTCATGGTCGCCGATAGCGCGGCGTCGAGGTCGAAATTCCAATCCTCTTGTCGTGGCTGGGCGTGCTGCGGAATTTCCCATTCGCTCGGCGCTGACATGCCGGACTCCATTGATCGGCGATACCCGATTATACACCGGCGCCGGTTGAGACAAGCATGGCCGATCCGCGCGCCGGCGCTAATCCTGGTTGCCAGGATAAGAACGTCGCTGCCGCTTCAGTTGCGCGCGATGCTTTTTGGCGTCGTGCTGCCGGGCGCGCGAGGCGGCACTCGCCCGGGTCGGCCGGCGCTTCTTCGGCCGCTCGGCGGCACGGCGGATGAGCTCGACCAGCCGGGCCAGCGCGTCGTCGCGGTTGCGCTCGCGCATCCGGAAGCGCTCGGCGGTGATGACGATCTGCCCGGCGCGGTTGAGCCGGCGGCCGGCGAGCCGCTTCAGCCGCGCGCGCGTCTCGTCGTCGAGGCCGGGCGAGGCATCGACATCGAAGCGGAGCTGTACCGCGCTCGAGACTTTGTTGACGTTCTGGCCGCCCGGGCCGCTGGCGCGGATGAACTGTTCGTCGATCTCGCGCTCGTCGAGCGCGATCGTCGGCGTCACGCGGATCATGGCCCGGGGCCGGATAAGGACAGCGACATCATGCGCGGCAGTTTCGCACGAAAAGGCCGGCGCGTCGCTCGACTTGCCAACCGGGCGCGCGCTGGCCATCATCGAGCGAAGAATTTCGGCGAGGGAGGATCCGATGACGAAATTTTGGGCGGCCGCGCTGGGCGCAGTGCTGGCGGGCTCGACCGCGCTCGGCATCGAGCCGGCAGCGGCGCAATCCAACACGATCACGCTCGGCGCCGCGGTTCAGCTTACCGGCAAGGACGCCAATACCGGCCGCTATTACCGCGACGGCTACCAGTTCGCGATCGACCGGATCAACCAGAAAGGCGGCATCACCGTCGGCGGCAAGAAATATGTCTTGAAGCTCGATCTTCTCGACAATCAATCGGACACCAATCTCGACGTTCAGCTTTATACCCAGCTCGTCACCCGCGAGAAGGTCGACTTCCTGCTCGGCTCCTACTCGACCCCCGTCGTGCTGGTGGACACCTCTGTCGCGGAAAAATTCCAGATGCCGATGGTCGAGGGCGGCGGCGCCGCGAGTCAGATATTCTCACGCGGCTATAAATGGATTTTCGGCACCCTGCCGCGCGCCGAGGATTATTTCGCGAGCACCATTGCGATGATGGGTCAGCTCGATCCGAAGCCCAAGACGGTGGCCCTCATCACCGCGGACGACGCCTTCGACGTCTCGGTGGCGCAGGGCACGCGCGCCTGGCTGAAAAAATCGGCCCTCGCGACCGTGCTCGATCAGCAATACGCGGCCAATAGCGCGGATTTCTCGTCGGTCCTCACCCTCGTCAAATCGAAGCATCCCGACGCGATTCTCTGGGGCGGGCTGCTCGCCGAGGTGCTCAACAGCATCCGCCAAGCCAAAAGCCTCGATGTCAGCGCCAAGGATTTGACCTCGTTCACGGTCGGGCCGCCGACCGCCGATTTTCGCAAGGCGCTCGGCAAGGACGCGGAAGGCGCGTTCGGCATGACGCCCTGGATTCCGACCGGAGCGCTCAAGGACGATTGGTTCGGCGACGACCAGGCATTCAACGCCGCCTATATCGCCAAATACAATTACGAGCCCGATTACCATGCCGCGTCGGCGGTCACCGATGTCGAAGTCTACGCCAAGGCGATCGCCAAAGCCGGCTCGCTCGACAAGCAGGCGGTGCGCAACGCGATCGCGGCGAGCGATTTCGACAGCCTCTATGCCCATGTGAAATTCGCCGCGACCGGCCAGATCGACGTGCCGCAGATCGCCATCCAGATCCAGGACGGCAAGATCGTGCCGATCTACAGCGATCGCCTGCTCAACAAGCCGCGCTATCCGGTGCCGGCGTGGGGGAAACGCTGAGCGTTCTACCAGCCTTCCAGCCGGAACGGCGCGATCTCGGCGTGAAGCTCGGATAGCTCGCGGTATTGGCCGCGGAAATAGAGCAGCGGGCGCGGTGGCGGATCGGCAGAGACGCTGAGCCGCACGACCTGGCCTAGCAGCAAGACGTGATCGCCGCCCTCGTGGCGGGCATAGGTCTCGCATTCGAACGCGACCAGATGCGATTCGATCAGCGGAGCATTGCCATGCCCGGCGCGGTGCCGCACCTGGCCGAAGCGATCGGCGGTCGGGCTGGCAAAGGCGGTCGAGACGTGACGCTGCTCCTCGCGCAGCAGATTGACCGCGAAATGGGTGGCGACGTTGAACAGATCGAAATTGCGGCTGGTACGCGCGATCGACACCAGGATCAGCGGCGGCTCGAGCGAGACCGAGGTGAAGGAATTGACGGTGATGCCGGCTGGCTCGCCCTGGGCGTCGACCGTCGTGACAATCGCGACGCCGGTGGGAAAGAGGCCGAGGGCATCGCGGAATTCGCGGGCGGTAAAATTCATCTCACCAAGCTTGGCAGGGCATAAAAATCGGCTGGGATGAAACCGGCCGCGGCACACCGCACCGCGGCCGGAGAAACAAACATTGCATCGACACGACCGTTAGAATCGAATCAGAGCGACCCCTTCAATTTCGCGCCCGCCTTGAACCGCACGCCCTTGCTGGCCCTGATCTTGATCGGCTCGCCGGTGCGGGGATTGCGCCCCATGCGCGCGGCGCGCTTGCTGACGTGGAAGGAGCCGAAGCCGGGAATGCTGAACTTCTGGCTCTTCTTGAGTTCCTTTGCGATCACGCCGGTGACGGCGTCGACGGCCTTGCCCGCGGCCGACGTCTTGAGGCCGACCTTCTTCAGCGCCTCGACGAGTGCCTGTTTGCTCATAAAGACTCCCCTTCCTGCATTGAGCGGCTGATCCCGGGGAACGCCGCTTCTCTTCGATGGTTGGCGGCGCCGAGCTCGCGCTCGGCGCTCGTCACACTCTCACCGCTCGATGGATGAATCAACAACTTCCTCGCGTAAAAGCAGCGATTCGGGCGCGCGAACAGATTGCGCTTGACAGCGGGGCACGATGTGCCAAGCCGATAAGGGCGTGGAGCGAGGATGCGTGCGCATGCAGGTGATCGAGCTGACCGGCTGGGGATTGGAGCATATCGCCGCCGGCGAGCGCGCCGCGCCGCCCGCGCCCGGCCTCGGCGAGCTGCTCTTGGAGATGCGCGCCGCGACGGTGAACTTTCGCGACTTTGTGTTTGCGCGCGGCGGCTACGGCCGGGAGAGCGGCACGCTTCCGCGGGTGCTGCTGAGCGACGGCGCGGGGCAGGTAATCGCGACCGGCGCGGGCGTCACCCGCGCCGCGATCGGCGATCTGGTTTGCCCGATCGTTATGCCGCAATGGCATAGCGGCCCGCTCCGCGACGAGCATCGCGCGCACGCGCTCGGCGGCACGAGCGACGGCGTGATGGCCGAGCGCATGCTGGTCAAAGAAGACGCCGTGGTGCGGGCGCCGCAAGGCTTCGCGGCGGCGGAAGCGGCGGCCTTGCCCTGCGCCGCCGTAACCGCCTGGAACGCGCTCGTCATGGCGGCGGTGAAGCCGGGTGATCTGGTGCTGACCCAGGGCACCGGCGGCGTCTCGCTGTTCGCGATGCAATTCGCGCGGGCGCTGGGCGCGACCGTGGTCGTCACCTCGTCGAGCGACGCGAAGCTGCAACGCGCGCGGGCGCTCGGCGGGCAGCTCGGCATCAACTATCACCGCATGCCGGAATGGGCGGCCGAGCTGCGGCGCTTGACCGGCGGGCGCGGCGCCGACCTGGTCATCGAGCTGGGCGGCGCGCAGTCCTTGTCTCAATCCGTGCGCGCGGTGCGCACCGGCGGCACCGTGGCACTGATCGGCGTGCTGTCGGGCGCCAATGCCGAGCTCGAGCTTGGCCGCGTGGTGACGCGCGGCCTGCGGCTGCAGGCGGTGACCCTGGGCTCGCGCGACAGCTTCGAGGCGATGGTGCGCTTCATCGATCAGCATCATCTGAAGCCGGCGATCGACGAGCGGCGGTTCGCCTTTGCCGAGACCCGCGCGGCGATCGCGACCATCGCCCAAGGCCGTCACTTCGGCAAGCTGGCGATCGAGTTCTAAAGCGTGATCCGATCAGGTAGAATCGGATCACGCTCTCGATTTACTGACTGGAGGGCGAGGCTTGCCTCGCCGGTAGACTTGGCCCGCAACCCGATAGAGCGGCGATGCGTTGTCCACGGTGTGGAGCCATGCGACGACGGACAGCGACCCCAGGCACCATGTTTAGCTTTGGCCGCCACGGCAGTGACGTCACTTTGTCGCTACGAAATCCTCGATTATCCGAACCAGAGCCTGTGGCTGCTCCTCCGCGACCCAGTGACCGCAGTTCGGTATGACCGCTTCCTTCACGGAGGTCGCGCCCGCCGCCCGCAGTCCCTTCTCAAGCGCCGGCAGCATCGGTCCGCCGCTGTGATCGCCCCCCACCAGCAGGATCGGAGTCGATAGCGCGTTTTGGTGGCTCCGATTGTAAGCCTCGTCTTGCGGGAAGGCGCGATAGAACTCAAAGCCGGCCCGGAGGCTCTCTGGCTTGCGGTACGCGCCGGCGTAGGCATTCCGGTCGGCCGGGGAAATAGCCGACGGCGTGACGGCAAAATCGTTGAAAAAATGCCGGAAGTAAATCTCCTGACGGCCCGCCACGAGAGCTTCGGCCAGACCGGGAGTCGCGTTAAAACCGAAATGCCAGGCCCAGGGGGAACCCTTGACCATCGTCCAGGGATCGATGCCCGGAACGGGGATGTCGATTATCGCAACCCCGCTGAGGTCTTCTGGGTATGAGCGAGCATAAGCGTAGGCGACCATTCCCCCGATGTCGTGGCCGATCACATAGACGTGCTTGAGGCCAAGCTGAGCCACCAGCGCATGGACATCTTCGGCAAGGGTTGCCTTGTCATAGCCGGTGGCAGTCGCGCGCGAGCCTCCAACGCCGCGCAAGTCCGATGCAATGACCGTATATCTCGACGACAACGCGGGAATGACCTTGTGCCACTCGTGCGAGCTTTCGGGCCAACCGTGCAAAAGCACGATCGTCGTGTCGCCCATCCCCGCACGCAGGTAGTGAATCGTTGTCCCGTGCACGTTCGCGTCCCGTGCGACGATACCCCCTGAAATCTGGGGCGGCGCGGACCAGGCTGCTGGCGCAGCCACGGCCCCAGCGGAAACAACCGAGAGAAGAATGCGAGCCCCAATAACGGCCGCGCGATTGCGGTACTGTGTCATGGCGTCCTGCTCCTTTTAATCCAAGCTGCAACGGGCTCCAGTGACCCGTCCGTTGCCATGACGTCTCACCGATCGAGGCTTCGACATGTTCCTTTGACAAAATCGAATAGGACGTACCACTTGAAGTCGGGACTATTTGGCAACGCGCCGCGCCCTGTCGCTTCCAAGATTCAGCGAAGGCCCGAATTCGACTTGGAATTGACGTGCCGCCGACCGAGGACAATTCCCGTTCAATCTCAGCGTACAGCTCGTCTGATTGCCGCAACCGCGGAGAACGGCCCGGATTGCTCCGGCCCGGGGCGTAGCGCTGCAGCCCTAGTCAAACCGCGGCAAATAGCTCTCACGCGCGCGGCCTAAATCTGCGCGCAGAGCTATCGCTTGTCTCCGCCCTGTCGACATGAGCCAGGGTCCGCCAGCGAGTCGCCGACCCTGGTCGCGGCGGCGCGGCTTCAGGCGGCTTGGGCCTGGCCCGGCGCCGGCAAAAGACCGAGCTGAACCATCATCCCGAGCGTATCAAAGACGCCCCAGTGGGCGGACACTTTGCCCTCGTCGTTGAAGCGGAAGATGTCCGTGCCGTTCACCGTGAATTTCCGTCCGGTAGGCGGCATGCCCATGAACGGGCCGGTATGCGTACCCGTCGTCGAGATATGACACATAACCCGATCGCCTTCGGCAATCATGAACTCGATCTCGATATGTAAGTCCGGGAACGCTCCGCAGAACGCCCCGAGCACTCTTTTGAAGCCCTCATGACCATCGGCAGCACCCGGAGGAAGGCCGTAATCCTGATGATCGACACGGTCTGCAGCGAGGAAGCGCTCACACATGTCGAGCCGGCCAGCGTTGATGACTTCCTCGATAAGATTGCGAATAGAGGCCTGGTTTCTCTCGATATTGCTTGCGGATATCATGGTCGTCATCCTTTCTATCGCTCTGAGGGATTGATCTCCCTCGCGATACATTGACGGCTCGGCTTTCCTCATTTCGACAGCACCGGTGATATTTCTCGCGTCAAGCGGCACGGCCTCGTCGAAGCCTGTGCCCCCGGCTCCCTGCTGGCCGAGCACGCGTCCTGGCGCGTTGGGTGAAGCCTGTCGCCCCGGCCCATACTGCGAGGCCTCAAGCAGGTCTGTTAGAGCTGAATCCCCTTAGCTCGCCACCCGCTTCGCGAGTCGCGCCCTCTCAACAGCGGCAGAGGCTGGGGGTGGGAGCTTCGATTCGGCAGAATAAGCGTTCGGCGCAAATCAAACGAAATGCCCGATATCAAAGCACCGAGGGGACCTGCCGCCTTAGGAACTCGCGCATGGCCGCGTCCTCGCACAAGCCGATCGCGCGGCTGTAGGCGGCACTCGCCTCATCCAGTCGCTTCATCCGCATGAGCAAATGGGCTGCGACCGCCCAGTATGGTTGGTAGTCCTCGACGGTCTCCGGAGCAATTGTTGCAAGATGCGCCCATCCCACCGTCGCGCCGCGGGCCTCCGCAACGGCAGCCGCGCGGCTGACGAGCGCACCGGCGGTGGGTGCCAATCTCACAAGTCCTTCGTACAACAGGGCGATAGCTTCCCAGTCGGTGCTGCCGGTGAAGGCGCGGCGAGCATGCATCGACTGGATCGCCGCTTCGAGTTGAAAGCGCCCAATGCGCCCCATTCGCTCCGCAGCGATCAACATCTGCTCGGCCTCCTCGATCAACGGCTGCGACCAGCGTGTTGCGTCTTGCTCCGAAAGCGGCACATAGTCACCCGCGGCGGTACGCCTCGCACCCCGCCGCGCTTCACAATGAAGCATCAGCGCCAAAAGACCATGTACTTCGGGTTCGACTGGCATGAGGCGTAAAAGCAGCCGGCCAAGACCGACCGCCTCTGCCGCTAGTCCCTTGCGACGCGGATCCGCTCCCGCCACATCGTCCCAGCCACTTCCGTAAGCGCCGTAGATTGCCTCGACCACGGCATCGAGGCGCGGCGGCAGTTCTTTAACCTCAGGAATTTCGAAGGCAATTCGCGCGTCCCGAATCTTGGTTTTGGCGCGGCTAAGACGCTGACCCATCGCGGAAGGCTTGACCAGGAACGCGGAACCGATGCGCACCGCATCAAGGCCCAATACGGTCTGGAGCATGAGAGGTGTGCGCGCCGAGACGTCGATCGCTGGATGGGCGCAGATGAACATGAGCTTTAGACGTTCATCGGGAAACATCGTATCGACGCTCGCCAGTTCCTGCGCTTCATCGACTACGGCGAGCAGCGTGGGCGTCGCCTCCGCGTGCACGCGAGCGTGTCGGGCGCCGTCAATTAGCCGACGGCGCGCGGCGGTTAGCAGCCACGCTTCCGGCTTCTCAGGCACCGACGTACGAGGCCAGGTTTCAAGCGCGATCCGGAAAGCATCGGCAAGCGCATCCTCCGCAGCGGCCACGTCGCGCGAGCGGGCGGAAAGATAGGCTAGAAGCCGGCCATAGGAATCGCGCGCCGCTTGTTCGACCGCACGGCGCGCATCCATTGCTGCGTTCACTCCATCGGCAGCAAATGGGGCCGCACTTCGACCGATCCGCCTGGCGTGACGGGATACCGGGCCGCCCATTCAAGTGCGCGATCAAGGTCCGGAACATTGATAATGAAAAACCCAGCGAGTTGCTCCTTGGCTTCGGCATACGGCCCGTCCTGGATAAGCCGTTGTCCATCCCGGAGCGTCATCGTCGTTGCGGAATCTGGTGGCTGGAGGCCCGCCCCTCCAACAAATACCCCGGCGTCTCTCAGAGCATTGAGAAAGGGTGGCAACCTGCTCCAATAAGCTTGCTGCTTCGCCGGGTCCTCGCGTGCGGCAAAATCCTCGGCGCTTTCGAAAATCATAAGCGTGTAATTCATGGCCGTCCTTTCGCCTGGTGAAAGCGGGAACCATTCCCGTCCGATACACTGACGATCCAGCCGGCCGCGTTTCGACAGGCAGAAGCGAATTTTTCCTGAGATCGAGTTCTAAGCCGCGCGCGATTTCCGTGCCAAGAGACCGACCGTGCTGCCGGCGGCGAATTTCTTGTCGCCGGCGAACCAGCGCAGGAGCCACATCGCCGCGCGGTATTTCCACCACTGCGGCGCATGCGCGCCGAACGAGCGGCAGAACACCGTCTCCATGCCGACCTCGGCGACGGCATGGCGCAGCAGCCACGCCGAAACCGGCGTGATGTGGCCGTCGGATTGATAGCATTCCTCGTGAAAGAGATCGGGATGGCCGTAGCGCAACTGCGACAGCAGCGAGAAGCAGCTATCGGTGTTGGGCGTGGTCACGAAGAGATAGCCGCCCGGCTTCAATGCCTGCGACGCCTGGCGGATGAGATTGCGGGGATTTTCGAGATGCTCGACGATCTCGACCGCGACCACCGCGTCGAAGCTTTCGTGCTCGACGGATTTTGCGAATTCGCCGTTGAGATCGGCGCTGACGAACGGCACCTGGCCGTGCAAGCGAAAATTATTGCTGACGTAATCGAGTGCCGTGACGGCAAATCCGGCGTCGGCCAGGCGCAACGACAGCGCCCCCGCACCGGCGCCGAGATCCATCACCTTGCCGCCGGGCGCGAACTGGCCGCGCGCGACCTCCGCCGCCATGAGGTGGACATCCTCATAGGCGTAGATCGGCACATCGCGATAGTGGTGCGGGCGGACCCGATCCGCATCGTAACGATCGACCAGAATGGTGGGGCCCAAGGTCGCGTCGCTCATGCGTCAAGGAAACGCATAGCCGCTCAAACACGCAAGGCATTTCTACGGTTAACGCGACAAATTCGACGTTAATTGCCGCGGCGACGCAACCGCGATGATTAGCGCGGCGTAAACAGACTCGTCTGATACGTCGCGGGCGCGTCCGCGGCGACCGGATTGCGCAGCGTGCCCAGCCCCGAAATCTCGACCTCGCAAATGTCGCCCGGCTTCATCTGCACCATGCCCGGAACATAGACGCCGCCGGTGTTGGCGGGCGGCTTCTCGCCGGGATGCGGCGGCAGCGAGCCCGGCGAGCCCGAGACAATCACGTCGCCCGGCCGCAGGTAATAGCCTTGGCTCAGATAGTTGATGAGCTGCGGCACGCCGAACACCATCAAATCCGTAGTCGCGTTCTGGCGCTCGATGCCGTTGACGCGCGTGATGACGCGGTGCTTCGACGGATCGCCGAATTCATCCGGCGTCATCAGCCACGGGCCGAAGCTGCCCGATTGCTCGAAATTCTTGCCCAGTCCGAACTGCCGATTATGGCCCTGATATTCGCGCACCGACCCTTCGTTGTAGCAAGAATAGCCGGCGACATGCTCCAGCGCGCGCTCCACCGGGATATGGCGCCCGCCCTTGCCGATGATGACCGCGAGCTCGCCCTCGTATTCGTATTTGGTTGCGACTGCCGGCGGCGGACAAAGGATCGGCTGCAGATGCCCGACCTGGGTGCAAGGCATGCGCAAGAAAATCTGCGGATATTTCGACGAGGTAGTAAGCCCGGTCTCCTCGACATGGAGCTTGTAGTTGAGGGCGAGGCACCAGATTGCCTGCGGATCGGGGATCACCGCATCGAAGGCGATGCCGGCCAAGCTCTTGAGCGCCCGCTTGGCACCGGCGGCATCGCGCGCGCGCTCGAGACCGCTCGGCTGCTCCAAGATGCCGCGCAAGGTCTTCGGCAAATCCGGCGCCGCTTCGCCCAGCGCGACGAAGCTCTCATTGTCCGCGACGACGCCGACGCCGGGCGTATCGCCGTGGCGATAGGAAAAAATCCGCATGCCGTCCTCCCGCGATCCGATTTGCGGCGCAGCTTAATCGAGCGCGCCGCGCCGCGCCAGTTTTGCTATTCGTCGAAAAATGCCAGCGTGCGGATCTCGATGCTCTCGCGCGGGCGCGCGCCAGGCGGCGAGGTCGGATCGTCGAACGCGGTATGCGCGGTCCAGCGCGCGCCGCCGGCCTTCCGGGAATCGAACACCTTGAACACCAGCGCCTCGTCGCGCCGCATGTGCGGAAACCAATACCAGCGGTGATCGGGATTGTATTTCACCGCATAGGTCTGGCCGACGCGGTTGGGATAGCGTCGCTCGGAGATGATGAAGTCGCCGGGCGTCATGCTGCGCGCATCGCACAGCGCCAGCGGAAAGGTCTCGACCGGATGACGGATCGGCCGCCATACCTGGACGATGGCGAAGCGCTTTTGCAGCAGCACCTCGGCCTCGTCGCCCAGAAGATCGCGCACACGCTGCGGTCCCGACCATTCGGTGTAATCATTGTGGACGCGGCGCACCACCTCGCGAATCTTCTTCGCCTCGCGCATCTCGTCGTCGGCGGTGCGCAAGGTGTGATCAAATACCACGACGCGCGACGCCCCGGTCTCGCGCTTCACCAGCGCTTCCATTTCGGGATAGTAGATTTTCGCGATCTCGGCTTCGTCGAAGAAATCGCGCATCCGCGTCTCGTGACCGAGGAAGCGAAAGCCGCTGCGCTCGAGCGCGAAGCCTTCGGCAACGAGGCGGCCGTTATGGATGGCGACGGTATGCGGATCGGGCGTTCCGCCGCTGCGGATGTCGGTCGAGCCCGGCCCGCCGGTATAGGTGAACGGCTGGGCGCCGGTGTCGAGCAGGTAATTGAGTGCGGCCTCGATGACGGCCGGGGCGGTATCGATTTCGGCAAGCTGAACCATGCTGGGCTCCTTCATGCGCGCAATTTATGTAAGACGCGGCCGCGCTTTCGTCTAGCGCGGCGCCAAAACCACATCTGCATCGACGGCGATCGAGACCGCCGCACTACCGGGCTCGGCGACCGGCGGGGGCATGGGTGCAGAGGCCGCAGCCACGGCGGCGCGCATCAACATCGGCCGGATCGGCGGCGGCGCGACGCTGCCGACGTCGATCTTGCGAAAGCGCAGCACCTTGGTGCCGAGCGCGGCGGCGACGCGATCCGCACGCCGTTGCAACCGCGCCAGCGCCTCATCGGTCAGCGAGTCCTCCACCGATTGCCGCGCCGCGCGCGAGAGATCGGGCGCGAGATCCTGCACCACCAAGCCTTGCTGCTGCAGGGTGCCGATCAGCGTCAGCAGCGCGTCGAAATTCATGGCCGCGAGCGCGATCGACTGGCTGCCATGCCAGCGCGCGGGCGCCTTGCCGGGCCCGGCCTTATCGGAAGCGTCCTGATAGACGTTGTATCCCCCGGTCTCGACCGTGATCGCGGGTACCTGCTTGATGCGCGCCAGCGCCGCCGTCATGAGTCGATTGATCGCCGCCTGCACTTTGCCGGCATCGGGATCGGTCGCTTCGGCCGCAAGCGTCGCGCGCAACAGGTCGCGGGGCACGTCGCGCTGCGCGGTTTCGCTGAGATGCAGAATGCTCTGATCGCCGGCCGGCAGCGGCGTTTGCGCGCGCGCCGGCGATAGCGCCGCAAGCACCAGCCATAGAGGCACGATCAGCCTTCCCGCAATCCACCCGAACCCCGTCATCGCGCATCCTTCCACAGCCGCCATCGGCCGATGTTTGGAAACCAGCGCCGCCCATGCAAGCGAAAACCTTGGTCGCGCGGGCAGGGGCCTGGACTCGGTTTTTATTTCCCGCAACGATAAAAATGACGTATTCATGGCGGAGCGGACCATAACGATAAACGGCCGAGACCAAGC
>Ga0307374_10011712_pt1 | contig 12420 bp, 11 predicted proteins | sample OX3MG_FD_202532 | JGI IMG/M metagenome (GOLD analysis project Ga0307374, IMG submission 202532) | Soil microbial communities from Risofladan, Vaasa, Finland - OX-3 | ecosystem: Environmental > Terrestrial > Soil > Coastal area > Acid sulfate soil | place: Finland: Risofladan, Vaasa | collected...
CGCCGGTCCCTGGCTCTGAGGTCGGCGAGGCGGGCCTGGGACTTCTCGGAGAGATGCCCCGCCTTGGCGAACCAGGCCAGCTGGCGCATCTCGGCGTCCTCGGCGCGGGTCAGGCGCGGGAACTCCGAATCGCTCTGCGCGCCTGCGTTGTCTCGACCTGGAATTTCAATTACTGCCACCGAAGGACTCCCTCGTGTCGGTCGTGATATCGGCACTCGTACGGTGCGATCTTTAGCTGCACGGCGTGCGCGGCCCGGGACGTCGGCGGCGAAAAGGCCCGTGTTCGAGAAGAAGCGGCTAAATCAGAGGTTCTCGCGCACCGATCACACAGTGACGGCTCGATCGCACACCAAGAACGCGGTCCAACAAGAGGGGCTCAGCAGCGTGGAAACGGCACCAGTTTCGGACACACCGGACTCGACTTTTGACGACCTGGCGACGCGGCTCGCCGAGGATGCCTACCGCTTTGTGGAGGCAGCTGGCGGCAGGGCGCAGCGGCTCCGCCAGGAGGCCGAAGCCGAGCTGGACCGCGCCCGCGACGAAGCGAGGTCGATACTCGAGACCGCGAAGGCGGAGGGGCAGAAGGCGCGTGAGGAGAGCCGGCGCGAGGTCGATGAGGCCCAAGCGGCGCTGCAGCGCGAGAAGGAAGAGATGGACACCGTCCGCGCTCAGGCGGTGACGGGTCTCCTGGAGGCCCAGTCGCAAGCCCAGCGGATCATCGCCGACGCGCAGGCCGAAGCGGCCAGGGTCGTGGATGCTGCGAGGACGTCAGCTGAGGCGGAAGTGAGCGCTGTGCGCAACGAGTTCAAGAAGGAGGTCGCCGCGGTGCGCCATGCGCTGGGCCTGGCCTCCTCCGGGCTCGACGATCTGGCCGACACGCTTCTCACTGATGGTCACGCCGATGACCAGGTTGGCCGTGATGCTCATAGTCACACTGATGGTGATGCCGATGGCGATGGTGATACCGATGGAGACCTCGACGCCACAAGCGCCGGGTCTTGGTCTGCAGCGTCGTAGAAGTGGTCCTGCTCGACGGCGACGTCGCGGTTCGTGAACCGGAGCAGGATCCGCCGCGCTCGAGCATCGCGCCGGCCGAGACGGGCGAACGCCCGATCCGGCGAACCCAGGAACAGCGTCCGCGGTGGGAGGAACTGGCGGGGCTCAGCCGCCTGACCGACGAGATCGAGCGCTTCGCGGCGTGGACCGCCGGCGTGAGCCGCGGCTCGTACGGGGATGCAGAACCGCATTCGCGCGGGTCGCAGGAGGCCGCACCGTCCGCCGAGCCGGTGGCCAGGTCGGTGGCAGCCGGCGACCCGCCGGCCAAGCCGGAGCCTCACCGGTCGGGCGTGTTCGGCTGGGCCTTCAAGCGGCGCTGACGGACCTCTACCGAGGACCTTGACGGTCTGACCGGTCGCGCGCTGAAGGTCGGGCGTCAGTCCCAGCGAAGCTCCAGGACACCGGGGTAATCGTTGAATCTGGCGCGACGGTACAGCGGGAAGGACCTTTCACTTGGGTGTACCGAGACGTAGTCGATCCCCGAATCGCGCGCCATCGCGATGGCGGCATCGACGAGCAGACGCCCCACCCCCGCCCCTCTTCTCTCCGGGATCACATACACGCTCTGCAGGTTGCCCGACAGTCTCAGCCAGCGTCCCGGACCAGGCACGCGGTTTACGACGGCGAGCCACGCCATGCCGACCGGCGCCGCAGAGGCCTCTGCAAGCCATGCGTGATGTGATCCGGCATGCTCGGCCATCCATGCGGTGAACGCCGCGACGAAGGTGTCGTGGTCCATCCCCGTCTCGCCACGTTCTTCGACCCGCCAGCGCCACCGCAGCTCGGCCAAAGCCGCGGCATCGACGAGATCCGCCGGGCGGACAGACGCGACCACTACTTAGACTTAGCTCGGCGGCGTTCCAGGTGCGGGCTGGTCCCTTGCTGGCTGGGCGTCGCCGAGCGTTTGCGTGGTGAGCAACGTTGCGCGCTAGAAGCTGGCGCTGCACGGCTTGGTCGAGCGCAGCCCGGATGATCATGTGGACCTCCAGGATCGTCTTGGGTGACAGTCCTGTGCCACCACGTCCCCCGGTTCCAGCCAAGCTCTTGTAGAGCGGGTCGAGATGGTCCTCCCGCAGCCGTCTGAGGGGGATCTGACCGACGGCCGGGTTGATGTAGCGCTCGACGACCCAGGCGTAGCGGTATGCGGTGGTGGCCCGCACTGTGCGACGCTTCTGCGGCAGCCAGGTGGCGCTCAGGAACTCGCCCAGGGTGATCGGACCGCCCTTCGCCGGCGGCGGCCCGACTCGTTCAGCTCCCAAACGCACGGCGATCGCCCGCGCCTCGTCACGGTCGCTTCCGACCGGATGCGATCGCCGCCGTTCCTTGCCAGTCAAGGGATCGAGGCCGTCGTAGTCGACGACATAGAAGCGGTCTTTGCGTTGGACGATGTAGGTCATGCGTCAAGGGTTGACGACTTCGACGCCAACCCGAAGAGCTGAACATCCCCTTGCGGGCGTCCCTGCCCGGTGCGCGTCTTGATCCAGATCTGTGGGAAACATCCAAGCGGTACCAAGGTCCAGGGCCTGATACCCCGTTTGTACCCGTGGGACGTGCCTCACGGCACGATGCTCCTGCAAGACTGAAGGAGATGGAACCCGCCGGGCGGCAGCCGGGTGAAGCGTGGCCGGGGTCGATACCCGCGCCTGACGATCTGCCGTTGTCCGAGGTGGATCGTTTGCGGGCCGAGCTGGCCGCGGCCCGGGAGGAGAACGCCCGTCTGGCAGCGGAAAACGAACGGTTACGCCTGGTCGGGGAGAGACCATACGCGGCAGCGACGCATCGATCGGAGCGGGCGCCCACCCTGTTCCCTGCCACTGAAGAGGTCACGATAGGGGTGGATAAGGGTTCGTCGCCGAGGGAGAAGGTCGCCTTGTACCGGTCGTTGTTCGCTGGACGGAGCGATGTTTACGCGCTGCGTTGGGAGAACTCGACGAGGGGGAAGTCGGGCTGGTCGCCGGCCAAGTCCGCACCGTCCGCCTCGGGTAGGTACCTTCTCCTCGATGACGAGGTGATCAGCTCGCATCTGGCCGGACGGGTCACGGCGGGGGTGTACCCGCTCATCGACGGCGACAAGTGCCGGTTCCTGGCTTGCGACTTCGACAAGGGCAGCTGGACCTTGGATGCTCTTGCCTTTCTTGGGGTGTGTACCGAGGTGGGGGTGCCGGCGGTGTTGGAGCGCTCCCGCTCGGGTAACGGGGCGCACGTGTGGATCTTCTTCGAGGAGCCCGTCGCGGCCTCCACGGCCCGACGGCTCGGTACAGGATTGCTGCGAGAGACGATGGCAGTACGGGCAGAGGTGGACCTGGGCAGCTATGACAGGCTGTTCCCTTCCCAGGATTTCGTTCCACAAAAGGGTTTCGGGAACCTGATCGCTCTTCCTTTGCAGGGACAGTGCCGCAAGGCGGGCACGACGGTTTTCCTCGATCCGACCACGATGGAGCCGTGGGAGGACCAGTGGGCGTTCCTGGCTTCGATCCGACGCCTGTCGGAGGGCGACGCCAAGACCATCGGCGACGCCATCAGGGTTGACGCCGGGCCAGGATCGGTCTCCTGGCCGCCGTCTTCGAGAACCCGGCCCGGGCCGCCAGCACCAGCTCAGGTCGCTGCCACTATGGGGGCGGCCTTGGCGATCGACCGTATCGGTCTTCCACCGGCGTTGATGGCGTCGCTGAAGCATTTGGGGTCAGTTCACAACCCGGAGTTCCACCGCCGCCAACAGTTGCGTCTCTCGACATGGAACACCCCCCGAATGGTCCGCCGCTACGAAGAGGACATCGATCGTCTCTACCTGCCTCGCGGGCTGGTCGACGACGCGGCCAAGATCCTGGCGGCAGCCGGCAGCCAGTTGGTCCTCGAGGATCGACGTTCGACCGGGCCTGCTCACGACTTCACCTTCACCGGGACGTTGACCGACGATCAAGAGGCGGCGGTGGCGGCTTTGGCCGCCCACGATCTGGGAGTCCTGGTCGCTCCGACCGGAGCGGGCAAGACAGTCATGGCTTGCGCGCTTATCGCCAGGCTCGCTACCCCGACCCTCATCCTGGTTCACACCAAACCTTTGGCCGAGCAGTGGCGGCAACGTCTCGGGACCTTCCTGGGGCTCGCCCGGCGTCAGATCGGCCAGCTGGGCGCAGGCCGAGCCCGGACAGGTGGCATCGTCGATCTAGCCACTCCGCAGACTCTGGCCCGTAGAAACAACCCTGCCGAGGTCTTCGCCGGCTACGGGTTGGTCATCGTGGACGAATGCCACCATCTGCCAGCGGTCAGCTTCGAGAAGGCGGTCCGCGAGGCCGCCAACCGGCGATGGATCGGCCTGACCGCCACCCCACGGCGGCGTGACGGAATGGAAGCCATCTTGCACATGCAGCTCGGACCTATCCGCCACACCATGACTCCAGACCCGGCCGCTGCGGTGATGGTCCGGCGCGACCTGATCGTCCACGACACTCTCACCGATCCCGATACCGACGAGCAGGCCGCCGTGCAAGTGGTGCTGGGACGGGTGGCCGCCGACTCGGAACGCAACGAGCAGATCTGCGCAGATGTGGCCGACGCCCACCGGAGGGGACGCAACGTCCTGGTCTTCACCGACCGCACCGAACACCTCGAACAGATGCGAGCCGGCCTCGCCAGTCGTCATCTCAACCCGGTAGTGCTCCAGGGCGGAACTCCGAAAAAGAAGCGCACCGCCATGATCGAAGCCCTACACGCAACCACCGACCCGATCTTGCTGCTGGCCACCGGCGCCTATCTCGGGGAAGGCTTCGACCTGCCAGTCCTGGACACCCTTTTCCTGGCTTTCCCCATATCCGGACCGAACCGGGTCACCCAATACGCCGGACGGGTCACCCGGCCCCTGCCGGCCAAGACCAGCATCGAGATCCACGACTATCACGACATCCTCCACCCCCTCACTCGCCGGATGCACCAACGCCGCCTCGCCGTGTTCAAGGCCCTCGGGTTCACCCCCACCCAAGCCGCACCACAATCAGCCCGAGCTGCGCAGCCGATTGGAGGCCCGATGCTGTCGTCCAACACAAGCAGATCACCGAATGGCGGCGTGGGGACACCCTCTGGTGCCTATGGGTGCTCACCGGACCTCGGGTCGAGTAACGAAGTCGTCATGGCCCCCATCACTGACACACCTTCTCAGGTCTGCGACGACTACTGGATCTACGCGGAGGATCCCGACCGTCCTTTCATCGAAGACGATCCTGCGACTACCACGGTGGGGAAATGGCAGCTATTCGTACCCCGCCAACAGGTCGACGTCGCCTGGAGCTCGGTAGCCGAACTTGTAAGACGGGGCCAGCTTGGCCCGTCAGCCAAGGTCGCCACCGCCAAAGAAAACCCGAACAATCCCGGAGCTCGGGACGTTCACGTGATCATCGTGTACGCCAACGACTGGCGCGACACCGCCGACGTCCGTCGGATCCTCAAGACCCTGCGCCAAGCAGGACTGGCCAAGGGCTGGGTGCACTTCAAACGGGACCGAGAGACACTCGCTGGCGCCTACGGCGTCCGAGGTCACCTCGGTGTTTCGGTTTGGAACGCCCGACCCGGCGACCACGACGAGATATCCACCAAGTGGACTACGGGCAAGCCGGTACCCGTGACGACCGGCAACACCGTTGAGATCGTGGCCGCCATCGACATCCTGGATCGAAGCTAGTCAGTGCCGCGTCAGGCAATGTTTGCGACGCCCAAAGAGATTCAGAGGGTAAGGTCCGAAAGGTGCGGACAGCTGCGACGGCGTCATTGGCCAGGACGTCCTCCGTCCAGGTCTGGATGCATGCCGGCCATGGTCGAGGCAGATGACTGGCTGCCTTGCGAGTCGGCATCAGTGAAGTTCGCTGCCAGCTCGGAGAGAGCTGTTTCGATCGAACCGACGATGGCGTCACCGAAGCGGTCGCTACTTACTTCACTGTCATAGTGAAGTAAGTAGACACGTGGAGGTTTTCTACGAACTTGTGTTGTCGATCTGCGGGACCCTCGGAGACAAGATCGCTCACTACCGCCTCGCTCACTGGGCGGAAGTCCCAGGCATCGACGCCAACGTTGATCATCCTGCCCCGCTGACGCCATCGATCATGGACGTGGCCGTGCAGGAGCCAGTCACCGTTGTCGGTGGGTCGGTGCTCGCTGAAGCGATCGTTGTCATGGCTGTCACCTTGGTACGGAAAGTGACACGCTCTCACAGACCTCGCGCCGATCCGGAGCTGAACGGTGCCCTGACGGACCTCGGCGAAACCGGCTTCGATGTACCGTTCAGTCCAGGTCGTGGCGTCCCGGCGGCCAGCCCAACAGCGGTCGTGGTTGCCGGCCAGAAGGATTTTCCGGCCTGTCAGTTCAGCCACTATGGGCAGCGTGTCGGCGATCTTGCCCAGGGCGAAGTCACCGAGCACCCAGACCTCGTCGCCGTCGTCCACGGTCTCGTTCCATCCCTCGACGAGGGCGCGATTCATCGAGTCGGCGTCCGCAAAGGGCCGATTGGAGTAGTCGATGATGTTGGCGTGGCCGAGATGGAGATCGGCAGAGAACCACACCGTCATGGCTTCAATGGTCGCATTCGCTTCGTCCGGGTGCCCGAACATTTCGCCCGACCGCGATCGCTCTTTGGTGTCTGACCGAACTGCCGGGCCTGAGTTCGTGGCGCGTTCTGGAGACGCAGGTGACCCCGCGAAGCGGGGTGCTACACGCACGGGCCTCTACGGAGCGTAACATAGATGCTACGCACGGAGGTTGACGGGGCGTATCATATGTGTTACGTTGGCGATGAAGCTAGACGAGGGATGACCGATGAGTACCGAGCAGAGCTTGTTTTGGGATGACCTGGCCCGGGACCTGGAGGACCCGGAGTTCCTGCGCGATTACATCGTGGAGTCGGTGCGGATCTCGACCATCGACCGCGTTGTCAACGCCCTGGACGAGGCTCGCGAGGCGGCCGGGCTGAGCAAGGCCGACGTGGCTCGGGCGATCAGCGCCGAACCGGCCTCGATTCGTCGTCTCTTCACAGGGGCGCACGGCAATCCGACTCTGAGCACGGTGTCCGAGGTCGCCGCTGCACTCGGGCTGCGGATCACAGTTGAGCCTCTGCCTGCGGCTGAGAAGAAGGTCGTCACTAAGCCGCTGCGCGAAGGCAAGTCAAAGAACACGAGGGTCTTGGCCCAGAATCTTGGTGCTATGCGAGCAGGCAAACGGAAGGCGGTCCCGGCGTAACCAGCCGCTCAGGCGTCTATGCGACAGAGCGCGGGTTCCGCGCGAGGTATTCGTCGCCGAGGTCACGAACTGACTTGTCTCGCCCCTTCGCTTCGTAGTCCAGACGGCAGTACAGGCGGTAGTGGTGACGCTGGGGCCCGTCGACCCGGACCTCAAACCAGCCGGTCATCTTGCCTTTCATCGCTTCCCATTTGCCGCCACCGGCGAACCGCTTCGGGGGAGCGCCGGCGACGGCGACCAGGACGGCGCGCATCTTGGCTCGAACGGCGGGAGGACAGACGTCGTTGAGAAACTTCCGCCCCGGGGTGCTCTCAGCCGGGTCATCTTTCTTGTCCCGCTTGAAGTAGACGACCTCGTGGGCGTCGTCCGAGGAGGGCTTCGTCTTGACCTCGACCGGTCGAGCGCGGCGCTTCGTGGCGGCGCGTTTGGGAACTCGGTCGGGGCTCACGAAGACCGATCGTATGTGGGCCGGCGTCGCCGCGGACGGACCGAAGTCCACCCCGAAGGACGATCGAGGAGGTGCCGGAGTGGCATCGTGTGGGATCAATGTCGAACGCAGTGATCGTCACTACCGGCCGCATCGCCTACCGGCGGCCCGACGGCGTCGCTGTAGTACCGCTCGCGCTGCTTGGGCCCTGACGCGGTCACAGAGCATCGAGGAGCCGGACCACCCGGGCGGCGCAACTCGTCGGCAGGGGGTGCGCGCGGGTTGGCAGGTCTAGAGTCGCGGCGATGCTGGGGAGAAGGTTGGGGGTGGTGGCTCTCGTCGCGGGAGCCCTGATGGCGGTAACGGTGCCGGCTCGCTCGGCGCAGCCGCCGGATGTGATCGGCCACGCGGGTCGCTGGATGGTTGACCCATCGGGACGGGTGGTCATCCTCCACGGTGTCAACGTGTCGAGCAAGGCCCTGCCGGCCTACCCGTCGGCCCTCGGCTTCGGCAGCGACGACGCAGCCTTCCTCGCCTCGGAAGGTTTCGATGCCGTCCGGCTCACCGTGGAGCGCTACGCGGTCGAGCCATCCCCGGGCCATTTCGACGACAGCTACCTGACGAACCTCGCGGCGACCGTAAAGACCCTGGCGGCGAACGGGATCTACTCGCTGATCGACTTCCACCAGGACGAGTACGGCCCCGTCTTCCACGACAACGGCTACCCCTCCTGGATGACCATGACCGACGAACTGCCCAACGTATGGCAGGTGGGCTTCCCGGCCCAGTACGTGGCGAACCCGGCCCTGGAGAGGGCGTTCGACCACTTGTGGGAGAACAGCGTCGGACCGGACGGCCGAGCTCTGCAGAGCGACGACGCGGCCATCCTCGCCCACGTGGCCGCCGCCTTGCGCGACCTTCCGGAAGTGCTCGGCTACGAGATCCTCAACGAGCCGTGGCCCGGCAGCGCCTACCCCACCTGCATGGGCCTCGGTGTCGGTTGCCCGCTTTTCGACGAAGGGCCCCTCAGCAGCTACTACCAGCGGATGGACACCGCGCTCCGGGGCGCTGACAGTTCGCATCTCATCTGGTACGAACCGCTCGTCCTGTTCAACTACGGCATCCCGACCCACGTGATCCCGCCGAAGGACCCGCTGTTGGGCTTCGCCTTCCACGATTACGGGCTGTGTTCGGGAACCCCCGCCTATGACGAAGCGGCGGCCGTCTGCGGAACGGAGGACTCGCTGGTCCTCTCGAACGCCGTCTCGTACTCGGCACAGACAGGCAACGCCTTGCTCGACACCGAGTTCGGAGCCACCACCGACCCGGCCCAGATCACCCAGCAGGTCTCCGCCTTCGACCAGGCGCGCATCCCCTGGATGTGGTGGTCCTACGCGGAGATCGACCCGACCGGGCCCGACGGCACGTTCGACCCGCCCACGTCCGCCAACCTCAATCTCCCCGTGCTGGCCAGCCTCGCCCGGCCGTACCCGCAGGTGGTCGCTGGAACACCCGTGGCGTGGAAGTTCGACCCCACCACGAAGGTGTTCACCTTCACTTACACGACCAACCGAGCCGACGGGCGCGGGGTGTTCCCTCCCGGCGCCGAGACGCAGATATCCGTCCCGCCGATCCAGTACCCCGGCGGCTACTCCGTCAAGGTCACCGGCGCGACGGTCACCTCGCCTCCCGGCTCATCGGTGCTGAGCGTCTCCTCGTCGGCGTCAGCGTCGACCATTGAAATCGAGATCACGCCGGCTTCCTAGCTGGCCCGGCCCGCTGACCAACGCGTGTGGGACCTGTGCTCAGCGGGCGGAGCAACCCACTGCTATCTCAAGGGCCGGTACGTTCTTGGCTCGTGCCCCATCCGGTGGAGATCCTTCGCCAGACCCTCTCTGAGGAGTTCTCGTCCGACCTCCCTCCCGGCGTCCACGCGGTGCCGGAGTGGTGTGCCGATCCGCAGTTCTTCCCTGGCGCCACCGGGTTGCTTCCGGTGTCGTCTTGGGACGAGGTGAAGCCAGGCACCTCTGGGGTTCTGCGAGAGCACTTACCTGCTCCGATCGGCGTTGGTGCGGTCGAGAAACGTCGTGATGAGCTCGGCGGTATGCTGCGGCGCCTGCAGGAAGGCGAAATGCCCCACGCCCTCCAGGGATACGAACTCGGCGTGAGGCATCCTCGCCGCGGCCGCCCGCCCCGCTGCGGCGGGAGCCATGTCGTGCTCGCCCCAGATAATGAGGGTGGGCTGGGAAAGCCGGGCGACGTCGTGTCCGAGGTAGACCTCGCGCCGGTATCCGCGGAACCTCCCGAGCCGGTGCAGGAGCACGGCAAAGGTGTCCAGGCTCCCGGGGATCTGCATGCCGGCGGCGCGGGTCTCGAAGTAGACCTGGGGCAGGGTGTCGGGATCGAGGTGGAACATCCTTCGGTACTGGGCCCTCACCCTGTCTGGGTCTGCGCCGGCGCTCTGCAAGACCCGGCGGGCGAGCGGCGGCACCGCGGCCATGACCCGCTGCCCGAGCGGCGCGGTGTTGACCAGCCCGGCGGGGTAGCCGACCAGGACGACGGCCCGGACCCGGGCCGGGTGGTCCAGCGCGGTGGCCAGGGCGAAGAACCCGCCCAGCGACCCGCCCACCAGGGTGGCCGACTCCAGGCCCAGGGCATCCAGGACCGACACGACGAAGTCCCCGGCGTGGCGGCGCAGGTCGACGTCGCGGTAGTCGAACGGGTCGCTGAGCCCGAAGCCGGGCCGGTCGACGGCGTAAAGATGGACGCGGTCCTGCATCGCGGCGAGGAGCGGCGCCCAGTCGACGGCCTCGCCGTCGCCGCCGTGGAGCACGATCATCGGCTCACCGTGTCCCGCCTCCAACAGGTGCACCCGCATAGCCGGCTCCATGATTTCCATGGAGCGCGACATGGCGTCCACCCCATAGTGCTCCAGCAGCCTGCCCTGGTGGTGGGCGAAGGAGTCCCGTGGCGAACCTGCTGCCTGCTCGGTCGGCGTCACCGCCACCAGCGCGATGGGCCGCGACGTCTGGGCTTGGTACCAGTCGTAGCGGCCGTGGTTGGTGGCGTTCATCGCCTTCCACAGCCGGCGGTAGTCCGGGTGGGACGACTCGATGACCGCGGCACAGCCGGAGAGGCGCCGGCGGCCGACCTGGAGCTCGACCTCCGGGTAGGCGGCCAGGTTGTGGAACCAGGCGGGGAGCCGGTCTGCTCCCTCGTTGGAGGCGGCCACCACGAAGCGCTCGCCGTCGCGGGCGTAGCACAGGGCCGAGCAGCGGCGCCGGCCGGTGCGCCGCCCGGTGGTGCGCAACAGGAGTGTCGGCGCGCCGATCATCCCGTGGCCCACCCGTCCCCCGCTGTGGCCGTAGAGCCAGCGGTGGGCGCGCAGAACCGACGCCGGGGCGCTTCGTGGCGTGGTCAGCCTGTTCAGTGTCCGGGCGAGGCGGGGCGGGGACCCCGGAAGCTCACCGAGGCTTGGGTGTCGTATGGCGCGTGCCATGGCCGCGCTCCTTTCCCCGTGGCCGGGTCCGTGTCGGGCCCGTTCCGACCAGCAGGCCGACAAGGATCAGCTCGACGAACTCGTCGCTCCGCCGCTCCAGGTCCTTGCCCTCCGAGAACAAGAGCGACAGGACGTCCATACCGACGATTGCCGCGAACACGACCCGGGCCGCCGCCTCGGGGTCGAGGTCGGCCCGGAACTCCCGGCGGGCCTGCCCCTCGCGGACGAGATCGGCGATCAGGCCCAGGGCCAGCTTCTGGAACCCGGTGTAGTCGGACCCCGGTGCCGAGCGCACGTTGAGCTCCGAGCCAAGCCGGGTCACACAGCCCAGGGAGGGGTCCTCCCCGATCAGCCGGGCCCGGCGGCGCAGGAGCACCCGCACCCGCTCCGCGGCCGCCTCGGGCAGCTCGCCCGCCAGCAGCCGGGACACCAGCTCCTCCTGCTTGGCCCGGAAGGCGGCCAGGGCGAGGTCCTCCTTGGAGGCGAAGTGGAAGTAGAAGGCCCCCTTGCTCAGCCCGCTCGCCTCCACCAGGTCGTTGAGCGACACCGCCTCGAAACCGTGCTCGGCGAAGGCGAGGGCGGCGGTCTCGATGAGGTGGGCGCGGGTCGCCTCCGCCCGGGGCTGCCGGCTACGTACTCCCTGCTCTGCCATGCCGATAGCAGACCATACCAACCGGTCGGTTTTATAGGGTCCAACGGCCCTAATCGGTGGCGGCCTCGTCCCCGTTCCTCCCACGGGTCGGCCCACGGTCATCGCCTCGACCGGGCAGTGGCCCGGGGGTGGCTGGGGACGACGAGCGGCTGTGCCATGTCGTCGGCGGGGCCGGCGATAAAGAGGTACCGGCCGTATGGGTCGGTCGGCGTCGTCGGCGCGGGCCGGCTGTCGGAGGAGAACTCGAAACAGGCCGGGTCGTAGACCCGTCGATGGCGCCGCCGCCCCCGCCGCAGTTGGTTTGATCGCAGCCGGTGAACTGGGGGTCGCCAGTCCCGAAGTCGCCGGTCCCGTCGGGGGTGATCGCCATCTATCTTCACATCCCACCGAGGCCGCCGCAGGTCAGGCCGCGGCGTAGCATTGCCTGAAGAGCGACGTCCGACAATCGGCATGGATGTCAGGCGCAGTCGGCTCCATGGGAGGATCAGTTGTCTGCTTCGACAGCCTCCGTGTACGGGAGGCGCTCGTCACGGTGACAAGTACCATCCCGTTCGGCATGTGGGCACG
>Ga0307374_10011716_pt1 | contig 12418 bp, 9 predicted proteins | sample OX3MG_FD_202532 | JGI IMG/M metagenome (GOLD analysis project Ga0307374, IMG submission 202532) | Soil microbial communities from Risofladan, Vaasa, Finland - OX-3 | ecosystem: Environmental > Terrestrial > Soil > Coastal area > Acid sulfate soil | place: Finland: Risofladan, Vaasa | collected...
TGGTGCATAATTCAATTCTATGGCGATGGGGCCTTCACTGATATTCGATAAGTCCTCTCTCGAAAGTCTCAATCTCGACGAGGCTGTCCTGATGGACAATTTCTACATGTCCACCATCACCCCGCTCTTCTATGTAGAATGCTTGGCTGACCTCGAAAAGGAAATTTCCAGCACCAGCACGCCCGAGCAACTTGTCGGCTCTCTGGCGGACCGCACGCCAGATTCGCAGGCAAACCCTAATGTTCACCACATGCAAATTCTGAAAGGGGAGTTAAGCCGCCAGTTTGACCTAAAAAGAGTTTTCGGGCGTGTTGTTTTGGCTGGTGGCGAACGTGTTCAACTCGGTGACGAAAAGGGCGTCGTTTTCCGCCGAAGTCCGGAGCAGGAAGCGCTTGAGCGCTGGACCAACCGGCACTTTCTCGAAGTGGAGCGTAATTTTGCCAAGAACTGGCGGAAAGCACTCAAGCATATTAATTTCAATACGATGGTCGAGTCCACATTGAGCCAGCTAGGACGCTGGCGCAAACCGAGGTCCGTTGATGACGCAAAGCATATCGCCGAAACCATCATCGACTACATGGACCCGGAATGGCTTCTATGTTTCGGTCTTGATTTGCTCGGGGTGCCGGAAGCTACCAGATTCGTCATTGACGATTGGAGAGGGCGACGACGCCCACCGCTGCGTGATTATGTCCCGTATTTCATTTTTCTTCTGAAAGTCAATCTGTTTTTCTGCTTGCTGTTGCCCACTCAACTATTGAAGAACTTCAAGCCAAGCCATCAGGTTGATCTTGCGTATCTATATTACCTTCCATTTTGCTCGGTGTTCACCTCGAAAGATAATTTCCATGCACAGATCGTTCCGCTCTTTCTGGACGAAAACCAGACATTCGTAAATGGTGTAGAGTTCAAGGAGGATCTAAAACGACTCAACGAATACTACTCAACATTGTCTGAAGAGGAGTTAAAGACTGGACTGATCAATTTTGCCACGTACCCGCCGGAGGATACATCATTCCTCACCACACGACTTTGGGATAAGTATCTTCCGCGTTGGCGTGAGATAAAAACCAAGCCAATACAGGCGCGCTCCCCTGAAGTCGAGAAAAGACTGATCGAAGAGGTAAAGCGAAAGTCTGATTCCGCCGCGCTTGAATCTCACGACGAGCGAGATAGCGATAAACTCGATTACTTTACAATCACAAGAAGCGTGCGGGCGCGCAAGGGAAAGTGGCAACGATTCTCTATCGAGCAGGAGCAAAGAATGCTCGACGAAGAGAAAGCCCGCAACAAATAGAGTACCATTTCAAGCAAGTTTACTTGGTTTAAACACTCCGTTGAGTACCATTTACGTCTGTCAATTCCGTTGCGATTGCAGCCCGACCACCACTTTCGCGAGTGTTGAGAGTTTCACTTTTCTTCCACTAATAATTGCTCGTATCGTTTTGCGATCAAGTCCCGTCTCTCTAGTTGTTTTTCGCAACCCGTGCGATTTGATTTCTAAAACTAGGCTCTCGTTAGCGGCCACGTGTCTGCCTTCGTAATGAATGCATACATCATCGATATTCTCGATGAAATCGTCTTTCCCTTGTTCAAACCGGGAAACCTCCTTTCCAATGCAATGCTGCAATCCGCCAAGGATTGTCATCCGTCGCAACAGCCCTCGCGTATGAGCCTTGCATTTCTCTCCATCCGGCCCGAGCGACTTCACTTCGGGATGTTGGACATAGCCGCACAAGATGTCGCCCAGGGTGATGACATCCGCGCGCGAGAGCTTGTCCAGTCGATAGCTCTTTCCATCATGTGTGTTTATGCAAAGAGAGTTCCCCCAATCAGAGCGCTTCTTACTAAACGTAGTGAGCAGCGTGAGCTTCAATGTGGCGCGGGTTCGAGGATGCAAGACAAACCCAAATGGGCTCGCTTTCCCTTTCATCTGGCCTAAATAGTGTGGTGTTGAGATTCTCATCTTCATCATGGCCGGTAGGCCAATCCATGATGGATGGCCAGCGATGTCGGTTGAGGTTTCAACGTTTGTTGCACGCCCGGCAATCATCAGGACACTAGAGTCTGGCTCGACAATTTGCTTAAATTCGAGTGCCAAAAGAAAGCGCCACAATTCCCACCACCATTTCGGCAGGCCGTTCTCTCGATCTTCGCTTGGAGCAAGAAAGATTAAACCGTGGGCTTTGGGGTCAACAATCGTGATGCACTTGCGATGATCGCAATACGGATGGCCACATTTGGTTGTGTAGAGCACATAGCGCTTTGCCGCTATCGAAAGCCCGAAAAGTTGCTGTTGCGCCCCGTCCTTGTCGTAATTTTCGTCAGTCAGACGCAAGAGATGCGGAACAATCTTAGGGTTGTAAGGGGAAAGAGAATCGAAGCGGTTTGTAATCTGCCCCACTTCGTTCCACGAAAGTGCCTTAATCGCGGGAGCGCCATCAGGCATCTGGACTGCCCCGCCAGCTTTACTCGCAACAATGATTAATGAATCGGTATCACAGCACAGGTACGTCCCGCCAGCATTCCGAACGCAACGCTCGATCATTGCCAGCAGGAGCCGTCCGCCCGATGTAATAAGAGCGCCAAGCAGAGGAAAGTAAAAGCGGCCGGGCTGCTCGATAGTATCTGGCGCGGGCTGGTTGAATTGTCGTTCCCCTGAATAGACCGTAATTTGAGGACGGCGCTTGGCGGCAATCCTTTTCGGATTCAATTCGAGATACGTTCCATATGACGTGCTGTTCGCTAGAATTTTGAGGAAATATTGCAGCCGGTCATCAGCCTTATTCTGTTTCCGGTACTCAATTACACGGGTGAAGAAATCTTCCTTTCGCGGATCAACTGGGATCGCACCACGCAATCTAAGCGGACTGAGGCCGCGCTGTTTGCCGTGCGGAACGATGCGGAACGCCTCTTGAATGGTTGGCACGTGGCCGCTCACGTTTAATAGAATGCTGGCAATTAAATCAGGCCCGGCAACCCATATTGGCTGTTTCCAGTGCAATGCGTTCAAGCCGATATTGCAGGTGCCCGATTTGCTGTCGTACACAGAGCGGACGGGCAGAATATCGGCCTCGGGTACAATTCGCGCATAGAAGTTGAGTTGCTTCCAAAACGAGGGAGAGAATAATTCATCGAGTGTGAAATTCGCCAACAGGTCCCGCACGTCCTTCGTCGCGTCTTCAATGGTGAGCCGCTCCGCTATCAATATATCCCAGATGCCAAGCAGCGCATCGACGCTGGGGTACTCGCTCGTCAGGTCAACCGGCACCACGGGAACCGGCCATCGCCGAATGCGACACTCCGCACGCCCGCCATAATAGGCTCCCATTGCGATTCCGTGAATCTTGGGCGGGATATTCTTAAACTTCCGCATAGGCTCCACAATTCCCATCGAACGGAGGTATGCCTTACCGATGGAGGCAGGGCTGTAGGCCAGGTCGGGCGGTAGATCGATGGGATGCAACTCGTATTCATCTTTCAGAGCGTTGAGCAAGCCGAGGGTAGCTCGCACATCCTGGCGTGCATAGGTTAATTCGTCGTCGGTTATTAGTCCGGTCGGCTCGTGCTCCATCTTCGCCTGTTTGGAGCCAAACGCCTCAGTTACGCCCGCCAAGGTATAGCTGTTATCCGTTAGTGCGAACGCGAGCGTGTGTAAATCCAAGAACCGGCCCAGACGCCACCTGTGCTGCTCATGTTTCCGGAGCACAGCAGTTAATTCAATCCGTTCAGCCACTCCATTCAAAGGCGCAATGCGGATGCGTGGACGATGGAGGTTCTCGACGCACTTTTCGCTCAGATGGCTTAGAACAAAAGAGAACCCTCCATCACGAGCAACTGTCCACTGCACGGCGATGCGTGAGATGTCAAAAGACAGATTAAAGCCCACGACCAGTGCGCCAGCGCGGACAGATTCCCAAAACACTCGCTCGACAAAGGCGGCCCGCGAAAGCACCGTCAACTCCCGGTCTGCGCCGTTGACAAGTCCATCCGCGATATGACCTTGTTTGTAGGCAAGTATTGTCTGTATTTCCTTACGTGTTAGCCCGTCACGATAGAAGATTCCCTCTTGGATGGCTACGTAGTGTGTACCCTGAAGCTCGCAGAAACGCCAAACGCCAAAGTTAAGAGTTTGTTCGAGATCAAGTGTTGTCTCCGTATCCCAGACAAGAGCGTAATCAGGCCACAGCTTGGGTGAGCGTGTGCGCTTTGGCGATTGTTCCGTCCCGTCGCTCTCCTCGGCGAGTACAACAATGTGCGCTCGGAGATAAAGATCGTGGATCACTGTTTTCCACCTTCCAGCAAAGATGCTTGCTCCCGTTTAGTCTTGGCCAGCTTTTCAAAATGAATGGCTTCGGCGCGGAGCATTGTTGCGACTCGCTTCACGGGGTCGAATTCCTTTCTTAGGTCAACTTCGGCGTCAGTCAGCTTTTCGTGCGCGAGCGCATGACAGTTCAGGCACACAAGTACCGTTAGATCGGGATCGTGGTTCCTCCCAAGCACATGGTGCTCTGGGAACGACTTGATTGGGATGCTGCGCAGGGCTACGGGTTCTGCATAGCCACAATAGAAGCAAACAGGCCACTCGCTACCCAGCCTTTCGCGCATTTCGGCTTTCCGTCGCGCGGTACGGGCTGGATTTCGCGGGCGTCCCATTTCTACTTCTCCTCGGTCCCGCCGCGATTTTGCCGATACAAGTTATCTAGCTTGACCAATCCCGCGTCGGCTAGTTCGTACAGGCGGTCGAGATCGGTTAGCAATTCAATCCCGCCCACGCGCTTCCCAACGAAAGGCTTTAGCCCTTCGCTCTCGCCTGTCCTTAGGAATCGATTAACTGCGCTGAGATGCTCCGATACAAAGTGGGCCTGTTTCGAGGAACGCACCGAGACTGGGAGATAGCCGTCCCAAGCAAGAACGCTCAAATCCCGCCGGAAAGTGTCGCCGCTCTTGGCGGCAAAGTGTCGCGTGCGGGAATCGCGGGTTAATGCGGAGCCGACGTGCCGACGTACTGTCCGGACGGTTGTATGTTCGTTGCGCGCGGCCTCGGAGAGAGATTCTCCTCGGTTTCTCATTCGAGCGAGTACGGCTAACGCGCGCTGCCGAGCTGGACTTTGGAATCGTTTTGGTTTCCCCATAATGCCGACAGGATAAGAAACTTCGTTGGGCACGCTCAAATGCTCGTACTAATTTGCGAGCAGCAGAGGTCTGGCGGAACCCCATAAAATAAGGCTTTTCTCGAAACGGCGGTTTTTCTCTTCGAAGAGAGAGGAGAGAGGACAGGATTATCCGCTGTGTCCAACGTGGCCACGTGAAAGCGCGCGGGACTTGTCTTTATGGATGAGGCCTCGAAGTCGAGGATTCTTGTACGCCTGTACCCACGAGCCGGGCCACTCGTTCCAAGTGGGCTGAGGCTTCACTTTGCGCTCGTCCATCAGGCGGAGGAATTCGCCGGGTGTTTCAGCAACATCATCAATTTCAGCTATCAGATTGTCTCGAATTATTCGCTGGTTATCGCGTTTACGCCGACCTTTTTTCTTAGGCGCTGGCCACCGCTGCCGAAGGCGCTGCAACTGCTGCTCAAGCACTCCACCGATCAACGCTTGAATTTGCTCAACGCTGCTGAGTGCCATTGCGGCTGATTCGATTGCCTCAAGTTGGGCTGAATCCTTGGCGTAGAAAGCTCCGGTGCGAAGTGGTTCTGGGAGCACGGCGAAGAGGCGGGTTGGCAATAGCTCCACCACTTCGCTAACCTCCCGCACCCAGGCGGGTGCGTCACCTGCAACAAGACTTTGCGTGGCGCTGATTACGTTTGACTCCTCGTCTCCCAGGGAAGGTGACTCTTTACGCAGTTGTGTAAACGTTTCGTAGATGATGTCCATGATCTTGCGGTGCGCCAGCATCGTGAAACAAGCCTTACGTTGCGGAACCGTAGCCGCAGGATCATCGAAGAGACTACGCAAATCGGGATATTTCTTAAGAAGCAGCGTCACCGCGTTGACTTCCTTACGCAAGACGTTAGTCAATAATTCTTCGTCAGCAAACCAAAAAGGACGTGGAGAAAATAAGGTCTCATCCATACAAAACAGTGTTATAATTCAGTGAGATAGCGGGCCTGCCGCCTGTTAGCAGCAGACGACAAGCCCTGACCACCACAGGAGGTCTAGACTCCGATGGCAGCTACGCAAACCGTACATCAACTTCCAAAATCCCGCAAACCCAATAGCGAAGTAGGAACCCAACAGATATCAGAAGCACAAGTTCTGACTCCTCGACACGGAGTTGTGACCCTCTTCGGATATGGCACAAGTGTCCGTGTAGATCGAGGCCACTTAGTCCTTGAAGATGGTATTGGGGCTGTCCGCCGACAAGGACGGTTTTCCCGCGTAGGCCATGGACTCCGACGCCTAGTAATCATCGGGTCTGATGGGAACGTGTCGCTTGCGGCGCTTCGTTGGTTGGCTGACCAGGACGCCGCATTTGTGATGCTTGACAGGGATGGGTCAGTTCTTTTGACAATCGGGCCAGTGCGCCCGTCCGATGCCAAGCTTCGCCGCGCACAGGCTCTCGCATATGAATCAGGTATGGCTCTGCGCATCGCAAGGGAGTTAATCGCCCGGAAACTCGCGGGCCAAGAACACGTTGTCCGGGACAAGCTAGGCGATACTCACACAGCGCAGACTATCGCCGATGCACGGCTCATGCTGGCCGAGGTGGCATCGCTCGAAGCTTTGGCACAAGTCGAAAGACAGGGTGCGCTCGCTTATTGGTCCGCGTGGCGCTCCCTTCCTGTCACGTACCCTCGACGGGACGTTCACCGAGTACCGAAGCATTGGCTGACGTTTGGAACGCGCAGATCACCGTTGACAGGCTCACCCCGCCTTGCCGTGAATCCTCTGAATGCAATCCTCAATTACTTGTATGCGGTGCTGGAATCAGAAGCCCGCCTAGCTCTTGCGGCTCTCGGACTCGATCCCGGACTAGGCGTGATGCACGTCGATAGCAGGACCCGCGACAGCCTTGCATGTGACCTCATGGAAGCGATTCGGCCACAAGTTGACGTCTATCTATTGGACTGGATTTCTCACGGACCCTTACGGCGTGAATGGTTCTTTGAACAGCGAAACGGCAACTGTCGCCTGATGGGACAATTTACCGCCCGACTCTCTGAGACTGCGCCCACCTGGGCACGAGCGGTCGCACCAATAGCCGAGTGGGTTGCCCGGACGCTCTGGGTCGCGATATCTAAGCCTGAGCGACAGCGACGACTAGCAACACCGTTGACGCAGGGACATCGGCGGAGAGCCAAAGGCTACGGTCCCAACCTGCCTAAGCGGCCAATGCCCAAGCCGCCCGCTGTGTGTCGGATTTGCGGCGAGCCGGTAACGAATGGGTCCATTCACTGCCCGACTTGCGTAGCTGAGGTGCGGAAAGAACGCTTTGTCGAAGTTGCAAAGCTCGGTCGGATTGCTACGCACAGCCGCAAGGCAGAAGCGCTCAGGAGTCAAACACGACGGCGACATGCTGCTGCGTTGAAAGCTTGGAAGCCCTCAGATAAACCCGACTGGCTGGACGAAAAGACGTACAGGTTAAAGATTCAGCCCCGTCTTGCCAAATTCCCCGTTTCGGCAATTTCATCGGCGCTCGGGGTCTCTCATCCCTACGCCACCGACATACGCGCAGGAAAGCGACGACCTCACCCAAGGTACTGGCTGAGCCTCGCACGGCTAGCCGGGGTTATCCCAAAGATGCGATTCAGTAATTCATCGCGGGGTGGCAAGCAGCACGGTTCGTAGCAACTTCCGACGCTACGTACTGATGTGCTCACCGGGAGTAGACGCTTACATTCTCACTAGGGGACGAATGTCGAGCGTTATCAGAAGGAATAAACACAATATCCAAGGAAAGCTCCCAGGAACCTCAAAGTAGCCCACCACCAGGATTTCGGCCACGTTGTGCTTTTTGAGGAAGCCCTTCTCCAATGCGGAGAGAAAGACTAGAAGCAGTTTCAAAACCTCATGGAACTTGTTGAAATGCTTAGCCAAACGCAGGCCATCCGGCATAGCGAAGCGGACCGTGGAGTCAAGTCCTTTATTTTCAGTAAGGCCGTGCCTCTTGGTTCCCTTGAATTGCGGATGACCATGCCAACCGTTATCATTTCAATGGACTACAGAGGGTTTTGAAACAGCTTCTAGGAACTTCTGGCCGACGCCTTAGAGAAGTTTTGCGCACGACTCCGTAGCGTCAACGGACAGGAAGAACGCTCACAATAACAGGTCAGCCGCCAATCACGGGCGCTGATTCGGCAGAGGGTGGGACACCAAGCGCGTTACACGGAGCGCAGCTTTTCACTGCACGGTCAGAGTGACAGGGACGGAGTTCGTTAGCGAACCGGCTGTCCCACTAACTGTAATGGTATAGGTGCCCGTCGGTGTTCCAGGATTCGTGGGACCGCCTCCCGTTCCACCCCCGCCCCCACCGCATGCCACTTGCAGCGCGACAATGAGGATAAAGAGAATTCCTGCCAAATAAAGTGTAGCTGCGCGTCTCTTCGCGGACCTCTGCAAAACTACCAGACTAAGCAGACAAAGCGCCATGAAACAAATCCAAAGTCCGTAGGCGGGCGGCAAGTCAGGCGGAACGTTGAACACTGCGGAGGGGGCCGCTGTAGAAATGGTCAGCTTCGAGGTCGCACCGCTGCTGCCTAGAGTGACTGAGCTAGGGGAAAACGAACAGGCGGAGCGAGACGGAAGGTTGGAACAAGCCAACGAAACTGCATTGGTAAACGCGCCATATTGGGGGCTGATGCTCAAGGTGTATGTGGCGGACTGACCGGGGCTCGCACTGGCACTCGACGGAGAGGGATTAATCTTAAAGTCCGTCACGGTGATCTGGACGCTACTCTCTTGGGAGATGGTCACGCCATTATCTGTGACTGTGAGGCCCTCATTGTTGGTTCCGAACGGGCAAGTTGCGGCGGGGCTGACCCCGCTGGCATTCCCGCAAGTACCCGTCCAACTATAAGTAAGAGGGCAAGCGAGGGGCACAGATGACCCGCTACCGTTCAAAGTCACACTTGCGCCGCTCGGCCCGGTGCCATTCACAATCTGGTTTGACCCTACCTTGGCTGTCGGAATAGTCGCACTCGCGGCTGCCAGAGCGTCAATCCGCCCGTAGCCGTACACGTCATCGGAGCCAGACGTTCCAAGGTCTACGGCGTTGTTCAATACAAGATTGCGTAGGTCCGTGCGAGCGGTCGTGTCTGCCAGTGCCCCTTGCGAGCCATTCAGCAGGCATGGCGCTGCCTGCAAAAGCAGCGCAGCGACTCCTGCCCCGTGCGGAGCCGCAGCCGAAGTGCCGAAGAAGGTCTGCGGCGACGTTCCAGGGGGCGAATTCCCAAACCCTCCCGCACCTGTAATGGAAACGCCATCAACTCCCGTCACATCAGGTTTCAGTCGCCCGTCGACAGTCGGACCGTTACTGCTGTAGGGCTCAATGGTATCGGGCGTCTGCCAATTGGCAGCGCCGACTGAAGTGACACTTACGGGCGATCCCCCGGCATCAGACTCGGCGGGCACGCTCCCGCCAACCGTGTTGTAGTTGTGATTTTCACCGTTCGGCCCCAATGAAGCAGGCCCCGGCCCAGCGCAAGGGTTCGACAACACGAACATATCGAAGGTGCGCGGGGCCGCAAGGTTTTGCGAGTTCTGAATGAGGATGTAGAAAACGTCTTCAGCGCCGGTGTTGTTAATGTAGCTTAGCGATTCGACAGGGTCCTGCGTGCCCGTCTGAGGGTCAATGCTAGAGGCGACCACTGCCCCCGTACTCCTCTGCACTAAGAATAGATCGTAATCGTTGCTTGAGGCTCCGAACGGGTCGTTCCAAGTCAGTTGAAGCTCCACATTTGCTCCGGCGGGCAGGTCTATTCCGTCTGCGAGGGACGCGCCCCACCCCAAGATATCGGAAGTGGTCGCGGAAGGCTGGAACAAATGCAAGTCACCCGGATAGCCCACGTAAGCTGTCCCATCGGTGCCGGAGTCCACGTACTGGCCCGCGTAGTGCATGCGGGCGTAGTTTCCGACAGCGGTCAAATAGGCACGGAGAGGATTCGCGCTGTTGTTCAGCGCATTCGCGGTATTGGCAGACACTGCGCTCGTCCCGTCGTAAGGCGGAGTGAACCACCCAATGTCATCAACGCCAACATCCGCATTGGCTGCAACCCAATTGACGGCCTGTTGAAATGCTAGACTTGTGTCGCCGTTAGCAAAGAACAGTTTTGCTCCAGGGGCAAGATCGTGAACGATTTCTAACATTGCGGTGCCTTCTGCGCCAGCCCCAACCTCGACGCACCCAGGCTGAAGCGGTCCCTCCAGGTCCCCATCCGACCTAAAGGACTGTGCAGTGATCCCACCGCTCACGGAAGTCAGAATCCCGCTGGCATTCCGCGTCCCGGTCGCATTGGGCAGATCGCCAGTGGAGATCGGACTTGGGGTTGCGGTTGTGGGTCCGCATGTGGTACATCCCGTGGCGAACATGCCGTTGATACCATCTGAAATAACTCCGACGCGGACGCCCGTGCCGTCCACGCCAAGCATGGACCGTACTTGGTCGGCCTTCAGCATGGCATCGCCCTCGGTGTCCACTGACCCCGTTTGCCGGACGCCATAGTTGGGGAGCCTCACGAATCGGACAAAGGGCAGCGCCGCCACTTGCTCAATCATGCTCACAGGCAAAAGCCCCTGAACCGTGGGAACCCGTGAGAGAACTTCATTCATGGAATTATCGGGTTTTGGTTTTCCCACAATCTGCACGGTCACTCCAAGGCTGCGCAGAGCATTCAGGTTTTGATCCGTGACTTCGGAGACCTCGATATAAACCTGGACCTCCGCATCCTTGTTGATGCGCATCATGCGAGTCTGAACCGCATCACGGACTGATTTTGGCAGTGCCGCAATTGAAAAGCCGAGCGGGGGAGCAATTCGTTCCCCCTTGGCAACTGGCCCTGGTCGCTGGGTTATAGCACGGGCGAGGTCTGCCAAGGGCGTACTGAGCTTTGGGTTCTTCTGTGGTCGAGTTCCAGGTGTGGAAGCCTCTTGCGCCATAGGGGGCGCAGATTGAAACAGCGTCAAGGGAAGGGCGTGCATCAGTGCCTCAGATTGCGGGCCTGCCGCAACAGTGGAAGATGCCTGCGCGAATCCCTCCTTGGGGATGAAACCTAAGATGAGCAAAGTCGTAATTACAAATAAGGCGTGACGAAAACCGAAACGCGAAAATATGCCAATTTGCATTCGAAGACCCTCCTCTGCCCGTGGCTCGATATCTAGACGAAGACAGGAACCGAACCCTCCTTCGCGGGACTATACTCGATCTACACTTGACTAGAATTTCCAATTTAGCCTTCCAGTGGCTCGGAGTATACACCCATTCGTCTCCCAGCGAACCCTTCCACTTCCTGTTTCATGCCCGGATTGTCCCACCGGCTTCCAACCCAGACCGGGCATCTATAAACAGTCTTGACGGCCATTTTTTCTCCATTAGCCTATGGGCTAAATTTAGCCGTAAGGATATCGCCATGCTTAGGCAATGGCAACAGATATCTGTATTCGATTTGGAAGACGCATCCGCACACTGCGACGAAAACGCGGCTGGACGCAGGTGTACATGGCCATGCACACAGGACTCGGAAGTGTTTATATTTCGCAATTGGAGCATGGCAAGAAGGAGCCGGGTCTCAGAACCATTGAAATTCTTGCCATCAGCTTTGAGATGACACCCGCTCAACTTCTGCGGGGTATTGACAAGTCTAGCCGATTATCGAAACCGCTTGCTTAAGGGGACTGGATCGGTTCACCGTGATGGTACCCGCCTGAGCGGCGTACCCTGCTTATTCCCCGCAAAATTATGTCTCCAATTGTGCAAAGATGAATGGGCGTGGGGTGTTCTCTTGCACCACCCTTCCGCTAACCAATCCTCACCGACAGGTTGCGGGCCAAAGGCGGGTGCACTTTCATATTAATGCGCGGACGGGAAAAAGCAGACCGCATCGGAAAAATCGGGAATTGTTGGCAGGAATCTCGGAGCGTCTTGTTTCACCATTCGAGAAGGTGTTCCACTCATCACACACTTGACAAAAAATTGTACAACAATTGGGCCAGAGTACCATAGAGTGGGGGGGGTGCACTTTCAAACCGTCCTATCTCCTATCCCGTCAACGGAAGTTCGGGATAGGAGATAGGGGGATCCCAAAGTGCACCCACCTTTACAGTCCAGCCTCTTGCACTGCTTGGTGCAATTGAGCGGGGTGATGGTGGACATGTAGAAATTGTCCATCAGGACAGCCTCGTCGAGATTGAGACTTTCGAGAGAGGACTTATCGAATATCAGTGAAGGCCCCATCGCCATAGAATTGAATTATGCACCA
>Ga0307374_10011718_pt1 | contig 12417 bp, 16 predicted proteins | sample OX3MG_FD_202532 | JGI IMG/M metagenome (GOLD analysis project Ga0307374, IMG submission 202532) | Soil microbial communities from Risofladan, Vaasa, Finland - OX-3 | ecosystem: Environmental > Terrestrial > Soil > Coastal area > Acid sulfate soil | place: Finland: Risofladan, Vaasa | collected...
ATCCGTGAGCCAAATTGAGCCATGCCCGAGGCGCACCGCATCGCCGCCTTGACCAATCCATTGACGTGACACCTTGTCGGTCCTCGCATCGATGCGTGACAAGGGCACGCCGACCACGCTTGTCCAAACGGAATCCCGGCCAAAGCAGATGTCCCCACCGAGACCGCGTATCCCTGCTCGAATCGTAGCCGTGACCTTCCGGGTTCTCTCATCTACCCGACTGACGGTTCCGCTTCTGCGCTTGCTTCGACTTGCGTGAAGAAGACTCCCATCCCGGCCTTCGGGTCGAAGTAGACCACTTGACCGAACGTGGAAAGAGTTGCGCCGCCGTGATTTATCCGAATCGACACCTTTGTCCCCACAGGGAACGGGTTTGTCGTAGACACGTAGCATCCGAACACGCTCAGGTTGCTGGTGCGGGCATTCAGAACTCGCTCCGATCGCACGTCGGTCAGTTCAATATTGGCTGCGAAGGGATAGCGGGCTGCGCGGTCGGATTTCGGACGCATGGGACGGATGACCTCGCTCGTTCGAATTCTATCACTCGGGCCGCCAGCAGCGGCTTGTTGTCCGCAGCGTAAACAGTCAGGAGCGAGCGACAATATTTGGTTTTCATTCGGAGAGAACGTTACCGTATTTCTCGACGAGAAATGCCATTCGGAGTTTGAGTTCTTCTTGATTGTCATTGACGATAACGCGAAGCACGGCCAGCATATCTTCCAATTTTTGAGGGTCTTTCTCGGATGAAATCAGGACACAGAGTCTCCGTATTAGGTCAACGTCGTACATGTGTGCGGCCACTTTTTATACATAATCACAGGCTTCGCCGCCATAGGGGGTTTAATGTAGTGCATCAAACTGCCCCTCCGCCTTCGTAAGAACGGCCGTTCCAGTCGTTCAGCACGCTATCACGCGTCCGTCCCTGCGATGCCCGCCCCTCCTTGCCCGGAGTATAATCCACTCGCGAATCAGAACGCGCAATGAGTCTTTCCTTTGAGCAAACCCTCATCGAGGTCTGGCGGCAGGCCCTCGTCGAGAACGCCAAGGTCGTCGTGCTCGGAACGCAGCGTTATCCTGTCCAGCGCACTTCCAAGCGCAAGTTGCGGCAGGTGGATTTCGTGTTCGACGGCAACGAGATTCGAGGGCTGGAGCAGAACCCGGACACGAAATCCCGGTGGGCGAAGCTGGCGCGTGCAGGCAAACGGGTGATGCAGTTCCTCAGCGGAGGGCGGTACGTGGCAGTTGTGGTCGATGGGAAGATGAAGCTGTACGCGAGATCGAAAAGCAATCTGGCGGAGTAGTGTTGTCAGTGCTTTATTATGAGCACCGTCACGCCGGGGACGCTTTCGAGATCGCGCTTAAACTCCGTGTTGTCTCGAATCACCCCAAGATCATAAATGACGTAAAACTGGCGTTCGTATCGCGTGCCGTAAGCTCTGATGTCTGCGTTGATTTCGTCCACGACGGCTTTATGTTGCTGCTCTGATTTCAACAGCTTCACTTCCAAGCAGAGTTTTAGACGGGGAATAATGAAATCCGGCACCCACTCCTTCCCCGACATTTTTACCCGCCCGGTTTCCCGGTCGTAATCTGTGCCTTTCGCCATACCTCGCCCGATGAACAGAGCCTCAATGCCGTTTTGGATTTCCACTTCTCTCTCTGGAACCGTGAATATGGTCTTTCTCAAGTTGGCTTGAATGAAATCTGCAAGATTATGGGTCTCGTCCTCGACGTACCCGATGGCGTTTTCCAACAACGATTTAAGAAGTGCAGCGTTGGAGTACGCCATCTCGAAGTATTCCTTTTGCTGCGTCCAAGTAGTGTTCCCACTGCCCTTGATCTTTTCTAGAGAAAACAAATCCAGCATTCCCGTATTCGGCAGAAGCGGGGTCGCTTGCTTCGCGAGTTCGTTGTACTTGCGAAGAAACGTCTTGTAGCTGCTCCATCTGCCGATGTTCGCGTATTCGCCGCTTGCCGTCGTAGTGCTGTAGCGCATGGCTTCCAACAGAGCATTGGTGTTGCTCAACAATTGCTTAAGTTGGTCCTTTCGATCATTGTTCATCCGTGCCTCGGATTAGGAGGGCATCGAACGGGACGAGGGTCTGCCTCTGCGACCTGCCATCCGCGTCGCCATCGCGAGCAGGAGCTTCCGCCGCTGGTCGTCCATTCGCGACAGCGCCTTCGCAAATCGGCTTAGCTCGCGCCGTTCGTTTTCCTTTGCGCCCCATGTCGGCTCGGCAGACTCGGTCAGCGATACCTTCGGCTTCCTCGGCGTCTCATCGTCCTCGATGAAGAGCCTGTAGAGCGGAACGCCAAGGGCCCTCGCATACTTCTCCAGCGTTCTCGACTGCCGGGACGGTATGACCGTTCTCGACGCGAGACGTGTAGCAGCGGAGGAGACCGGTTCGGTGCTCGATGTCGCCTTGGCTGAGCTTCTTCGATTCGCGGAGTTCCCGCAGGCGTTCGCCGATGAGCATGGCTTGTGAGGGTACACCAAAAAGCTGCGCTCAATCAAAGAGCCGAGCCTCCTTGATCTCAGGACGTGGCTCCCAGAAATCCGGCAGACCTCTGGCTTTCCAAAGTGACATGAATTGCGCCACAGTCGCGGGGCTGTGCCCAGCAAAGTGGTTGTTCGCATACGCGAAGATCGCGACGCCGCGCTTCACGATTTGGTCGCAGAAATCGACCCAACTCGTCAGTTGTGCGGTCCGGTCCACGACGACCTTGTCCCACGTCTTCGTGGCTTCCTCGATTGCCTTCCGGTCGCCCAGCCAGCGGATATACGTCCAGTCCGCCGTGATGGGATCGAACCTATACTCACTCGGCAGGGGCATCCACGACTGGTCTTGCAGCACGAGCGCGACTCTCTGCTCCCGCAACGCGTCGGCGAACTTCGGGACGAGCCAGTGCTTGTTTCGGATTTCAACCGCGAACCTGTGGTCCTTGGGCAGCTTTTTTAGGAACGGCACCAGCCGGGCGAGAAAATCGTTCGCTCCCGCAAACGCATTCCTGTTGAAATATCCGAATTGCAATACAAGCGGGCCGAGCTTCTCGCCCAGAAGATCGGCAGCAGAGAGGAACGCGGTCAATTCGGCATCGCAGTCGAGCAGCACCTTTTCGTGGGTGATCTCCTGAGGGACTTTCAGGGCGAAGCTGAAGTGCTCGGGCGTCTTCGCGTACCAGCCCCGGACCGTACTTGGGCTGGGGCAGCGGTAAAACGTGCTGTCTACTTCCACGGTATTGAATTTCGTGGCGTAGAAACTTAGATAATCCGAAGGTTTCATTCCTACCGGGTAGAAGGTGCCTTCCCAACCCGCCGCCGTGAAGGCGCTCGTACCGAGGTGGATGGTGGCGGGCATCGCCATGGATTCTAACGCAGGCAGCGCACTGAACAGGTGCGTTTCACACGCCATTACGGACGGTACGTGGCGAATGTGGTTGATGGGAAAGTGACCATCTACGGCGGTGCTTGAAACATCGAGATGCTGACCGACTCTCGGCCCGCGAACGCGGACGCCGATTCTGCGGCGATTTCGCTTCCCGGAGGGGTTTGGCTCGGCTGGCGTGTTTCAGAGGCGGTGGAGGGCTTTGTGACCAGCTTGCCGCGCATGTCTCGCGCCCGCCACGATCCGCACCAGGGGTTCCCGGGTTGCATTAGAGGGATGACGTTGGCCAACCGCCGGAGAGATACCGTATGTGAGTCTTAATGGTATCTATTGACGCCAGTATCTATCACCTGTTATCGTCTTGGCATGGAATCAGAATGGCTCACCACTGAAGAAGCGGCAGATTACCTCGGCATGGGGAAGACTAAACTCTACGCGCTGTCGCAGACTGGCAGGATCCCCGTAAGTAAGGTCGGCAAGAAATGGCTCTATGAGCAGCGGTCGCTCGCCGAGTGGCTGCGGGCCAACAAGAATTTTGCATCGTACTTCATGGAAACGACCGCGAATATTGAAAACAATCCTAACCTGAGAGACCCGCAACGCGACGCCTATTTGCGCGCCTACGATTTCTTCAGTTCAGGAAAACAAACGGCGGTCATCCAGTTACCGGTGGGATGCGGGAAGTCGGGCCTCGCCTCTATCCTGGCCTTCGGCATTGCCAAGGGCCGCGTCCTGGTCATCACTCCAAATCTGACGATAAAGGACGAACTGCAAAAAACCCTCGACATCACGAACCGGCAAAAATGTTTCTGGCGCAGGATGCAGATCCTCGCGGACAGCGACATGATCGCGGGTCCATATGTTTGCACGCTTGAAACGGGGAACGTCAGCGTCTGCGAGCAGTCGCATATCATCCTGACGAACATCCACCAGCTCGCCACCAACGCTGACAAGTGGCTGAATCAGTTTCCGCCGGACTTCTTCGACCTGATCATCGTCGATGAAGCGCACCACGGGGTTGCGTCAAGCTGGAAGCTCGTGTTCTCCAGATTTCCAGCAGCGAAAGTTATCAATCTCACAGCGACACCGTTCCGAAGCGACCGGCAAGAACTGGCAGGAGACTTGATTTACCGGTATCCGTTCAAAAGTGCCAGCATCAAGGGATACATCAAGAGACTCAAGGCTTCGTATGTCGCGCCCACGGAGCTGACTTTCACTGTAGCGGGCGAGGAACGCACTTTCACGCTCGATGAAGTTCTTGCGATGAAGGACGAAGAGTGGTTTAGCCGCGGCGTTGCCCTGAGCGATCCGTGCAACGTAAGCATTGTCGATAACAGTCTGGAGAAACTTGAGCAACTCCGCCTGTCCGGCACTAAGCACCAAATCATCGCGGTCGCGTGCTCGATCAATCACGGACAACGTATCCGGTCGCTCTATGAAGAGCGTGGGTACAGGGCGGAGATCATCCACAGCAAGCTGGATGCGAACAAGCAGGAAGAAATCATCCGCGATTTGAAGAACGGCACGTTGGATTGCATTGTCCAGGTGCAGATGCTCGGCGAGGGCTTCGATCATCCGAAATTGAGCGTTGCCGCAATATTCCGGCCATTTCGGTCACTTGCGCCGTACATCCAGTTTGTCGGCAGAATCCTCCGAGTAGTTGTGCAAAACGATCCCACTCATCCTGACAACTACGGCCATATCGTAACGCACGTCGGAATGAACTTGGACGAGCAGCTCAAGCAATTCAAACAATTCGAGAATGACGACCAGGCGTTTTGGGAACAAGTTACCGGAGGCGGCGATCCCGAACCGTCGCACGAAGTTCTGGATGGCAGAGCACGGATGAAACTTCGCGAGGATATGGTCGTAAACAGCGAGATCGTGGATCGTGTATTTGAAGAAGAGTTCACAACGGTCGAAGACTCGGACATTGTTGCGGACTTGGAGCGAAAGTTCGAGAGTCTGGGGCTTGATCCGGCTCTGGCCAAAGATGTTGTAAGAAAGAGCGCGTCAGCCAAGCCCGAGCTAAGAGAATCCGACGCCGCAAAACCGTTCGCCGTTTTGCCTCTAAAACAATGGCAAGAAGGCAAGAAGCGGCTGAACGAGGAAGCGAAACGTACTGCTACCCTTCTATTAAACCGATGCGGGCTTCTCCCGGCAGGCGTTGAAATTCCAAGGAAACTGAAGCCGGGCATAGGAGCGCAGAATAACTTTGTCGCCGCGCTCCAGATGGTGAATGAGCAACTGGATAAACGCTTTGGCGCTGGTAGAAAGCGGGCGGCATGGGCCACGGAGGAATTCGGAGTCGCTACAATCGGCTTGGGCGACATCCTGAACGATCTGACGCGGGAGGTTAAGAAGCTTCAAGATGTCAAAAAATAACATCCCTTCGTTAATCAACGGCTCGGCTGGCGTCCCTAAAGTGGCGATTGCCGGGAAGGAGTGTCCTTGCCGTGGCTGTGGTTCTTCAATCAGCAAAGGGGAAAAATGCTTCGATATACCAAATCCGCGCACGGCTTTCTCGAATTCAAGACGGTTCTGCACGGCTTGCTTTAACGACGTACTCGCCAAAACCAAGACACATATCGCGGAGTTCGAGCAAAGTAATAAGGGTTAAATCATGGAAGATTTCTTTGATGGCGATTTGAATGGGCGACAGTTACAAAATGCAGACCGAACTTGATATTTCCTATCACTATCCGCCGGAGCTTCTTGAATTGCTCTGCGACGCCGTGCCTGCTTTGTTCCGCTCGAAGCAGGGCGTCATCGACTTTTTCGTTGGCGCAGGCGTGCCCAACAAGTTGCTGGGTGACTGGAAACTAAGACTCAAACAGGATAAGGACAGCGTAAAGAAACACGAGATTGCCCGGTCAATCTTGTGCCGTCTGAACGATGCGGGCGAACCAGCGCTCGCATTCCGGCGCGAGGTTATCAAAAGGGTTTCGGAGTTCGACGACTTCTCCAGTTGTTGGGATAACGACCGCTACAAGGCACAGGGGCTCGTGGCCCAGATTCAGAAGCTAGTGAACGTCAAAGATAGTTTCACGCGTATCAATCTGGAACGGGAAAAGGAGCGCAAAGAGCGTCAGGCAGCCTATACCGCAAGCGTCCAAGAAAAGCAGAAGGAAGCCCACCAACGCGCTGCCATCAAAGATTCACTCTACAAGTTGTTCGGCGAGACCGATCCGCACAAGCGGGGGAAGCGCCTTGAGGGGGTCCTGAACAATCTGTTTTCCTTCGCGGGGTTTCTTGTCCGGGAGGCGTTCGCGCTGAAGGGGGAGGCAGGGCAGAGACTTATCGAGCAGATTGACGGAGTCGTGGAAATTGACGGCGTGCTGTACCTCGTGGAAATGAAATGGTGGGATAAACCGATTGGCCGACAGGAAATTGCTCCACACTTCGTGAGCGTCTATGGTCGTGGGGATGTGGCAGGCATCTTTATCTCGTATTCGGGGTTCTCACCAGCGGCCATCGAAGACGCGAAAACAGGTCTGGCGCAGAAGGTCTTCGTCCTCACCGAACTGCAAGAAATTATTCAAGTCATTGACCGCGAGGGAGATCTGAAGGCTTTCTTCAAAGAAAAAATCAATCGCGCAAAATCAGACCGCAACCCGTTCTATAAGCTTCCTTGGTAAATAGCCCGTCGCGGCATTTAGGAACTCTCCTTCTGTGGAGCAATCTTCTTTAGGCGGTACGGTTTCGATCCGGTAGCGCTGTGATCGACGAGCGTAAGACGGACGCGGTACATGTTCGCAACCTCCTGAGCCTTGGCCTTAATCACCGCGTATTTCATCGCAGTCGAATCTGTGCGGAACATCACATGATAAAAGGATGCCCACAAAACCGCCGCATCGCTAAACAAAATGTCCTGGTCGGGCCCGAGGATTGAGTAGCAGCCTGAACCGGGCATGACGCTGTCCGCAAATTGCCGGTTTGTCGCAGAACATGCCGAGACGAAAAGGCGCCGCTTCTTTATGTGAGGCGCGATCAGATGCCCGAAGTCCCGAAATGTGATGCGATCGAGCGTCGTGTACACGGAGTTATCGCCGCCGTGACAGGAAAGGTGGATATAACGGTAGTGCGACGTGGAGAATTGCTGCAGGACTTCCACCAACTCCCGCTTCGTCCGGATGTAGCGGTATTCGCACTGCTTGCCGCTGAGTGCGAGGATGTCGGAGATGATTCGCCCCTCGAAGCGACGATTCCGCTCATCGTCAAAATTCAGCGATTCGATGATAAACACCTCAGCCTGGCTCATACCTTTTGGATTACGCCCGCCCTTTCAGAAAAGCCGCAATGCGTTTTCCAAGATTCTCTTCATGTTTCGTTTCGCATTCCCAGATGATCAACGGTTTCCAGCCGGCCGCGGCCAGCGCCTCAATATTTCTGGTGTCGCGCTCCCGATTGCGCTCAAGCTTTGGCCTCCAGTATGCGAGGTTGGATTTTGGCATATGCGCGGTGTCGCATGCCTTGTGAGAATGCCAGAAACATCCGTGGACAAATATCACTTTGCGCCGCGAAACAAACACGAGATCCGGTTTGCCCGGAAGGTCCTTCCGGTGCAGCCGGAAACGGTAACCCATCCTGTGAACCAGGCTGCGCACCGCCAGCTCGGGACGCATGCCCTTGCTGCGGATGCGGCGCATATTCTCACTGCGGTCCACGCTTCACAACTCCGCAATGATGGCCTGCTCATAGACCTTTGCGGGCGGCAAGTTGCTGGGTGCTGTAAAGGCGAGTGCGACCTGGTCAATGGTCGTCGTCGATTGCCCGCCCAGTTCAAGCGCGCGGATCTGGCCGTCAGGCACAGCCGGACCAACGTCGTACCGCATCAAAGTCACAGAGCCCGCCTGCTGATGAATTTCCGCCAGGTTGCCGCCAAGCCGCTCCGCTATCTTATTGTAAACGGGAGTCGGACAGATGAAGAACAGGCCTTTCTGGCACAGCGGTTCGCGCCGCAACACGTGGCCCTTGTAGATGATCTGCGGAAGTATCCGCTTATTGACGTTCTCCCAGTTTGGACCCGCCGTGCTGTTGCCCTTAAATGAGCCGCCCTTCAAGTAAGCCTGGCGCTCCGCCCGGTAATTTCCCGTGGTGTCGATGGACTGTACCTCAATGGCAACAAATCCCAGCAGCTTCCCAGCCGCATCAATGTGCGCGAGAATCCAGTCAACGAAATATGCGCCTACTTTCCCGCCAGCTTTCTTGGCACGGCTTGGCAGGCGCAACTCTTTGCCCCACCGTTTTCCGAATACGGCGATGGCGGGTTTGTGGGGATTCCTGCCGCGGTAACTTGCCACATCGTTTCCGGCGATCAGATCAATCCCGCTGCCGAACGCCTGCACGGCAACGTCTTTAAGAACCTGATAATCGTTTGCGTAGAGACGGACTGGGCAGCAGATGACAGGCCCGCTGGTCATAGGTTTGAGCGTGCACATACCGCTGATGGTGCCGTCGCTCAGCGTCTTCGTGCAGGTCTGTCGGAGAAACGGGCATTCCAGAGATTTCCGCGCTTTTTGCGCCTGCGGTGATTGATCCGTTGGGCTATACCCGAAAAGCTCTGTGATGTTGCTAGCCATGCGCCGCTTCCTGCAGGGCCACAGGAACAGCGCCGTGCGCTTCAAGGTGAGCGCGTATTTGCCGCGCTATGGCTTTGGCCATCAGAACGGGGACGGCGTTGCCAACCTGTTCGTATTGCGATACGCGGGGACCGAGGAATCTGTAAGTGTCGGGGAACGATTGAAAGCGTGCCGCCTCCCGCACCGTGAGTGAGCGGTCCTGATCGGGCAGAAATACCGTGCCCCAGTGCGGATCGCATTTTGTCATCACCGTACTGGCGAGTCCGTTGTTGTGCAGCCGACCGTAGCGCTTGGTGTGATCGGACTTGCGTGCCCGCTGCATGCCCTTGGGCAGCAGATGATGCGGAATGTCGCGCCATGAACCGCCGGGCTTGACGAATTTCATGCGCACGGCATTCTGTTTTGCGAGCTTGGCTGCGAAGTGATTGTAGGTTACGCCTTCCGGGTTGCGCATGGCACTCGCGTAGTCGCTGACTCTTCCGGCCGCGTAGTCAATGGTCTCAGCCCCGTCCCCCATTTCCAGACGTGGCAGGTCGCCGATGGCCTCGCGAACGGTGACTGCCGGTAACAGGCGGTGCTTGTCCGAATCAGTGAGCCGGAATGTGAGTACTCCGCCTCCGCCCCGGAAATTCGCGCGCCCGCCAGCGTAGTGCGTGGGCTCCGGCGGCTGCATCTCACTGAGTCTCGAGCCGAGCAGAATCAGCCGCCAGCGCTCCTGAGGAACCCCGTAATGCGCGGCGAACAGGATCTTCACCGTGACGTGATAGTCGAGCCGGGCGAATTCGGCGAGGACGCGGTCAAGCACCTTGCCGTCGCCCAAGGACAGCAGGCCAGGGACGTTTTCAAAAAGGAATGTCTTGGGTCCGAACTCATCGAGGAACCGTACATAGTCCTTGAAAAGCTTGTTGCGCGGATCGGTGAGGAAACGCTCTGGCGCATTGATTGAGAAACCCTGGCATGGAGGTCCACCGGCAAGGACATCAAGTTCCCCTTTCCTGATGCCGAGCTTGGCTCGGATCTCCGAGGGATTTATGTCTTCGATGTTGCGGCAGTCGGCCCAGGCCTCGGGGTGGTTCTGTCGGAAGGTCTCAACCGCCTCGCGCATGCAGTCGTTCGCATAGAGGCACTCATATCCCGCTTGCCGGAATCCTTCCGTGATACCCCCTGCCCCGGAAAACAGGTCGATAGTGCGCAGCACAGGCAACCGCTCAACGTGTTTCTCCGGTTTCACAAGCTCAAGCCTGGCTTTCTTCATCTTCGCAACCGCACCCATTATTTCTCTCCACGTATCAGGCTTTTTCCAAACAGCGGCCACTTGTCCGCGATGTACTGTTCCGACGCTTCGCGGACGAGCCACGCCAGTGAGACTTTTTTTTCCAGTGCGATTCCTTCAAGAGTTTTGTAAAGTTCAGACGGAAAGCTGATGGTCGCCCGCACGGAGGTACCTTCGGCCGGCTCGGGTTTTCGTTTTCGTTTTGCGCCTCTGGCCAATTGGCAAGCCCGCTGGCCGGGGAGTATAGCACTGCACCACTCTTCACCATAACGGTGAATTCTGTGGAAAACTCCCCAGAGTTACCTGCCGCTGCGGCTCGGCTCACTGTCCTCTATCAGTTATCTCTGCCACCTCTACAACACTCTCCACAAGGTCACGACTTCCCGCAATACCAGTGGTGGGACGGTCCCCCCTGCCGCAACTGGCATTTGTTCGCGGCCATTTGGCAATTGTCCCGGATTGTATAAGGACTTGGCATCGGAAGTGAACGGTTCAACTGCCTTAGTTCTTTTACCGTCATCGTACTCGTCGGAAAGTCGCGCTACCACTCCATGTGCAAGGTATCGTAGTATATTCGCCGTATGTTCGCCTATAGTCTTCTAGTCTCGCCGTCTGCCTTCCGCGCGGACCTCCCGGGAAAACCCGACCTGGTCTTTGCGTCGCTTCGCAAGGTGATCTTCGTCCACGGATGCTTCTGGCGTTCTCACAAAGGCTGCAAGACCGCGCACATTCCGAAGTCCAACTTGAATTACTGGGGGCCGAAGCTGAAGCGCAACAGCATCCGCGATACAAAGCACCTCGCAGTTTTGAAGGCGGACGGCTGGAAAGCGCTGGTGATTTGGGAATGTGAAACGCGTGGCGAACGCGCACTTCAGAAACGTATTAAATTCTTTGTGTCGAAGAAATGACGCAAACACTCTCGTCCGCGAGCTGTGGCCAGATCTAGCGGCGCTGAATTTTCCGAGCCGGTCCAACGGCTATTGACCGGATCGCCATCACCTGCGAACGCTTTTTTTCTTCGTGAAAATAGGGAAACCGCATGATAGATAATAGACCGTGGAACGATCAGAGATGAGGGCCTTAATTTTTATTGAATTTGACGGACGCCCCCGGCTGGTCGGTTAAAGCGGGATCGCGCATCCACTTAGAGCTGATGGAAAACCCCTTTCACATTTTCGATTCGATCCGGGAAGCCTACCTCCGCTATTTGGACAGTCCATTCCGGCTTCGCTATCAGGCCCTCCTGAATGAACGGCGCGACCTCTTGGACCGTGATCGGCAGCTTTATCGCGAGCCGCTTTATGAGCCGATGTCGCCATACGAGTTTTCAGGCATGACTGTGGCCCAGACCGCCAGCGAGATTGGAGCTTCTGAAGCCTCGGGCGAATTCATCGTCCAAAAACTTTTTGAGCCGCAGTCAGATGGGCGACCAAAGCAGCTCTACTCCCATCAAGTTGAGGCTTGGAGGAAATCGCGCCAGGGCAAATCCGTTGTTGTTACTTCAGGTACGGGTTCTGGAAAAACAGAATGCTACCTCCTTCCAATTCTGGCCTCGCTTGTCGAGGAGGCAGAAAGAGAGTGGACAACGCGCTGCCCACCTCAGCCGACTGAATTTTGGTGGAACCAAAGGGGAGATCATCACGCATATCAGAGAACGCATGAGCAAGGCACCCGTTCCGTGGCCGTTCGGGCGCTTCTGCTATATCCCCTGAACGCCTTGATTGAAGACCAGCTGGGACGGATCCGAGAGGCTTGCGATTCCAACGCGCCAAGGGCATGGCTTAATGCTCACCTCCGGGGACATCGCTTTTGGTTTGGCCGATACAACGCGGATACGCCAGTTCCAGGAAGGCCTGAGAACCAGCGAAAAGCGAGGGCGTTGAAGCGGCGCCTTAAGACCATGGAACGAGAATGGGGACGGGCACTCGCCTCTGCCACGAGAAGCGGTAAACAGGAGATACTTTCATTCTTTCAAGACCCCGCAGGTGCAGAAATGTGGTCGCGCTGGGACATGCAGGAAGCCCCGCCGGACGTTCTCATTACAAACTACAGCATGCTCAACATCATGTTGATGCGGGATGTTGAAAACTCGATCTTTGAATACACCAAACAGTGGCTTCAGGCCGACCGTGCAAACCACCATTTCCACCTTGTTGTCGATGAACTCCACAGCTAT
>Ga0307374_10011719_pt1 | contig 12417 bp, 10 predicted proteins | sample OX3MG_FD_202532 | JGI IMG/M metagenome (GOLD analysis project Ga0307374, IMG submission 202532) | Soil microbial communities from Risofladan, Vaasa, Finland - OX-3 | ecosystem: Environmental > Terrestrial > Soil > Coastal area > Acid sulfate soil | place: Finland: Risofladan, Vaasa | collected...
AGGTGATCGTAGGCGTCCTGCCGAAGCTGCCCGTGACCTTCGGAAGTGCCGCTGCTCGCGGGGCGCTCGCGGACGCGGCACCGAGCGGTCCGGCAACGGCCGGGGCGACGGCAGCGAGAGCGAGCGTCAGGGCGACAAGGAGGGGACGGCGCACGGATACCTCGGGGGGACGGAGGGGGAGGACCGCACGAGACTACCGCCGCCCCACTGGAGGGTCTGACCGCGGACCGTCAGGCGACGCTCTCCGCCCCGTCCGCCGCCCCACTCCCGACGACCGGCGGCTGCGACGACCAGGGGAAGGCGATCCACCGGTCGGTGCGGGCCCAGACGTATTCGCTCTCGATCACCGAATGGGGCTTTTGGTAGAGCACGGCGGCTCGCACGTCGGCGACCTTGCCCGTGCAGAAGTCGTGGACGAGGGCGAGCGTGTGACCCGTGTCCGCGACGTCGTCCGCGACGAGAACCTTCGCACTCTCGAGGTCGACGAGATCGGGGACCGGGGGCAGCACGACCGGGAGCGGCAGGCGCTCGTCGACGCCCGTGTAGTACTCGACGTTCATGACGTAGAGGTTCTTCACGGACAGCGCGTAGCCGAGCGCTCCGGCGACGAAGAGCCCGCCGCGGGCGATCGCGAGGATGAGGTCGGGCCGGTAGCCGTCGCCGGCGATCGTCGCGGCGAGCTCACGCGTAGCCGTGCCGAAGTGTCCCCACGCGAGGATCTCCCGGTCGCGGGCGGGGTCGGTCGGGGTCACGGACCGACGCTACCGCCCCGCCGGACCCGGGTCCGGCCCGCCCGTCCGAGCGAGCTCGCTCAGGGGTAGGAGGCAAGGAGCAGCTGGAGCATCGCGCCGGACGTCTCGTAGAAGGAAGGGAACTCGGGTCCTCCGAGGACGCTCATCCCGATCTCCAGGTGAGGAGCGGAGGACTCCCCGACGTCTCCGCAGCCGACGTCGGCGACGGGCTGGCCCGCGCTCACGTGCTCACCGACCGACACGAGGGCGGGGAGAGCGTGGCCGTAGTAGACGTAGCGGCCCGCGAGCGGGCCCGAGTCGACGAGTATGACCGGCGCGGCGGGTCCGAAGCCCGCGACGCCGAGCTGGGTCACCGTGCCACTCGCGATCGCGACCTCGACGACGCCCGGGCCGCACGCGTTCCCGACGGTTCCGACGTCGACTCCCATGTCGAGGCTCCATTCGCCCGGTGGCACGACGAGTGACGGGTTCTGGAACGGGAACACGATCCCGCCCGAGCTCGCAGTCGCCGCGGCACTTGCCGCCGGAGCCGGCGCCGGGGTGCTCACGGCGCGAGCGACCACCGGCGCCGCGCGGACGAGCGCGGCTCGCTCGGTCGCGGTGATCCGAGCGAGCTCGTGACGCAGCGCCGAGAGCGAACGCTCGTATGAGTGGGCCGAGCGGAGGTCGGCCTCGTGCGCAGCCCGGGCCGTCGCGAGCCTGCGTGCGGCCACCGCCTCGTCACGCAGCAGCGCGGCGTGCCCCGTGCGGAGAGCGGCCTGCTCGCCCTCGACCGCGAGCGACGCGGTCTCGATCCGCGAGGTGAGCACCCCGCTGTAGACGGTGCGCAACGACAGTGACTCGGCGGTGGAGCCGAGCAGCCCGTCGAGGGTCACCTGGCCGGCGGCCGTGACGTACAGGGCGACGGCGAGCCTACCGAGCTCGCGGTTCGCCCGTCGCAGCGCGAACTGGTCCGCCTGGAGAGCGTGGTCGGTCGTGGCGGCCCGGGTCCGGATCCGGCCGAGAGTGATCCCGTCCGCGGCGTACTTCCCGGCCGCCGTGCGGTCCGCCGTCTGCTCGTGGACGACCGCGTTGGCGAGCGCGCGGATGCGGACGGTGAGAGAGCTCGCGCGAGACGCGGCCGAGGAGGCGGAGGCAGGTGTCGGCCGGGCGGCGACGAGCGATCCGGCGAGGACGCCCGCGGCGAGCAGCGCGACCGAGCAACGGGTGGTGACGGTGCGGCGATGCGGTCGCGCGCCTCGCGGCGCGCTGCGTCGATGGGGGACGGCGGGGAGGGTGCGGCAGGTGCACAGGGACCGAGCGGCCCGCGAGAGGTCCGAGGACCGGGATCCGTGCCACATCGAGCGAGTAATGCTACCGGGCGATCTCCGACCAGCGCTAGGGGCGGCCCGGGGCGTGGATGTGACGAACGTATGTTCGATACGCTCAGGGGGATGGCTGCTACACGCCCCGTGCGCCGGGAGCTCCCCGAGTCGCTCGCCCTTCTTGCCCGGCGGACGCGTCCGACCACTCTCGCCAGGGAGGACCTGCTCCCCGTCCTCGGGCCGTTGGAGGAGCTGCTCGGTGGGCCAGGCCTGCAGCGCGGCGCGACCGTCGTCGTCTCCGGGACCGGCGTGCCTGGAGCGACGTCCCTCCTGCTCGCACTTCTCGCGGGGCCGAGTACCGCGGGAGCGTGGTGCGCCGTCGTCGGCGCTCCCGACCTCGGTCTCGCGGCGGCAGGGGAGCTCGGGGTCGCGCTCGGGCGCCTCGTTCTCGTCCCCGGGCCAGGTCGCCGTCTCGCACAGGTCGCTGGCGCGCTCCTCGAGGGGTGCGACGTCGTGTGCGTCTGCACGCCGTCCGTGCTCGCCCCCCCGGAGGCGCGCCGCCTCGCAGCGAGGGCGCGCGAGCGCCGGGCGGTGCTCGTCGTCGCCACCGGCCGCGCGGCGGGGTCCGCGGGGTCGATCGTCAGCAGCGCGCCGTGCGCGCGTGCCGGGGCCCGGCCCGTGGACACCTCGCGCACCGGGTGGCCCGGGATGCCGGACGTCCGCCTCGACGTGACGGCCAGCCGCCTCTCCGGTCCCGGGCAGGGCGACGGGCGGGTGATCGCCCATCTCGTCGAGGTCGCCGCGACCCGGCGTCGCGCCGCGCCGGAAGAGCTCAGGAGGTGGCTCTGGCTCCCGGCCGCGGACGGCCGCATCTCCCTCGCCCCCGACGGTGCCGCCGTGCCGCCCGCCGAGCCCGTCGGGGAGGTGCACCGGAGCGCCTCGGGGGCGAGGTGAGCGGGTACGGGGAGCTCGCGCCCCGTACCCTCGTCGTCACCTGCCCGCAGTGGCCGGTGACCGCGTCGGCCGCGCAGCTCGCCCGCACGGCCGCCGTGGCCGTCGTCGAGGACGAGCGCGTCGTGGCCGTCTCCGGCCACGCTCGCGCCGAGGGCATCCGTCCGGGCCTGCGCCGTCGGGAGGCACAGGCGCGTTGCCCAGAGCTCGAGGTGATCGTGCGTGATCGTGCCGGCGAGGTCCGGGCGTTCGAGCCGGTCGTCGAGGCGATCGAGGTGTTCGGTGCCCAGGTGGCGGTGCGCGACGCCGGATGGGCGGCGTTCGCCACCCGCGGACCGGCGCGCTACTTCGGCGGCGAGCGCGCGCTCGCCGACGCGGTCGGAACGGCGCTCGACGGCCTCACCATCCCCGGGAGGTGGTGGCGGGTGGGAGTGGGCGATGGCGCGTTCGTCGCGACGCAGGCTGCACGCCGCGGGCTCGTCGTCGCCCGGGGGGCAGGAGCCGCGTTCCTCGCTCCTCTCGGGATCGAGCTCGTCGGCCGTCCGGATCTCGCCGACGTGCTGAGCCGTCTCGGCATAGGCACCCTCGGAGCCTTCGCCGCGCTCGGCGAGGCGGACGTTCTCGCCCGGTTCGGCACGTACGGCGCGCTCGCCCACCGCCTCGCGCGCGGTATCGGGGAGGGGCCGCTCCGGTCCCGGCCCGCTCGGGAGGACCTCTCGGTCGCGGTCGAGCTCGACCCGCCGGCCGAGGGCGTCGAGGCGGTCGCCTTCGTCGTACGCGGTCTCGCGGGGACGCTCGCCGCGCGCCTCGCCCCCGCGGGGCTCGCGTGCACGAGGCTCCGGGTCGAGGTCACGACGACCGCGGGGGAGCACCTCTCCCGGCGCTGGTCGAACGAGGAAGGCGTCGACCCCGCGGTCGTCGCCGAGCGGCTCCGGTGGCAGCTCGAGGCGTGGCTCGCGGTCCGGGAGCAGCTCGTGGAGCGCGAACGTGCGGCCGGGTGGGAGGTCGCGGCCTTCGAGGCGGGCGAGGTCGTCCCCTCCGCGGGCGTCGAGCGGGTCGCCCTCGTCCCCGAGGAGGTCGCTCCCGAGGTCGGTCGCCAGCTCGACCTGTGGAGCCGCCCGCGCACCGGCGAGGAGCGGGTGGCACGGGCGGTCGCGAGGGTCCAGGGGATGCTCGGCCACGCGGCGGTGACCCGAGCAGTGCTCGCTGGAGGCAGGGGGCCGGGTGAGCGCGTCCAGCTCGTCGCCTTCGGGGAGCCGGTTCCCGAGACCGCCGCCGCGCCGACGAGCCCGACCGGCCCGGGTCGCGGCGCTCGCTCGAGAGGGCCGGCCGCGGCGACTGCCCCGTGGCCGGGGCGGCTCCCACCGCCGAGCCCCGCCGTCGTCGCCGGGGTGCCGCTCCCGGCCGAGCTGCTCGACGGCGACGGGGCGCACGTGGCGGTCGACGCGAGGGGCGCAGTGAGCAGCGCTCCGGCGAGCCTCGTGCTCCCGGGAGAGCCAGCGCTGGGGGTTGCGGCCTGGGCGGGTCCCTGGCCTGCCGACGAGCGGTGGTGGGAAGGCCCGACCCATCGTCGCCGACGGGCGCGGGTCCAGGTCGTCATCGCGGACGGCCGTGCGTACCTGCTGGCGATCGAGCGGGGGAGGTGGGTCGTCGAAGGCGCCTACGACTGAGCCCGGCGCGCCTCGCGCGCTCGCCGTGCCGATTCCCATCCTCAGGGGGCGCTGCGCGCGGCGAACATATGTTCGATACTGTCGCCCGGTGGGAACGTTCAACCCGATCGTGCCGTGGTCCGAGCTCGAGCGGCGCCTGTCCGGCCGGTCCGCCGGAGCCGTCGTCGCACCGGCTCCGGGCGGATCAGCTTCCACCGCCTCCCACATGGCCCGGCGCCCGCTCGCCGGGGGCCGGGCCCTCGCCTACGCCGAGCTCCACTGCCACTCGAGCTTCAGCTTCCTCGACGGGGCCTCTTCCCCCGAGGAGCTCGTGGAGGAGGCGGTGCACCTCGGCCTCGAGGCACTCGCGCTCACCGACCACGACGGCTGCTACGGCGTCGTCCGCTTCGCCAGCGCCGCCCGAGACCTCGGCCTCCCCACCGTGTTCGGCGCGGAGCTCGGCCTCCCGATCGCACCCGTTGCTGGGAGACATGCCGGCGGCGCCGCAGGCCGCCCGGGTCTCGCGGACACTCCTGCGGTCCGCCCGCGGCGCGGTGCCTCCACGGTGCCTCCGCGTGCCGGGGCGCGGGCAGGCGCGATCGATCCCGAGGCCTCCCACCTCGTCGTGCTCGCCCGGGATCCCGAGGGTTACGCCCGGCTCTCGACCGCGATCGCGAGAGCACAGCTCGCAGGCGGGGAGAAGGGTCGCCCTGCCTACGACCTCGCAGATCTCGCCGGGGCGCACGGTGGGAGGTGGTGGGTGCTCACGGGATGCCGTCGCGGTGCCGTGCCTGCCGCGCTCGAGGAGCGCGGCCCCGCGGCCGCCAAGCGCGAGCTCGCCCGGCTCGTCGAGATCTTTGGTCGCGACGGTGTCGCGGTCGAGCTCTTCGACCAGGGATCGCCGGTCGACTGTGCGCGTAACGACGCCCTCGCCGCGATCGCGGCATGTGCAGGGGTCGCGATCGTCGCGACGGCGAACGCCCACTACGCGACCGCCGCGCGTTACCCGCTCTCGACGGCGCTCGCCGCGATTCGCGCCCGGGCGAGCCTCGGCGACGTCGAGGGCTACCTGCCCGCCTGGGCCGCGGCGACGCTGCGGTCGGGTGCCGAGCAGGCGAGGCGGTTCCGGCGCTACCCGGGAGCGGTCGAGCGGGCAGCAGAGATCGGCCGCGCGTGTGCCTTCGACCTCGGTCTCGTCGCCCCCGGCCTGCCGCCCTACCCGGTGCCGGAGGGAGAGGACGAGGCGAGCTTCCTCCGGTCCCTCGTCGAGGTGGGCGGTGCCCGGCGCTACGGCGAGCGCGCCGGCGAGCGGGTGCCCGGCGCGTGGGCGCAGATGGACCGGGAGCTCGCGGTCATCGAGCAGCTCGGCTTCGCGGGGTACTTCCTCGTCGTCTGGGACATCGTCGAGTACTGCCGCCGTTCGGACATCTTCTGCCAGGGCCGCGGCTCGGCGGCCAACTCCGCGGTCTGCTACGCGCTCCGGATCACGAACGCGGACGCCGTCGGGCTCGGCCTTTTGTTCGAGCGCTTCCTCTCGCCGGCGCGCGAAGGCCCACCTGACATCGACCTCGACATCGAATCCTCGCGGCGTGACGAAGTCATCGCCTACGTCTACGACCGCTACGGCCGCGAGCACGCCGCCCAGGTCGCGAACGTCATCACCTATCGGCCGCGCTCCGCGGTCCGCGACGTCGGGCGGGCGCTCGGCTACCCGCCGGGAACACTCGACGCCTGGGCGAGACAGGTCGGGAGCTTCTTCGGAGCTCCGATGCCGGCACCTGAACCGGCGACCGCAACGGCACCTGAACCGGCGACCGCAACGGCACCTGAACCGGCGACCGCAACGGCACCTGAACCGGCGACCGCACGGCGACGTGGCGGCGCCCCGGGGCGCGCGGACCCGCCCGCTCACGACATCCCCGCCGAGGTGCTCCGGCTCGCCGCGGAGATCGACGGTTTTCCCCGGCACCTCGGGATCCACTCCGGTGGGATGGTCATCTGCGACCGCCCGGTGATCGCGGTCTGCCCGGTCGAGTGGGCGCGTCGCGAGGGCAGGACCGTTCTCCAGTGGGACAAGGACGACTGCGCGGAGGTCGGGCTCGTGAAGTTCGACCTGCTCGGCCTCGGGATGCTCGAGGCCCTGCACCGCATGGTCGACTTCGCCGCCTCGTACCACCGCGTGGACGTCGACCTCGCGACGATCCCCCAGGACGACAGGGTCTACGAGATGCTCGCTCGGGCGGACTCGATGGGGGTGTTCCAGGTCGAGAGCCGTGCCCAGATGGCGACGTTGCCACGGCTCAGACCGAGTTGCTTCTACGACCTCGTCGTCGAGGTCGCGCTCATCCGGCCAGGACCGATCCAGGGTGGATCAGTCCACCCCTACCTCCGACGCCGCAACGGCGAGGAGGAGGTGCGCTACCTTCACCCCCTTCTCGAGCCGGCGCTCGCGAAGACCCTCGGCGTCCCGCTGTTCCAGGAGCAGCTCATGCAGATCGCGATCGACGTCGCGGGCTTCTCCGCGGTCGAGGCGGACCAGCTGCGCCAGGCGATGGGCTCGAAGAGGTCGGCTGCCCGGATGGAACGCCTGCGCGAGCGGCTCTACGCGGGGATGGCCGAGCGCGAGGTGAGCCGTGATGTCGCCGACGCGATCTACGACCAGCTCGCCGCATTCGCTAACTTCGGCTTCCCCGAATCGCACGCGGTCTCCTTTGCCTACCTCGTCTACGCATCAGCGTGGTTCAAGTGCCACTACCCCGCGGTGTTCCTCGCAGCGCTGCTCGACTCGCAGCCGATGGGCTTCTGGTCCCCCCAGAGCCTCGTCGCCGACGCGAGGCGCCACGGTGTCATCGTGCTCGGGCCCGAGGTGAACGAGAGCGCGGCGGGCGCGCGGCTCGTCGCGAGCCCGCCGGGAGGCCGCGAGCGAGGATCGCGCGAGCGCAACGGGACGGCAGTCCGACTCGGGCTCGCGTCGGTGCGCGGTATCGGGGCGGACCTCGCGGCACGGATCGCCGCCGGGCGCCCCTACGAGAGCCTCGAGGACCTCGCTCGCCGCAGCGAGGCGAGCCGTTCCCAACTCGAGGCGCTCGCGACCGCGGGAGCCTGCATCGGCCTTCCGGCCCTCGGTGGCGGCGCCCCGCCTCCGGCAGGATCGAGGCGTCGCGAGGCGCTGTGGGCAGTCGGGGTGCTCGCAGGCGGCGGGCGACTGCCCGGGATGGTCGTCGGTGTCGACGCGCCCGTGCTGCCGGAGATGACCGCGGTCGAGACGACGGCCGCCGATCTGTGGGCGACCGGGGTCACCACCGGCGCGCACCCTTTTGCTCACCTACGGGAGGCGCTCGGGATCTCCGGCGTGCTCACGGCGTCGGCCCTCGTGGGCGGAGCGGGGGAGGGACGGGTCACGGTCGCGGGGATCGTGACGCACCGCCAGCGTCCGTCGACCGCCGGCGGGACGGTCTTTTTGAACCTCGAGGACGAGACCGGGGTCGTGAACGTCATCTGCTCGCCGGGCTGCTGGGCTCGTTACCGCCCCGCGCTGTCCGGCGCGGCCGCGCTGCTCGTGCGTGGCCGGCTCGAGCGGGTCGCAGAGGCGGTGAGCATCGCCGCCGAGCGCGTCGACGCCCTCGAGCTGCCGCTCGGGCTGAGGCGCTCGCGCGACTTCCGCTGACAGGCCAACGCGGGTGCCCGCCCGCGGCGGCGTGCACCCGCTATAGTGGGGGGGCTTGAAGCCTTCGACAGCGAGGGCCCGCCGTACCGGGGGCCACAGCCGTGCCGGGTGCATCGGGGACATTCGCAGTCTTATCTCGCTCTCGTAGTCGCTCCGTCAACGTCGCGGACCTCGAGGCGACCTTCCGCTCGGCAGGCCGGCGGCTCCAGGATCTGATGGTCACCCTCACGGACGCCGAACGCACGGCCGTGCTTCTCGCCCATTTCGCCGAGTGTTCGACCCGCAGGATCGCGACTCTGCTCGCGGTGTCCGAGGAGTCGGCCGCCGCCGAGATACGCTCCGGCGTCGCGAAGCTCGAGCGCGAGCTCGCCCGCCGACGACGCCGGCCGTCGCTCGTCCGCGGCCCCGCACTAAAGATCGTTCCCGACGCCGCGGATCCCGTCGTGGCCGCCCCGGGCGCCACGGGAGCACACTCGCGTCGCTCACCTCGCACTGCACCGGCACGGCTCCCGTGCCCTGGGCGGTGGTCCGGCGAATAGGGCGAATAGGGCGGCAATTCAGCCGTCGCCGTCCCGCGGGGCGACGAGTTCTCCCGCGCGTCCGCGCCGAGCTCAGCGCGATCGCCAGGCGTCTGGGTCGTCGGCGAGGCGTCGGACATCCACCGGGAGATCGCCGCTCGCGACGTCTGCAAGGCTCGTGCGCTCGAGCACGGCCCGCAGGCTCGCGCGGACAGCGATCCATACGTCTTGCAGACGTGCATTCGCACCGTCGTACGTGGTCGTCTCGGGCCGGCTGCCGCGGATCTCCGCGAGCGGTCCGTCGATCGCTCGGAACACGTCGGCGATCGAGATCTCCGATGCGGGCCGAGCGAGCCGGTATCCGCCCTCGGAGCCGCGCTGGCTCATGACGATGCCGGACCGGCGGAGCTCGGCGAGGATCCCCTCGAGGAACTTCGCCGGCAGACCCTGCCCTGTGGCGAGCGCCGTTCCGGCGACCGGGCCGCCGCCGCTCGCGGCGAGCGCGACGAGAGCGCGCACCGCGTAGTCCACCTTCGCAGAGATGTGCATGTGCCTACCAGGGCCCGAGCGGGGGGAGCCCATCGTCGTCGCTGCGGCCGACGAGCCAACAGAGGATCGCGCGACTCGAGCCAGAGACAGTCCGCCGGTCGTCACCGGCGCCGTGGCTCTCGGGCGGGCGGCCGACCACGCGGAGATCGACCGCCATGCCGGGTGCGAGTCGTGAGCCGAGAGCGGGGAGGAGGAGCTCGAGCTGGCGTGTGACGTAGCGCTCGTCCCAGTCGGACGCCTCGTAGCCGAGGCCGAGGTCGACGCGATGGATCTCGACCTCCTGCAGACGGCGCAGCGGCAGCTGGTGCACCGGCACCTCGATCCCGCTGCGAAGCGCTCGGCCGGTCGCCCATGTGTCGGCGGCCGTCGCCCGCAGCGCGGACTCGAGGCGACGGCTCGCCTGAGCGACGTCGGCGCGCAATGCATCCGCTGGCCGACCGGAGCCGCTCTCGATGTCGGCGTCGCGGCTCGCGGTCCCACCCGGGTACTGCACGCCGACGCGACCTTCGCCGGCGGCATCGAGGACGCGGACGAAGCTGTCCGCGTTGCGGGCGATGTGGGCGAGCACGTGGCCGACGCTCCAGCGGGGAAGTCGCGTCGGCCGGCGCGCGGCCGTGTCGTCGAGGTCCGCGAGGGACGCGTCGAGCGCGCGGTGCGAGGCCTCGACGAGCTCGATGTCGTCTTCGATGTCGCGTCCGCTGGCGGCGCTCACGCGCGGAGATCGCTCTCGCTCGTGACCGGTCCCTCGATGGCGAGGAGGAGCGTCCTCAAGTCGGCGGCCAATCGCTCCCGTGTGTCGCGGTCGACCGCGGCGAAGAGGCGCTCCTCGGCGACGGTCTTCGCGGCGATCAGGCGATCCGCGGCGCAGAGCCCGTCCGCGGTCAGCGACACGAGGACGTGGCGCCTGTCATGGGGATCGACGTCCCGGCGGACCCAGCCTCGTCTCTCGAGCCGAGCGAGCCGGTTGGTCATCGCTCCGGAGGTGACCTGCGCGTCGCGCCCGAGCGTGCCCGCGCTCGTTCGGCGTCCGGGGCTCTGGCGAAGACCGAGCAGCACCTCGGCTTCCCACGTCTCCATGTCGAGTCCAGCGAGGTCCGCGCGGAACGCGCCGGCGAGGTGGTGTGCCGCCCGCTTGAGACGTATCGCGAGGGACTTCGTCGCCACGTCGAGCGCGGGGTTCTCCTCGCGCCAGTACGCGACGAGGGCGTCGACGCGGTCCCTCGGTGCCGTGGGGACGTCGGTCGGCACCGTGGCGACCGTCTCGGTAATCATCGCGTCAGGGTAGACCGGAGCGCGGGGGCGAGCCCGCCATCGAAGGGGCGATTGCCCGCCGGCGGGGAGTTGTGTACGGTGACGACGTGGGATATCTCTTCATATGAAGAATATGAATATTGAGAGAATAGCCCGGTGCGGGTGGCGATGAGCGCGCAGCCGACGACCGGCGCCGTCGGAGCGAACGTCGCGGGACATGGGCGGAGCTGGGCGGTGCTCGCGATCTGCTGCGTCGCGCAGTTCATGGTCGTGCTCGACGTATCGATCGTGAACGTCGCGCTGCCGCAGATGCGCGACCGGCTCGGCCTGTCGGTGACCGGCCAGCAGTGGGTCGTGAACGCGTACACGCTTGCGTTCGCCGGGCTTCTGATGCTCGGAGGGCGGGCCGGGGACCTGTTCGGCCGCCGGCGAGTGTTTCTCGTCGGGCTCACCGTGTTCACGAGCTGCAGCCTCGTTGGCGGCCTCGCCCAGAGCGGCACGTGGCTCATCGTGGCGCGCGCGGCGCAGGGCCTAGGAGCGGCGATCCTCGCGCCGTCGACGCTGTCGCTTCTCACAAGCACCTTCAGCGATCCGCAGGAGAGACGGCGCGCGCTCGGCGTCTGGTCCGCGACCGCAGCGAGCGGAGCAGCCGTCGGCGTGCTCGTCGGAGGCGTGCTCACCGATCTGCTCGACTGGCGATGGGTGCTCATCGTCAACGTGCCGATCGGGGCGGCGCTGCTCGTCGCTGCCGTCGTGGTCCTCGTCGAGTCGCGAAGCGAAGACGCCCCCCGCAGCCTCGACCTCCCTGGAGCCGTCACGGTGACCGGCGGGCTCACGCTCGTCGTCTATGGGATCGTGAGCACCGATGCGCATCCGTGGGGCTCGCCTCAGACGATCGCGACGCTCGCGGCGGGTGCCGCGTTGCTCGCGACGTTCGGGGTGCTCGAGGGGCGCATCTCCGCGCAGCCGCTCGTCCCGCTCGGGATCTTCAGGCGCCGCGCGGTGTCGGTCGCGAACGCGATCGCCGTGACGATCGGCGGCTCGCTGTTCGGCGTCTACTTCTTCCTTTCGCTCTACATGCAGCAGGTCGCCGGCTACAGCCCGCTGCGCGCCGGGATCGCTTTCCTCCCTGCCGGCCTCTCGACCATGGTCGCGTCGCTCGTCGGGACGCGTCTCGTGACCCGTCTCGGCGCCCGCCGGCAGCTCGTCGTCGGCCCGGTCGTCGCCGCCGTCGGGGTCGGCTGGCTCGCGACGCTCGGCTTCGGCGACGGGTACGCGTCGCACATGCTGGGGCCGCTGTTGCTCTTCGGTATCGGTATCGGCTTCAGCTTCGTGCCGATGACGCTCGCCGCGACGACCGGCGTGCCGGTCCACCAGGCGGGGCTCGCGTCGGGGCTCATCAACACGACCCGCCAGGTCGGCGGAGCGGTCGGTCTCGCGGCGATGGCGACGATCGCGTCGCGCGTCACCGCCGACCGCCTCGGCACGGGCTCCTCCGCCGCCGTCGCGCTGACAGGCGGCTATGACCGCGCGTTCGCCGTATCGACGGCGCTTCTCGTCGTCGGTGCCACACTCGCATTGGCGCTCCCGACGCGTGCGAGTGGCGCCGTGCACTGAGGAGCGGGCGAGGCTGCGTCACGACGCATCGTATGGCTCTGCATGTCGCGACGGTTGACGCGTTGTTGAGGTCGAACGGCGGATTGTTTACAACCTGGTGAGGCGTCCCCGGCGGACACTTCACCTATGGCTGATCTTCTCTCGGTTCTGGGGATAGTC
>Ga0307374_10011723_pt1 | contig 12415 bp, 13 predicted proteins | sample OX3MG_FD_202532 | JGI IMG/M metagenome (GOLD analysis project Ga0307374, IMG submission 202532) | Soil microbial communities from Risofladan, Vaasa, Finland - OX-3 | ecosystem: Environmental > Terrestrial > Soil > Coastal area > Acid sulfate soil | place: Finland: Risofladan, Vaasa | collected...
GCGCGGCCCGCCGCCGCCCCGACCACGCAGCCACCGGCGAGGGCGGCGAAATGGGCATCGGGGAGCAGGTCCATGAACGAGGACAGCTCGCGCGCACCTCCACCGGGCCGGCCACGGCTCCCGACATGGCCGGGCCGACGCCCGGGGTACGGTCCCGCCGGATGGGCCCTGGCCCTGTCCTGTTACCATCACGCCGCTATGACGGTGCGTCAGGTCGGTGGGGAGCACGCCACCGTCACCGATGTGCTGCGGGCCGCGGCCGAGGTGAACGCCCAGGTCGAGGCCTATGTTGAGGTGGCGGAGCCGGATGCAGGCGGCCTGGTGGCAGCCGGTCCCGACGGGCGGCGCCGGCTGACCTTCGCGGCCTGGGACGCGGCGGCCGACGCCGTGGCGGGGCTCTTCGCCGCTTGCGGCGTGGCCAGAGGCGACGTCGTGTGCCTGCTGCTCCCGTCCTCGATCGACTACGCCGTCTGCTACCACGCCGCCGCCCGTCTCGGCGCGGTGACGACCGGTGTGAACCTGCGCCTGGGCCCCGCCGAGCGGGCGTCCATCGCGGCGCGCGTGCGGCCGGCGGTCACCGTCGTCGACACCGACGCCGTGGCCGAGGGCTCGCTGCCCCTGTATTCGGGGACGGTCGTGGCGCGCGCCGCGCTGGCCGGGGCCCGGGACGGGCGCGCCCCGCGGCTGCCGGCGCTCGACGGCCGCGACCCGGTCGCGGTGGTGTGGACGAGCGGCTCGACCGGCGTGCCCAAGGGCGCGGTGTTCGACCACGACAACCTGCGCGCCGTCGCCGAGGGGACCGACGTGCTGTCCCGGCCCGGCGACCGCCGCCTGTCGCCCCTGCCGTTCGCGCACGTCGGCTACATGACCCGCGCCTGGGACGAGATCGTCCACGGCGTGACGACGGTGATCACCCCGCAGCCGTGGTCGGCCTCGTCGGCGGTCGACCTGCTCACGTCGGAGCGCGTCACGGTGGGCCAGGGGGTGCCGACCCAGTGGGCGCTCATGCTCCGCCACCCCGACCTGGAGGGCGCCGACCTGTCGCACCTGCGCATCGTGGGGACGGGGGCGGCGCGCGTCCCGCCCGAGCTGGTGCGGGCCATGCGGGCCCGCCTGGGATGCCCGGTGGTGGTCCGCTACACCTCGACCGAGTCGTCGCTCGGGACGGGCACGCGGCCCGAGGACCCCGACGAGGTGGTGGCGACCACCGTCGGCCGGCCCGTGCCCGGCGTCGAGCTCGCCGTCGTCGACCCCGGCGGGGCCCCCGTCGGCCCCGGCGAGGTGGGGCGCATCCGGCTGCGCTCCGGCGCGGCCATGCGGGGGTACGTGGGGGACCTGGGGGCCGCCGTGCTGATCGACGAGGAGGCCACCGCCGGCGTGCTCGACGCCGAGGGCTGGGTCACCACCGGTGATCTCGGGGCGGTGGACGACGACGGCAACCTGCGCCTGGTGGGGCGGGTGTCGGAGATGTACATCCGGGGCGGATACAACGTGTACCCCTCGGAGGTCGAGGGCGTGCTGGGCGAGGTCCCCGGGGTCTCCCAGGTGGCCGTGGTGGGGGCCCCCGACCCGGTCCTCGGCGAGATCGGCGCCGCCTTCGTGGTGCCGGCGCCGGGCACGGCCTCCCCGGACCTCGACGACCTGCGCGCCGCCTGCCGGGCGCGACTGGCGGACTACAAGGCGCCCGACAGGCTCTACCTTGTCGGCGACCTCCCCGTGACGGCGATGGCCAAGATCGACAAGCGAGCGTTGGCGGCACGTGCCGCCGAGCTCGGGGCACGACCAGCGAAGGAGCAGGTGAGCACATGACCGACACCGAGGCGCCGGGCACGTCCGGCACGGGCGAGCCGCAGGCCACGGCCACGGGGCCGCGCCCTCCCCGCCAGCACCCCATCGTGGCCGGCGCCGAGCCGATCAAGCTGGGCTCGATGCTGTTCACGCTGGTGGAGCCGCGGCGAGGCCACGAGGTGGCCTACAACCGGTGGTACGAGCGCGACCACTTCTACTCGGGCTGCATGATCGGCCCGTACAACTTCGCCGGCAAGCGCTTCGTCGCCACCGCCGACCTGAAGGCCATGCGCGACCCCGACCCGTCGGCCGTCACGGGCGAGCCCGGCCGCGGGTCGTACCTGTCGGTGTACTGGGTGCTCGACGGCTACCACGACACCTGGAACCGCTGGGCCGTCGACCAGGTGAAGGCGCTGCACAAGGCGGGGCGCATGTTCGAGGAGCGCGACCATGTCCACACCCTCCTGTACCGCTACGCGTGGGAGCGGGCGCGCGAGGCCGACGGGCTACCCGCCGAACTGGCGCTCGATCATCCCTCCGCCGGGCTGGTGACGATCTTCACCGACCGCGCCGAGGGGCTCGACGCGGCGGCGTTCGCGACGTGGATGCGCGACGAGCACCTTCCCGCCCTGCTGCCGGGGACGCCGGCCCGCCTCGTGGTGGCCGCCGACCCCCTGCCGCTGCTCATCGACGCGCCGGGGGACGTGCCCCGCACGGAGGCCGACGACCGCCGCCAGCTCACGCTGTGGTTCCTCGACAGCACGCCCGGCGAGGCGTGGGACTCCGTGGTCGCCGCCCACCGCGCCGCCCTCGAGGCCTCGGGGAAGGGCTCGGTGGTGGCGGCCCTGCCGTTCATCCCGACCATCCCCGGGACCGACACGTACACCGACCGGCTGTGGTCCGACCAGCAAGCCCAGAGGAGGCCGTCGTGAGCCCCGAGCCCGCGGTGGGGACCCCGCCGGCGCGTCGATTCGACGGCAAGACCGCCATCGTCACGGGCGCAGGCTCGGGGATCGGCAGGGCCACCGCCATCAGGCTGGCGGTGGAGGGGGCGTCGGTGGCCTGCCTCGACGTCGTCGCCGACAACCTGGCCGAGACCGTCGACGCCCTCACCACGCTCGGGGCCGAGGCCGTCGCCTACCGCTGCGACGTGACCGACGAGGCCGCGGTCAACAGGACGGTGAGCGAGGTCGCCGTCGCGCTCGGGCGGCCCGAGGTCCTGTGCAACGTGGCCGGCATCGGGACGTTCGCCCACACCGCGGAGCTGCCGCTCGCCACCTGGGACCGCATCATCGCCGTCAACCTGACCGGCACCTTCCTCATGTCCAAGGCGTCGCTGGCGCACATGCTCCCCGACGGGGGCGGGAGCGACGGGGGCGGGAGCATCGTCAACGTGGCGTCCACGTCGGGCCTCATGGGGGCGGCGTACTCGGCCGCCTACTGCGCGTCCAAGGGCGGCGTCGTGCTGTTCACCAAGGCGCTGGCGGTGGAGTACGCGGGGCGGGGCGTGCGGATCAACGCGGTGGCGCCGGGCGGGGTGGACACACCGCTCATCGCCAACTTCTCGCTGCCCGAGGGCGGGGACCCGAAGCACATCCACCGCATCTCGAGCCGCATGGGATTCTGCACACCCGACCAGGTGGCCGCCGCCATCGCCTTCCTGGCCTCCGACGAGTCCGCGTACACGACCGGCGCGGTCCTCGCCGTCGACGGGGGCATCACGGCCTGAGCATCGCTACCATCCACGGCGGTGAGCCCGCCGCCGATGTTCATCGTCACCGACGTCGCCCCGTACCGCACCGGCCCGGCGGGCGTCCACGGGGTCCTGCCGCAGGCGGCGGTGGCCCTGGCGGAGCTGGCGGGGCTGGCCTCGTTGGAGGCGGTGGCGGTGCGGGCGGTGCCCGAGGTGGCGCCGGCGTCCTTGGCCGCGGGCGGCGTCCTGGCGCTGTTCACCATCGGCGAGACGCCCTGGTCCGCCGACCAACGCGCCGCCATCGTGGAGGCCGTGCGGGCGGGCCGGCTCGCCGTCCTCGGTGTCCACGCCGCCACCGACGCCTGCACGGGGTGGGAGGAGTACGGCTCGCTCGTCGGCGCCCGCTTCGACGGGCACCCGTGGACGGCGGCGTTCGACATCGACGTCCTCGACGCGTCGCACCCCAGCACCGGCCACCTCGGGGCGACCTGGCGGTGGCACGACGAGGTGTACCTGTTCCGCGACCTGCGCTCCGACGCCCGCGTCCTGTTGCGGGTTCCGGACGGCCAGCTCGACATGAGCGTCCCCGGGGCGCGCCGCCCGCCGCACGGTTTCCCCCTGGCGTGGTGCTTCGCCGAGGGCGCGGGGCGGTGCTTCTACTCGTCGCTCGGCCACTTCCCCGGCGCGTGGGAGACTCCCGACTTCCTCCGGCACCTCCAGGGCGGTTTGGCCTGGGTGCTCGGTGACGGCGACTGACGCGGCCGCGCCCGTGGTCCATCTGGTCGACACCATCGAGGTCGAGCCCGGCGACACCGACGCCTACGTCGAGCTGGTCCGGGAGCTGGGGGTGCCGGTGATGACCGACGCCGGTGCCTCGTTGGTGTCGTGCGCGGCGACGTCGACGGAGCTCGGCGAGCGCGTCCTCGTCCAGGTGGTCTGGGGCTTCGACGACCACGTGCAGTGGAACGAGATCCGCATGCGCATGGTGCTCGACCGGCGCTGGTACGAGTACGGCGGCCGGGCGGCGGCCCTGCGCGTGGGCGGGACCCGGCGCTTCTTCACCCCGGTGGCGTTCTCTCCGGCGTGACCTCCTCCACGACGGCCCGTGCTGCGGCGCTTTGAGGCGTACACCGTGCCGCCCGACGCGCCCGAGGGCGCCGTGGGTGACCTCGTGCGGGCGTGCCGCCGCTGCGGGCGCTGCATCCCCGAGGTCCTCGACTCGGTGGTGGGGTGGAACCGGTCCCGGGCGCCCGTGCAGCTGGTGTGGGAGCACGCCTACGAGTCTGTGGAGGCCTATGGGCGCTACATGGTGCACCCGTACCACGCCGCGGTCCTCGACCGGTACCTCCTCCAGGACTCGCCCGAGCGGGTGGTGGTCGACGACACGGTGGGCGTGGGGCTGTTCGGCTACGTCTGCGCCGAGCCCGAGTACCGGATGGCGACGGGCGTCCGGCGCGTGGTCCTTCTGCGCGTGGAGCCCGGCGCGCCCGACGGTGAGGTCGAGCGGCTCCGGCAGGCCCTCGTGCGGGTGCCCCGCTCTGCACCCGGGATGACGCTCTCGGTCTTCGGCGAGAACACCCTGGGCCCCGCGTGGTTCGACGGCGTCACGCCGATCACGGGCACCCCGAGGTGGACGCATGTGTGGGAACAGGGTTTCGCCACACGAGCCGCGCTCGACTCGTACCTCGCCGGGGAGGCCGCCACCGCCGAGCCCGGGCAGGTGGGCACGGACGAGCGGACGCGCCGCCTGGTGCGCGGCTCGATGGACCTCGTCTACGACATCGACGTCTATGACGTCCACGACATCGACGTCTACGACGTCCACGACATCGACGTCTACGACGTCCACGACATCGACGACACCGGACCGGCGGCGGCGGGGCCCGCCCCCGCCGGCCCCGACCGAACGGAGGGCCGTGGCTGACGACGAGGGGTACCTGCTCGACAACCGTGCGGCCGCGGCCGGCGCCCGCCTCGACATCCTGTCGGCGCTCTTCGACCCGTCGACGTTCCGCCACATCGACGCCCTGGGGATCGCGCCGGGGTGGCGCTGTTGGGAGGTCGGCGCCGGCGGCCCCTCGGTCGTGCGCTGGCTGGCGGGACGCGTGGGCGACGGTGGGCGCGTGCTCGCCACGGACATCGACGTGTCGTGGGCGCAGGCGGCGGCCGGTCCCGCCGTGGAGGTGCGCCGGCACGACGTGGCGCGCGATGCGCCGCCGGACGAGCGGTTCGACCTCGTGCACGCCCGACTGGTCCTCGTCCACGTCACCGACCGGGACGCGGCCCTGCGGACCATGGTCGACGCGCTGGCGCCCGGGGGATGGCTCGTGGTGGAGGACGCCGACCCCGCGCTCCAGCCGCTCAGCTGCATCGACCCCCGAAGCGCCGAGGAGGAGCTGGCCAACCGGCTGCGCACGGGCTTCCGGACGCTCATGGAGGCCCGCGGGGCCGACCTCGCCTACGGCCGCACCCTGCCGCGCCGGCTCCGTGCCGCCGGCCTGGTCGACGTGGCCGCCGACGCCTACTTCCCCGTGACCCTGCCGCAGTGCGCGCCCCTCGAGGCCACGACCATCGCCCTCGTCCGCGGCGACCTCGTGGAGCACGGGATCGCCACCGACGACGAGATCGACCGCCATCTGGCGAGCGTCGCCGCCGGGCGCCTCGACCTGGCCCAGCCGCCGATGATCTCGTCGTGGGGACGGGTTCCCGCCCGCTGAGCGCCAGCGTGCCCGCCCGAACGCTGATGGCTCGGCGGTCTCGGCCGGACCCGCCCGGGTTCCCCCCGTGGACGTCATTCACTGGGAAGGCGAGAGGTCCTCGGGTTCGCGCCCCCGGGTCTCGGGCACGAGCCAGAAGAGCCCGGCGGCCAGGGCTGCCGGCAGGAAGGTCAGCACTGCCGCCACTGCGAACCGGTTGCCGACGTCGGCGATCGCGCCGAACACGACGAGCCCGACGGCCGCGCCGACGACTCCGGCCGCCACCCACCAGCCGGCCACCGATGCCCGCACGGCGGTGGGGAACAACTCGTTCACCAGTGCGCCGGCCGCGGGCGCGAACACCGACCCGGCCAGCACGCCGAGCATGTAGCCGGCGAGCAGGGCCGGGCGGGAGCCGCTGTAGGCGAGCGTGCCGCCCAGTGCGATCCCGGCCATGCCGAGCGAGCCAGTGGGGCGCCGCCCCAGATGGTCGGCCAGCCACCGCCCGGCGAGCAAGCCGACGAGGCCGCACACGCCCGCCCCGACCACCATGGCGGCCGTGACATAGCCGGGCAGATGCCGAACGTTCTGTGCGTACAGGAACACGAAGCTGTTCGCCGGCCCGGTGATGACCGAGACGGCGAAGGCGAGCCCGGCGATCACGGCAAGACGCTGCCGGAACCGCCTCCCGACGGCACCGAGCACCGGCAAGGGGTGCACGGCGGCGGCCTCGGCGATGATGAAGCGGTCCGGTTCCTTCACCCAGGAAGCGACGAGGGGCAGCAGCGCGAGGGGCACAACGGCGAGCGCGAAGACTCCCCGGAACCCGATGGCGCCGGCCAGGCCGTGGATGACGGCGGTCAGGCCCGCTCCGAGCCCGTACCCGGCTGCGACGAGGGCGACGGCCTTGGCCCTGTCGTCCGAGCCCGTCTGCTCCGCGGCGGTCACTTGGGACAGAGCATTGGTGGCACTGAGCAGGGGACGGCCGCAGGCGAAGATCGCGACGAACCACCAATAGCCGGGGCTGGCCGCCGCCACCACGGTCATCGCCAACCCGAGCCCGACGGTGACGAGGAGCACGGTCCGCCGTCCGTAGCGGTCCGCCAGCGCGGCGAGCGGTAGCCCGGCCAGCGATGCCAGGCGGATGATCGCCAAGCCGACACCGAGCTCGGTGCCCGACAGCCCGGCCTGGTCGGCGATCGTCGTCCCGTGGACGACCCTCCCGAAGGTCCTCGCGACGTCCCCGAGGGCAGCCACCGCCCCGAACTGCCCGACCCCGGCGCCAAGGGCGGCCACCGCCGCCCCCACCACGACTCGTTCGGTCCACCGATGAAGACGGAGCGACGGGGTCTGCGACCGTGAGCGGTCTCCGTCACCGGTGGGCGTCATCGTCGTGCGCCCCGGGTGGTGCCCAGCCCGCGCCCGACGCCACCGGCCCCGCGCCGTGCCACCCGGGTGTCGTGGCGTCCCCGCCAGAACGGTAGGTCGAGCAGGACCAGCAGGACGAGGCCGACCCCGGCTGCGCTGACGATGTACCAGGGCCACGGCCCGAGCAGCCGGAGCACGGTCCACTCCCCCGGGGGTCGACGCAGGAACATGTAGTTGGCCCCCGTCACCCCGTCGACCAGGCCGACGAGGGCCGTGTACGCGGCCGTGATGGCGAAGACCCGCACCACGGACCCGGCCCGGGGCCGCAGGCCCATCCCGGCCACCAAGAACACTGCGGCGAGCACGATCCCGAGGTGGCCCACCAGGTATTCGAAGAACACGAGGTGGGGAAAGCCCACGTCGAGGTCGGGGGTGATGACGGCTTGGAGCGTGCCGGCCAGGCCCAAGAAGTACGTGAGCTCCACCAGCAGAGGAGTTCGCCACCAGCATGCCACCGCGGCCACCAGCACACCGACGTTGCACAACGCCAGGGGCAGCGAGGTCTTGGGCGACCACGTCCCCTGTACGACCAAGCCGATCGTGTAGGCGACGGCGTCGGCCGCCAGCGCGAGCCCGATCGCCCGAGCGACGACAACCCTCCACCTCCCTGGCTGACGCCGAGCCACCACGCACAGGACCACGCAGCCGACCGCTGCGACGAACACCGACGACCAGTAGGCCAGAGGAGACACAGTCGATGTCATCGCACCTGTCCTTCACGGCTGGCGGTCATCGGCTCGTCTGGTCCGTTCCCCGTCCGTTCACATCCATTCTGCATCGTTCCCGACGCCGCGAGGCGTGGGCGGGACAGTCGGGATTCGTTCGACAGGCTCAGCGGTGTGATACCCGACGGGGGATGCGTGACCGCGCACGACCCACGGCGTGGGGGAGCCGTCGCCGCCAGCCGTGGTGGGTGAGGCCGGTTCGTGCTGGCATGGATGTGGCTCGGTTGGCACGCGTTCGCCCGGTGCGGCGCGGCGCGATCCCGCACGGGGACGCACCGAGGGCCGGTGCGGAGACCCTCGCCGCCGGGGGCAGCGCCTCTGGCTAGGCGAAGACGACGGTTCGGTCGCCGTTCAGGAGCACCCGGTCCTCCAGGTGCCAGCGGAGCCCACGGGCGAGCACGGAGCGCTCGATGTCCCGGCCGATGCGCAGGAGGTCCTCGACCGTGTCGCCGTGGTCGATCCGGCTGGTGTCCTGTTCGATGATGGGCCCGGCGTCGAGCTCCGCCGTCACGTAGTGGCACGTGGCGCCGATGAGCTTCACCCCCCGCTCGAACGCCTGGTGGTAGGGCCGGGCGCCGGCGAACGACGGCAGGAAACTGTGGTGGATGTTGATGATGCGTCCGGGGTAGCGGGCGCAGACATCGGCTGGAAGGACCTGCATGTAGCGGGCCAACACCACCACGTCGGCCCGAGCGGCGTCGATCAGCGAGACGATCTCGGCGAAGGCCTCGGCCTTCTGGCCGGCGACGACGGGCACGTGGACGAAGTCGATCCCGTGCCACTCGACGAGCGACCGGAGGTCGGAGTGGTTGGAGATCACGGCGGGGATGTCGCATTCAAGGTCGCCGCTGCGCCAGCGGTGCAGGAGGTCGGCCAGGCAGTGGTCCTCCCGGCTGACCAGCATCACCACTCGCTTGCGCACGTCGGTGTCGCTGAGGCGCCAGTCCAGCTCGAACTGCCCGGCGACGTCGGCGAAGCGGTGGGCGAACTCGTCGGGACCGAAAGGCAGGCTTTGGGCCAGCACCTCGATCCGCTGGAAGAACTGCCCGGACGTGAGGTCGCCGTGCTGGGCCGCCTCGACCACCCAACCACCGTGGGAGGCGATGAAGCCGGTGACGGCGGCCACGATGCCGGTCCGGTCGGGGCAGGTGACGGTGAGGACGAAGCGACGCACGCACTCATCATGGCCGGTCCTCGGGCCGTGCACATTCGGCCGAACGGCGGGTTGAACGGCGAGTGTCTGCGGACCTCCGACAGACGACGCCGAGAGGGGGGCTCTCGGTACGGAAGATGTCCGGGGGTTCCGCTGTTGTAGTAATTAGGTGGGCCGCTCCCAGAGCATGGGGGTCGGAGGTGATAGGGGGTTTGCCTATGGTGACCTGTTCGATCTCGCCAGTGCCTCCGGTGAGTAGCTCCAGGCAGACGTCCGGTGGTAGCGCACCGGGACGTCCTCAGCGTTGACAGGTGCGATTGTCCGGGACAGGTGTCCTGGTCCGCACACGGTCGGAGCGCCCAAGGCTTCGCTGAGTGTCCGTCTGTCGGTTCGGCGCTTGCTCGGAGTCCCTGGTCACAACCGAATGATGGCTCGCCCGTCTTGCCTCGAAAGGGTGGGGCGGGCGGACTCGCGTCAGACGAAACGGTGGCCGACCGTCGAGGGCCCGTCAGGGTGATTTCGAGCTCAGGGCCCTGATCCGCAGGGGCAGGAGATACCAGAAGAACCCCAACCACAGCGCCATCGCCCCCGTGGTCACCCAGGCCACGGTGTGACCGAACAGTACGTCGCTGACCAACAGCACGGAGCCGGACACGGCGAAGCCGAGAACGGTCACCCCGGCCAGGGCCATCTTGCTGGCGACGTCGACGAGGGCGTCCTTCAGGCCACGTCGGAACACGATCCGGTGCATGGCGGCCGGCGCCATCAGCAGTCCTCCGGCGGCGGCCGAGAGCAACAACGAGGCGAAATAGACGTCGCGCTCGAAGGTCGTCACCCGTGAGAAGCGCTCGGTGAAGGCCAGAGCCAGGAGGAAGGCGAAGAGGATCTGGACCCCCGCCTGGGCGACACGCAGTTCCTGCAGGATCTCGCTGTAATTCCGGTCGAGGCGTTTCGCCTCGCTCTCCCCCTCACGCGTGTAGGAACGGGGACGCGGTTCCCTGGCCGATGACGCAGCCGCCGGTTGTTCGGAGTTCGGCATTCCCAGCCCATCACCGATCGGCTCTGTGGGGTGAGCCCGTCGCCCTCCCCACCTGCGTTCCTACCATATGGGAAGGCAGCGCACCGAGAAACGGCCGGAGCGTTGGCGCCCCGGTTGGACCAGCCGCCGACATCTCACCGCGAGGGACGCGACGCTCAGGATCAGGGTTCGTTGCCGGGGCCACAGGAGCCGCCCGGGCGGCGTGGCCGATGTGTCTCTTGATGGTGTTTGATGTATGAGGGTCGTCACGTTGATGCCAAGCCACCCAAAGGGAGGAAGGGATGGACCGCGACTTGGTTCAGCAGGTTGTTGACGTTGCCAGACGAGTCGTCGCCAGCGGGGCCATCTCATCGAACGGTCACGGCAACGTCAGCCTGCGCGTGGCGGGGGAAGACGAGATGTACTTCACCGCCGGGCCCTCGCTTCGCGACCATCCCGTTGAGGCTGTCGTTCGGGTCGGCCTCGACGGCGTCCTTCGGGAGGGCCAGCTGCCGCCGATCCAGGGCGCGGTTGTCGCTATGCACACTGCCATGTATGCCGACCAGGCCGACGTCGGCTGCGTGATCCACACCCACTCGCCCTATGCCACGGCCTACGCGGTAGCGAATCGACCCATCGGTTGCTGGGTGGAGGCGTTGGCCATGTTCGGCCTCGCCGACGGCGTCCCAGTTGCCAGCTACGGGCCACGAGGATCCGAGCACGCGGTCGCCAACATCCGCGCTGCAGTCGTTCCAGGTGTACCCGCCGTCCTCCTGGCCAACCATGGGGTGCTGCTGTTTCATCGCACTCCGGACCTCGCCATCATGGTCGGTGGTGTCGTCGAGGAAGCCGCGCAAGCTGGCATCAACTCCGCCGGACTTGGAGGCGCCGTACCGATTCCCGACGATATGAAGGCCGCAGCGCTTCAGCGCGCCATGGCCTTCGAACATCGAGGGACGACCTCGGCCTGACCGACCGACTCTCTGAACGTCCCCCCTGAACGGGGGCCGGGGAGCGCAGGCGCCGGATGTCGTCCCGGTCCCGTGGCCGCGGCGGTCATCCGGTGCTCGTCGCAGGGCGACGCCGGGTACCACGCCGGCTCCGTCGGCTCGATGGCATGGCGGAACCGCCCCTTCAGGTGCCCAGGTCGTGCGGCCCGCCCACCGCCAGATGAGCACATCGCCCTCCCGCCCAGGCAGGGCGTCGGCCCCCTCCGGGCAGAAGTGGGCGGATCGTGGCCGGGAAGGGTCGTTCGGCCCTGTCGGGCCCCGTCCGGTTCCGATCAGCTGGAGTCATGAGCGCCACGATGAGCGGGACCACGAGCAGCACCACCAGCGCCCCGGCCACGGAGGCCGAGGGGCGCGACCTGGTGGCCGCCGAGATCGCGGATGCCGGCGCCCGGCTCGACGCACACCACGCGCCCGAGACGAACGGCCGCATGGCGATCTGCCGGCGATGCGGCTCGCGGACCGACACCCCGGTCGGGCTCCATCACGTCCCCGACGTCCGTCAGGTTGCTCGTTCCAGCGAGTGGCTCGACGCTCAGGTGCGGGCGAGCCGGATCGGGCACGCCCGGGGGTCCCTCGGGACCTGAGCGGCGCCCTCCCGGACCGTCCCTGCCATCATGGGCGGCGTGGCGGGCGAGATCCTCACCCCTCGTCTGCGTCTGCGCCGGTGGCGGCAGGACGACCTGGGTCCGCTGACCGCGATCTTCGCCGAGCCCGAGGTCTGGCGCTTCCCGTTCGGTCGGGGCTTCACGCCCGACGAGACCGAGGGCTTCCTCGCCCGCCGGCTGGTGGCCCAGGACCGGGAGGGCTCGAGCCCGGCGGCGGCGGAGGACCGGGAAACCGGCCGGCTCATCGGCTACGTCGGGTTGTCCGTCCCCGAGTGGCTCCCCGAGGTCTTGCCGGCGGT
>Ga0307374_10011724_pt1 | contig 12415 bp, 14 predicted proteins | sample OX3MG_FD_202532 | JGI IMG/M metagenome (GOLD analysis project Ga0307374, IMG submission 202532) | Soil microbial communities from Risofladan, Vaasa, Finland - OX-3 | ecosystem: Environmental > Terrestrial > Soil > Coastal area > Acid sulfate soil | place: Finland: Risofladan, Vaasa | collected...
CCCAGTTGCTGCTCAACCTCCCGTCCGTCCCGGCCGCCGATCTGCCCGAGTGGCTGCCGGACCGGTGGAAGCAGCGCCAGGCAAGCCTGCCGGACCAGGCCTGACCTGCGTTCCGCGGATCGCTCACCGCACTGCGAGCATCACTCGCTCGGTAGCCCGGCTTCGACTGGCGGCAGAGGAGGCCCGCTCGGCTCGTGGCCGTTACAACGGGCGCGCGCGTCAGAGCATGTACTGCACATCCGAACCATGAGTGGGGTAGGAAAATAGCGTTTTTTGGAGTTCTGCGGCGCGCAGACCCGAGCGCATGGCCAAAGCGAAAAGATTGATGGTTTCCTCGGCTTGATCGCCGAGCAGGTGCGCTCCCAAAATATAATCAGTGCCGGCCTCCACCAACACGTTGTACCCCGAGAACTTTTCTCCCACCCGGCGAGAGGAGTACCAATCCGCGGTGGCGGCGGTGTGTGCCACGAACTTGAACCCCTGATCGCGCGCCTCCTGCTCAGTCAGGCCAACGGCGGCCAGCGGCGGTATCGTAAAGACCACGGTGGGGATGGCGTGATAGCTGGGCCGGACGCAGTTGCCGCCCAGCACGTTTTCGGCGACGATGGCACCCTCGTAGCCCGCCACCGGGGTGAGAGGCGGCCCGCCGCTGGCGGCGGCATCGCCGGCGGCATACACCTTCGGGTTGGATACGCTCTGCAGGTATTCGTTGACCTTAACCCCGTGCCGGCCCCATTCCACCCCGGCCGCCGCTAGATTCATGCCGTCAATGTCAGCTACCCGGCCGGCCGCATGCACCACCATATCGGCTTCCCAGCCACGCGCCCGCTCCGCCGCCCCGGCGTGCACGAATAGTTGCCCCTGCCGTGCTTCCACCGCGGTGACCTCGGTCTCCAACTCCACCGTCACCCCCAGCTCACGAGTGCGCGCGACCAACTGGCCCACCAGCCCAGGATCGAAGCGCGGCAAGGGCTGGCGGTCGCGATGCAGGATGGTCACGCGCGCGCCAGCGCGCGCCGCGATATGGGCAAACTCCATCGCGATATAGCCGCCACCCACAAACACGATGCGCCGGGGCAACTCGTCGAGATCCAGAAACGCCTCGCTCGTTGTCAGCAGTTCCTCGCCGGGAATACCTAGATGCGCCGGCGTCTGGCCGGAGGCGATGACGACGTAGCGGCCTTCGAGGACTTCCTCGCCCACCTGCACGGTGGAAGGCCCGATGAATCGGGCCTGTCCGTGCAAGGCCACCACGCCCGCCTGCGTGAATTTTTCCTCCCGCTGCGCCGGCACCGGCGTGGTGAAGGTGCGCTTGAAGCGCATCAGGTCACGCCATACCAGACGCAGCGATTCCGCGGCGACGCCGCTGCCCTCCCCGCGGCGGGCCCGATCCAGGGTCTCCGCCGCCCCCACCAGCACCTTTTTGGGGTCGCAGCCGCGCAGCGCGCACGTGCCCCCGAAGGGCCGGACGTCAATAATGGCCATATTCCGGCCCGCCGCCCGGCAGCGGAACGCCACCGCCGAGGCGGCGGAGCCGCTGCCGATGACAACGATATCGAAGTTCCTGGGCACATTACCTCCTCGAGCCTTGGGATTCCGGTGCACCCGTTTACGCTGCGCAGCAGGAAAGTTTTTTTACATCCTTGGCAAACGCCTGCGCCGCCAGCTTGAGACCTTCCGCGTTGGTCAGGTAGGGATGGAACATGTTTGCCAGTTCATCCACGCGGATATGAAAGCGTATGGCCATGGCCGCCGCCTCGATCATCTCTCCCGCCTCCGGGGCCAGGATGTGGGCCCCCAGCAGGTCGCCCTCGGCGTTCGCCACCAACTGGATCAAGCCGCGCGTATCCCGAGCCGCCAGGGCTCGAGGCACATAGGACATCGGCAGTTTCGCGACGCGAATGCCGCCCCCACGTTCCCGCGCCTGGGCCTCGGTCAGGCCCACCGAGGCGACGGCCGGATCGGTGAACGTCACCCGTGGCAGCGCGCTTAAATCGTAGCGGTGGTGGTTCCCCTGCAAGGCGTTCGTCGCCGCCAGCTTGCCAGCGTAAGCCGCCACATACACGAACATGGGGTCGCCGATGACATCGCCGGCGGCGTAGACGCCGGGACGGCTGGTTTCAAGGTATTCATTGGCCGCGACCTCACCCTTGGTCCCAACCAGGATGCCGGCGTCTTCGAGCCCCAGGCCGGCCGTGTTCGCCCGCCGCCCTGTCGCCACCAGGAGTTGCTCAGCTTCCAGGCTCTTTTCCCCGGCGGTGTCGCGGATGCGCACCCTATAGTTCCCGGGACCCCCAGCCACTCCAACCACGGTGACGCCCGTGTAAATCGTCATGCCCTCTTCCCGCAAATGGCCCGACAGCGCCACCCCAATCTCAGCATCCTCCGCTGGAACAATCCGTAGCATCGCCTCAAGAACCGTCACTTGGCTGCCGACTCGGGACAACATCTGACCCAGCTCGATGCCGACCGCGCTGGCGCCGATCACGATCAGACGGCGCGGGATTTCGGTGAGCGCGAGCGCCTCGGTGCTGGTCAGAAATGGCGTCTTCGACAGTCCCGGGATGGGCGGCGCCCAGGGACGCGACCCGGCCGCGAGGATCACCTTGCCAGCGCGGATTAGCTCGCCAGCGACCGTGACGCCGCCCTGCGCGGTCAGGCGGGCGCCGCCCGTCACCAGCCTGACCGTGGGATAGGAGGCCAGCACGTCCCTATATTTAGTCTGGCGCAGCGATGCGACCAACTCGTCTTTTTGTGCCACAACTTCGTTCAGCGCAACCGGCGCGGCCTGGGTACGGATGCCGGCAAAGTTGCCATGAGCGGCGCGATGGACGGCCTCGGCGGCGCGGATCATGGTCTTGGACGGAACGCAGCCGACGTTGACGCAAGTACCGCCTAGCGTCGCTCGCTCCACCATCGTGACCGTGGCTCCCATCTCCGCCGCCGCGATCGCCGCCGCAAAGGCCGCCGAGCCCCCGCCCACGATGAGCAAGTCCGCCGCCTGTCCATCTTCTGGGCCTCCGGAACGCGACGTGGCGGCCTTGGTTTCCTGCACAACGGTGCCGGAGTGGAAGCCGGTCACTCGGTAGCCTGCGGACTCCACGGCGCGCTGCAGCATCCCCGCGTCAACCGCCGCGCCAGCCATGACGCGCGACCGCTGGTGTTCGAAGTTGGTGCTGCTCTCGGCGACATCCGGAACGCGCAGCAAAGCGCGGTCAATTGTTTCCGCGCAGTGCTCGCACGTCATGCCGCCGATCTCCAGCGTCCATTCTTGCAGTGGGGTCATTCGCCACTTCCCTTAACCCCGGCAGCGTTGCCGGGGCGTTGAGCCGGCCCCCCCGCCTTGACCGGATGAAATCCCTGCGCTGCGATCAGTTGGCGCAGGCGGGCTGGCGTCACGCGGTGGCTGTCGTAAACGACCACCACCTGCTGGCGCTTATAGTGAACCTGGGCCTTTCCAACGCCCGGAACGCGGCTGAGCGAAGCCTGCAACCCCCGCGCGCACATCTCGCAGGTCATGCCCCTGACCCCAATCCGTGCTGTGGTTGCCGCGAGCAGCGTGGCCGTGAAAAAGACGATGGCGATGAGCGTTTTCGCAATTGATTTCATAAGGATCTCCTGGCCGCCACACGGCGCGTGGCCGGCAATGGATTGTCGGGGACTGGCTACAGGGGATGACTGCGGTAGCCCGCCGCGGCCACCGCCTGCTCAAGCTGCGCCACGCTCACCGCGCCCGCGCGGTAGCGCACGATGGCGCGGCCTGCCGGATAAAACACCTCTGCGCTCACCACGCCCGGTGTGGTTTTAAGGTTATTGGTGATCGCGACCGCGCAGGCGGAGCAATCCATGCCTTCGATGGCCAGACGGGACTCCGTAATTGTGCCCGTGGGCTGTACGGCGGCGGCACTGGCGCCCGGCAAAAGCGACATGGCAACCGGGCCGGAATAATAAGGAAACGCCGCGAAGGCAATGACCAGGCCGGTTGCGACCCACAGCGCGGTGCGGCCGCGGCGCTTGGCCCCAGGCGCCGCGCACGCGCCATCCGGCGCGCAGGCTACCTTGGCGGGCCGATAGGCAAAATAGAACCCGACGACCAGCAAAACGCTCGTGGCACCCAGCAAAACGGGACGCCAGGCAGCCAGAGCCGTCGAAAGGCCCACAACCGACACCCCCAGGATTGCAAAGGCGATCGGCAGGACGCAGCACAAACTGGCGGCAATCGCCGCCACGATTGAACTCAGGAGCCATGCCCCGCTCCTGCCCGCATTCTTCATTCCTGCCATACGCCTCCTCCGCTCAGGACGTTGCCCGAAGACGCTCACAGGCTTATCCTACAACCGTACTTAAGTACGGAGTCAAGCGATGAAAAATGCCCCCTCGCTCGCGATGAGCATTGGCATGCTGGCCCAGCAAGCCGGCGTCAACGTGGAAACGATTCGCTTTTACCAACGGCGAGATTTGCTGGTGCAACCGCCGCGCCCATACGGCGGCATTCGCCGTTACCAAACCAGCGATGAGGAGCGCATCACGTTCATCAAGTCGGCGCAGCGGCTAGGGTTCAGCCTGGATGAAATCCGTGGCCTGCTGCGGCTCGAAGATGGAACCCATTGCCACGAAGCGCGGGAGCTGGCCGTCGTCAAGATGGGGCTGGTCCGCACCCGTCTGCGGGATTTGCGCAGCATGGAACAGGCGCTGAGCCAGCTGATCAAGGAATGTGGGCGAGGCAAAAGCCGCATTCAGTGCCCCTTGATCGCCAGCCTGCGTCACGGTCTGCCGAGACCCCGGGCAAAGTCCCATGATCACGGCTGCGATTAACGAGCTGGCGCCGCCGGCGACCTTTTATCGACGTCGAGCCAAGGCGAAACCGACGGCGGTGCGCCAGCACGAGTCGATGAACTTTATGCACGACACCGAACGGCTTTGAATCAATGACCGCGACGTTCCACCCGGCGGCACGGCAGCGCTGCGCGGCCGTTACGCCGGCAGAGCCGCTACCGATCACTACCAGATCGAAGCGGGACGGCATCCGACCTCCTCCACCGCCGTTTCGACAACGATCCCCATTTTAGTTTTCCAAACACCAGCAGTGTACTCCCAGCCGCCATCGGCGGAAGCAACGTGGCCATCGGGGCCAGCCGGAGATGGGCCAAGTGCGCCTCTAGCAAGCCGGCAACGCAAAAATCGCTGTTTCTCAAGCGATCTCGTTGACCCCGCTCCCTCCTCATCGTTTTTGGCCACCGTTTGTTGTAGAACCGCACCACCGCTCGGCGCGGCAGGTTTAGTTTCGTCACGATCAAACCGATGCGCGAGAACAGTTCCGCGGCGTGATGTTCAATCTTTGCCAACACCCGCCGGGCCGCCGTCCAACGGCCGTGCGGTAGCCATGCAGTGGCAGCCATTCCGGGCGCACTGATCGCTCTGGTGCCGAGCGCCACCTGCCCCTTCTGCCTGGGAGCATACGCTGGGATCGTTTCCGCCCTGGGCATTGGAGTTGTCTTTGAAGAGCAAGCCTGCTCAAGTCCGCCCGGATTTCGCCATCTACTCCGGTAACGACCTCGCCATGGATATGATCGAGTACGGCAGCGACTACCTGCTCGGCCTCTCCACCTTCGCCCCGGAAGCCTTCGCCGCCCGCGACCGCGCCTGGGCGGCGAATCGCCCCGAATACCTCGATCTCCGCGACGCCATCCAGTACCTCGGCTGGGCCGCGTTCCGCGCCCCGGTACCGGCCTACAAACATTCGGCGGCGATCTTCCTCAAGCTCACCGGCGGCCTCGCGAGCGACGCCACCCACCCCCGCGCCCCCCGCCGCGAAGCCTGGGACGTCCCCCTGCTCGCCGACGCCGCCCGCCGCGTGGAGCACGCCCTGGCCGTAGTGCCGCGTTTTCCCTGACGGCCTCCGACCCGGCGCCGCGCAGCACTGGCTTGGGGCCATGGGGCCCCAAGCCAGTGCGAGCATAAGCGGGACGCGCGGCGAAAGCCGCGCTGGGGCCCGCGCCTAACATTCGATAGACAGCGCCCCAACCCGGTGATATAGCTAAGGCGTCCATTGCAAGGCGTGCGAGGAGGCTGCCATGCAGTTTACCGGCCTGTCCCTTCTAACCTGGCTCATCGTAGCCTGGGGCGTCGTCACCTCGATCCTGGTGCTGATGATGATCTATCGCGGCATGATCGGCATGCACCAGGAAGATCAGCTGTTCCTCAGCGCGGGTGAGCACCACTTCGAAGCTGAGTCCGCCGTGGCCGCGGCGCGCGTGGCCAAGCTGCGACCCTACATCGTGTCCACCGGCGCGCTCGCAGCGCTGCTGACGGCCGCGGTGATCGTGGTCGTGGTGATGCAGGCGATGCGGACCTTCTAAATGGGCGCGGGCGCCCGGGCTGCGCCCGCCCGCTTATGCTCGCGGCGGAGCGGGGGCCCCAGCGCCCCACTCCGCCGCTGCGCTGGAGTGGGCGCGGGCGCCCGGGCTGCGCCCGCCCGCTTATGCTCGCGGCAGAGCGGGGCCCCGGCGCCCCACTCCGCCGCTGCGCTGGAGTGGGCGCGGGCGTCCGGGCTGCGCCCGCCCGCTTATGCTCGCGGCGGAGCGGGGGCCCCAGCGCCCCGCCCCGCCGCTGCGCTGGAGTGGGCGCGGGCGCCCGGGCTGCGCCCGCCCGCTTATGCTCGCGGCAGAGCGGGGCCCCGGCGCCCCACCCCGCCGCTGCGCTGGCGCGAGGGGTGAGCTATGCCTCGGCTTCGGTTCCCGCGCCGGCTTCGCCCTCGGCCGCCTGGCGCTGCACCTCGACCGTAATCTCGGCCACCACTCCCTTGAACAGGTGCAGCGGCACGGCATGGTCGCCCAGCTTCTTGATGGGGTCGGGGAGCTCGATCTGCCGGCGCTCGATGTCGAAGCCGCGCTCCTTGAGGGCGTGGGTCACGTCCATCGAGGTCACCGAGCCGAACAGCGTATCGTGCTCGCCGGCGCGGCGCTCGAACACCAGCCGCACGCCGGCGAACTGCGCCGCCAGCGCCTGTGCGGCCTCGCGGTCGCGCGCCTCTTTGTGCGTGGACGAGGCGCGCATCTGCTCGATGTTACGCAGGTTGGCGGTGGTGGCTTCAATGGCCTTGCGGTAGGGCAGCAAGAAGTTGCGGCCGTAGCCGTCGGCCACCTTGACCACTTCGCCTTTGCGCCCCAGCGCGGGCATGTCTTCCTTGAGAATGATCTGCATGGCTAAATCTCCGCCGCGAACGGCAGCATCGCGATCTGGCGGGCCTGCTTGATGGCCCGCGTCAGCTTGCGCTGGTGCCGCGTGCAGGCGCCGCTGATGCGGCGCGGAATGATCTTGCCGCGTTCGGCCACGAACTGCTGCAGCAGGTGGTAATCCTTGTAATCGATTTTGTCGATGCGCTCGACGCAGAATTTGCAGACTTTGCGGCGGCGCACAAATTGCCGTTTCGGTCCGCGCGCTCCGCCAGAGGCCGGGGCCCCCGGCCGTTTGCCTTCGCTCATGATCGTTGCCTCGTAGTTTTCCTGTGAATTAACCTTGTTCGCCGTCGTCGCGGCCATCTTCGGCCTCGGCCGAGGCGGCCATTTCGGCTTCCACCGACGGCGCCGGCGCCGCCGGCACGGCGCGGCGCTTCAGGCGCGCCTCCCGCCGCCGCGTGTCCTTGTCCAGACGCTTGGCCAGCTCGTCGGTGCGCACCGCCATGTACTTGATCACCGGCTCGGAGACGCGCAAACGGCGTTGCAGCTCGCCAATGGCTTCCGCTCCCGCCTCCAGATCAAACAGCACGTAGTTGCCTTCGCGGAAGCCGCGCACCCGGTAGGCGAGCCGATGGCGTCCCAGCCGGTCCAGCTTGCGCATCTGGGCGCCGGCGCCCAGCGCCGCCGACTCCAGCCCGGCGACCAACTGGTCCGACTCCTCGTCGGCCAAGTCGGGCCGCAGAATAAACATCACTTCGTAAGTACGGTTCATAATGTGCCTTCTTAACCCTCTGGCCCTTCACGTTGCGGCGCGGCGTTATACCGTGTCATCGCCTGCGCCATGCCTTCGGCCAGCACCATCTCGATCGCGTCGGCGGCGCGGGCCACCACCTCCAGCGCCAACTCCCGCTGCGCCTTGCCCCAGGGGCTCAGCACAAACTTCACCCGGTCGATCACCGGATGCGGAGGGCCAATCCCCAACCGCAGCCGGGCAAACTCAGTCGTTCCCAACGCCTCGACGATCGAGCGCAAGCCGTTATGGCTGCCCGCCGATCCTCGTTCCTTCAGCCGCAGCGTGCCCAGCGGCAAATCCAGCTCGTCACACACCACCAAAAGTTCCGCGACCTCTTGCTTGCTGAGCAGTTGGCTGATGGCCACCCCGCTCAGGTTCATGTAAGTCTGCGGCTGGGCCAGCCACAGTGGCCGCCCCCCCAACCTGCCGCGCCCAGTGAGGGCTTGGCATTCCCGCGTCTTCAGCCGCGCTCCGCATCGGCGCGCCAACTCCTCGATCAGCACAAAACCAAAGTTATGCGGCGTCCAATCGTACTCGGCGCCGGGGTTGCCGAGCCCCACCACCAAAAATGGCGCGGCGGCTGCCTGCGGCGATTCGTCCGCTTCGTCCATGGGCGCCTACTTCTTCTTCTCCTTGGCCTCCTTGCCCGCGGCTTCTTCGCTCTCCGTCTTGCCCTTCTTCATCACCTCAGGCTCGGCGGTGGTGGCCGCGGCATCAGCTGCCACCGCCTCCTCGACCGCCTTCACCGCCACCACATGGGCGACGACGCGGTCGGATTCGGTCAGGAAGCGCCGGTTCCCCTCCAGCTTGAGGTCGCTCACGCGCAGGTTCTGGCCAATCGAGAGCGCGCTGACATCCACCACGATGTGCTCGGGAATCTCCGCCGGCAGGCATTCGATTTCAACCTCGCGCGTGACCACTTCGAGGATGCCGCCCTCCAGCTTGACCCCCACCGCTTCGCCCCGCACATGCACCGGGATGCGGACCCGAATCGCCTTGTCCAGCGCGATGCGTTTCAAATCCACGTGCAGCAGCCGCCCTTTCAGCGGTTCCCGCTGCCAGTCCACCAGCATGGCGGCGGTCGATTCGCCGCCCCCGACCTGGAGGTTGAAGATGGTGTTGTGGCCGGACTCGGAACGCAGAATGCGGCCCACGTGGGCCGGATCGAGGCTCAACGCCACCGGCGCTCCGCCCGCGCCATAGAGTGTGGCCGGAATGCGGCCGGTGCCGCGCAGACGCCGCGCCGGGCCTTTGCCGCGTTCTTCCCGCGTCGCCGCCGCCAATGCAGTTTCAATACCCATAACCGTGAATGCTCCCCATTAAACGAACGATCACTATACGAACAATAAACTGACCGAGGTTTCCTCGTGAATCGAGCGGATCGCCGCCGCCATCAGCCCGGCGATACTCAGCACCTGAATGCGGGCCCGCTCCTGCAGCGCCGGCGCCAGCGGAATCGAGTTGGTCACCACCACCCGCTCCAGCGGACTCTGGGCAATGCGCTCCACCGCCGGGCCGCTCAGCACGGCGTGGGAGGCACAGGCCAGCACCCGCCGCGCGCCCGCCTTGACCATGGCTTCGGCGGTCTTGACCAGCGTGCCGGCGGTATCGATAATGTCGTCCAAAATCACCGCCGTGCGCCCGTCCACATCGCCGATGACGTGCATCACCTCGCTCACGTCCATGGCCACGCGCCGCTTGTCCACAATCGCCAGGGCGGCATCCAGCTTCTTGGCGAAGAAGCGGGCGCGCTCGACGCCCCCGGCGTCGGGCGACACGATGGTGAGATCGGGCAGGTCCATGCGCCGAAAACGGTCGACCAGCACCGGCGAGGCGAATAAATGGTCGACGGGAATGTTGAAAAAGCCCTGAATCTGCGGGGCGTGCAGGTCCATCAACAAGGCGCGGTGGGCGCCGGCGGTGGTGAGCAGGTCGGCCACCAGCTTGGAGGAGATGGGCACGCGCGGCTTGTCCTTGCGGTCCTGGCGGGCGTAGCCGAAGTAAGGGATGACGGCGGTGATGCGCCGCGCCGAGGCGCGCTTCAGCGCGTCAATCATCAGCAGCAGCTCCATCAGGTGGCTGTCGACGGGATCGCACGTCGGCTGTACTACGAACACATCGGCGCCGCGCACGTTCTCTAGAATCTGGACGTAGTTCTCCCCGTCGCTGAACCGCTCCAAATGGATCTGGCCCATTTGCAGCCCGAGTTGCTCACAGATCTCCGCCGTGAGCGCCGGGTTGGCGGTGCCGCCGAACAGCTTGAGCTTCTCGTCCAGCCGGCCTTTGCGCGGCGCGCGCGGCGCGGGTTCGGGCAGCTTTTCCATTTTGACAGGTCCGGTGGCCATAATAAGGAGCTGTTAGCTATGAGCTGTCAGCTATTAGGAACGCAAGCAGCACGCCAGCAACATCAACCAAAACTGGCTGGGGCGTTAGGATTCGAACCTAAATACCATGCGTCAAAGGCATGTGTCCTGCCATTGGACGACGCCCCAATCGCGTGTTCACCCCCGCATCCGCACCATCCCGCGCTCAAACGCGCGCCGTCCCACACAGCGGACGGCCCACACTCGGTCGCGGCTGAACCCGGCGGCAGCGGCTTGCGCCCCGGCGGCCTCCCGGAAGAGGCCATACTGGGCCGCACCACTACCGCTCAGGCTCACCCAAAACGCCTGTCTGCGGCACAATTGTCGGTGAATGCGCGGAAAGTCTGGGGAAAGAGAGAACACTCCCGGTTGGAAGTCGTTCTCTATTCCGGCATGGACTCTCGGCCCTTCCAGCGCTGGCACGCCAGCGTGGATTCGACCGCGGTTCGCTCCCGAAGGAGAGAACGCCGGCAACACCTGCCAAAGCAGGCTGCAGAACTCCATGATTGTATCCGAGGCGGTAGTGGCGGTCAACTTTTGCCTAGCATCCCAGCGCGCGAACGCCTCCGCCGTCGAAATCGCGCTGACCCCTGCGGCCGGCAGCACCACCACGCCGGGCCACGGCCCTATGTCCGGCAGCGGATACACCTCCTCGCCCCGCCCCAGGCCCAGCACCGTGCCGCCCAGCATCAGCGCCGGAACATCGGAGCCGAGTTGGGCGGCGGCGTCCAACCTATTGCGCCACGCCAGCGGCCGGGGTGCGGCGTCTCCCGCGTATGCGGCCAGCGCGCGCAGCACCGCGGCTGCGTCCGCCGAGCCGCCGCCCAAGCCGGCGCCCAACGGAATGCGCTTGTGCACTCGGATATGGATGCCGCCGCGCACGCCGAACGCCTCAGCGCCCACCGCCGCAGCCCGGTACGCCAAATTGTCCGCACCCGCCGGGGCAGCGAGGCCCGTCGTCTCCAGCGTGATGCCATCCGTCATGGCGCGGCGGCGGGGCGCGATGTCCACCTCCACCCGGTCGGCGAGGGTAATGGTCTGGAACACCGTCCGCAGCTCGTGGTAGCCGTCCGTGCGCCGGCCGATAATCTTCAGCCCGAGGTTGAGCTTGGCGTGGGCGCGGACGCGGTAGCGCGCATTTCTCATAGCGTAACGAGGCTTTTTCGGAGAAAATATCCAGATGGAATCCATCGTCAGTGTACACGCGCGCGAGATTCTCGATTCGCGCGGCAACCCTACCGTCGAAGCCGATGTTGTACTGCGTTCGGGCGCGCGCGGCCGTGCCGCCGTCCCCAGTGGCGCCTCCACCGGCGAACATGAGGCGGTCGAGCTGCGCGATGGCGACGCCAAGCGTTTCCTCGGCAAGGGCGTGACCAAGGCGGTGGCCAACGTCAATCATGCCATCGCGCCCGCCCTTAAAGACGCCGACGCCTCTGACCAAGCCGCCCTCGATAAGAAGCTGATCGCCTTGGACGGCACGCCCAATAAATCCAAGCTCGGCGCCAACGCCATCCTGGCCGTGTCGATGGCCGCCGCGCGTGCGGCCGCCGCCGCCCGCAACCTGCCGCTCTATAAATCCATCGGCGGCGACGCGGCCCGCACCCTGCCGGTGCCGATGATGAACATCCTCAACGGCGGCGCCCACGCCGACAACAACGTCGACTTCCAGGAGTTCATGGTCATGCCACTGGGCGCGGCCAGCTTCCACGAAGCGCTGCGCTGGGGCGTCGAGGTGTTCCACACCCTCAAGGGCGTGCTCAAAAAGCGCGGCTGCGTTACCGCCGTCGGCGACGAGGGCGGCTTCGCCCCCAGCCTCAAGAGCAACGACGAGGCCATGGAGGTGGTGCTCGAGGCCATCACCAAAGCCGGCTTCAAACCGGGTGAGCAGATCGCCGTCGCGCTTGATCCCGCCTCCAGCGAGTTCTACGACGCCGCCGCCAAACGCTACGTCTTCAAGAAATCCGACAAGCGCTCGCTGACCTCCGAGCAGATGTCGGCGTACTGGATGGACTGGGCCCGTCAGTACCCCATCGTCTCCCTCGAGGACGGCCTCGCCGAGGACGACTGGGACGGCTGGCAGG
>Ga0307374_10011726_pt1 | contig 12412 bp, 14 predicted proteins | sample OX3MG_FD_202532 | JGI IMG/M metagenome (GOLD analysis project Ga0307374, IMG submission 202532) | Soil microbial communities from Risofladan, Vaasa, Finland - OX-3 | ecosystem: Environmental > Terrestrial > Soil > Coastal area > Acid sulfate soil | place: Finland: Risofladan, Vaasa | collected...
ACCACTTCTCAATGAATTTTAACGAACTGGAACTCTCGCCTGAACTTCTTCAGGCAGTCACCGACGCCGGCTATACCACCCCCACACCGATCCAAGAGAAGGCCATCCCCGTCGTTGCCAGCGGGCGCGACGTGCTCGGGTGCGCCCAGACCGGCACCGGCAAGACCGCCAGCTTCGCCCTGCCGATGATCGACAAGCTGGCCGCCGGCCGATCGCGGGCCCGCATGCCGCGCTCGCTGGTCATCGAGCCGACCCGCGAGTTGGCGACGCAGGTCGAGGCGTCATTCGAGACCTATGGCAAGTATCATCGGCTGTCGACGGCACTGTTGATCGGCGGCGAACGGTTCGCCGAGCAGGAACGCAAGCTCGACCGCGGCGTCGATGTGCTGATTGCGACCCCGGGCCGCATGCTCGATCTGTTCGAGCGCGGCAAGATCCTGCTGTCCGACGTGCGCGTCCTGGTCATCGACGAAGCCGACCGGATGCTCGACATGGGCTTTATCCCCGATGTCGAGCGCATCGTCGGCCTGCTGCCGAAAAACCGCCAGACGCTGTTCTTTTCGGCGACGATGCCGCCGGAGATCCGCCGCCTGGCCGATGCCTTCCTCAACAACCCGGTCGAGATCGCGGTCACCCCGTCCGCGTCGCCTGCGGCGATGGTCGAGCAGTCGCTCGTCGTCGCCGAGCCGAGCGAGAAGCGCGACACGTTGCGCCGGCTGATCGCCAGCGAGGACGTCAAGAACGCGCTGATCTTCTGCAACCGCAAGCGCGACGTCGACATCCTGCAGAAATCGCTGTCGCGCTATGGCCTCGATGCTGCGGCCCTGCACGGCGACATGTCGCAGCCGAAGCGCACCGAAACTCTCGAGCGCTTCAAAAACGGCGAGATCCGCTTGCTGGTCGCCAGCGACGTCGCGGCGCGCGGCCTCGACATCGAGGGCCTGTCGCACGTCTTCTGTTTCGATGTGCCCTATCACGCCGAGGACTACGTCCACCGCATCGGCCGCACCGGCCGCGCCGGACGGACGGGCCGCTCGTTCATGCTGGCGGCGCCGGAGGATGGCAAGGCGGTTGCCGCGATCCAGCATCTGATCGGCCGGGAGATCCCGCTCGCGACGATCCCCGGGGCGGCATTGGTCGAACTCGATTTCGCCGGCAGCGACCGTCGCCGCCGCGGCCGCGGCGCGCCGCCGTCACGCAGTGCGCCGGACCGCACCGCGCGCGCCGCGCGACCTCAGCCGGAGAAACGTCCCGCCGAACAGCGGCCGCGGCGCGAGCATGCCGCATCCGCCGCGCCGCGCATTGACACGCCGGAGCCCGCTGTGGCGCTATTCCCGCGTCCCGCGACGCCGGCAACAGAACGGCAACGGCAGCCGCAGGCGCCACAGGCGCAGTCCCAGCCGGAGCCTCGGGTGGTCGGCTTCGGCGACGATCTGCCGGCGTTCCTCAGGCGGGCGCCACGGGTCGCCGCCCGCGCCTGAGCCGGCCGCGCGCGGCTTCCAGGCCGGGAGGATGCGATGAAGGCCATTTTTGTGATGGTCAAGTGCGACCTCGGCAAAGCCTATGACGTGGCCGACGCCGCAGTCGGCGACATCGAGCAGGTCTCGGAGGTCTATTCGACCTCGGGGCAATACGATCTCCTGATGAAATGCTATCTGGCGGACAGCGACGATATCGGCCATTTCGTAACCGAGCGGCTGCAGATGCTGCCCGGCGTCAGAGACACGTTCACGATCATCGCCTTCAAGGCGTTCTCGGCGGACACGGTGTAACCCACGGGGGAGCAATGAGCGGCGACGATCAGGGCTGGGTCAAGGCGGCCAATCGCGGCGATCTCGGCGAGGGCGATGTTCTCGGCATCACGATCGCCGGGCGCGAGATCGCGCTCTATGATCTCGACGGCGCGGTTTATGCCACCGACGACGTCTGCACCCACGCTTATGCGCGGCTCTCCGACGGCTGGCTCGACCACGGCGAGATCGAATGCCCGCTGCATGCCGGCCGCTTTGACGCCAAAACCGGCAAGGCGACCGCGCCGCCGTGCGTCGACGACCTCAAGACCTACGCCGTGCGTCTCGTCAACGGCGAGATCCAGGTGAAGCTGGATTGAGGCCTCCTACCCGTACACCCGCTGGTATAGCTCAATGATCTCGTCGCTCGTCGGGACGCGCGGGTTGTTGGCGGGGGAGCCCGAGGCGATCGCTTGGCTCGCCATGACCGGCAGCAATTCGTCGTAGCGGGCGCGCGCGATGCCGTAGGCCGCGGGGCTTGGCACCTTCAGATCGTCGTTGAGGCGGCGCAACTCGTCGAGTAGCCGTGCGACCGCGCTCTGGCTGCCCTCGGAATCCTCGGCGACGCCCATCGCGCGGGCGCAATCGGCGTAGCGGTCGAGTGCCGCCGGCGCCGAGAACGCGGTGATCTCGGGCAGCAGCATCGCGTTCGACAGCCCGTGCGGCACGTGAAAAAAGGCGCCGATCGGCCGGCTCATGCCATGCACCAGCGCGACGCTGGCATTGGAGAACGCCATCCCCGCGGTCATCGCGCCGAGCATCATCGCCTCGCGCGCGGCGTGGTCGTCGGGCGTGGCGCAGGCGGTGCGGATGTTGCGGGCGATGAGGCCCATCGCGTTCTTCGCCAGACCGTCGGTATAGGGGCTGGCGCGGCGGCTGACATAGGCTTCGATCGCGTGCGTCAGGCTGTCGATGCCGGTGTCGGCGGTCAGCCGCAGCGGCATCGTCAGGGTCAATTCATAATCGACGATCGCCGCGGTCGGGCAGCAGGCGAGCCCGGCGATCAGCATCTTCTCGTCGGTCTCGGTGTCGCTGACGACCGTGAAGCGGGTGACCTCGGAGCCGGTGCCGGCCGTCGTCGGCACCGCGATAATCGGCGGGCCGGCCTTGGGAATCTCGTTCGGCACCTTGTAGTCGCGCATCCTGCCGCCATTGGCGTAGAGCACCGACATGCCCTTGGCGGTGTCGATCGAACTGCCGCCGCCGATCGCCACGAGGCTGTCGAAATCGCCCGCCTGCAGCCGCGCGACGCCGGTTTCGATAACGCCGGTCGTCGGGTCGGGGACGGTGTCGGAAAATACCGACCAGGGGATCTGCGCCTTGTCGAAGAGCGCCGTCGCCCGGTCGAGGATGCCGCACCCGGCGATGTAGGGGTCGGTGACGATCAGCGGCCGCGCCAGGCCGAGCCGCGCCAAGAGGCCCGGCAATTCGAGGAGCGCGCCGCCGCCGATCGCCATCAGCCGTGGTGCCGTGATCGTTGCCGCCATCGCGCGTCCCCCCTCCCTCAAACCGGCTTCTTCAACAAAAACCGCAGGATGCCGCCCGGCTGTTCGCTCGCCTCAAGGAGTTCGCAGCCGGTCGTCCGGCAGAAATGCTCGAAATCCTTGGCCGCGCCGGGATCGGTCGCCAGGACTTCGAGGATGCCGCCGGCCGGCACCGCCCGCAGCGCGCGGCGCGCCTTCAGGACCGGCAGCGGGCAGAGCAGCCCGGTCGCATCGAGCGTGCTGTCGGGCGGCGCCAACGCGTCGCCTGGCTCCGCCATGCTGCACCTCGCGATCTGCTGCGGCTCTGCGGTCTTCTACCGGTCGCGACCGCGCTCGGCAACCCGGCGGTCGCTTGAATGACGGCGCGGAGGGGCTCAGTTGCGCGGCGCGTGTTTCGACAGGATGCGCTGCAGCGTCCGGCGGTGCATCTTGAGGCGCCGCGCGGTCTCCGAGACGTTGCGATCGCACAATTCAAAGATCCGCTGGATGTGTTCCCAGCGCACCCGGTCGGCCGACATCGGGTCCTCGGGCGGCTCGGGCGTTTCGCCTTCCCGGGCGAGTAGCGCCCGCTCGACCGCGTCGGCATCGGCCGGCTTTGGCAGGTAGTCGAGGGCGCCGGCCTTGACCGCGGCGACCGCGGTCGCGATGTTGCCGTAGCCGGTCAGGACGACGATACGGGCGCCGGGCCGCGCTTCGCGTAGCGCACTGACGACGTCGAGGCCACTGCCGTCGCCCAGCCGCAGATCGACGACCGCGAAAGCCGGCGGCTGCGCCGTCGCGGTCGCCACTCCTGTAGTGACGCCATCGGCGGTCGAGACCAGAAAGCCGCGCCGTTCCATCGCGCGCGCCAGACGCTGACACAATGGCGCATCGTCATCGACGATGAGCAGCGTGCGGTCGGATTCGGACAGGCCATGCAACGGCGCGGCCTCGGTCTCCGGGCCGACCGTGCGGTACGGTTGATCGATAACATTCATACTGATTGCCTCTCAGTCGCCTGCTGGATGCTGCGCGCGCCCGCGGCATCGGGTCGCGCTCCCGCTTCCAGATTGGCACGCTTCCACGAAATGACAACATGTGCGCCGCCTTCGGCCAGATTGTTGAAGCCGAGATCGGCGCCGCTGCGCTCCAACAGGCTCTGCGCGATGAAGATTCCGAGCCCCATGTGGTTCGACGCGCCGGCGCGTGTCGACAGATAGGGCTCGCCGAGCCGGGCCATCAGATGCACCGGAAAGCCGGGTCCGTCATCGGCGATCTCGACCGTGACCGCCGCCTTGTCCCAATGAGTCGTGACGCTGACCTCGTGGCGGGCGAACTGCACGGCGTTCTGAATGAGGTTGTTGAGCCCGTGCATGATCTCCGGGCTGCGCCGCACGAGCGGCTCCTCGCCGGCCGGTTCGCCGGTCGTCGCGAAGATCAGCCGCACGCGCGGATCGTGGTACTGCGTACCGGCAGCCTCGACCAGGGCCGAGATCGGCAGGCGGGTATAGGGCGATGCGCCCTCCTCGTCCGGATGCCGCGCCAGCTGCGCCAGGATCTGGCGGCAGCGCTCGGACTGGCTCAGCAGCAGCTGGGCGTCTTCGGCGTGCGGCGAATCGGCCGGCAGGTCGTGCACCAGCTCCTTGGCGACGACGGCGATTGTCGCGAGCGGGCTGCCGAGTTCGTGCGCCGCCGCCGCCGCCAGCGCGCCGACCGCGGAAACGCGCTGCTCGCGCGCCAGCGCCAGCTGCGTCGCCGCCACCGCGTCGCGCAGCCGCCGCGCCTCCTGGGCGACGCTCCAGGCGTAGCCGCCGATAAACACGGTGGCCAGGACCAGCGCCGTCCACAACCCGAGCACCAGCTCGGGCGGAAACGCCAGCGGCGCGGCCTCGATGCGCCACGGCAAATGCATGTGCCACAGCGCGAGCAGCGAGATGACCGCAATCGCCAGCGCCGCCAACGCGATTACCGGGCGCAGCGACAATGCCGTCGCCGCCACCGTGACCGGCGCCAGAATGAGGATCGCAAACGGGTTCTGCAAGCCGCCGGTCAGGTACAACAGGGAGCCGAGCTGCAACAGATCGTAGCCGAGAAAGAGGGCGGCTTCGCGCTCGCCGAGGCGGGTCGCCGAGCGGCGATAGAGACCGATCAGCAGGTTGAGCACCACCGAGCAGAAGATGATCGCGAAGGCCGGCAGCAGCGGCAGGTGGAAGCCGAAGGCGTAATGTACCGTCACCAGCGTCACGGCCTGGCCGGCGATCGCGACCCAGCGGATCAGCAGCACCCGGCGCAGGCTGATCCGGTCGAAGGCGGTGCGCGGTTCGGGCAGGGCGGTCAGGTCGGCGAGGCTCATCGGGTGGTCTCCCCGGCGGGTGGGCGCGGCGGCATCGCTGATCGCGGCCGCAATCCCTGGCTGATCCGCCCGTCATGCGCCATATAGGGGCGATGCCCGAGCCCGTCATCCTGGTCGACAATCTCGTCAAGCGCTACGAGCGCACCGTCGCGGTCGCCGGGATCGGCTTTGTCGTCGAGCGCGGCGTTACGGCGGCGCTGCTGGGCGGCAACGGCGCCGGCAAGACGACGACGCTGTCGATCCTGTTGGGCCTGCTGCTGCCGACCTCCGGCACCGTACAGGTGTTCGGCGAGGACGTGGTGCAGCACCGCTACCGGGTCTTGCCGCGGATGAATTTTTCGTCGCCCTATGTCGACCTGCCGCACCGCCTGACGGTGCGCCAGAACCTGTCGATCTACGCCCGGCTCTATGGCCTGCCGCGGCGCGCCGAGCGCATCGCGCAGCTGGCCCACGATCTGCAGTTCGAGACGCTGCTCGATCGCCCGGCCGGCAAATTGTCGTCCGGCCAGAAAACCCGCGTCGCGCTCGCCAAGGCGCTGCTGAACGAGCCCGAACTGTTGCTGCTCGACGAGCCGACCGCCTCGCTCGATCCCGACAGCGGCGACTGGGTGCGCGGCTATCTCGAAGGCTACTGCGCCCAGACCGGCGCCACGATCCTGTTGGCCTCGCACAACATGGCCGAGGTCGAGCGGCTGTGCTCGCAGGTCATGATGATGAAGGAGGGACAGATCGTCGATCGCGGCAGCCCCGACGAACTGATCAACCGCTACGGCCGCACCAATCTCGAAGAGGTGTTCCTGCACATCGCCCGCGACCGGCGGCCGGTGCTGGAACCCGTGGCATGAGCAACCGCGAGATGCGGCGTTTCGGCGAGGCGAAATTCTCGCCGGCGCGGGTCTGGGCGATGCTGCTGCGCTATCTCTACATCCTCAGAAGCTCGTGGCCGCGCACGATCGAGCTGTTGTATTGGCCGACCCTGCAGATGATGATCTGGGGCTTTATGAGCCAGTTTCTGCGCCACAACAGCACCTATATCGCGCAGGCTTTCGGGGTGTTGCTGGCGGCGGTGATGCTGTGGGACCTGTTGTTCCGCAGCCAGCTCGGGCTGTCGATCTCGTTTCTCGAAGAGATGTGGTCGCGCAACCTCGGGCAGCTGTTCGTGACCCCGCTGCGGCCCTATGAATGGGTCTTGTCGCTGTTGGCGATGAGCGTCATTCGCGTCACGATCGGCATCGTGCCGGCGATGCTGCTGGCGATCCCGCTCTATCATTATTCGATCTTCGACATGGGATGGGCGCTGGTCGCGTTCATCGCGGTGCTGATGGGGATGGGCTGGGCCCTGGGTCTGGCAATCTGCGGCGGCATTCTGCGGCACGGCATGGGCGCCGAGGGCCTCGCCTGGACCGTCATTTTCGCGCTGGCGCCGTTGTCGTGCGTCTACTACCCGGTGACGATCCTGCCCTCATGGCTGCAGCCGGTCGCCTGGGCGCTGCCCTCGACGCATGTGTTCGAGGGCATGCGCGCCGTGCTGTTCCACCATACTTTTCAGTTGGATAATTTTCTCGCCGCAGTGGCGCTCGACCTCGTCTTTTTGGTCGCCGGGGCGGCGATCTTCGTCATCGCCTTCCGCAACGCCCGCCGCCGCGGCGCCCTCTTGCAGATGGGGGAGTAGGTTGCAGGATCCCCGCTAGTCTAATCGCCAAGGACATCGAGGCCGATCTGCCTTGCCGCGGTCAGCAAGGCAGCATCGCGTGACGCAAGAGCCTGCTGCCGGCGAAGCGACAATTCGAGGTACGCGGCGTCATAGACGGTCAAAGCATACTCGCGAGACAGCTCGCGCGTGGCGCCCCAGGCATGCCGGTCGGTCTCGCCGTCGACGGTGATCCGCAGGCGGCTAAGGCGACGCAGCGACCGCGCCGCATAGTCGTCGTCGCAACGCCCGCGGCGGACGGCGTTGCGGAGCACATTGGCGACCTCCAGCCGCCACAGCGAAGGCACCAAAGCCCCTTCGGCGGCAACAATGCGCAGCACGGTTTGCGTCAGGCTGCTGCGCTCATCATGAAAGAGCCAGGCAATCGTCATCGACGCATCGACAACCAAGCTCACCCGCGTCGCCCTTCATCGAGCAATTCGCGGATCGTGACGTCGCCAAGCGAATGAATGCGGCTTTCCTGGATGATCTCCTCGGCTGCCGCCACCGCATCAGCGGCCGCGCCAGCATCGGAGCGACGGATCACGATGTCGCCATCGCATGCTTCGACCTCGACCCGCTCGCCATCACTCAAACCAACCGCTTTCGTGATTTCCAGCGGAACACGGATCGCCAGATTTTTTCCCCACTTGCCAACAATTGCCGATGCCATTGCGATGCCTCCTGCTGTAGGAATATCCTGACATATCCCACAGCCATTCGCCAACGCTCCGCTCCTGTCATCTACGCCGGCCCGCTGACGCCGGCTTGCGTGAAAGTGGCCATGCCGGTGTGGCAGGCGGCGGCGGCTTTCAAAATGGACAGAGCCAGCGTCGCGCCGGAGGCTTCGCCCAGGCGCATGCCGAGGTCGAGGAGCGGCGGCTTGCCGATTTTTTCGAGGAGGCGCCGGTGGCCGGGCTCCGCGGAGACGTGGCCGGCGAGGCAGTGGTCGAGCGCGCGTGGGTCGGCGGCATAGAGCACCGCGGCGGCGGCAGCCGAGCAGAACCCGTCGAGGACAACCGGCACCCGCCCCATGCGCGCCGCCAGGATCGCCCCGGCCATCGCGGCGAATTCGAGCCCGCCGAGGCGGCGCAGCACGTCGAACGGGTCGCCCGCTTCCGGACCGTGGCGCGCGAATGCGGCGGCGACGACCTCGCGCTTCCGGTCGAGCGCGACGCCGGCGACGCCGGTGCCGGGCCCGGTCCAGTCGGCCGCCGTGCCGCCGAACAGTGCGAGACACAAGGCAGCCGCGATCGTCGTGTTGGCGATCCCCATCTCGCCGACCGCCAGCGCGTCAATGCCGGGCTCGACCGCCATCATGCCGTAGGCGATGGCGCGGGCGCATTCGTCGTCGGTCATCGCGGGGCCGTCGACGATGTCGCCGGTCGGCTGATCGAGGTTCATCTCGTAGACCCGCAGATCGGCGTCGACGACCCGGCACAGCTGGTTCACCGCGGCGCCGCCGGCGATGAAATTCTGCACCATCTGCGCCGTCACCGCGGCGGGGTAGGCCGAGACGCCGCGCGCGGCGACTCCGTGATTGGCGGCGAAGACGACGACGCGCGGATGATCGAGGCGCGGCGGGTGGCGCCCCTGCCAGCTGGCGAGCCAGCCGGCCACCTCCTCGAGCCGGCCCAAGGCGCCGGCCGGCTTGGTCAGCCGTGCTTCGCGGCTGGCCGCCGCGCTGCCGGCGTCAAGATCGGGGCCGGGCAGATGCGCCAGCAGCGCGCGGATCTCGTTCAGGTCGGTCGCGGGCTCGGACATCCGCTCAGCCCACCGCGCTCGATGACGGGCGAGTGTGGTGATCGGCGAGGATTTGCGCGATGACCCGGGTGATGCGCCGCCCGGTCGGCAGGTGGAGGAATTCGTTCGGCCCATGCGCGTTGGAATGCGGCCCCAGGACGCCGGTCACGACGAATTGCGCGGCCGGAAACCGCTCGCCCAGCATCGCCATGAAGGGGATGCTGCCGCCTTCGCCCATGTAGGCCGGCGGTGCGCCGAACGCCGCCTCAGACGCACGCGCCAGCGAAGCGCCGAGCCACGGCGCCAATTCCGGCGCATTCCATCCGGCCGAGGCGGCCTGCGGCGTGAACGAAACCTGGGCGCCCGAGGGCGGGTCGGCTTCGAGCAGGCGTTGCAGGGTCACGCCGGCAGTCTCGGCGTCGAGGGTCGGCGGCAGGCGCAGGCTTAGCTTGGCGCTGGTATAAGGGAGCAGGACGTTGCCGGCATCGCCGGGCTTCGGCAGCCCGTCGATGCCGATGACCGCGAGCTGCGGCCGCCAGGTGCGGTTGAGCACCAGCTCGGTGCCGTCATCCGCCATCGGCCGGGTGCCGGCGACGAACGGGAATTTGCTGTAGACGCTGTCGCCCAATGCCGCAGCGGCGCGTTTGGCCTGGTCGAGCCGCTCGGCCGGGATCTGGGCGTAGAGCGCCGCCGGGCGGACCGCCCCCGTCGCCTCGTCCTCAAGGCGCGACAGGAGTTGCCGCATCAGGCGGAAGCTTGACGGCACGATCCCGGAGGCGTCGCCCGAATGCACCCCCTCATCGAGGACCGCGACGCTCAGCGTGCCGGCGGCGATGCCGCGCAGCGAGGTTGTCAGCCATAGTTGATCGTAATTGCCGCAGCCCGAATCGAGGCAGACGACCAGCGACGGGCTGCCGATCCGGCTGGCGAGATGGTCGATGTAAGGCGGCAGGTCGTAGCTGCCCGATTCCTCGCAGGCTTCGATGACGATGACGCAGCGCGCATGCGGCACGCCCTGGTCGTGCAAGGCCGCCAGAGCGGCCAGCGCGCCGAACATCGCATAGCCGTCATCGGCGCCGCCGCGGCCATAGAGCCTGTCGCCATCGATCCGCGGCGTCCACGGGCCATAGCCGTCGGCCCAGCCGACCATCTCCGGCTGCTTGTCGAGATGGCCGTAAAGCAGCACGGTATCGGTGCTGGTCGCCGCACCGCTGGCCGGCACCTCGATCAGCATCAGCGGGGTGCGCCCGGGCAGGCGGACGATGTCGAGCGTCGCACCGGGCAGCCCGGCGAGCCGCTCGCGCGCCCAGCGCTCGAACAGCCGGACGGCTTCCTCCATATGGCCGTGCGCCGCCCAATCCGGGTCGAAGGCCGGCGATTTGTTGGGGATCTTGATATATTCGATGAGGGTCGGGACGATCGCGTCGCCCCAGCACTGATCGACGAATTTCCCGAGCCTTGCGACGTCCAGCATGCGACCGATCCCCGATTGCGGCGCGCTTATGGTATCACCGCCGGACAATCGGGCGCCATGCGGCGCCGCGACTTGAAAGTGCCGGCTGTGGTCCTCGTCTTCGGCTCGATCAACATCGACCTTGCGGTGCCGGTGCCGCGATTGCCAAGCCCGGGCGAGACGGTGCTCGGCGGCGACTACCAGCTGCTGCCCGGCGGCAAAGGCGCCAACCAGGCCCTGGCAGCGCGTCGTGCCGGGGCCGCGGTGATCCTGGCGGGAGCGGTCGGCGACGACCCGTTCGGCGTCCTGGCGCTGGCCAACCTGCAGCGCGACGGCGTCGATCTCAGCCGGGTGCGGCGATCGGCGCGGCCGACCGGGTGCGCCGCGATCATGGTCGGCACCGCCGGCGCACAGAGGGGCGAAAACCTGATCGCGGTGGCCCCGGGTGCCAACCGCGAGGCCCAGGCCGCAAGCGTCCCCGATGCGCTGCTCGGCCCCGACACGATCGTCGTCTGCCAGATGGAGGTGCCGGCGGCAGAGAATTGGGCGCTGTTGCGCCGCGCCCGCACGGCCGGCGCCCGCACGATCCTCAACCTCGCCCCTGCCGCGGCAATCGACCCGGCGCTCTATGGCGAACTCGACATTGTCGTCGCCAACGAGGGCGAGGCGGCGACGCTGGGCGGCGACACGGCGGGGCTGGCGCGCCGGCTGCGTCTGGCCCTGGTGGTGACCAGCGGCGCGGCCGGATCGAGTACCTATCTCGGCGATGGCGGGCGGATCGACACCGCGGCCTTGGCAATCGAGCCGGTCGATACGACCGGCGCCGGCGACACCTTTGTCGGGGTTCTGGCGGCGGGGCTCGACCAGCGCCTCGCGCTCGGCTTGGCATTGCGGCGCGCCAGCGCGGCGGCCGGCCTCGCGTGCCTGGCGCACGGGGCGCAGAGCGCGATGCCCGACGATGCCGCGATCGCCGAAGCCGCCCTCCGCCTGCCGGCGTGAACCGGGTGCTCAGTCGCGCCGCGGCCGGCAGTATTCGTCGAACTCGGCGAGGACGTCCTCATAGAGCACGCGCTTGAATGGCACGATCAGCTCGGGCAGGCGCTCGGGGATGACCCATTCCCAGGCGTCGAACTCCGGGTGCGCGGTCGCGGCCGGGTCGATATCGGCATCCTCGCCGGTGAAGCGCATCGCGAACCATTTCTGGCGCTGGCCGCGAAAGCGCCCGCCCCACATACCGGCGGCGATCGCGGGCGGCACGTCGTAATGCCGCCAGACGCGGCTTTCCGCGAGGATCTGCGCCTGGTCGGTGCCGGTCTCTTCCTTCAGTTCGCGGATTGCCGCCTCATGCGGCGCTTCGCCATGATCGATCCCGCCTTGCGGCATCTGCCACGCCGCCAGCCCGGCCGGCATGTCGATGCGGCGGCCGACGAAAACATTGCCGGCGCGGTTGAGCAGCAGAATCCCGACCCCCGGACGGTAAAACGCCAGCTCGCTATCGGGCAGCGACCCGCGACCCTCTCCCACAGCCATGCCGCCGCCCGCCGTTCAGTTCACGACGCGGCGGTCGAACAGCGCAACGCCCCGCAGCGTGTCGATCGCGCGGGCGAGCTGATAGTCCTCCGCGGTCCCGATGATCGAGGGATCGATCGTGTCCTGCTCGGCATCGGCGGCTTTCTTGTCGGTTTTGCCGCCGGCCTGCGCGGTCTTGTCGGTCGCCTTTGGCGCCCGCTCGATCTTGGCGGCGTCAACGACGATGTCCGGCTCGATGCCACGCGCCTGGATCGAGCGTCCGGACGGCGTGTAGTAGCGCGCCGTGGTCAGCCGCATCGCGCCGTGACCGGCCAGCGGAATGATCGTCTGCACCGAGCCTTTGCCGAACGAGCGGGTGCCGATCAGGATCGCGCGGTGGTGGTCCTGCAA
>Ga0307374_10011727_pt1 | contig 12410 bp, 13 predicted proteins | sample OX3MG_FD_202532 | JGI IMG/M metagenome (GOLD analysis project Ga0307374, IMG submission 202532) | Soil microbial communities from Risofladan, Vaasa, Finland - OX-3 | ecosystem: Environmental > Terrestrial > Soil > Coastal area > Acid sulfate soil | place: Finland: Risofladan, Vaasa | collected...
TGATCCGCCGCTACATCGCCCGGCGGAACCGCCACAAGGACGACGAAGTAGTTCGTGCTATTTCATTGCGCGCAAAGGTTGCCTGACGCGGCACTAGCTCGACTCCGCGCTGGTGATCGTGCTCGCCATGCTGATGACGATCAGGCCGGCCGCCGCCGCGAAGATGTAGCCCTTCGCCCGGATCGCGTTGCCCGTCCGCTGCTGGTGGTGCTCCACCGCGAACAGCAGCCCGCCGAGGCTGATGGCCACCGGAGCGCCCGCCAACCCGTACTGGCTGACCCAGCTGCTGATACCGGAGAACACGCTCAGCCCCGGCGCGGTGCTGGTCGCAGCCAACGCGGGCACGGACGACATCACCGCCGCACCCACCCCGCACCCGAGCGCGCCCGCGGCGAGCTTCGCCCAGCGCAGTGCGTTGAGCGACCTGGGCTCCAGGCGCTCCACGTCGCCCGCTTCCCTCGGCCGGCGTTCCGAGCTCCGCTCGCGCCGACCGAACCACCCTGCCAACGAAACGATCTTCATCGTCGATCACCTCCGGCGAGACCCCAGCGGTCTCGACGGAGTAAGGGGGGACCCCACGGCCGTTTGGCAAAAGATTTTCCAGGGGATTTCTTTCGCCGGACGGCGTCCTCGCACCCCATTACTCAGACGTGCAGAGGACCCTCATCGCGATCGGCCTCGTAGGGCTCGCCGGCGTCGGCGCCGGCGTCGTCGTCCTGGTCACCAGCGACCACGCCGCCCGGAGCCGACCGGCAGCCGAGACGCCCGTCGTCACGACCGCCCCGGCAGCGCCTCGGTCCCCACGCCACCGTGTGCCCCCCCTCGTCCAGCCCGGGCGGACCGAGGCCCTCAGCGCCCCTTCGATGCCGCCCGGGGCCGTTGGGGTGGCCGACCGCTACGCCATTGCCGCGTACTCCTCGCGTGCCGGCGACGGTGGCGCCGCCTGGATCACGGCTGTCGCCCCCATCTGCACCCCCCGCTGGCTGGCGACGCTTCGAGCTGACCAGCACACCGCGACGGTCGAGACCACGACCCTCACGCCGAGCGTCGTCGCCAATCTTCCGAGCCATGCTCGCCCCGGCGCGGTCGCCGTCACCGTCCAGCTCGCCGGCTCGGGCCGTGCGAGCGGCCCGAGCATCTACGTCGAGCTCGTGGAGCGCCGCGGCGATTGGCTGGTCGAGGCCTCCCAGTGACGAAGGCGCTGCCGCTCCTCGCCATGTTCCTCGTCGCCATCTGCATCCTGCCGGTCGCCGCGTTCGGCATCGGCTTCGCGAGCGTTGTCTCCGCGAGCAGAGCGTGAGCCAGTCATCAGCGTTCGCCCTCAGGACGATCCCCGCTGCTGCCATGCGCGTCGAGATCGCCGCCGCACAGGGCTGCCCCGGGCTCCCTTGGCAGGTCCTCGCCGCAGCGAACCTCGCGAGCGACCCCGCTGTCTTCCAGCACATCGACCTCTCGACCGGCTTTGTCACCGACGCCAAGACCGCCGGCGGCGGCCTCGGACCCTTCGCGTTCACCGAGTCCACCTGGACCACCTATGAGACGATCTGGCCGAGCGACGCTTCCGGCGCCTCGCCGAATCCCGACAACGACTTCGACGCGACCTACACGTTCGCCCTGGCGCTTTGCGACCTGAGCACCGACGACACAGCGGTCGAGCAGGTCCTCCAGCAATACAACTCGTCCGCCACCTGGGACAGCGACGTCTGGAACCGGGCCATCTCGTTCGGCATGAACGTCGACGGCACGACCCAGAGCGACGACAGCCCGCCGTCGGGGACCACCGCCGGACCACCAGGCTCGCCCGCCCCACCCGGCGACACCAGCTACCCGATCTACGAGCCGCCCGGGCAGATGTTCCACGGCTCTCGGGCCGCTTTCGTCGCCGCCCTCGAGACCCAGCTCGGCGTCCCCTACGTGTGGGGCGGCATCGCCGCCGGCAGGGCCCTCGACTGCTCCGGCCTCGTGGTCGTCGGAATGCAGGCCATCGGCTTCGACCTGCTGTGGCAGCACCGCACGTCGCAGGAGCAGGCGACCCTCGGCGTCGAAGTGCCCCCGAGCCAGGTCAGCGCGGGCGACCTCCTGCTGATGGAGGGGAGCGAGGACGGCGGGACGCCGCTCGGCCACGTCGGCGTTGCGATCAGCAGCACGCAGATGATCCAGGCCCCCTACACGGGCCAGGTCGTGCAGATATCGCCGATCCCGTGGAGCTCCATCGAGACCGCCCGACGCATCCTGACCGAGCAATGACTGACCGCCGTCGCACTCGTGCGAAGCGCTCGCATTCGGACCCGACGAGGGGACAGCGAGTGGCGGGGAGCGGCGGGAAGCTAACCGATCACCCGAAGGTCGTAGGTTCGAATTCTGCCGTCGAACTGCCGTCGAGCTGCTCTAGCTACAACCGGAGCTTGAGCTGGGAGGATGTCGGGCGCGGCCGGGTGGAGCGAAGTCCGCAAGCGGAAGATCGCGCCGATTTGAGCCGGCCACCACTTTCAGCTGTCGTTGACAGGCGCGACTTTCGGGGCCTGAGCTGGCCCAACGGCTCAGCGGGTAAACGCTGCAACCAACCCCTGTCCCGCCGGTCGGGACGGCTCGTGCGCCTCAAGGTGTGGTGGGGGAGAGGAGGCCAATGTCCGGCGACCTCTTGAACTGCGCGTCGATGGGATGGCAACCACCGGTCCGGTTGGAAGCCATTTCTTGAAGAGTTCCTCAGAGCGACGCTCCTGCCTTGCCGTCATAGTGCGGATTCGGGAAAGAAGTCAAAGGAACGCTTCACCACCTTAATTGTGTGCGACGTAGTGATTCGGACGACGCCGGGAATCTTCGCTAGACCGTCCGACATGAATGTGAGCATTTCATCGTTCGAACGAAAGAGCGCGGCGACGATGAGGTCGGCTGCGCCGGTCGTTATGGTAACTGCGCGTACATTTTCCAATGCAGCAAACCCGCGTGCTGCTTCGGTGACGCGTCCGGGCGCGACCTCGACGCCCATAATTACGTCGATCGTGAAGCCAAGCCGATAGGGATCGGCGATGGCGACAATTTTGATATGACCTTCTTCTATCAGCGTGCGCACTCGGCGGCGGATTGTTGCCTCCGAGTACCCGAGCTCTCGCGCCAATTCTCGATTGCTCTTACGACCATCTTGACGTAGACGGCTTATGAGCTGAATCTCCAACTCGTCTATCGAGTCCATTCGCGGACTATAACATGGCATTGGTACGGCTCCTCGGAGCTCCGCACGCGCTCAAGCCGGGCGTAGGCCTTGACCGTAAGGACAAGACCAACCTCGGAGGCGGCCCCCTCATCGGCTCGACCCATTAAGTCGGCCCGACGTTGCCGGTCTGATCCCACAGGCGTCAGCCGGTGCTGAGCGCTGCGGCGCCGCAAGGCGCGGCGCGGAGGTCCGGTACGCGCTCCCTGGCTCCGGCGTGGATCAGGCTCGTCGGACCCTCTCGCCGTCGTCGTGCGCGGGTAGTCGGGGCTCAGGGCAACCTGCTCAGTACCACTTCCGACCAGAAGAGGGGTGAGAACGTCGCAGAGCGATCATCACAGCGGCCAGACGCTCCGCACAGCGCGCACGAAGGTGCGATCTCCTTGACAAATGCGTCACTGATGTCTTACGCTGCCCGCAAGCGGCGCCGGCGGGGTCCCAGCGACACCGAATCGTGCGCGATGTCGCAGGTCCGGTAGGTTGGGAGAGAGTCGTGGCACCTCCGGGAATCGTGTGTGGACCAGCGGTCAGCGCACCGGCAGCGCATTCGCGCCAACGCCTTCGACCCCCGACGACCACGCGATCCCGCTCGCTGACGACGGATTCGCTAAGGGGCGTATCCGCGATGGCGGCTCACGTGAGCAGCGCACCGCACGGTCTGCCCCTCGCCCACACCGGCAACGCGTGCCCGCTCCGCGTCAATCGTTCCTCATAGTGGCTGTTACCAAAGCAGACATGTTGTGTACATAAGAGACGCCTTCACGAAATGATTAGGGGGGTAATAAGTGGAAAACCAAGAGCAAGTACCGGAAGCGACTAACACCTGGTCGAGACGTAAGTTCCTGCAAATGGGAGTTGCGACAGGAGGAGCAGCGCTCGCTCTACCGAAGATCGCGCGACTTCACGGCGCGCCGCGAATCTCACAAGGTAGTTCCGCGAAAAGCGGCGGCATCATCCGTTATCTTGCAGCCGCCGAAGGTGACTCTGTCTACATTCAGCAGGTGATCGCACCGCAGTTCACCAAGCAAACGGGAATCAAAGTCCAGATCGACCAGGTCGAGTACAATAACCTGTACACGAAGGAGATCCTGGAGTTCAAGACGAACACCTACGACGTCTACCAAGTCGACCAGATTTGGGTCGAAGCGTATGCGAAGTCTGGTTACCTACTCGCACTCGATAAGGACATTCCGAAGAGCACGCTCGCGAACTTCTATCCGAACTTGGTCGACATCTGCCGGGTCAACGGCAAACTCTGGTCGGTTCCGTTCTCGGCTATCCCCGTCAACTACTCCTACCGGAAGGACATCCTGGCTTCGCATGGTTTCAAGCCAGCGGACACCTGGCAGGAGGCGCTGACCATTGCGCAGGAAACAAACAAGTCCGGCCTCTGGGGCTATCCGATCCGCGGCCAAACAGGCAACCCGATAACATGGACTTGGCTTCCGATGTTGTGGAGTTTCGGCGGGCAGACCTTCAATTCGAAGATGGAACCCGTGTACAACAGCGATACCGCGATCGAGAGCGTCGATTTCTTTAAGAAGCTCTACAAGTACTCGCCTCCTGGATGGCTCTCCGACGCCGAGGTCGCGACGACGATGGAACAGGGCCAGGCGGTCCAAACGCATTTGCAGATGGTCTTCGACAGTGCATTCGAGAACCCTAAGGACTCCAAGGAGGTCGGGAAGATCGGGTTTGCCGGAATGCCGAAGATGGCAACGAGGGCTTCGATCCTCGGCATGTGGACGCTCGGCATCGGGGCGAACTCGACGAAAACCGCGAACGCGCTGAAGTTCATCGAGTATCTGTCCTCCCCGGCAATCGCGAGACAGATGGCGATCGCAGGCGTGACAGGTGCGCCGCAGCCCGCCATCTACAAGACGGCTCACGCGCCCGACTTCTTCCCTGTCCTCGGGGAGGTTCTCGGCTACGTAAAGCCGCCGCCGCTCATTCCTGAGGGCAACCAGTGGTTCATCATCACCGGCACCGCGTTGCAGAACGCGTTGTCTGGTAGGCAGACTGCGAAGCAGGCGATGAACCAAGCGGCAAGCCAGGTGCACGCGCTGCTGGCGAGCGCCGGGTACTACAAGTAGCAGTTCCGGTTCTGCGTTGGCCATCCGGGCCCCAGAAACGTTGCCGACGGTGGGTGCCGCGCTCCCACGCCAAATCGTGGCGGGCGGCACCCAGCGTCGGCGCGCACGAAGGGGACGACGCAAACAGATTCTGATCGGTTTGTGCTACCTCGCGCCGGCGCTCGTGATGCTCGGTGGTGTGCTGCTGTACCCAATCGGCTACAACATTTGGCTGAGCCTCCACTCGTACAACCTGTCGGAGCTGTACCTTGGCGAGCACTTCGTCTGGTTGCACAATTACCTCGACGAGCTGCGCGATCCTTACTTCTGGAGCGCGTTGCGCAACTCCGCCATCATTACGGGCAGTTGTCTCGCGCTCGAATTGCCGATCGGCATGGGTCTCGCGTTGCTCCTCCACCGGCGGCTGCGTGGCCATTCGGTCTTTCGCTTCCTGTTCTTCCTCCCGTTGCTCCTTGTGCCAGCCGTGACTGCGTACATGTGGCGCTTCCTGTTCCAATACACGGGCGTGTTCAACTACCTGCTGCAACAGCTACACCTCGGTCGCGTCAACTGGAGCACGACGCAGGCGGGAATCATCTCGGTCATCATCGTGACCGTCTGGGAGAATGTGCCGTTCGCGCTCATCGTGTTCCTCGCGGGACTGCAATCCATCGACCCTGAGCTGGAGGCCGCGGCCCATGTCGACGGCGCCGACGGGCTCCAGCGGTTCCGCCACATCGTCCTGCCGCTGATGCGTCCATTCGTCCTTATCGTCGTGGCGATCCGGACGATGGACCTCCTGCGCCTCTTCGATGAGGGCTACATCTTGACCGGCGGAGGACCAGGCCGGACTACCGAGACGCTCAGCCAGCTCGTGTACACCGAGACGTTCACGTTCTTTGACGTTGGTCACGGAGCGGCGATCTCGATCCTCGAGGCGCTCATTGTGGTCCTCGCGACCGCCTTCGTGTTTGTCACGCTCCGAACGCGCCGCGGTGGGTGGCGGAGCCCGTGAGCCGGAGCGCAGGCGCCACATGGGCGAAGGCCGGGATCTACGCGCTGCTCGTCATCTACGCTCTGTGGACGCTCTTCCCGATCCTGTGGGTCATCGTGACCTCGTTCAAGACGAACGTGCAGGCCCTCTCGGTTCCACCGAAGATCCTGTTCACCCCGACACTCTCTAACTATCCCGACGTCTTCCACACCGTGAGTCAGTTTCCGGACGTGATCGCCAACAGTGTCGTCATCGCTGCGCTGGGAACTGCGGTCATCATCCTGCTAGCAGTCCCAGCGGCGTACGGGCTCAGCCGGTTTATGCCGATCGGCAGGCATGCCCTCGGCTTCGGCATCATGTCGGCGCGGACGTTTCCCACGATCGCGCTCGGCATTCCGCTCTTCCTCCTGATGCAAAGCGCTCATCTTCTCGATACGCGTATGTCGGTGATCGCTGCGAACGTGGCATTCAGCCTTCCGTTTGGCATCTGGATGGTCTACGGATTCGTCGAGACCGTGCCGATCGAGCTCGAGGAGGCAGCCGCGCTTGACGGGTGCAGCAGGATGGGGACGCTGCTGCGCGTCACTCTTCCCCAGTTGCTTCCCGGCCTTGGTGCAACAGCCATCCTCACGGCGATCGTGGCATGGCGCGAGTACCTGTTTCCCTTGATCCTCACGACCCAAAATGCGCGGACGCTGCCAGTGGTGGCGGGGAACTTCATCACGGACTTCGGTACCGACTGGGGTGGGTTGTGCGCGTATGCGGTCATGACGATCATCCCGGTCGCGATCTTCAGCGGATTCGTAGGCAAATACCTCGCTCGGGGATTTCTCAGCGGAGCGGTGAAAGGCTGATGGAAGCGAAGCAGGGTGGAGCACGCCGGTCCGTCACGGCCTGCGATTGGGTCGTCGTCACCGGCGCCGCGAGCGGCATAGGACGCGAGATCGCTCGACGCTTCGCCGCGACGAGTCCGGTGCTGGCGGTCGACATCGACGCTACTGGACTTGAGGCGACGGCTGCCGAGTTCCGGGCGCGCGGAGGACAACAACCGTTTGAAGTCGCAGTCGCCGACGTCGCCGAGCCCGTGGCAATGCGGTCGGCGCTCGCAGAGCTTCCTCAGAACGCCTGCGTGCGATGCCTGGTGAACTGCGCGGGAATCTTCGATCATCACGCCGCCGAGTCGATGCCGCTTAGCTCCTTCGAAAGAGTGGTCCGTGTGAACCTGACAGGGACGTTCGTCGCGAGTCAAGCGGCCTTTCCCCTCCTCGGACGGGGCTCGGCGATCATCAACATCGGTTCGATCAACGGACACCGAGCGCTTCCAAGCCACGCGAACTACGCCGCGTCAAAAGCCGGCGTTCGAATGCTTACCGAGTGCCTCGCAGTCGAATGGGCACCTCGTGGCGTCCGGGTCGTATCGGTGAGCCCCGGCATTGTCGATACGCCGATGAACCGAAAAGTGGAGGAGGAGTCTGGCATCGACGGAGACGCGATCCGAGCACGCATTCCGCTCGGGAGATACGCTTCGACCACCGAGGTGGCCGCGGTCGTCGAATTTCTCGCGTCGCCTGAGGCGGGTTACGTCTCGGGTGTTGACATTCTCGTCGATGGGGCATGGACCGCCTACGGGGCGATGTGACCGGCGCCGCCCGCCCATGGCCGGTTGTCAATCTACGGAGCGACACCCAGACGCTCCCGACGCCAGAGATGCGCGAAGCGATGTTGCGCTCGAAGCTCGGTGACGATACGTACCGCGAGGACCCCACGGTGTTCGAGCTCGAGGAGCGCGCGGCCGAGCGACTGGGGGCCGAGGCGGCGATGCTGCTGCTAAGCGGGACAATGGCCAACCTCGTTGCCCTTATGACCCACTGTCGGCCGAGTGATGCTGTGTTCCTCGACGATCGCGCGCATGTGCTCTTGAATGAGGCGGGTGGACTGAGCGGGGTCGCAGGTGCCGTGCCGACTGTGGTCGCGAGCAATCGCGGCCACCTCAAGCCGAGCGCGCTCGACCAAGCGATCCGGGAGCCCCGAGTTCAGCAGCCGCGCCCACGGCTGGTGTGGCTCGAGAACACACACAACCGGGCGGGGGGCACGGTGCTCGATGCCGACGGCGTGCAGGCAATCGTGAGGATCGCGCAACAGCACGGACTGCGCACCCACATGGACGGCGCCCGACTCTTCAACGCGTCGACCGCGCTCGGCGTCGCTCCGAGCAACCTCCTCTCAGGCGTCGACTCAGTCTACGTTGACCTCACGAAGGGACTCTGCTGCCCGCTCGGTGCGCTCCTGGCCGGAAGCGCGGCGTTTATCGAGGAGGCGCGGCGGAATCGGCAGGTGCTCGGCGGAGGGATGCGCCAGGCCGGCGTCATCGCGGCATGCGGCATTGTGGCGCTGTCCGGGCTCGTCGAACGCCTAGGCGAGGACCATGTGCGTGCCCGCCGTCTCGCTGGAGGCCTGGCCACCATCAATGGCATTCGCGTGACTCCCGCGATCGTCGAAACGAACATCGTCTTCGCCGACGTTGCCTCGGTCGGCGGCCCGGCGCGGTTCACCGATCGGCTTGCCGATGAAGGGGTGCTCGTGAGCTCGGCGCCGCCGGACCTGATCCGGTTCGTCACGCACCGGGATGTCGACGACGCCGAGATCGAGCACGCGATCGAAGCGTGCCGCCGCGCGGCCGACGCGCTTCGAAGTACCGCGACGGGGTCTGACACCATCTCCAGGCCCGGTGGAGGTGACGAGCTGTGATATTCGGGTGTATCGCGGACGACTTCACCGGTGCGACTGACCTGTGCAGCTCCCTTCATCGGGCGGGCCAAAGGACCTATCTGGTTACTGACCTGCACGCCGCTCCACTAGCGATACCAGATGTCGACGTCGTCGTCGTCGCATTGAAGAGTCGCGCAGTTGAGCCTGAACTCGCCGTCGCCCTGTCGCTGGAGGCCCTCGACTGGCTCCAGCGGGTCGGAGCGACGCGGTGCTACTTCAAGTACTGTTCGACGTTCGATTCGACTTCGAAGGGCAACATAGGCCCTGTCCTGGACGCGCTCGCTGACGCCCTGGCCGTAAGGACCACGGTCGTCTGCCCAGCGCACCCCGAACAGGGAAGGACGATTTACCAGGGCCATCTGTTCGTTGGAACCTCGCTGCTGGCCGAGTCGCCGATGGCCAACCACCCGATCAATCCGATGCGTGACTCGAACGTGCTGCGCCTGATGCGCGCCCAGACGCTTAGGGAGGTGACGCTCCTTCCCTACGACATCGTGACGGAGGGCCCAGGCGCGATTCGCACCGGGCTCGATCAATGTGCCGCAGAAGGCGTCTCCTACGTAGTGGTGGACGCCCTCGACGTCGGACACCTTCGAGCAATTGCTGAGGCGTGCTCGGACGCCCCCCTCCTCTCCGGCGGGGCCGGCGTAGGTTGGGCGCTCGGCGCGATTCTCAATCCTGCGTCGAGACCCTCGGCTGCTGAGGGCGTCGACCCCAGCGAGGGGCCGACGGTCATCCTCGCAGGCAGTAGTTCCGCTGCAACTCGTGGGCAGATCTCGAGGGTGCTGGGACGAGTGCCTTGTCTGAAGTTCGACCCGCTCGCGATCGTTCGCCAAGAGACGTCGATAGAAGGGATCCTGAACTGGGTGCTGGGCAACCTTGACGAGCAAGGTATCGTCGTCTACGCGAGCGATGATCCTGAACGGGTTGGGGAGATTCAGGGTCTCCTCGGGACCGAGTGCGCGAGCACAATTGTCGAGGAGACGCTTGGGGCGGTCGCGAGGTCCGTCGTCGCAGGTGGCGTTCGGCGTCTGGTCCTCGCCGGCGGCGAGACTTCGGCGGCGATCGTCCGAGAGCTCGGTGTCGGAGCGCTTGAAATCTGCGAGGACTTGGAACCTGGCATCCCGTGGATGCGCTCGGCGGATGAGCGTGCGCTCGTCTTCGCGCTGAAGTCGGGCAACTTCGGGAGTGACGCCCTCTTCGAGAAGGCTTTGGGGATCACGTCGTGACAACGGAAGCGGCGCGAGACGAGATTGTCCGCTGGTGTCGGTACTTGAGCGCGCGAAGCCTCTCTCCGGGGACGTCCGGCAACGTGAGTGTGCGCCTTGCGGAGGGATTTGTCTGCACGCCGACGGGCCTCGGACTCGACGGGCTCGAGCCGAAGGAGCTCGCGGTGATCGACGCGTCGGGCAACCCGGTTGGGGAGCGGCCGCGGCCCACCAAGGAGTGGCGGCTTCATCTCGCGCTCTATGAAGTCCGCCCGGACGTGGAGGCAGTTGTGCATCTGCATTCGACCTTCGCCGTTGCGGCTTCGTGCCGCTCGGATGTCTCCGAGGACGACGTCATTCCACCGCTCACTTCCTACTACGCCATGCATGTCGATCGGCTGCCGCTCGTCAGGTGGCATCCGCCCGGCGATCCGGCGCTTGCTCGAGCGCTCCGCGAACGCGCCCCGGAGAGCGCCACCCTGCTGCTCGCCAATCACGGGCCCGTCGTGGGTGCGGCATCGCTGGAGCGAGCGGCATATATCGCAGAAGAGATTGAGGAGGCTGCCCGGATCTGGCTGTCTCTCGGCAATTTCCCTCGACGTCTGCTGAGCGCGGACCAGATCTCACGCCTGCGGAGGCACTGAGTGACCAGGAGGAACATGCCGAATCGAAACGAAGCGACAAGGCAGCCGATTCTCGGACTAATCCACACCGTGGCGTCCCTGGTCGAGACCTTCGATCGGCTCGTCCTGGAGCTCGGCGCGACGATGGGCGTGGTCGCGCAGCACATGGTAGATGAGGCGCTCCTAGCGACGACTCGGCGTGACGGTCTCACCAAGGAGACGATGCGGCATCTCCTTGCGTATGCGCTCGCCTCCCAGGAATCCGGCGCTGACGTCGTGCTCGTGACCTGTTCGTCGCTGGGGCAAGCGGTCGGCGTTGTCGCCCCCTTGATGGACATCCCGGTCCTTCGTGTCGACGAGGCGATGGTCCATCGCGCTCTCGTCCTTGGAAGACGGATAGGTGTTCTAGCGACGCTCGAGTCCACGCTGTCGCCAACGGTCGAGCTCATCGAAACCGAGGCGAGAAGGTTGGGTCCCGATCTGGCACTTGACGTGAGACTTTGCTCCGGAGCGTTCGACGCGGCACGCCGAGGCGAGCCAGAGCGTCACGATGCGCTGATCCTCACGGAGCTCCGCTCGCTGCTGCTAAAGGTGGACGTCGTCGTCCTTGCGCAAGCCTCCATGGCCCGAGCCCTCACGGGGCTCGACCCAAGCGATGCGCGGGTCCCGATCCTCACGAGTCCGCGGCTCGCGGTGGAACGCGCCGTCGACGAGCTCTCGGCCATTACCGCATCGCGGGCGCTGGTCGTCGGCACCGCCCCTGAAGTGCCCTTTGGGACGCCGCTTCAGACTGGATGACGCAAAACGGACATCGATTCCTGCGTGGGCGACTGATAGCGGCGCAATGGCAGCAATGTTTGTCCAGATAGCGCCACTGCGCTATCATTGGGTGACGCAAACAGACAACCAGAAGAGGCGTGCACGCCCGCTCGCCTGACCAGGGGGACGGATGGAAACCATCGACCCGATTCAGTTCGAGGTCATGCGGTACGCCTTGATCGCGGTTGCGGACGAGATGTGCGTGGCACTCGCCAAGGCGGCGTACTCCACGAACATCAAGACTCGGCTCGATCTGTCCTGCGCCATCTTGGACGAGCAGGGCCGTGTCGTCGGTCAGTCGACCGCCCAGCCATGCCACATCAGCGCGATGAACATCATCGTCCCGTCAGCGATCCGCAACTACCCACCGGAACGGCTCTCGCCCGGCGACCAGCTCGTCGTGAACGACCCGTACCAAGGTGGGGTACATCTCAACGACGTCGTGGTCATCGCGCCGATCTTCCTGGACGGCGTCATCCGCGGCTACGCCGCCAATCTCGCCCACCACGTCGATGTCGGCGGCTCGGCTCCTGGCAGCCTCGGCGCGTTCGAGGAGGTGTACCAAGAGGGCCTCATCTTCCCGATCGTGAAGATCGCCGAGGCGGGTCAAATGCACCCTGACGTCTTCAAGCTGATCATGGCGAACATTCGCTCCAAGAAAGAGACCGCTGGCGACTTTCGGGCTCAGGTCGCTGCGAACAAAGTCGGTGTCCA
>Ga0307374_10011728_pt1 | contig 12410 bp, 12 predicted proteins | sample OX3MG_FD_202532 | JGI IMG/M metagenome (GOLD analysis project Ga0307374, IMG submission 202532) | Soil microbial communities from Risofladan, Vaasa, Finland - OX-3 | ecosystem: Environmental > Terrestrial > Soil > Coastal area > Acid sulfate soil | place: Finland: Risofladan, Vaasa | collected...
CGCGCTTGACACGGACCGATGCGAACCCCTTTGAACGCCATAAAAATGCATGACGCGCAAGGGGTCAGAGGTTCGAGTCCTCTACGGCCCACCATGTTCGCCCTGGTCAGCTGGGGTGCGCCGCTTCCGTAGGCCCGGTGGTTCCGGGACTGGGAGCAAAACTGGGAGGGCTACGCCGGCGTGGTGCTGCCGTCGGTGGCGGGGTCCTGGGCGGTGTCGGGCGCGAACAGATGGTCCATGGTGACCTGGGCTGTCTCCACCGCTGGACGCACAGAGTGGCGATAGACCTGCTGGAAGGCTCCGTGCACTTTGGTACCACCGCCGAACGTGTCCTGTCAGCATGGCTGATTGCGTCGCCGCCGAAGCAGCTCGAGCTGGGGGAGTGGAACTGTTCAGCAGTCGGCCAAGGCCTTTAGAGAGTCGCAGATCTCCTCAGAGCGTGGCCCGAGAGTGCCGAGTCGCTCAACGAGGGCCGACCGCCGGATGCGCTGCAGATTGTCGAAGGAAGCTACACAGTCGACGTTCAGGCCCTCCTCCTGGCCAAGGGTGATCTCAGTGGGGATGTGGCGCACGGTCCGCGTCACGGGCGCGACCACGATCCCCGTGAGTACCTCCACAACCTCGGTACGCGTAACCACCAGAACGGGACGACGCTTGTCCTCGGTCTCGGCCCACCAGATTTCTCCTCGGACCGGAAGCGCTACCACGGCTCCTCTTCGATCAGGGAACGGGTCGCCTGATCCAATCCGGCCAGCTCCTCCTCGTTCTGGGGCTGTCGGCGATAACCGTCGACGATGGCCTGGCCCGCCCGCTCACGACGGTGGCGTTCAACCAGAGCCTCGAGACCGAGACGGACGGCGTCGGAACGAGTGGACGCCACTCCTTCGGTCACCAACTGGTCGACATCCGCGAGCAGTCGATCGTCCACCCGCGTAACCAGCTGTGCCATGCAGACAGCATACCAGAACGCAATGCAGGGACTATAGCGAGCCGTTGGTCCCACTGGACCAGTCGGCCGGAGGCGCGTTCATCGCTGACTGCTGAGCCTCCGAGCAACTCAATTCGGGGCCCGCTCAAGTCGTGGTCGATGAGTCAGGCGTAGGTTCGGACCAGGTCGAGGACGGTAGAGGTGTCCGGACCTTCCCCGGACAGGCTGGTATCCCCCGGACTGACCCTGCGCGCCGCCAGTTGGCAGAGTTCATGGCCTGAGCCTCGAATCACGGTCACGGCGTCACCGTCGGGGACGAAGTCCCATGAGGCACCGGTCGGGCCCTGGAGGTGGAAGGCGACCGGTCCGGCCAACGTTCGCCGCGCCTGCTCGAAGGCATAGGGCAAGGTCCGCCAAGCCAGACGGGCCACTTCGTGCAAGCGCTCGGTGGGGACCAGCCTCACGCCGACGGCCCCGGCAACGTCCCCGGTGTGGATCCACGTCTCGGCTAGCCGAGTGGTGACGAGGGTCCGAACCGAAAGCTGCGCGGCCACCCAGGGGACCCGGCTGCGGGGATCACTGGAGATGGCCAGGCTGGCCAGGGTGGCGGCGCTTTGAGTCCAGCGGTCGTGCACCGCGGCAACCGACAGGTCCTCCCGATCCCTGGCCACCATGGCGGCCGCGCCCTCGTCGACATTGGACGCCGGGGGTAGGCCAGCCGTCAGCTGACCGACCACCTCCCCGTAGCGGCCCTCCAGGCTGGCGATGGCCATCTCGTTGGTCTGAGCCAGGTGCAGCACGACATCGGTCACGTTCCAACCCTCGCAGCGGGTCGAACGTCCCCAGTCCGACTCATCCAGCTGGGCCAGGATCCCGGCCAACTCATCGAGCTGCTCATGGAGGGCCGAGGGCGCAATGGCGGTCATCCACCGAGGCTAGAACGAGACACTGCCCGATTCGTGGCGGTCCACCCGGCTGCCTCAGCCGCTTGCAACGCCCACCTCGCCGGTTTTCAACGCCTGGGCACTTCCATGGCTGCGGTCGCGGCGGAGCCATCAGTGGTGACTAACCAACCAACTATCCCGACCCTGCCCGGCCCGCAGGTTAATGATGGAGGTGAAATGATTCAGGAGGCCCTCGTTCGCACGGTCGTCGTGGACGACTCGGCTGACATCCGCCTGATGCTGCGCCTGCTGCTGGGCCGTGACGCTCGCTTCGAGATCGTGGGAGAGGCCGCCAATGGCCAAGAGGCGGTGGAGCTCTGCGCCCGAGTACACCCGGACCTGGTGATCCTGGACCGGCAGATGCCGGTCATGGGAGGGCTCGAGGCGATACCCCTGATCCGTGACCGGTGGCCCGGGGCCCAAATCGTCCTGTACACCGCGGCGGCAGAGCCGGACACCGAGGAGGCAGCCGCGGCCGCCGGCGCCCTGGGCGTGCTGCACAAACAGAGCGCGGCCATCGACGTGGCCGGGGACCTGACCCGGCTGCTGGCCCGCCGTGGAGACCCCGAGGCGGAGGCGACGGAGGAGGTGGAGGTTCGGCTTGGGCCGGTGTCGTCCGCCGCAGCCCGGGCCTGGGTGGCCAACACCAGGCAGATCCTGGGGGCGCTCCAGGGGAGGCCCGATGTGATCGGCGGGCCGATCACGGCGCCGGTAATGGCCATGTTCGGGCGTTTCCTCGACGCCTGGGAGACGGTGGCCCAGGATACCGACGTGTTCTTCTGGACCGGTCGGGCTGACCCCCAAGAGGTGCAAAAGGTGGTGGAGGAGTGGGCCCGCATCGACTCTATGGACGATGCCACCCTGGCCGCCTTGGGCTGTGATTGGTCCCCGCCCGAGGGCCAGGCCTTCTTTGCCGCCCTAGCCGCGGCGGTAGTCGACGCGCTGGCCGATCACGAGGAGACCCGCCGGCTGGCTGAACGGCTCGGAGGAGACTGGGCCAGTTCCAACTGAGGACTGTGCATCCCTACCGCGGTCTTCCGTCGTGCATCGTCACCCGTCTACACCCGCTGCCCTCCGGAGTTGGATAGCGCCGTGATAGCCCGGGGTGACCAAACCGACGGAGCCCTACCGAGTGCCCATTGCCTTGGGCGTTGTCCTGTGGGAACCTCTGGATGTTCGTAATCGGCGGGCAAATGCCGCCAGGGGGAGGACAAGCCATGTACGAGCACACGACAGCGACCAACCGCATGGTGGGGACTGGCCTACTGCTCGTCCTGCTGGCCGTCGGTGTGGCCGCCTGTGGCAGCAGCTCCCCCAAGAGCTCTGCTTCCTCACCGGCCGCCAGCACGGGCAACAAGACCGCTTTCTGTAACGCCGATATCGCCATCAACAAGGCTTCGAACAGCGTCACGACCATGGCCGGCTTCCTGGCCCTGCTCAAGGGACACCAGTCCGACCTGAGCGCGCTGAAGAACGACGGTCCAGCTCCGATTCGGAACCAGGCCCAGGCCCTGGTGGCCTCGGCCGCCAAGGCGATCGCCGATAACAATCCCAATGAGCTCAACACGGGTTCGGGAGGCGCCGACGGCGCCGCCATCGACACCTACTGCGGTGTCAGCGGATCGGGATCCCCGCTTCCCTCCTACTTTGGGATGGGGAAAGCAACGGCCCTCTGCTCGGTGAACGACCAGATCAACCAAGGAACCAGCACAGCTACCGATCCGTCCCAGGTCCTGTCGTTCCTGGCCGCCCACCAGGCCCTGGTGAATGAGTTCGCCAGCGACCTCTCGAACCTTCCCGCCATGCAGAAGGCCGAGGCCCAGCAGTTGGTGAACACCGCCCGGGCGGCTATCTCTTCCAACAACCCGGCGGCGCTCGGGTCGAGCACCGTCTCGAATGACTCGGCGGATGTTGGGCTCTACTGCGGCCATAACCAGTAGCGAGGCGGATAGGCCAAAGCTGGCACGGACCGTGTTAACATCCACGCTCTAAGGAGTAGCGTCGCGGTCAGGGTGACCTGTCGAGGTTGCGTCAGGTGGATCTCAATGGGCCGAGCCCCGATGGCAGGCCGGGAACACCGGACCGATCCAGGCTCCAGGGGGCCCAGCATGACGCCTGGCTCTGCCGGCGCTGCCGACCGCAGGGATGCCGCCGCCATCACCCGGGACGCCGCCGCCGACGCCCGGGACGCGGCTACCGAGGTGACTGATCTGGTCAGCCAGGCCGCCGGGGATCGGAGCTTTGCCGCCCGGGACCGCGACTCGGCGGTCCTCGACCGAGAAGCCGCCAGCGAGCGCGACTCGGCCGAGATCGCGCACGACGTCGCCGCGGCAGCCCGTGATCTGACTGCGGCTCGGCTCGAGAGGATCGTGCTGGCCGCCGGCGAGGATGCCGCGGCCGAACTCGACGCCCAGGCCGCCATCCTCCTCGACGTGGTCGCCGCCATGCGAACCGTTGCCGCCGGCATCCGGGACTTCGCCCTCCTCGGACACGAGGGCGGGACAGCGGCGGCAGGCCGGGCGTTGGCCGCCCAGGGGAGGGCTGTGTCGGCCACCTTCCGGGCCGCGGCCGCCCTCAACGCGGAGGCGGCCACAGCGCGGGATGATGCCGCCGAAGCCCGCGATGCGATCTCCGCCACTACCGATGCCATCCCGCACGCCGCCGAGGACAGGCTGCTGGCCGCCTCCGATCGAGCTGCGGCCGCCCTTGACCGCCACAGCGCCGCCCTCGATCGTCTCGACGCCTCCGACTCCCTGCAGATCGCCTATCACGACAGCCTCACCGGTGTTCTGGTGCGTAGCGCAGGACGCGAACAGCTCAACCAGTGTGTCGAAAGAGCTCACCGGGGCAGCGAGCCCCTGATCGTGGCCTACGTCGATGTCGACCACCTCAAGAATGTCAACGACGCTCATGGGCACGCTGCAGGCGACCAGCTCCTTCGCCAGGTCGCCCGGTGCCTACGCAACGGTCTGCGGTCCTACGACATCATCGTCCGCTACGGGGGTGACGAGTTTGTATGCGGCCTACCAGGCGCGCAGGCCGAAGACACCCGAAGGCGTCTTGGCGAAGTCCTCTCGACCCTGGCCGAACTTGGGGAGGGCGCCTCGCTCAGCTTCGGGCTGGTCGAACTCCGAGCCAATGAAACTCTGGACCAGGTGCTCATCCGCGCCGACCGCCAGATGTACGAACATCGCGCCGAACAGCGCGGCGGTGCCCGGGAGCCGGTCGGCCCAACCCCGGGGCCTGCACTCTGATCTGACCTCTGGGCCTGGAGGACTCGACCCGGTACATATCTCGGTCGGGTGTATCGACCAAGCCCCAGGTCTTCTTGATCATGCCGCGACTCATGTAGCTGATCCCGACACTGGCTGAACACTGGGACCCTCCCGAATGCCCTCCGATTGGGACGGGGGGACCATCCCCTGGACGTTCAGAGCCACCTGGCCCGCGGCGTTAGGTACTCTCGACCGGCCAGCAGGGAGAGAAGATGACCGACGTTCAGAAGCCGCCGATGCAGGACTGGGCCACCGACTTCGACCACACCCATCCCGACTATGCCGCCCAGGCCACCGAGATCTGGGATGACCTCCGTGGCCGCTGTCCGGTGGCCCACTCCGACCGCTTCGGTGGTGTGTGGCTGCCGACCCGTCACGAGGACGTGGCCGCCATCGCCCATGACACGGAGCACTTCAGCTCCGAAGGGGTGATCGTCAGCCCCTGGAAGCCGGAGGGACTGGCCCCGGCCGGCTACGCCCCGCCTATTACCTCCGATCCTCCCTTCCACGCCATCGCCCGGCGCCTGCTCCTGCCCGCCTTCTCCCCGGCCGCCATCGCCAAGTGGGAGCCCTCCGCCCGCCAGAGTTGCCGGGACCTCATCGAGGAGGTGGTCTCCTCCGCCGATGTTGTAGACGCCGCCGCCCAGTACACCCAGCACGTGCCGGTCCGGGTCATCGCTGACATGTTGGGTGTCCCGCGATCCGACGGGGACAAGTTCCGGGGCTTCATCCACCGCATCCTGGAGGACCCGGGGGCCAGCATCGGCACCCTCGCCTACGAGGACACTCTCGACTACTACCTGCACCAGGTGGTGGCCGATCATCGGGACAACCCCCGGGACGATTTGATCGGCTTCCTCATGGAAGCGGAGATGGATGGCCAGAAGCTGTCCGATGATCACATCGGTGGGACGATCGCCCTGCTCCTGATTGCCGGCATCGACACGACCTGGTCGGCCATCGGTGCGAGCCTCTGGCACCTGGCCCAGACTCCGGTTGACCGGGCCCGACTAGTAGCCGAGCCTTCCCTTCTGCCGGTGGCCGTGGAGGAGTTCCTGCGCTTCTACGCTCCTGTGACCATGGCCCGGATCGTCAAGGAGGAGGTAGCGGTGGGCGGCTGCACCTTCAACCAACGGGACTGGGTTTTGCTTTCCTTCCCGGCCGCCAACCGGGACCCGGAGGCCTTTGAGGATGCTGACCGCTTCGTCATTGATCGCGTCCGCAACCGTCATTCCGCCTTCGGCCTGGGGATCCACCGCTGCCTGGGCTCGAACCTGGCCCGCATGGAGATGACAGTGGCCATCGATGAATGGATGCGGGCCTTCCCCGATTTCGAGCTGGCCGACGCCGGGGCCGTCCGCTGGTCGACCGGCCAGGTCCGCGGGCCCCGCCAGCTACCCGTCAGAATTCTCAAGCGAGGTGCCGAATGAAGATCATCCTGGACAACTCCAAGTGCGAGGGACACGGGCGCTGCTACGCCCTGGCCCCGGAACTCTTCGACGCCGACGATGAGGGCTACGCCGTCCTCAAGCTCACCGGCGCCGTTCCAGCCGGTTCCGAGGAGCACGCCACCCTGGCCTCGGCCAACTGTCCCGAGTTCGCCATAACCGTCGAGGACTGAACGAAGGATCAGGCCAGGGCGCCGGCGTTTTCGATCTCCAGCGTCGGGGCCGGGTCGGCCGGAGTGAAGCCGAGGACCCGCCCGTAGAAGGCCACTTCGGCTTGGATCACGGTGGTGATGGTGGCCGCCTGGCGGAAGCCGTGCTGCTCCCCGGGGAAGGCGAGGTGAGCGAAGGGAAGCCCCTTGGCCCGCAGCGCCTCGGCCATCATCTCGGCCTGATCCGGGGGGACCACCCGGTCCTCCAGGCCTTGGAACAGGATGAGCGGGCAGCTGAGGCCGTCCGTGTGATGGATGGGGGAGCGCTCCCGGTAGAGGGCCTCGGCCTCCGGCCACGGGCCGATCAGCCCGTCGAGATAGCGAGATTCGAACTTGTGGGTGTCCCGGGCCAGGGCGCCGGCATCGGCCACCCCGTAGTGGCTCGCCCCTACGGCGAAGACATCTCGGAACGCCAACGCCGCCAGTGTCGTGTAACCCCCGGCGCTGCCTCCTCTTATAGCCAGCCGGTTGCGGTCTACCTCACCCTGGTCGGCCAGCCACAGGGCGGCATTCACACAGTCGTCGACGTCCACTACGCCCCATTGGCCCCTCAACGTCTGGCGATACTCCCGCCCGTAGCCAGTGCTGCCGCCGTAGTCCACGTCCACTACGGCCAGGCCCCGGCTGGTGAAGTACTGGATCACCGGGTCCAGCGCCGTCCCGGCCGCCCCGGTGGGTCCGCCATGACTCTTGACGATCAGCGGAGGCAGCTCGCCCTCCGGACCAATGAAGTCGGGATTGACCGGCGGGTAGTAGAGGGCATGGGCCTTCCGGCCCCCCGAGGAGGGGAACTCCACCGCCCGGGGCGCCGAGATGTACTCGGCCTCGATGGCCCGGGAGCGGCTGCGGGCCAGGACCTCCGGCTCAGCGCCATCGGCCGCGGCGCGGACAGCCGTGCCAGCTGGCTCGACCGGGATCCGGACCAGTACTCCTGATTCAGAGGGAGAAGCGGCCAGAGCCAGCACCGAAGCATCCGCTCCGAGCAGGCCGCCGAAGCTGGTCCACGGGGTGGCGATGGGCCGGGCGCTTCCGTCTTCCAGCACGGCCAGGGTGGTGGCCGCCTTGGCCGACCAGGTGACCACCGGGCGGCCGTCGGTCAGGAAGGTGTAGCTGCGCTGGCCGAAGGCCCAGTCGGGTCCGCCCATCTCCGCCTCCGGGGTGAAGATGGACTCCCCGCCCGTCCCGTCATCGGCATAGAGGTTCCACCAGCCCGTCCGGTCCGAGAGGTAGAAGAGCCGGCCGGCCGGGTCCCAGCGGGGTTGGCTGATCGACTCCTCCGGCCCCCCGGCCACGGCGCGGGTTGTTCCCACCCCGCCCCCCGGGAGTAGCTCGGCCTCAACGAGGGTGGTGCCGTCCCAGGGCATGTTCGGGTGGTCCCAGGAGAGCCAGCACAGCCGGGTCCCGTCCGGGCTGACCCGGGGGGCGCTGTAGAAGTCGTGGCCTTCTGCCACTACATACGGGCCATCCGATCCATCGGCCGGGAAGGCCACGATGCGGTTGACGACCGCCCCGTCCCTGCCGTGGATCTCCTGGACGGCCACGACGGTCCGGCCGTCCGGAGTGACGCTCAAGTCGGCATAGCGCAAGGACTGGGGCGCGGCCGGCTCCGGCGTGACGGCCACCGGCGCCGCCGGGCTACCGCCCGGCTCCAGAGCTACGAACCAGACCCGCTGGTCGGAGAAGTTGGAGAACAGGAGGCCCTTCTTGGTCAGGGCCGTGCAGGCTCCGCCGTACTCATGGACCAGGGTCCGGGCCGAAAAGCCGGCCGGCACGAGGTCGGTGACCGACCCATCCGGGGCCCTCCGCACCGGGACGACCAGGCCGGCGTCGGTGGGCCTGCTCTCGTTCCACACCACTTCCTCGCCCCGGATGAGCGGCTGACCGAGGCCGACCACCGCCTCGACCAGGCGGTCAGCGGTGATGGGGGAGCGCCAGGAGCCATACGGACCAGTCACGGGCATCGCCCGATCCTAGGAACCCCCACCACTGCGCCGAGGCTCAGCCGGGCGGGGCCCAGGGCAAGCCAATGGCCGCGCTGTCCGTTCTGCCGGATCGAGCCCCTCCAGAGACGTCCGTGGGTATATGACCCAGAGAGACGGTTCCACGATAGGTCGACAGACCGATTTCCGGCCGCCAGCCAGAAACTGGCTTTCGATGCTTGGTGGAACCGCCCGTCTAGCTCATGTAGGACTGGAGGTCGTCATATGGGCCTCGAGGTCCGGGCCCAGACGCCGGGTCGGGCTTGGAGACTCTGGCTCAGGCGCCGACGGCCAGCGGCAGGGCGTCGAGATAGGCGGCGGCGGCGGCCCGACCCCGTTCTATGAGTTGGCGGGAATGGCTCATGTCGTTGTATCGGAGGGGTCCGGGATCGACCCCAGGGATCACCATGGCCTCGACTCCGGCCGGGAGCCGGGCGATGTCGGCCCCGAACCGGTGGCTGCGGGCGATGGAGAAGGACTGGAGGAGCACGTCCAGAGGACGCTTGGGAGCGGGTCGGGGCCGACTGAAGTTTCCGACGTGGAAGATGATGAGCCGGGTGGCTCCCATGTCGAGGGCCCGGGAGATCGGGACGTTGTTGACCACACCGCCGTCGATCAACAGCTCTCCGTTGATCTCGACCGGGGGGTAGACCCCAGGCAGGGCAGCGGAGGCGGTCAGGGCAGGCAGTATCTCCCCGGTGCCGAACCAGCGCTCGGTGCCGGTGGCCAGGGAGGTGGCTACGACCTCGAAGGGAACCGGGGATTCTTCGAAGCGCTCGAAGACCAGGGCCTCCTTCATCAGCCCGACCAGGCCGTCGCTTGGGCACATGGAGCGCGAGCGGCGGGTGAGCAGGCGGACGGCGGACAGTCGACCCGGAGGGAATAGGTGCTCGGTGCGCAGGGCCAGCCAGATCTCCTTGAGCCGCTGGACGCCGGCGGGCGAGGGATCAGCCGCCACCGCCGCCGCGTTCAGGGCCCCGACCGAGCAGCCCACCAGGGCGTCGGGTCGGTATCCCCTGTCGATCACGGCCTCGAGCATGCCCACCTGCACGGCGCCGAGGTTGCCGCCGCCGCCGAGCACGAAGACGGTCCGTTGGCCAGGTGCCGCCGGCCGGATGTCATGGATGGTCAACAAACTCACCTCCGGAAGAGGGGCCTAGTGATGACAATGATCCGATGGGGACCGGTCAGGCCATAGCCCATCCGGGCCATTTGGTGATGCCCAATGTGGGTGGGTGACCACCTTCATGAAGAGCAGGTCAGCCGGTGCGGGCTCCCACCAGGTGTCCGTGGTCCTCACCGAAGAGGTAGAAGGCCTGCCCGCCGGCGCCCCGCACTTCGGCGGTGGCGGCGTGGTGAAGGATGGTTCGGCCGGAAGGGGTGTCCACATCGACATCCCCGACCGGCTCGAAGTGTTCGATCTTGAGGCTCTCGCTCCCGACTACGAGCCGGTTGGTCGAGGGCTGATCCGCTGGCTCCAACTCGCACTGCAGCTTGGCCCACATCACCATTTGTCCTCCCGGGTCCCGTGACCCTTCAGGAGATCCTTCGGCAGTTCGACCGGAAAACCTGAGAATGCGGAAAAAACGCGCGATCGGGACAGATCTTCCGAAAGGACCCACCGCCGATCGGCAGCGGATTCGGCCTCCGGGCCCGGCTTGGTAGCATTTGTGCCAGGCGCCGGCGCTCCGGCTGCGCCTCCCTAAGAAGGATTCCCGTGCTCGCGACGCGCCCTGACATCCGCAACCTGGCCATCGTGGCCCATGTGGACCATGGTAAGACGACCCTGGTTGACGCCATGCTGCGCCAGTCGGGGGCCTTCGGCGCTCACGAGGAGTTGGTCGATCGCGTCTTGGATTCCAACGACCTGGAGCGGGAGAAGGGCATCACAATCCTGGCCAAGAACGCCAGCATCCTCCACAGTGGGGTCAGGGTGAACCTGATCGACACCCCTGGCCACGCCGACTTCGGCGGTGAGGTCGAGCGGGGTCTGACCATGGCCGACGGGATCCTGCTCCTGGTGGACGCCAGCGAGGGACCTCTGCCTCAGACCCGCTTCGTCCTCCGCAAGGCCCTGGAGGCCAAGCTGCCGGTGATCCTGGTGGTGAACAAGGTGGACCGTCAGGACGCCCGCATATCCGAGGTGGTCGATGAGGTCTACGAGCTGTTCCTGGATCTCGACGCCGCCGAGGACCAGATCGACTTCCCAATCATCTACAGCAACGGCCGGGCCGGGCGGGCCTGGACCAGTGTCGAGTCCATCGGGGAGACAGGGGACCTCGAGCCGCTCTTCAAGACCATCATGGAGACGATCCCGGCCCCGAGCTACGAGTCCGACCATCCGCTGCAGGCTCTGGTCACCAACTTGGACGCGTCACCGTATGTGGGCCGGCTGGCCCTGTGCCGGATCCTCAACGGCTCCCTGCGTAAGGGCCAGCAGGTGGCCTGGTGCCGGCGGACAGGAGCCGTGGAGACGGTCAAGGTCACAGAGCTCTATATGACCGAGAACCTGGCCCGGGTCTCGGTGGAGAGCGCCGGCCCGGGTGACATCGTGGCCATCGCGGGAATCGCGGAGATAACCATCGGGGAGACGATCGCCGATCCGGGCGACGCCCGACCGCTGCCTGTGACCCACGTGGATGAGCCGACCCTGTCGATGGTCGTCGGCGTCAACACGTCGCCCCTGGCCGGCCAAGAGGGCAAGAAGCTCACGGCCCGGATGATCAAGGACCGCCTTGATGCGGAACTGGTCGGAAATGTGTCCATAGCCGTGCTGCCCACCGAACGGCCCGACGCCTGGGAGGTGCAGGGTCGGGGCGAGCTGCAGCTGGCCGTGCTGGTGGAGATGATGCGTCGGGAGGGCTTCGAACTCACGGTGGGCAAGCCCCGAGTCCTCACCCAGCTGGTGAACGGAAAGGTGTTGGAGCCGGTCGAGCGGGTGACCATCGACGTGCCCGAGGACTACCTCGGTCTGGTGACCCAGCTGGTCGCCCTGCGTAAGGGACGACTGGAGCAGATGGTCAACCACGGCACCGGCTGGGTCCGGATGGAGTACCTGGTGCCGGCCCGGGGCCTGATCGGCTTTCGCACCGAGTTTCTCACCGACACACGGGGCACCGGCATCCTCCACCACATCTACGACCGTCACGAGCCCTGGTTCGGTCCCCTGCGCACCCGGCCCACCGGGAGCCTGGTGGCCGATCGGCGGGGTATGACCACCAGTTATTCGATCATCGGCCTGCAGGAGCGCGGCGTTCTCTTTGTGGGGCCGGGCATCGAGGTCTACGAGGGCATGATCGTGGGGGAGAACGCCCGGTCCGATGACATGGACGTCAACATCACCAAGCCAAAGCAGCTGACCAACCACCGGGCTGCTGCCGCCGAGATCCTGGAGCGGCTGATCCCCCACCAGGAGCTGTCGCTCGAGCAGGCGCTCGAGTTCATATCCGAGGACGAATACGTCGAGGTGACGCCTAAGACGGTCCGCCTGCGCAAGGCCGAACTGGAGCAGGCGACCCGGGGCCGGCGGGCCGCCCAGGCCAAGCGGGAGCGCCTGGCAGCCGCCAACGCCTGAGGGGCGAGCGGGAGCGCCAGGGCCCCGACGCCCGGCCCCTAGGGCGTCGGCAG
>Ga0307374_10011729_pt1 | contig 12409 bp, 8 predicted proteins | sample OX3MG_FD_202532 | JGI IMG/M metagenome (GOLD analysis project Ga0307374, IMG submission 202532) | Soil microbial communities from Risofladan, Vaasa, Finland - OX-3 | ecosystem: Environmental > Terrestrial > Soil > Coastal area > Acid sulfate soil | place: Finland: Risofladan, Vaasa | collected...
CTACTGGTCGAAGCACCCCGACATCACGGCCGCGGGTCCCGACGCCTCGCCCATTGCCGTTCCCCAAAGCCCGGGTCTTCCGCCCCACGCAGAAGAGAGCTTGATCATTATCCCGTGGAACGACATCGAGGCACTCCGTCTGGCGTTTGCCGCGCATACGGACCAGATCGCGGCGGTGCTGACCAAGCCGATCATGTGCAATACCGGCTGCATCCTTCCAAAGCCGGGCTATCTCGAGGCGATGCGTGAGATCTGTAGCGAGAACGGCGCGCTGCTCATCTTTGACGAAGTGATCACCGGTTTCCGCGTGGCGCGTGGCGGCGCTCGGGCGCTCTACGGAGTCGCGCCCGATCTCACGGTGTTCGCCAAGGGCCTCGGCGGGGGCTTCCCAGTCGCCGCCCTCGGCGGTCGGCGCGACGTGCTCGCCCCCGTTGAGGACGGCGTCGTCTCGATGGCCGGGACCTAGAGCGGCAACGGCATAGCGGTGGCTGGTGCGAACGCCGCACTCGACCTGCTCGCGGACAGCGAACGCTTCGACGCACTGTGGGCCCGCTCGACACGCCTTCGTGAGGGATTCCAGGAGATGTTCGACAGGCACGCCATCGAGACAAGGGTGGTCGGGATCGGACCGCTCTTCCAGGTCTGGTTCACCGAGCACCCGATCCACAACTACCGCGACGCAGCGCGTCACGCCGATCAGGACCGGTTCCGGCGCTGGTGGGAGGCGATGCTCGAGCGCGGCGTGCTGTTCCACCCGGGGCCCTTCGAGAACCTGTTCATCTCGTTCGCGCACAGCGAGGACGACATCGATGCGACCCTCGACGCCGCCGCATCTGCCATCGACTTCCTTACCGAGAGGGCGTAGTCGCCATAGCGCCGAGAGGCTGGCTGTCGTCGACCCGTTCACCCCTCGAGACCTCACCTATCCCGCCCTCTCAAAGGACGTGCCACGTGGTCGATGAACGCCGCCACGCGGTCGGATTCGACCTCGGGAATGAAGGGCGTCGCCCTCGACGCGGTGGGCCGCGTTGCCCAGCGCACAGCGCGGCCACCCGACAAGTCTCCCTGCACCAGGAGTCTCCGACCAGGATCCCGACGATTGATGTCCCGCGACCACGGCCGAGCGCGCCGATCTCGCTCTGGAGTGCGACCCGCGACGATGGATTGGGATCGGACTCGCGGGCATGATCTCGACGCCGGTTGTCGCGAACGACCACGGCGACGCGATCGGCGCCGCCGACTCCGTTCTCAACGCGCTGGAGCTGGGGGTCGCCGAAGCCGGAAGCGTCGCCGGCATCGCCGGGAGAAGCTGAGTCGCCCTCGAGAGCCGAAGACGCCTCGTGCTCCTCGAGGACCTCGGGCCCTGCTGCGACAGGATCCACGTGACGGGAAGGGACGCTCCGTCGAACGCGTTCCTCACGGGACTCGCGGATGCGACTGGCGGACCGGTCCGGTTCGACAGCGACAGCGACAGCGACAGCGACAGCGACTTCTCGGCCATCGGCGCCGCTCACCTCGTCCAGGTCGCGCTCACGACGATGCGGCGCGCCGGAGAACACCCTCTCCGGGTGACCGACCCGGACCGGCTGCCGGACGTCGTTGCGGACGTGCTCGGCAACGAGAGCCCGGCTGCTCGGCTCGGCCGGCAATGGTCGGGTTTCGACCGCGTGCTCGTGAGCGACCGGGGCCTTCTCTACGCGGCCGCACCCGGGGCCTTCTCTGCGCGGCCGCGCTCGAGGCCGCAGCGCTGCACCCGGTCGTCGCGACGGTGCGGTGTCAACAGACCGCTTGCCACTTCCCGATCGAACGCGGTGTCGACCCGGATGCCCCCGCGGTCTCTCGAAGATGACCGCCGACCGCTGAGCCCGGCTCGGACGTGAGCGACGGTCGTCCGTCCTCGATCGGAACGTCCTGATGTACGGGCGCACACGGCGCCTGAGGGGCGCCGGGGCTCGCACGTGCTTCTGTCAGCGACCCGCCGACGCCGGTGCCGAGTCGTCCGGGGCCTCGGCAACGAGGGGGAAGTGGCATGCGGCAGCGCGCCCCGGCCCGAACGACCGCATCGGTGGCTCGACCTGCGCGCACACGTCCGCGGCGCGCGGGCACCGCGTCCGGAACCGGCAGCCGCTCGGCGGGTCTATCGCCGACGGCAGCTCGCCACGAACCAGCCGGTCGCGCCCGCGGCGCGAGGCGCGCGGGTCGGGCACCGGGATCGTGTCGATGAGCCCCTGGGTGTACGGGTGAGCAGCGCGCTCGTAGATCTCGTCGGCCGGGCCGGTCTCGACGAGCTTGCCGAGGTACATCACGCCGATTCGCCGGGCGAGGTAACGGACGACGGCGAGATCGTGTGAGATCACGACGTATGCGAGGTCGTGCTCGCGTTGCAGGGAGCGCATGAGGTTGAGTATCTGGGCCTGGATCGACACGTCGAGAGCGGACACCGGCTCGTCGGCGACGATGAGCCGGGGTCTGAGCGCAAGCGCCCGCGCGAGGCCGATGCGCTGGCGCTGGCCGCCCGAGAACTCGTGCGGAAACTGCGCGACGGAGCGGCGCGGCAGGCCGACCTCGTCGAGCAGCTGCTCGACGCGACGGCTGCGGTCGACCCGGCTGCCGATCCGCTGGACGGCGAGGGGCTCCGCGACGATCTCGCCGACCCGCATTCGGGGGTCGAGCGAGGAGTACGGGTCCTGGAACATGAGCTGCAGGTCCCGACGGCGCCGGCGCAGCTCGCCCGCACCGAGTCGAGCGAGGTCCTCGCCGTCGACCCGGACGGCACCCGAGCTCGGACGCTCGAGTGCGACGAGCAGTCGCCCGACCGTCGTCTTGCCGCATCCGGACTCGCCGACGAGCCCAAAGGTCTCGCCGGCATCCACCGCGAACGACACGTCGGAGACCGCGTGCACGACGCCGCGGTGGCGCCGGCCGATCGCGCGCGACGCGACGGGGTACTCCTTCACGACGCGGTCGAGCACGACGAGCCGCTCGGCGCCGCGAAGGCCGGTCGCCTCCGGCGACGGGGCCCGCTGCTCGGGCCCCTTGGCGGTGACGGCGCGCCGCGCGCGCATCCCCCCGACGACACCGTCGAGCGGGTGGAAGCACGCGTGGCGGTGACCGGCCGCGTCTCCCGGTCCCCCGTCGACGAGGTCCGGCTCCCGCGCGAGGCACTGGTCCGTCGCGTGCCCGCAGCGCGGAGCGAAGCTGCACCCCGAGCGCGGGCGAGAGAGCTCGGGCGGCGCGCCCGGGATCGTGAAGAGCGCGCTATCACGGTCCTGGTCGAGGCGCGGGATCGAATCGAGGAGTGCCCTCGAGTAGGGGTGGCGCATCGCGCCGAACAGCACGTCGGTGGGGGCCGCCTCGACGATCCGCCCGGCGTACATGACGAGCACCTCGCTCGTGCGGGACGCGATCACGCCCATGTCGTGGGTGATGAGCATGACGGCCATGCGCAGCTTCTCGCGGAGCTCGTCGATGAGATCGAGGATCTGCGCCTGGATCGTGACATCGAGGGCAGTCGTCGGCTCGTCGGCGATGAGCAGCTTCGGCTCGCACGCGAGCGCCATCGCGATCATCACCCGCTGCCGCAGGCCGCCCGAGAGCTGGTGCGGGTAGTAGTCGAGACGCTCCGCCGGACGTGGCATACCGACGAGGCCGAGGACCTCGAGAGCGCGCTCTCGCGCCTCGCGCCTCGACGCGCCCCGGTGCAGGACGACCGGTTCCGCGATCTGGCGGCCGATCGTCCACGTCGGGTTGAGCGACGTCATCGGGTCCTGGAAGATCATGCCGACATCGTCACCACGGACCTTCTGCATGTCCTTCGCGCCGAGGGGCACGACGTCGCGCCCGAGCAGCCGAACGCTGCCCGACGTGATGTGCCCGACGCCGGGGAGCAGCTTCATGATCGACATGCCGACCGTCGACTTGCCGCACCCCGACTCCCCGACGACGCCGACGCACTCCCCCGCGCGCACCGAGAACGTGACGCCGTCGACGGCGCGCACGGTCGAGGAGCGGAGTCGGAACTCGGTGTGCAGGTCCTCGACCTCGAGCACCGGCACGCCGACGTGCCGCGCGACGTCCGCGGGACCGCTCATGCGCGTGGCGCGAGTGGCGCGGACCGAACCGGCGACGTGCTCCGCGTCACGACCGTCAGGGTATACCAAGTCGGCTCTGCATGGCCTGTCCCGGACCGACGGCTGCTCCATGCCCTCCCGTGAGATCCGGGGTGGGCAGACCGGGGCGGTCCGGGCCAGCCCAGACGTGGGCGCTCCGCGACCTCCCCGCGCCGGGGCGGTAGGTGCCCGGGTAACGCGGGCTGCGACGTTGCGCCGACCGCTCGAGATCCGACACACAGGAGGGCACGATGACCTCGCTCGCAGGGTTCACGGAAAGCACGGTGATCACGGTCGACGCGTGGCGTGATCCCGTCGTCGACGCTCTCGGTCACGATGCGCGTTCGCTCTACGTCGAGACGTTCTGGCTCCCGGTCCTTGGTCCGTCGACGACCCTGCTGCTCCGCCGCGTCGCCGCGTGCCTCGAGGCGTCGCCGTCGGGATGCGCGCTCGACGTCGTCGAGACATCGCGTGCGCTCGGCCTCGGCGAGCGGTCCGGGCGCAACGCGCCCTTCCTCCGAACGGTCGCTCGCTGCGTCGACTTCGAGATGGCACGCGTCGTCGCGCCGGGAGCGCTCTCGGTGCGCACCGTCATCCCGCCGCTCGCGCGTCGCCACCTCGCACGGTTGCCGCAGGCGCTTCGGGACGAGCACGCCCTTCTCGACAGCGTGTCCGGCGGCGCTGCGACGGTGCCGATCGAGGAGATGCGGCGACGGGGGCGGCAGTTGGCGCTCAGCCTCGTGGAGCTCGGCGAGGACGAGCCTGGCGCGGCCCGGCAGCTCATCCGGTGGCGCTTCCATCCCGCGCTCGCGCTCGAGTGCGCCGCGTGGGCCGCGGACGCACGGGGCACACGATCCTCCGGCCCTGCGGCCCTTCCCGCGCGCCCCGAGCGCATGCCGCTCGGCAGCGTCGGCTCGGTGCGACCGGCCGTGCCCACCGGCACGTGATCGTGCTACCGCTACCATCGGGGATCGCGCCGGCCGCGACAACTGGTCCTCGCGCCATACGCGGGCCGGCGCCCCATGGGACAGCCCCACCCCGGCACACCGGTAGCCTGGGAGGACGATGTCCGGCTACCTCGACCTCGTCCGCGAGCGCGTCGTCGTCTTCGACGGCGCGACCGGGACGAACCTCCAGCTGCGCGAGCTCGGCCCCGACGACTTCGGGGGGGCATCGCTCGAGGGGTGCAACGAGGCGCTCGTCGCGAGCCGCCCGGACGTCGTGCGAGAGCTCCACGCGTCGTTCCTCGACGCTGGGGTCGACGTGGTCGAGACCGACTCGTTCGGCGCGTTCCCGACCGTCCTTGCCGAGTACCAGATCGCGGACCGCGCCGCGGAGCTAGCGCGACGCGCCGCGGAGCTCGCGCGCGAGGTCGCGTCGGGCTACTCGACCCCGAACCACCCGCGCTTTGTCGCCGGGAGCATCGGTCCTGGAACGAAGTTTCCGACGCTCGGGCAGATCTCTTTCGCGGACCTTCGTGACTCCTACGAGGTCGAGGCGCGCGCCCTGCTCGACGGAGGCGTCGACCTCCTCCTCGTCGAGACGTGCTTCGACCTGCTCGGAGCGAAGGCCGCCCTCGTCGCGTGCCGCCGCGCGATGCGCGCCGTCGGGCGCGACGTGCCGCTCCAGGTCCAGGTCACGATCGAGCTCACCGGTCGCATGCTCCCGGGCACAGAGATCGCGGCCGCCCTCGCCGCGCTCGACGCGATGCGGCCGGACGTCGTCGGGCTCAACTGCGCGACGGGCCCCGCGGAGATGTACGAGCCGATCCGATATCTCGGCGAGCACTCGCGGATTCCCGTGTCGACGATGCCGAACGCCGGGCTGCCTTCCGTCGTGGACGGCCGGATGCACTACGACCTCACACCCGACGAGCTCGCGGATCACCTCCACGCGTTCGTCACCGAGCACGGCGTGTCGGTGGTCGGCGGGTGCTGCGGCACGACGCCGGAGCACATGGCCCGGGTCGTCGAGCGCGTCGGCGAGCTCGTACCGAGGAGGCGGGAGCCGCAGCACGAGCCGGGCGCCGCCTCGCTCTACAGCTTCGTCCCGTTCGCACAGGACCAGTCCTTCCTCGTCGTCGGCGAACGGACGAACGCGAACGGCTCCAAGCGCTTCCGCGAGGCGATGCTCGAGGGCGACTTCGACACGACGACCGAGATGGCACGCGACCAGGTCCGGGAGGGCGCGCACGTGATCGACGTGTGCGTCGACTACACGGGCGCGGACGGCGTCGCGGACATGGCCGCGGTGATGAGCCGCCTCGCGACGGCCTCGACGGTCCCGATCATGGTCGACTCGACCGAGCCGGATGTCGTGCGCACCGCGCTCGAGTGGCTCGGCGGGCGGGCGCTCTTGAACTCGGTGAACCTCGAGGACGGCGACGGCCCCGGCACCCGGCTCGACGCGTTCCTCTCTCTCGCACGAGAGCACGGAGCGGCCGTCGTATGTACGTGCATCGACGAGGAGGGTCAGGCGCGCACCGCGCAGTGGAAGGTGCGCGCGGCGCGCGCGATCCACGACCTCGCGGTCGGGCGGTACGGCCTCGAACCCTCCGACCTGTTCTTCGACCCGCTCGCGCTCCCGCTCTCGACGGGCATGGCGGAGAGCCGGCGGGACGGCGTCGAGACGATCGAGGCGATCCGGGCCATCACGACCGAGCTGCCGGGCGTCCACACGATCCTCGGCCTCTCCAACGTCTCCTTCGGGCTGTCCCCGCCCGCGCGCCAGGTGCTCAACTCCGTGTTCCTCCACGAGTGCGTCGCCGCCGGCCTCGACGCGGCGATCGTCCATGCAGCTCGCATCGTGCCGCTCCACAAGATCGACGACCGGGCGCGCGAAGTGTGCCTCGACCTCGTCTACGACCGGCGCCGTCCCGGCTACGACCCGCTCCAGGCGCTCATCGAGCTCTTCGCCGGCGCGACCAGCTCCGCGGTGGCGAGGGAGGACCGCAGTGGCTGGCCGGTCGAGCAGCGGCTCGCCCGCCGGATCGTCGACGGCGAGCGCACGGGGATCGAGGACGACCTCGACGAGGCGCTCGCCTCCGGCCTGCCCGCGCTCGCAGTCGTCAACGACATCCTCCTCGAGGGGATGAGGACGGTCGGTGAGCTGTTCGCGTCCGGCGAGATGCAGCTGCCATTCGTGCTCCAGTCCGCGGAGACGATGAAGGCGGCCGTCGCTCATCTCGAGCCGCACATGGAGAGGAGCGACCGCGCGGGTCGCGGGAGCGTCGTGCTCGCGACGGTGAAGGGCGACGTGCACGACATCGGCAAGAACCTGGTGGACATCATCTTGACCAACAACGGCTACGACGTCCACAACCTCGGGATCAAGGTCCCGATCGCGGACATGTTGAGCAAGGTCGAGGAAGTCGGCGCAGACGTCGTCGGCATGAGTGGGCTCCTCGTGAAGTCGACGCTCGTGATGCGCGAGAACCTCGAGGAGATGAACCGGCGCGGCGTGTCGCACATCCCCGTCCTTCTCGGCGGTGCCGCCCTCACGCGCAGCTACGTCGAGCGCGACCTGCGCGGGGTCTACGACGGCCGCGTCTTCTACGGGAAGGACGCATTCGAGGGCCTGCGGACTCTCGAGCGGATCATGGAGCTCAAGCACTCGGGAGTCGACGACCCGAACTTCGGCACCGAGCTCACCGGACGCGTCCTGCCGCCCCGGAAGAGCCAGATCCTCGGGGCCGTCGACCCGGCGACGCTCCCGGCGCGCTCGGCGGAGGTCGTCCTGGACAACCCTGTGTTCGTCCCGCCGTTCGTCGGGACGAGGATCGCGAAAGGTATCGCGCTCGACGACGTCCTCGCGTACCTGAACGAGACGGCGCTCTTCCGCAACCAGTGGGGGTACCGGCCCGAGAGCGGCGAGGACGACGTCGAGTTCAAGGAGAGGGTGCGCGCCGAGCTACGGCTGCGCGTCGACGAGGCGAAGGCCGCCGACGTGCTCGTCCCCCAGGTCGCCTGGGGCTACTTCCCGGCGAGCTCCGAGGGCACGGACGTCGTCGTCTACAGCGACGTCGAACGCACCGTCGAGCTCACGCGCTTCACCTTCCCACGACAGCGCGAGACGCCGTATCTCTGCATCGCCGACTTCTTCCGGCCCGTCGGTGCGAGCGAGGTCGACTACATCGGGCTCGTCGTGACGACGGTGGGCGCGCGGGCGTCGGAGCACGCGGGCGCCCTGTTCGCGGCGGACCGCTACGTCGACTACGTGGCGCTCCACGGACTGTCGGTCGAGATGACCGAAGCGCTCATGGAGTACTGGCACCGGCGCATGCGCGAGGAATGGGGCTTCGCATCCCAGGACGGACCGAACCTCACCGGGCTGTTTCGCCAGAAGTACCGGGGCGGGCGTTACTCCTTCGGCTACCCCGCATGCCCGGATCTCGAGGACAACGCGAAGATCGTCGAGCTGCTGCGCGCCGAGCGGATCGGCGTCACGGTGAGCGATGGCGCCCAGCTCGAGCCCGAGCAGACCACGCTCGCGATCGTCTGTCACCACCCCCAGGCCAAGTACTTCGTGGCGTGACCCGAGCGGTGCACGCGGCCGAGGTCGTCACGCGGGGGCGCCGTCGGCCGGGGTCGCGATCACGCGGTCGCGGCCAGCGCGCTTGGCTGCGTACATGTGCGTGTCGCCCTCCGAGATCAGTGCAGCGATGTCGCCGTCGGGCCCGAGCGTCGCGACCCCGACGCTGATCGTGACGGGCCAGCAGCCCACGTCGCTCCGCCACTCGTGCGACCGCATCTCGTCGCACACCCGCTCGGCCGCCCGTGCCGCGCTCTCGCGGTCGCACCCCGGGAGAACCATGAGAAACTCCTCGCCGCCGAAGCGGACGACGAAGCCTGTCGGCTCGACGGCGCGCCGGAGCAGGTGGCCCGTCGCGACGAGGACCCGGTCACCGATCTCGTGGGAGAGCTCGTCGTTCACCCGCTTGAAGTGGTCGAGATCGGCGACGGCGATCGACAGCGGCCGCCCCGTGCGCCGCGCGATGCGCACGAGGCGCGGGAGCCTGTCGCTCAGGTACCGACGGTTCCACAGGCCCGTCAGAGGATCGCGCTGCGCGAGCTGCTCGAACTCCCGGCTCCGGCGACGGGCGAGCTCCGTGTCGTACAGCGCCTGCAAGGCAGCGGCCTGCGCCTCGCCCTCGGTCGCGCGCAGCTGCTCCCAGCGGTTGTAGAAAGCGACGTGCTGTTCGTATGCGCGCGCGTAGTCGCCCTCGGCCGCGTGGACGCGCGCGAGCTCCCGGAGCACCTTCGCCTCGACCTCGAGCAGCTTGCGGTCGACCGAGAGCGCGAGACAGTCCTCGAGCGGGCCCCGGGCCGCCGACGGGCCGTCTCGCGCGCCGACGATCTCGGCGAGCGAGAGCAGGGCTCCGGGCAGCGCGGTGGAGTCGGTCTGCGGTGCCGGCAGCGGCCCGCTTATCGCTTCGCGCAGCATCGCCTCGGCGCCGTCGGGATCCCCGAGCTCATAGAGGACGCGGGCGACGGTGTCGACGGTCGAGAGGTTCAGCCGGCTCTCGCTGCTCGCCGCAACCGCGAGGAGCTCGTCGACCGAGGCGCGCGCGGCAGCGAGATCGCCAGACTCGCACTGGATCCAGGCGATGTTGTTCAGGACGGCGAGGTGCATCACGGGCTCGGCGAGCCGGTGCGCGAGCTCGAGCGCGCGCTCGAAGAGGTCGAAGGACACGGTTCCCGAGCGGAACGAACTCGTGAGCAGGGCAAGCGTCATCGTGTGCTCGAGCTGGATGTGGAGCGGGCTCGTGTCGTCGAGAAGCTGGACGCCGCGCTCCGCCTCGTCGAGCGAGTTCGCCCGCGCTCCCAGCCGGTCGAGCGCGCTCGCCATTATCGCGTGGCACCGCGCGAGGACGAGCCGGTGGCCCTCGGCCTCGGCCGCGTCCTGCACGGACCGCACCATCTCGACGGCTCCGGGGACGTCGCGCGTTCGCGCGAGCACGTCCGCCTGGAGAAGGCGGCACCGCAGCTCGGCCTCGCGCATGTCGAGGGCGCGAGCGCGTCGCACGAGCTCGTGCGCCTGGGCGTCGAGGCCCTCGAGATTCGCGTAGAGCTCGATCTCGAGCCGCGTGACCGCGATCGCGATCGCTTCCCGCTCCCCCGCGTCCGCGTCCGCGTCCGCGTCCCGGATCGCATCGCGACCTGTGCTCTCGGCGTCGAGCTCGGGTCGGCCGGACCGCGTCATGTCGTGCGCCAGTGGCCGGTCGCGCGGACGCGGACCTCGCTCACGACAGCTGCTCCATGCGCGCGTCCGCCCACGGCTCTCATTGTCGCAGGTCGCGATCCATTCGTGCCGGGGCGCGCGCAGGAGCGGGGCGAGCCGGTAGCTTCGCGTACGTGGCCATGGACGTTACCGACGCGAGCTTCGAGACCGACGTGCTCGCGCGCTCCGAGCAGGTGCCCGTCGTCATCGACCTGTGGGCACCCTGGTGCGGTCCCTGCCGTACGCTCGGCCCGATCATCGAGCGGGCAGTAGAGGACACGGCCGGCGCGGTCGAGCTCGCGAAGGTCAATGTCGACGAGAACCCGAAGGTCTCCGCCTCGTTCCAGGTCCAGTCGATCCCCGCGGTCTTCGCCGTGAGGGGTCGCGCGGTGGTCGACAGCTTCATCGGGGCGCTGCCGGAGGCCGAGGTGCGGGCCTTCGTCGACCGGCTCGCGGCCGCGCCGAGCGAGGCCGACATGCTCGTCGAGGCCGGCGACGAGGCGTCCCTGCGTCGGGCGCTCGAGCTCGAGCCCGACCACGCGGGCGCGATCGTCGCGCTTGCGCAGTTGCTCGTCGAGGCCGGCGAGCACGAGGACGCCCTCGCTCTCCTCGCCCGGGTACCCGAGTCCGCGGAGACCCGGCGCGTCGCCGCGATCGCTCGCCTCTCCCGGAGCGACGCCGGATCCGCGGCGCTGCGCGAGGGTGGGGTCGAGTCGCGCCTCGGGGAGCTCCTCGGTTCGGTGAAGACCGATCCCGCAGCGCGTCAGGAGTACGTCGACCTCCTCGAGGCGATGTCGCCCGACGACCCGCGTCGCGAGCAGCACCGCCGGGCGCTCGCGTCCCGGCTGTTCTGACGGGGCGGTCCGGCGCCGTGGCCCCGCCCGCCCGGCCGGCTCGTCCCCCGGGCCCGCGTGCGCTCAGGCTCGGAGAGCGCGTCCTCGACTGCACCTACCGCACGGTCGTGATGGGCGTGCTGAACCGCACGCCCGACTCCTTCTACGACCGGGGTGCGACATTCGCTCTCGACGACCTGCTCCGTCGTGCCGAGCAGCTGGTCGCAGACGGCGCGGACATTCTCGACGTCGGCGGGGTGAAGGCGGGCCCGGGCACCGAGGTCACGCCCGAAGAGGAGCTCGACCGGGTGGTTCCCACCGTCGCCGAGCTCACGGAGCGCTTCGACGTCCCGGTGTCTGTCGACACGTGGCGGGCGAGCGTCGCCTCAGCCGCCTACGCGCGCGGGGCGGTGCTAGGAAACGACATCAGCGGCTTCGCCGATCCCCGCTATCTCGAGGTCGCCGCCGCAGCGGGGGCGTCGGTCGTCGCGACCCACATCCGCCTCGCACCTCGCGTGCCGGACCCCGATCCCGTCTACCCGGGCGGTGACGTCGTCGCCGCGGTGGAGGCGACGCTCGTGGACCGCCTCGAGCGTGCACGACGGGCGGGCATCACGGACGACCGCATCGTGCTCGACGCCGGGATCGATCTCGGCAAGACCGCCGCTCACTCGCTCGAGCTGCTCCGCGCGTCGGACCGGCTTTCGGCCATCGGACCGCCGCTGCTGCTATCGGCGTCGAACAAGACGTTCCTCGGCGTGCTGCTCGGTCTCGAAATCGACGAGCGCCGCGACGCGTCCCTCGCGGCCGTCGCGCTGGGCGTCACCCGGGGATGTCGGGTCGTGCGCGTCCACGACGTCGCCGGCGCGAGGCGCGTCGTCGACGTCCTCGCGGACGTGCTCGCGGCGTGAGCGCTTCGGACGGCCCGCCCCCGGGGTCCGCAGTGGCTGACCGCGGCGCGCCCTGCGGGCACGCCGTCCTGCTCCAGGGGGACGACCCGGCGCTGCTCAGCCAGGCGCTGTCTGCGCTGCTCGCGCGGCTCACCGCAGGTGACGGAGGCGGGCTGACCACGGTCGAGGAGTACGGCGAGCCCGGTCGCAGCGAGGCGCGCCAGGACGAGACCCCCGCGATCGCCCTCGCGCTCGCAGCGTGCCGGACCCCGCCGTTCCTCGCCCCGCGGCGCGTCGTCGTGCTCCGCGACGCGGCGGCGCTCGACGCGTCGCAGGTCAAGCTCGTCACCGCGTACCT
>Ga0307374_10011732_pt1 | contig 12409 bp, 10 predicted proteins | sample OX3MG_FD_202532 | JGI IMG/M metagenome (GOLD analysis project Ga0307374, IMG submission 202532) | Soil microbial communities from Risofladan, Vaasa, Finland - OX-3 | ecosystem: Environmental > Terrestrial > Soil > Coastal area > Acid sulfate soil | place: Finland: Risofladan, Vaasa | collected...
CAGAGCCAGATTGAAGGGCTTGAGAGCCCCGAAACGCCGACCTACCTAGCGCGCCATCTGGTACAGCAGCTCCGAACGGCCTTCACTGGCCTGGAACGGGACCAACAGGTCCGGCTAGCTAACGAACTTTTAGGCGTGGCTCGGGAATTCGATCTGGAAGCCGGTTCCGATCTCGTTCCCGACCCTCCCCAAGTCCTCAAAGCGCTCTATGGCGCACCCCCGGCGCCCACGCACCCTCGGACGCCGTTGTCGGTCAATAACCTCCTGATGAATGCGGCTGGCGCTCCGAAGTTGGCCTACGAGTTGGAGTCGGAGATGGCCAATGCCGACCGGGTACGCATGATCGTCAGCTTCATTCAGTGGCGCGGGTGGCTGCGGCTCAAACCAGCGTTCGAGGATTTGGCGGCTCGCGACTGCCCGGTGCGTATTCTTACCACCACCTACATTGGCGCGACGGATCTGGAAGCGCTGCAGGCCCTGGCAGCTCTTCCCAACGTCAGCATCCGCATCTCACTGGATGGGCGGCGGAGGCGGCTGCACGCCAAGGCCTGGCTCTTCGAGCGGGATAGCGGATTTGGCAGCGTCTATGTAGGTTCGGCGAACCTGTCCGGGCCTGCCCTCGAAGACGGCATTGAGTGGACGGTCAAGCTCAGCCAGGTGGAGGCTCCCGCAATTCTCGAGACGTTTCGCGGCGCCTTCGATACCCTATGGCAGGACCCCGAGTTCGAGGAATTTGATGCGGCATGCGTGCCGCGGGTAGCCGAGGCGCTTCGGCTTGCCCGCGGAGGGATGCGGCCGAGCGGACCAGTCCGTTTCTTCGACCTCAAACCGCATCCATACCAGCAAGCCACCTTGGACCAGCTTGAGGCGGAGCGACGGGATCGCAACTGCTATCGCAACCTGGTGGTCGCCCCCACCGGGACCGGCAAGACCATGCTGGCCGCGTTCGACTACGCCCGCCAACCTTACAGTGGCCGCCACCCCCGTCTACTCGTCCTCGCCCATCGCGAGGAGCTGCTCGAGCAAGCGCAAAGCGCGTTCCGATACGTACTGCGGGATGAGAGCTTTGGCGAAATTCTCGCTGCCTCGCAGCCCACCAGCTTGGATTATCTATTCGCGACGGTTCAGAGCTTCAACAGTCGCGGCCTACTGGCCCGATGCGGTCCTGACTACTGGCATTTCGCGGTTTTGGACGAAGCCCATCACGTCCCCGCAGAGTCGTATCGAAATCTGATCGCCGCCTTGCGCCCGAAGATTCTCCTGGGTCTCACGGCCACGCCAGAGCGAGCCGACGGCGAGAACATTCTCCCCTGGTTTGATGGGCGCATCGCCGACGAGATGCGCTTGTGGCACGCGATTGAGCGTCAGTATGTGACCCCCTTCGACTACTACGGCATCGCCGACGGAACCGACCTCGCTGAGATGCGATGGCGGCGTGGCGGCTACGCGGTCGAGGACCTGGAACGCCTCTATGTCGGAAATGGTCGCAGGGCGGGACTGGTGCTGAAGCGCTTTGCCGACGCCTATGGTGCGGTGGGGCAGGCCCGAGCTCTGGGATTCTGTGTCAGTGTGGCCCACGCCGAATTCATGGCGGAGGTCTTCCGCCAAGGGGGCGTGGCGGCCGCGGCTGTGACCGGACGCTCCCCCGAAGACGAGCGACGCTCGGCATTGCCACGCCTGCGCAATCGCGAAATCAACGTGCTATTCACCGTGGACTTGTTCAACGAGGGTATAGACATTCCCGAGGCCGACTGTGTGCTCCTGCTGCGGCCCACCGAGAGCGCCACCATCTTCTTGCAACAGCTCGGCCGCGGGCTGCGCCTGTGCTCCGGCAAGACCAGTTGCCTGGCGCTAGACTTCATCGGCAACCAGCACAGCAATTTCCGCTTCGATGTACGCTATCAGGCCCTGCTGGGCGGGACGCGGCGCAGCCTGGTGCAGGCGCTGGAGACCGATACCTTTCCCCTGCCGGGCAATTGCTATATCCGCTTTGACCAGGAATCGCGCCGCACGGTTTTGGCAAATTTGAGGTTGCGCTTGCAGGCCACGCGGGTACGTATGGTTCGCGAGCTGCGCAGCCTGGCCGAGGAGGTGGGCACCGCGCCCAGCCTTAGCCGCTACCTGAGCGAGACCGAGCGCGAGCTGGAGGATGTCTATAAAGGGGGCTACGGCTGGTCGCAGTTGCTTTTCGAGGCAGGGCTGCTGGCTGCTGCGCCAGGGCCGGACGAGGCACAGACAAGCCGCAGGTTACAGCGCATGCTGCATTTAGACGCGGCTGCTCGTATTCATTTGTACCGTGCACTTGTTACCGGAGCACGCCAGCCGCAGGAACTCACCGAAGCCGAGCGCCGACTGGTGCTCATGCTGTCCTTCCGGCTGGGAATCAAGGTCCCAACGTGTTGGGACCAAGCGATTCTGGCTCTGCGTGCCACGCCCGCGTTGCAGGATGAGTTCTTGCAGTTCTGTAACGCTCTAGCCGATCGCGTCGCTCTCCACGTTGACGAGCAGCCGGCGGAAACCGAAACACCGCTGTTCCTGCACCGCCGCTACACTCGCGACGAAGTCTTCGTCGCCATGGGCGTTCAGAGTTTGGACAGGCAGCCCACCTCGCGCGAAGGGACGTACGCGATAAAAGAGGTCAAGAAAGAGCTTTTCTTCGTGACCCTGGACAAGTCTGAAAAGCATTTTTCGCCCACTACACGATACGAAGACTACGCCCTCAGTCGCACCCAGTTCCACTGGCAATCGCAAAGCACAACTAGCGCGGAGTCAGTGACGGGACGGCGCTACTGCGGTCGCGGCGAGCCCGGCTGGCAGTTTTGGTTGTTCGTTCGCCAGCGGCGCGGCGACGCCTATGTTTTCTTGGGGCCGGTGACCCACTCCTCGTCCCATGGCAGCCGCCCCATTTCCATTACCTGGAATCTGCAGGTGCCGATGCCCGCCGCCATGCTTGAGGCATCGGCGTCGCTGCAAACCGCCTGAAGCCGCCCCCCTACCCCTCCGCCAGCAGGGTGCGCAGCTTGTTTTGCAACCCCTTGTAGCTGATGCCGAGCTGGCGGGCGGCGAGGCGACGGTTCCAGCGGGTGGCGGCCAAGGTCTGCAGGATGGCCTGGCGCTCGGCCTGCCAAGCGGCGCGGCGGCCGATCTCCACCAGCGAGATCCGCGGGGGGGCGGGCTCGGCCACTGGCGGCTCCACAGGTGTGGAGGCGGTCTCCGGCACCGGAGGCGCGGCGGCCAACAGTTCGGCCAGCACGGCGTCCTCCGTGGCCAAGATGACGTAGCGCTTGATCAGGTTCTCCAACTCGCGGATGTTGCCCGGCCAGGCGTGCTGCTCGAAGCGCCGCTGCAGCGCGGGCGACAGCGGCGGCGCCGGGACGCGGTAGAGGCGGGTGTACTTGTCGAGAAAGAAATCGGTCAGCAACGCGATGTCGCCGCGGCGCTGGCGCAGCGGCGGCATGTGGATGGCGATGACGTTGAGCCGATAGAACAGGTCGCGCCGGAAGGCGCCGGCGTGCACCGCCGCCTGCAGGTCCACGTTGGTGGCAGCGATCACCCGCACGTCCACACTGCGCGAGCGCTGCCCGCCCAGCCGGCTGAACTCGCCGTCCTGCAGCACCTGCAGCAGCTTGGCTTGCTGCGGCAGCGGCATCTCGCTGATCTCGTCCAGAAACATGGTGCCGCCGCCGGCCAGCTCGAACTTGCCCGACTTGGGGCGGTTGGCGCCGGTGAACGCCCCGGCCTCGTAGCCAAACAACTCGCTCTCCCACAACTCCTGCGGGATAGCGGCGCAGTTGATCTTGACCATCGAGGCCTCGCGGCCGGAGTGCGCCGCCACCAGCCGCGCCGCCACCTCCTTGCCGGTGCCGCTCTCGCCCAGCAGCAGCACGGTGAGGTTGGTGTTGGCCACCTGGGCAATGGTGCGGCGAATGGCCGCGATCGCCGGACTGGAGCCCAGCAGGGGCGTGGGCGGGGCCGGCACCGCAATCGGCGCGGCCGCGAGGGCGAGGCGGGTAGGTTCCAAGCCGCCACGATAGCCCATATTCCCGCTTTGGGAATCCCCCCAGAGAGGGGAGCAGCGCCCTGCCGTATCGGCGTCACCGCCTCGCCGCGGCTGCCCCCAAAGCCACGCCCGAGTGGCAGCGAACATCCTAAAAAGGGGCACAGCGCGACCCAAGGAGGAGCCCGCGTGGGAACGGAGCCGCCCAGCAACATTCCGGCGCAGGCCATCGTCGAGGTCTTCAACGAGCCGACGTCGGACATGTTTCCCCAGCAGCTCGGCGCGCTCACCAGCGTGCTGCGCATGGCGCTGCTGCCGGGCATGGAGCTGACGCTGCCCACCACATTGCACCTATTGCTTGATATCGCCCAGTCGGTGGTGGCCTCGGACCGGCAACTGATCGTCTTTTGCGGTTCGCAAGACCCTGGCTCGCGTCTGCAGTTGGGTCGCCACTTCGATCCGCCCGCGCCGCCCGAGCTGGCGGTCAACACGCTGCACACTTGGGTGGGGCGGATTGGCAAGCCCGTGGTGGTTGGGGTTGGCCTGGATCCGGCGATGGATCGCTATCTCGAGCGGGTCGAGGCGCGCGCGGCCGTGGCCGCGCCGCTGTTTCTCGAGCACGAATGGGCCGGCTCGCTGCAGCTCTTCCGCATCGGCGCCGAAGGCTTTTCGACGGTGGATGGCCGCCTGCTGTGGCTGCTCAGCCTATTGGCCGAGAACCAAATGGCCCGGATCCAGTCCATGCAGCAGTTGACCCGCATGGCCTACACCGACTACCTCACCGGTCTGCGCGCCCGCGGCTACTTCGAGCAGACCTTGGAGCAGGAGGTGCATCGCACCCTGCGCCAGTCCACCTCCTGCGGGCTGCTGCTGGCCGACCTCGACGACTTCAAGAACGTCAACGACCGCTTTGGCCACCGCGCCGGCGACGACGTGCTGCGCCAGTTTGCGCGCATTCTCACCCGCGACATGCGCGACGTGGATACGGTCGCCCGCTTTGGCGGCGACGAGTTCGCCATCATTCTGCCCGAAGCCCACGAGGAGGGCGTGCGCTACGTGGCGCAACGCATCAGCGAGGCGGTGCGCACCCACCCGTTCCGCATTCCCGACACCGACATTCAACTGCAGCTCAGCCTGAGCCTGGGCATCGCGCTCTGCCCCAGCGACGAGCGCCGCCCCGATCAACTGCTGCGCGCCGCCGATCTGGCGCTTTACCAGGCCAAGCAGAGCGGCAAGGACCGTCCCTTTTTTTGGCGCGAGTTGCGGCGCATCTCCTGAGCCGGCCGGGGCTACTCCGGCGATTCCGGTTCGTCCTTCAGGGTAAACGGCTCCGCCACCACGGCGCCGGCGCGGCGCACCAGCATCTCGACCCTGCCCTCGGCGGTATCCAGTTGCTTGCGGCACTCTTCGACCAGCGTCATGCCCTCTTCGAACAGCCGCAGCGCATGGTCCAGCGGCTGCTCGGCCCGTTCCAATTCGGTGACAATCGCTTCCAGGCGCTCCAGGCTCTGCTCAAACCCAACCGGTTTATCCATGCTGTCCTTCCTTTTGCATCAGCGGCAGATAGGCGGCGCCCAACAGCCCCGCCTCCGCGCCCAAAGCGCTGGGCACGATGCGGGTGGGGGTAGAGCGGGCCACCAGCGAACGTTTGCTGACCTCGGCCATCATGCTGGGAGCGAAGGCATCCCAACCGCGCGCCACCCCGCCGCCCACGACATACAACGGCAGATTGAAGATGTTGATCAGGTTGGCCAGGCCCACGCCCAGCGACCGGCCCACCATCTCGAAGATCTCGTGCGCCACAATGTCGCCCTGCTTGGCCTTGATGTAGACAATCTCGGCGGTGAGCTCGCCCAACTCCTCGGCCTCGCGCGCCAGCCCGGGCGAGCGGCCCACACGAATCGCGGCCGTGGCCATGCGGGTAATGGCCCCGGCGGCGGCGTAGGCCTCGATGCAGCCCAGGTTGCCGCAGCCGCAGAGGGCGCCGTTGGGGTCAATGGTCATGTGGCCCAACTCGCCCGCCATGCCATCCATGCCGTGCCAGATGCGGCCGTTGAGGATCAGCCCGCCGCCGATGCCGGTGCCCACCGTCAACATGCATAGTCCGCTGACCTCGCGCCCCGCCCCCACCCACTTCTCGCCCAAGGCGGCGGCGTTGGCGTCGTTCTCCAAAATCACCGGCGTGCGCAGCCTGCGCTCGATGTCGTCGCGCACCGGAAAGCCGCTCCAACCGGGTAAATTGGGCGATTGCCGGATCATGCCGTTGGCCAGGTTGATGATGCCGGGCACGCCGATGCCAATGCCCATCATCTGGGCCCCCGCCAAGCGCTGCTCGATCTCACCCACGGCGTCGCACATGTCCGCCACCACGCGCTCGCGGCCCTCTTTCACCTCGGTGTCGAGGTGGATGCGCTCCAAAAAGGTGCCATCGGGCGCCACTGCGGCAATGCGCAGGTTGGTGCCGCCCAGATCTACCCCAATGGTGAACGCCGTCATGAGAAGAAGTATGGCAGGGCAAGTGGCCGCTGGCCACTTGCAGTTGCCAGTTCCCAGTTGCCAGCAAGCCCAGCGCCGCCCCACCCCCAAAAGTTGCTCCGACGTCCACTGTCCACCGTCCACCGTCCACTGTCCACTCGCGGGGGTCGCGCCGCTTTGCCTGCTGGCAAAATCGGCGCGAAAGGCTGCGAACCGGGGCCCCCAGAACCCGCCTCGGGTTCTGGGGTGGTCGTAATTCCGCAGGGCGGCCCGCCCCCCGGGAAACGAATCCGGCGTGTCGAAAAAATGCGCTTGACAGGAGAGGGTGTCGTTATAGAGGGGCCCGCGCCAAGCACTGTTCACTTCTTCTGACACGCCGGGCAAAAATGCGCGCTGCGGCCGGCGAGCACGATGCGGTGAATCGCCCGGCGGCAGCGGGGACAGGGCTGGCCGGTGCGGCCGTAGACGCGGTGGCGCAGGTGGAACCAGCCGGGCTCGCCGTCGCTGCCCACGTAGTCGGAGATGGAAGAGCCGCCGGCGGCGATGGCCTCGCGCAGCACGGCCCGGATGGCGAGGCGCAGCCGCAGCAGGCGCGCGCGGGAGACGGCGCGGGCGCGTGGATCGAGGCCGGCGCGGAACAGGCTCTCGTCGGCGTAGATGTTGCCCAAGCCACGCAGCAGTTTTTGGTTCATCAGCGCGTTCTTGATCGGCGCCTGGCGGCCGCGAAACAGCTCGACAAAGGCCTCCGGTCCGATCGCCAGCGGCTCGGCCCCGGCGGCGACGCCCAATTCGGGGGCAAACCCGTGGGCGGGCTCGGGCGCCAGCGCCATACGGCCAAAGCGGCGGGGGTCGCGGAAGTGCAGCTCGCGCCCGTCGTCCCAGGCGAGCACAGCGTGGGTATGGGGCTGGCGAGGCGCGCCGGCGGGCTGTACCAGCAATTGGCCGGTCATGCCCAAATGAATAAGGAGCTGCCAGCGGTGGTCGCCGTCGTGCAGCTCGAGCACCAGGTACTTGCCGCCGCGGGCCACGCCGGTGAGGGTAGTTCCTTCCATCGCCCCCAGAGCCGCGGCATCGCCCTTAAAGATCGAAGCGCGCCGCAGCTCGAGCGCCAGTAGACGGCGGCCGACAAGAGCTTGGCGCAGGCCGCGGGCTACGGTCTCGACCTCGGGCAGTTCAGGCATGCCAGTACTCCCGCAGCGCCTGCACCAGCGCCTCGGCGCTGGCTGCGGACGCCACCGCCGCCGCCGGCAGCCCCAACTCCTCGAGCGCGTGGCGGGTGATCGGGCCGATGGCGACCAGTGCCACGCCGCGCAGGCGCGTGCGATAGTCGGGGCCGAGCAACTCGGCCAGGTTGCGGGCGGTCGAGGGGCTGGTAAAGACCGCGGCGTCCACCTGCTTGCCGGGAAACAGCGCCAACGCCTGCTCCCGCGAGCCGGAGGCCAAAACGGTGCGATGGGTGGCGACGGTGACCACGGTGGCGCCGCGGCGGCCCAGTGCCTCGGAGAGGATCTCGCGTCCCTCCGCCGCGCGCGGCAGCAGAATCCGTTGCCCAGTCACGGGCACGGCCGCCAGCGCAGCGACCACGCCCTCGGCAACGGAATCGGCCGCCACCAACTCTGCCTGCCACTGGTGTTCGGCCAGCGCCGCCGCCGTGGCCGGGCCCACCGCGCACAGCCAAGCCCCCGCCGGGCGCGCCGCCGCCAATGGCGGCAGCTTGGAGACGCCCGGAGCGCCCAAACAGTGGCGAGCCACGCCCAGCGCGGCCGCGCGGTCAAAGAAGCCGCGCACCCCGTTGGCGCTGGTGAAGATCAGGCCCTGAAAGCTGTCGAGCTGACGCAGGGCTTGGTCCAAGGGGCCGAAGTCTTCCGGCGGCGCGATCGCGATGGTGGGCAGGGAAATCGCCTCCGCGCCCAGCGCCCGCAAGTGTTCAAGCCACGCACCCGCCTGTTCCAGCGCGCGGGTCACGACGATGCGGCGGCCTGAGAGCGGAAGCACGGGCATAACTAGGAGTAGATCTCGGCAAGGATGGCGGCGGCACCCGCTTCTAGCAACTCCTCGGCGACCGCCGTGCCCAGCGCCTCGGCATCGGCAACGGGTGCCGTGGCCTGGCGGCGGACCACGCGGCGGCCGTCGGGCGAGGCGACCAGGGCCGTCAGCCGCAGTCGCGAAGCATCGCCCTCGAAGTCGGCGTAGGCGGCCACCGGCGCTTGGCAGCCACACTCGAGGCGGCGCAGCAGCGCGCGCTCGGCGGCGACGGCGGCGGCGGTGGGGGCATGATCGAGGCGGCGCAGCAGCTGCAACGTGGCGGCGTCGTCGGCGCGGCACTCCAGCGCCAGCGCCCCCTGCCCGGCCGCCGGGCAAAACTGTTCCGGCGCCAGTCGCTCGGCGATGGCGGCCTCGAGCCCCAGCCGCGCCAGCCCCGCCGCCGCCAGCAGCAGCGCGTCAAAATCGCCGGCGCGCCAGCGCCGCAGCCGGGTATCCACGTTGCCGCGCAGCGGCAGGATCTCGAGGTCGGGGCGCAGCGCCAGCGCCTGCGCCTGGCGGCGCAAGCTACTCGTCCCCAGCCGCGCCCGCGGCGGCAGGCGCGCCAGCGTGGTGCCCGGCGCGGCGACCAAGACGTCGCGCGGGTCCTGGCGCTCCAGGATCGCCGCCAAAGTCAGGCCCGGCGGCAGGGTCGAGGGCACGTCCTTAAGGCTATGCACCGCCACGTCCAGCCGCCCCGCCAGCAATCCCTCTTCGATCTCCTGGGTGAACAGCCCCTTGCCGCCGATCGAGGCCAAGCTGACATCGGTGCGCCGGTCGCCGGTGGTCTGCACGATCTCGATCTGGCAGGCCTCGCCCAACTCCGCCAGCCGGCGCTGCACCTCGCCCGCCTGCCATCGCGCCAACGCCGATCCCCGTGTTCCTAATCGCATCGCCACGATTTCGTCCCCAGAGGCCTAGCAAGTCTGCCCTGTCCCCTGTCCCCTGTCCCCTGTTCCCTGTCCCCTCCCCCACTCATTCGGAGTTCCTCGGCAACCCGAAGAGGCGATGCGCCAGTTCCACCAGCGCCTGCCGGTCGGCGCTGCTCGAAGCTTCCTTGATCTCCACCAAGGGATGATGCAGCCACTTCTGCATTAGGCTGCGGGTGAGCGCCTCGATGGCCTGCTCCTGCTCGGCGCTCAGCGGACCGAGGCGTTTGCGCAGCCGCTCCCACTCCGCCAGGCGCACCGCCTCGGCCTGGGTTTGCAGCGCCCGCAGGGTGGGCACCACGTCGCGCGCCTGGCGGCGCTGCAAATAGAGGCTCAGCTCGGCCTCGATGATCTTTTCCCCCTCCAGCGCCTCGGCTTGCCGCTCGGCGAGGTTGGAGTGGACCACCTGGTCGAGGTCGTCCACGTTGTAGACGAAGGCGTTTTCGAGCTGGTGGACGGCCGGGTCCACGTCGCGCGGCACCGCCACATCGAGAAACAACATGGGGCGTCCGCGGCGGCGTGCGAGGAAGTGGGCGGCGTCGGCGCGGGCGATCAGTGGCTGCGGGGCGCCGGTGCAGGTGATGATCACGTCGGCCAGCTCGCCGTGTTGGCGCAACTGATCCAAGGCGAAGGCCTCGCCGCCGTACTTCTGGGCGAGCGCCTGGGCGCGCTGCAGGGTGCGGTTGGTGACCAGCAGGCGGCTGGCGCCTTGGCGCATGAGGTAGCGGGCGGCGAGCTCGCCCATGGCGCCCGCGCCCAGCAGCAGCACCGTCTTCTGGTGGAGGCCGCCGAAGATCTGCCGGGCCAGCTCCACCGCCGCTTGGCTGACGCTCACCGGCTGGCTGGCGATAGCGGTCTCGCTGCGCACGCGCTTGGCGGCATGGAAGGCGCGGGTGAGCACCGTCTCCAGCTCGAGGCCGATGGTGCCGGCGGCCACCGCGGCGGCGTAGGCCTGTTTGAGCTGGCCCAGGACTTGGGGCTCGCCCACCACCAGCGAATCCAGGCTGGAGGCCACGCGGAACAGGTGGCGGGCAGCGGCCTCGCCGGCCAAGTGGTAGAAGCGCGCCGGGGCGGGCAGCGGCGCCCCGCCGGTGGCGGCGGCGAGAAAGTGCAGCAGGTCGGCCGGCTCGGCAGCGCCCTCGACCAGCACCTCCACCCGGTTGCAGGTGGAGAGGATCAGGCCCTCGCGCACCCCCGCCTGCTCGGCCAGCAGCTTCAGCGCCTGCGGCAGCGCCGCCTCGGGCAACGCCAGCCGCTCGCGCTCCTCGATGGGCGCGGTGTGGTGGCTGATGCCTAGCAGCAGAAGGCTCATCGCAGAAAGAGCGAGTGCATGCGGCTCAGGCCGTTGGCGAACCAGCCCGCCAGCGCCAAGCCAAAGCACACCAGGGACAAATAGGCGCTGCGGCGGCCGCGCCAGCCCGCCGACCAGCGCGCGAACAGCAGCACCAGATACACGCTCCAGGCCAACAGCGCCAGCAGCACGGTGGGATCGCTGAGCGCGATGCCGCCGAACAGCGCGTCCGCCCAGTAGGCGCCGATCACCAGCCCGGCGGTGAGCAGCGGAAAGCCCACCAGCAATGAGCGGTAGCCGATCAAGTCCAGCGCCTCCAGCGAGGGCAGCGCGCGCTCGGGCGAAAGTGGATGGCTCTTGGCCTTCAGCGCCCGCTCCGCGATCAGGTAGAGCACCCCGCTCCCCACCGCCATCACCAGCCCGGCGTAGCCCAGGAAGATCAGCGCGATGTGAACATAGATCCAGCCGTTGTGCAACAGGCTCTGGGCCATGGGCGAGGGTCCGCCGTGCGCGCCCGAGGGCTCCAGCGTGGCCGCCGCCGTCAGCACGCAGATCAGCGGCACCACCAGCAGGCTCAGCGTCCGCGGCGAGTAGGCGCGGTACACCATCAGGAAAAAGGCCGCGATGATCAGCGCCAGCAGCCCGGTGATGATGCGGTAAAAGGTGGCCGGCCCCAGCGCGGCCGCCGCCAGCGTCTCCGCCAAGCCGACAAACTGGAACAGAAAGCCCGCCGCCACCGCTCCCCGCGCCAACCCAAAGACCGCGTCTTGCAGCCCTCGCTGCCGCGTCAGCGCCGCCGCTATGGCGGCCGCCAGCCCCGCCAGGTAGAAGCCCAGCGCTACCCGCGCCCACAAAAGGCTGAATTGAAGAAGAGAGTGCAAGCCAGCACCGAACCTCGATTATAGCCGCTGGGCCGCGCCCGCGGGCGCGCCGGCACTACGGCTTGGGCTTCGGCGGCGGCGGCGGCGGTTGCGGGGGCGGGGGAATCGGGAGGGGCACCAGCGGCCAGCCAGCGCTGTCGCGTACCTTATGCACGCTGCTCCTCAAGCTTGCGCAGCTTGAACACCCGCCGTTCCCATTTGATCATTTCCTTTTCGTTGTAGGGCGCAGCGCTTGTGAGCGCCAGTACCGAGGACTCCTTTTCGCGTTGGCGGATTGCCTGAAGGCGGTCCTCAGCGTCGTCCGAGTAGGTATGGCTCCATAGCTGCTCACAATCCGTGCAGATCTGCTGCCACTGGATATGCAGCTTGGTCAGGGTTCCGGTGGCGGCATCGAGGTTGGCAAAAATTGAATAGGCGGTGGTCGCCGCCACGACCAGGGACAAGCCGGTGGCTACCCAAACCGGCGCCTTGGCGACGATGCTCACCGCGGCGCCCGAGGAGAGGAAGAGCACGGATCCCGCGATCCACTGCTTCCGGCGCGTCGTCTTCAGGGCTAGATCCGCGAAGTAGAGCGACCGCGTCTCGGCGCGGATCATGCTCTCCCAAACGTCCCGGATCTGGTCACTATTGAGCATCGCCAAACCCGCTACACCCCGATTATATATTGCCGCGCTGCCTGGAGAAGTTTCACGATTGTCGGAGGCTGCTCGGGTCGCGATGATGCGGCTTTTCACCTCGCGGGGGTCGCGCCGCTTTGCCTGCTGGCAAAATCGGCGCGAAAGGCTGCGAACCGGGGTCCCCAGAACCCGCCTTG
>Ga0307374_10011733_pt1 | contig 12408 bp, 14 predicted proteins | sample OX3MG_FD_202532 | JGI IMG/M metagenome (GOLD analysis project Ga0307374, IMG submission 202532) | Soil microbial communities from Risofladan, Vaasa, Finland - OX-3 | ecosystem: Environmental > Terrestrial > Soil > Coastal area > Acid sulfate soil | place: Finland: Risofladan, Vaasa | collected...
GCTCGGCCAGGCCAGGGTCATCATCGGGCACCGGAATCCGCCTCCCCAAATCTGAGTCTGAACCTGACTCAGACTAAGGGCGCAAGCAGGCATCATCAAGGATCCCTACATTCGTGTCTCACACCCCGCCGCCTCGAACTGTCGCCAAATCGGACAAAGGCACAGCGCGGAGATGGTATGTGACCGTTGTGTCTCCTGCACCCAGGCGCGGCCGCGTATATGTGCGGAAGATCTTCTCCGTGGGAGCGAGAGAACGGGGTGGCCGCCGCCTAGTAGTTGGTGATGGCGCCCGCCGGGCGCCGCACCACGAAAGGGGACGTCATGCCGCATCCGGCCCCGTTTCTCGATCTGATCGTTGTCGTATCCGGCTCACCGCACCCGGTCCGCGTTGATATTCATCAGACCCTCGAGCATGTCGTGGCAGAGGCGCTCCGAGAATCGGGCAACGTCGGCCAGCCGCCGGCGGACTGGGAGCTGCGGACTGAGGACGGCATGCTGCTCAATCAGGCCACGCGCGTCGACGCCGCCGGGCTGCGTGAAGGGCAGACACTGTTCCTCAGCCCTCGGGCCGGCGCTGGCGGCTGATCAGGGACATGACATCTATGCCAGAGTCACCCGCAGAACCGGCGGGCAGGCCGCCGGGCCCTCCGCGCGCCGGGCCAGCCTCTGCCAGCCTGGCGCTGGTGCCGGTGGAGGTTAGCCGCGGCAAACTCGCCGCCGAGTTTGCCGACTGGGAGACTAACGCTGCGATCTACGCGCGCCGCGGCTGGCTGCTGCTCGACTGCGGCCCGCTGCATGCTGAGGTCGCGTTCCTCGCCACGGTGCCGCTCGTCGGCGTGTTTACCATCCCGGTCGTCACGGCATGCGTGCGGCTCGACTACACCAACTACGACCTGTGGCCGCCTAGCCTGACATTCATCGACCCGCGCACCCGGGAACCGGCCAGTCCCGCCGTGCGCGCGCCCGCGACAACCCCTGCAGGAGTTCGCGACGCGCTCATCGACGGCCATCCTGACACCGGCCGACCATTCTTGTGCCTGCCCGGTATCCGGGAATATCACAACCATCCCCAGCACACCGGCGACGACTGGCTGATGCACCGCGCCACCGGCGCGGGCCGCCTGGCGGTCATCTGCGAGCACATCTGGCAGCGGATGGCGCGCAACGTTGTCGGGCTGCGCGTCACTGTTCAGGCGCTTCCGCCCGCAATCGGGACCCAGGTAGAGATGGCTCTGGCTCAAGGCGATCTCGCCGCTGCGCAGCCGCCGCTGCCCGTTCCCCTAGGCGAAGGTTCTGAGGTTGGCGGGGGGCAGGCTGAGCCGTACGCCGGTACCGGACTGGACGATGCGATGCGGCCGGATGCGACCGGCATTTGAGATGGGCAGCCTACTAGCCGCTGTCACCAAGTTCCGCATCCCGCGGCAGGCCCTCAACGACACCCTCGCCGTGCTCCGCGAGGCCGGGCGAGAGGGTCACGAGGCGTTTGTCGTTTGGGGCGGCACCGTCAGCGAGGATCAGACCGCCGTGACGTTCGGGACGGTCATGGCGCCAGCGCAGACGGCGCACAAGACGCGCGATGGACTGCTGGTCACCGTCGACGGTACTGCGCTGTTCACTATCAACCGCACCATGTATCAACGCGGCGAGATCCTCGCCGGCCAGGTTCACAGCCACCCCACCGACGCCTACCACTCCGGCACTGACGATCACTACCCGCTCGTCACGCTGGCCGGGGCGCTTTCCGTGGTCGTCCCTGACTTCGCAGCACACGCCCCTGACGACATCGGCGACTGGGCTTGGTACCGGCTCGTCGCGGCTGGCGAGTGGGCACAACTAAACCGCGCCGACCGCGTCGAGATCGTCGGCTGACCAAACGGAGCTCTGCCTTGTCTCTCCCCCGGTTCTTCTCCCGCGTCGCCGACGCCATCCAGCCCGTCGCCGCAGTCAGCCGCGCGGAACTGGCTGAGCACCTTGAGGACACGACAGTATCGATCCACGCTCCTTCCTCCGTCACGGACAGCGTTGCCGATAGCGACGCCGCCTTGCTCGCGGTCAACCTGGCGGCACGCCTGTACCCCACTCTCCACATATCCGGGCCGACCGCCTGGATCGACTGCGCCGCCACACTTGCCGCTGCAATCAACCCCGCTGCTGATATCGACACCGCAGCCGAGGCCCCTGCGTCAGCTAATGCGGTGACTCTGGACTGGGCCAGCAATCCGGCGCGATCAGCCCGCGGGTCCATCGTCACGGTTAGCGCCGAGGCATGGAACGCCCACGTCGATCCGCTGGAGACCCGTCCGCAGCAGCCAGCGGCACCGCTGGCAGCGCTCGTGGCCGCTGCGCTCGGGGTCTCCGAGATATTTCGTGTGGTGTTCGCGGAGGCACTCGGCGACCGCGGCCGGCGTAGCCGCCAGCCAGGCGGCTTCAACCTCATCACCAACGGCGAGCCCTCAAGCGTCCCGCTCATGCCCGCCAGCACTCCGCAGCTACCTGACGCACACCTCGTCGGAGCCGGAGCGGTCGGTCAGGCATGCCTGCTCGCACTGCGCGCTGCCGGCGTCCACGCGAACCTGACGGTCGTCGACCCGCAGCCTGTTGAACTGTCGAACCTGCAGCGATACGTCCTGACAACCGACGGGGACGTGGGCACAGCCAAGACCGACCTTGCAGTACGCGCAGCCCACGACACCGCCGTGACGGTCATCCCGGTGCCCACTCGGTGGGGTGCCGACCGACGCAGCGGCCCGGCCGCAGGGGGTGTCGTGCTAACCGCGCTGGACTCAGCCGCCGACCGTATCTCAGTCGCCGCCAGCCTGCCCTGGCGCGCCTACAACGCGTGGACGCAACCCGCCGACGTTGGCTGGTCACGACACGAGCAATTCGGCACCGAGCCATGCCTGGCCTGCCTGTACTACCCTGACCGTCCCAGGCTGAATGAGCACGAGCTCATCGCCACCGCGCTTCGCCAGCATCCGCTGCGGATTCTTACCTACCTCATCACGCGAACCCCGGTTGGAGCGCCGCTTCCACACATCGCCACCGTTCCCGACTTGCCTTTCCCCCCGGATGCAAGTAGCTGGACCAGCCGCCCGCTCCTCGACGACCTTGCCGGACTCGGATTCATCGCATCAGACGACACGACCCCCTGGGCCGGCAAACCTGTAGGCCAGCTCTACCGAGACGGCATCTGCGCCGGCGGCATCGTCCGCCTCCCCGGCAGCGCCGACAGCGAGCCCGCGGTCGTTCCGCTGGCACACCAATCCGCGCTCGCCGGCATCATGCTCGCCACGACCTACGTCGCCGGTAGCCACGACTCCCTGCAAGAGCACCGGGCACCGCAAATCGAAGCGCGTTTCGACTTGCTCCGCGGATTCCCGCAGAGTCTGGCACGCCCCCGAGCTCGAACCAGCGGATGTCTATGCAGCGACCATTTCTACCGCGATGCCGCACACGGCCCAGCGTAGGGTCAGGAATGAAGCCGAACCCGCCACGCGTGTCGATCAACAGCTGATTACGGAAACTGAGCAGCCCCGCTCTTTGCGCAGAGACGGCGGCCCTTCTGTACGCGAACTCAGGTCGCGGCTTGCTGTCGTCATCGGGTGCGGCTCTACTGAGGTGAGCTGGTTACGCTGCGAGGATGAGGTCTTCGCGGTATATGACTCCGTGGATGCGTTCATGCTCTTGGCGGAGGTGGAAGCGCCAGTAGTCCTCGAAGTCGCCGGTGGCGGTGATGGCGCGGAGCTTCAGGATGGCCTCGGCGCCTTCGAGGCTCCACCTTGCGCCCGTGATGTCCATTCTGTCCTTAACAGGTATGTGCCTGCACGCTCCTTCTATGATCCCGGTGGCGATGGGCCAGCCCTTGCCCAGCGCGGTGGCGTAGTCCAGGTGGTCCTGCTTGTTGTCCAGGTAGCGGGCGCACTCGTCGGCGCCGGCGCGCTCGGGGCCGGCGTAGCCGTAGGTGGTGGCGCGGCGGCGGATCCCGGCCGCGACCTGGCGCGCTTTCCCGTGCAGGATCTTGCGGGCCTGGTCAGCGACCCATTCCTCAGCAGCACGCTCGCCTTTATCGAAAAAAGACCAGGCGGCCTTCCAGCAGTACTCCAGGACGTGGATGAAATCGATCACGATCGTGACGGTGACGTCCCGCCGGGCAGCCTCGGCGGTGACGGCCTCGATCTGCGTGTTGTTCCCGTCGATCAGGACGACCCATTCCCGGCTGTGGCCGGGATCGCGGCGCTCGGCCTCGTCGAACGCGGCGGCGATGACGGCGGGGATGTCGTCGGTGACCGAGGCGGTCAGCCACTTGCCCCGCGCCTGCGGCTCCCGCGGCTTCCCCGTGCCCTTCGGCCTCGCTGCCTGTGCTTTCTTCTTCTTTCTCTTCTGCGCGGGGGTGGCGATGACGTCCCCGGGGGCGCGCGGGACCGGGGCGGCGTCGTAGACGCAGGCCAGCTCGGCCATCCTCTTCCGGCCGTGCTTCTCCCCGGGCGACAGCCGGGTCGCGAGCCGGCCCTCCGCCGCGGCAGCTGCCCTCGCGGTGGCCGGCCGCAGCGCCTGCGGCAGCATCACGATGCCCTTCCCGTCGAAGGTCAGGACCAGCGGCCATTCCCCTGGCGCGGGCTCTATGACCCGCCGCAGGTAAAACGCCTCCGCGTGCGCGGCGCAGCGGCGGGCCAGGTCCTCGACCTGGCGCTTCCCGACCTGCACGCCGGTCGCGCGGGTGACCGCGGCGCCCGCCGCCTCGTGCGAGCCGCGCGCGGACTCGATCGCGGCGAGCTTGCGCAGCCCGCGGGAGTGCTTCTCCTCCGGCAGGCTCAGCGCCGCGTCCGCCGGGTGCACGTTCGGCCGGCCCGGCGACCGGTACGCGATCCGCGATACCGCGACCTGCCCGAACACCGTCATCAGCGGCCGGGCCCGGCCCCGCTCCGCCCGCGTGCGCACGACGCCGTCCTTCCCGGCCACGTCATGGCGCCGTTCCTCGCGGGCGGCGGTCAGGTCCAGCCGGTCCTGGAACAGCAGCCGCAGCAGCTCCCTGCCCCGCCCGCCGAGCTGCTCCTCCAGGTCAGCGTGCCGCAGCCCCGCCGCGTCCTCCGACGCGACCCAGGCGATGATCCCGCGGAAGCACTCCCGTGACTTCGCGAACGCCCCGTCCCCGGCAGGCACGTACCCTTGCACCGGGCTCCTTCTTTTCAGTTCTGGTCGTCAGATAACCAGGAACTTAAGGGAAGGAGCCCTTCATGCGTCAACCGGCACCGCAGAACCGGACACCACGGCAGCAAGATGCCTAAAGATCCTCACACTGCATCACCCCACAAGAGCCGCACCCATCGTCATCAGCACGCTCACCGCCAGCGGATGACACAACTTTCGGCCTGTGGATCATACTAACCGCAGTAATCGGCGCGGTCCTGCTAGAAAGGCTTAATACCCGGCGGCGGAGCTGCTCATCAGCGCGATTACCTATGGATACTACGAGTGAGCTGCCCGCGATGATTCAAATGCGCTAGGTCGCCCGCAGCCAAGCAAATAACACCATCTACGCCGACAGAAACCGGCGAGCCCTCCCCGCCGACCACCGCCGATACTGAGCCTGTGCCAGGCCCCGACGATGATCCCTTCATTGTCTTTTACCCGCGGCCAGGTTCTCTAGTCTCAGGTCTGTCCATGGCCATGAAAAAGTCCTCGTAGGTGGCCAGGTGGTGGTCCTCGCTGGTGGCCAGTTAAAAGTCCTCATCCCTCGTTCGTCGTGTCGTCCCGGGGGCTGAGGCCCGGGCGGTGACGGTGGCGGTGTCAAGCCAGTCACCGCACCGCCCGGGGAGCTTCCACTGAAGTCTGCGAGGGATCGGATGGACATCATTTCCGCCTGCCGTGAGGTGGGTTCTTACCGTGGCGCGGCCGCGATCAGCGGGACGACGCCGAAGACCGTGAAACGGGTTATTGCCCGGCATGAGGGCGGCGGCGGTGCGCCGGAGCGGGCGCCGCGGGGCCGTAACTACGACGATGTGGCCGGCCTGGTGGCCGGGAAGGTGACCTCGACGCAGGGCCGGATCTCGGCGAAGCGGCTGCTGCCGGCCGCGCGGGCGGCGGGGTATGCGGGGTCGGCCCGTAACTTCCGGCGGCTGGTCGCGGCGCAGAAGCGGCTGTGGCGCGACGGGCATCACCGGGGGCGCCGGCCGGCGGTGTGGTCGCCGGGCGAGCACCTGGTGACCGGCTGGGGCAGTGGGGGCGGGCTGCACGTGTTCTGCGCGGTGCTGGCGTGGTCGCGGGTCCGGTTCGTGCGGTTCGCCGGTGATGAGCGGTCCGGGACGACGCTGGCGATGCCGGCGGAGTGCTTCGAGGTCCCGGGCGGGGTGCCCGGCGTGGTGCTGGCGGACCGGATGGGCTGCCAGATAAGGCGGCGTTGTCGCGAACGTGGTGGTGCCGGCGCCGGAGTACGTGCGGTTCGCCGGCCATTACGGTTTCAGGCCTGATTTTTGCGAGGCGGCGGACCCTGCAAGCAAGGGAATAGCGGAGAACCTCGTCGGCTATGCCAAGGCCGGCCTGATGGTGCCGCAGGCGCCGTTCGGCGATTACGCGGCGGCGAGCCAGGCGGCCCGGCAGTGGTGCGCGGAGGTCAGCGGAGTGGTGCACAGCGAGATCTGCGCGGTGCCGGCCGAGCGGATGCTGACCGGGCGGGAGCTGCTGGGCCCGCTGCCGTCGCCGCGGGCCAGCATCGGCAAGCTGGTCACCCGCAAGGCCGGCCGGCTGTCCTGTGTCCGGTTCGCCTCAGCGCGCTACTCCGTGCCCGCCCGCCTGATCGGCACCGAAGTCAGGCTGCGCGCCGAGGACGGGCGGCTGCTGATGATCATCTCCGGGACCGGGGAGATCGTCGCTGAGCACATCCTGGTCGCGCCCGGCGAGGCCTCAGTCCGCGATGAGCATTACGGCGGCCCGCGGCCTGGTGCCCCTCACCGGGCGGTCCGGCCCCGGACGGCGGCGGAGAAGGAGCTCTGCGCGCTGGGGCAGGTCGCCGAGGCGTTCATCACCGGCGCCGCGGCCTCGGGCAGCACCCGGCTCGGGACCGGCCTGGCGGAGCTGAGCACGCTGCGCGCCGCGCACGGCGACCGGGCTTTCCTGGCCGCCCCGGACCGGGCGGTCGCGTTCTGCCGGTGGCGGCCCGCCGGCGTCCGGTCGATCCTGGCGGCCGGGAACGGCACCGCTGATCCCCGCCCGGCCGGGGACGCGCTGGTCCCGGGCCTGCCGCTCGTCCCGGTCCGCTCGCTCGCCGGCTACGCGATCGGCGGCCCGTCATGACGCCCCCGTGCCGTCACGCCCGGCGGCCATTGTCAATGGCATCCTGACGTCCGGGCTGGCCCGGGCGTGCTACTACGCCGCCAGCCGGCCGGACTGCCAGGTCCTGGCCAGCGTCCGGTACGGGCCGGTCGCCCTGTGCGCGCTCTGCGACCAGCAGCGCTCCACCCTCGGCAAGGGCACCCTGCCCGCGGCGCTGCCTGACCCGCGCGCCCTGCCCGGGATCGCCGCTGCCGGTGACGCCTGCCAGCAGGCCGCGGCGGCGCTGCGGCACGCCGTGGCGGCGGCCCGCCAGGCCGGCCACCCGCGGAGCGCCGTCGCGGCGATCCTCGGCGGCACCCGCCAGGCCGCCCGGCAGCGCTTCGCTCACTCCCCGGACACCACGCCCGCGCCCGCCAGGAAGGGGGCGGGCCGGTGACCACCGCGCCGCCGCCGCTGGCGCCCGACATCGCCGCCGGGCTGCGGCGGCTCAAGCTCGCCACCATGCGGCAGCTCGCCCCCGAGCTGCTGGTCACCGCGAAAACTCAGCGGCGGGCACCAGAGGAACTACTGCGGACCCTGATCGACGCCGAGATCACCGCCCGCGACGCCTCCAGCGCCGCGATCCGGATGAAGACCGCGGCGTTCCCCGTCATCAAGACGCTCGACGAGCTGGACCGGTCCGCCTGCTCGGTCCCCGGCCCGACCCCGGGCTACCTCGCCTCCCTGGAATGGATCACCGCCCTGGAGAATCTCTGCCTGGTCGGGCCGGCCGGCACGGGCAAGAGCCACGTCCTGGTCGCGCTCGGCGTCGCCGCCGTCCGCGCCGGGCACAAGGTCCGGTACTTCACCGCCGCCGACCTGACCGAGACCCTCTACCGCGGCCTGGCCGGCAACTCCGCCGGCAAGGTGATCGAGAACCTGCTCCGCAACGACCTGATCCTGATCGATGAGGCCGGGTTCGCCCCGCTGGATGACACCGGAGCCCAGTTGCTGTTCCGGATCGTCTCAGCAGCCTGCGAGCGACGCTCGCTCGGCGTGGCCAGCCACTGGCCCTTCGAGCAGCGGGGCCGGTTCCTGCCCGAGCACACCACCGCGGTCAGCCTGCCGGACCGGCTCCTGCATCACGCCAGCGTCGTGGTCACAGACGGCGATTCCTACCGCATGCGGCAAGCCAGAGCGAGAGTAGCCAGCCACCTGAACAAGCACTGAATCAGCCCGAGGGGTGAGGACTTTTACCTGGCCACCACCGGGGACCGCAACCTGGCCCTTGACAATCGGACGGGCCCTGTACCGCAAGTACCGTTTCTATGCCCTCGGTGTCGGGCGGAGCTTTGCGACCTGCCGACCGGTACGGACTGAGCCTCATCGTGGCGTTTCTATGCCCTCGGTGTCGGGCGGAGCTTTGCGACACGCCAACGGTCTTCGCGACCCCGGGTGCGTACCTGTTTCTATGCCCTCGGTGTCGGGCGGGGCTTTGCGACGGCAACGAGCTCAATCGCAACGAGCAGTTCGCACTCAAGTTTCTATGCCCTCGGTGTCGGGCGGGGCTTTGCGACGGTAACTCAGCTTCAGATAAGCGCGTAGGAGTCTGTTTCTATGCCCTCGGTGTCGGGCGGGGCTTTGCGACCTTCGCGCCCAAGTGCAATCTGGCCCACGCAGTATCGGTTTCTATGCCCTCGGTGTCGGGCGGGGCTTTGCGACGGATGCCTTGCGGGGCTGCCGCTGACCTGCTCTTTCGGTGTCCGTTCCGCCATCCTCCCCGGGAACGGGGCGTTCGGCAAGGCTTCCAGCCACGCACCTGCGCAGCCCGCCGCTGACCTGGGCGTTTACGTGCGCCAGCCGACGCCCCGGCGCGCAGTTCCGGCAGCGCTGTACCGGCTCACGTGATGATCCGGAAGTCCTGGCGTTCCTCGATCGTGCGGGCGCCCAGAACCATGACGCCGCGCGCCATGCGATCGTCCGGCGGGTAGAGACGGACCTGGTCCTCGACCGGGTCGATCAGGCCGCGGACCCTGGCACGCAGATCGGCGGCCTCCCGCCGGGCGGCAATGTCATAGGTGACCAGGCAGAGAATTATTGCTCCTCAGGACGATCGCTTACTTCCACCGGACGGGCCGACAGGGCCGGCCTGGATCGAGGATGGTGCGGGCCAGTGTCCTGGCCTGCAGGCCGAGTCCGGCCCCGGCAGGACACCCGCCGCGCCGAGGGCCCGTGGCTGAACAGGTGAGCATGCGCCGCTCGCAGGCGGCCAGGAATGCCTGCCGGGCTCGCGGGCTCATCCGGCACCCGTGCTCCGGGATGGTCTCGAAGTCACCGGGACGGACGATGCCGGTGGTCAGGCAGCGCAGCACGACCGCGCCGACGACCAGCGGCCGGTCCTCCTCCATCAGGCCCGGTGGGCCGCCGGCCGGCCCATCAGCCGGCGCACCAGGTCAGCAGCCTCGGCGTCGGGCACCCCCTCCCGGAGCCGGCGCAGCACCTCCCATCAGGGAACGTGCTCAAGACAGTCATCGATGTCGTCCAGCCCGGCCAGCAGCGCCCGCCCCGCGATCCGGTCCGTCACCGACGGCACCGCCAGGCGGCGGACACCCCCCCCCGCCCCTGGCGATGTCCACCGCCACCGCTGGCCGCGGGCTGAACGCGCCGTCCGTCAGCTCCCCGGCGAGCTGGCTGATCCCGCGGGCCGCCGCTGCCCCGAACCGGTCGACCTCCGGGCCGGCCACGCCATCAGCGAGCGCGGCGCCACGCACCTCGTCCCGGGCGCCCAGCAGCGCCTGCCCGGTGAACGCCCCGGCCAGCAGCTCGCCCGTCACGACTCCGGTGGCACGCCGGCGGCCGTGGTCGCGCCGAAGCCATGCGTGGTCTGCGCGCCGGTCCCGCTGAACTCCGCGAATCGCACCAGCGTGCCGAGCACGCCCCGCGCCGCGGCCGGGGCTCCCCGGCCAGCCGCAAGGTGACCGTGCCGGTGAACCCGGCCCGGTCATGCCCGCGCCCGGAATCCCGGCGCTGCGTCCGCAGGTCGAAGGCAGCCAGGCGCAGGACCCGGTGGGTGTCCCGCCAGGCGTCCTCGCCGATCGCCAGCGCGCCGCCGCCGGGGATCGAGGCGTTCCAGCGCCGCCGCCACGAGCCGGCGATCAGCCGCGGACCGCGGATGACCACGCCGGTCCCGTTCTGCGCGAAATAGGCGGGCGACCGGAACGCCAGGCGGGCGCGGTCAAGCGGCGGGCCGGCCGCCAGCCGGGCATGCGACACCGAGCGGTGCGCCGCCTCGGCCACGTCGCAGGCAACATGGCCAAGGCGGAGCCGCTCGGGGGTGATGACGCTGGCCGGGGGCGGGCCGGCCAGCAGCCAGGCGGCCCGCCAGTCCCAGTCATGCCCGGACCCCGGCGGCGCGGCGGCCAGCGGCCACACGGCGAACGGCTTATCCTGCCCGAGATGCCCGGACTCTTCCCCCTCGAACAGCGCGCACGCCAGGCCATGCAGCTGCCGGGTATCCGGCCGCACCTGCCAGCTGGCCTTCAGCCGCAGCTCGATGATGATCGGCAAGGTGGCTCCCGCTCATCTGGCAGCACGGCGGGGCACGGCGCGGGGGTTCATCTGTGGCTGGTGTCGGAGAAGCGGTCGTACTTGACGGGGCGGGGATCGTCGCGGTGGTGGCGCATCGGGATCCAGTCTTTTCCGTAGAGGTACCGGCCGAGGGCTACCGGGATGACTGCTGGTGTCTTGAGGTAGACGAGGCCGGGTGCGGCGCGCATGTGCCGGGCGGCGGCCAGGATGGCCGCCACGGTCGACTCGTATTCCTCGCGCGATGAGGCGAGCTGGCGTCCCGGCGCGTCAGGGTCATCGGCCGGGGCCGGGAGCGCGAGGAACATGACGACCGTGGCGCCTTCCTGGGCGGCGGACGCGAGGACCGGCCCGGTGAAGCCTGCCTCGTCGATGGGCCCGTTGAGGTTGATCGCCAGGCCCAGGCAAGTGTCAGTGTGTTCGCTGAGCAGGCGCGGCAGGTCTGCCGAGGTGCTGGGTGGCGCCTCGCTGAAGCCGGTCTCGGTGCGGTGGTAGACCGCCCTGTCCAGGTGGCGGGGCGGGGCGCTGATGGCGGGCGTGAGCCGGATCGCGGCGAAATGAGTTCCCGGGCCGCCGTGACGGGCGTCGCTGTACAGGTCGATGCCGCCGGCCTGGTTGAGCCACCGGCCGACGTGGAAACCGACCTCCGGGCGGCCCTGGAAGAGCAGCCCGGTCTGCCGGGCGCGCTGCTCGATCTCGTGGAGGGTGCGCAGGGCTGCGCGGAGCCGGGCACGCAGGGACTTCAGGTCAGCGGGGGTCTCGACGGTTACCTGGACGGAGGTCTGGGCGGTGAAGATGCCGCGGCCGAAGCGGGCGAAGCTGTCGGTCTCGTCCTGGTAGCGCTCGATGTCGCCGGCGTGGTCCATCGCGGCCAGGCTGATGCCGACGGCGCTCCTGACAGTGGCCAGCAGCCAGGCGCCGCCGCCGGACAGCGCGGCGCCGAGGGCGGTGGAGCCGGCGAGGTAGGGCCAGTGGATGGTGCCGCCCTGGACGACGCTGTCGACGATGATGGCGACCGCGCCGGAGAAGACTGCCGTTCCCGCCGACACGCTGACGGTGCCGGCCCACCGGCGGAGCTTGCGCCGGGTCACTGCGGCTGTTCTCATCCGGCTGGTCCCGCGACGAAGGTCACGGGGTGCTCGCCGGAGACGAGGAATACGTCAACGGGGCGGTCGGCCTGGGCCGGTGCCATCGGCCCGACTCGCTTCTCGTCTGCGTCCCATGTACGGGCGGTGGCCCGCTCGTAGCGGACGTTCTCTGTCATCAGCGGCGCCGGCGCGCCGGCGGGCGGGTCCGCGAGGATGAGGGCGCCCACGATGGCCTGGTCACCGTCAATGCGGGCACGGATGAGCCACCGATCGGTCCAGGCCCACAGGTGGGAGTACGGCGGCGCCGCCGACGGCGCATGGCCGATATGGAAGCCGTCGTACCCGGCCCATGCGGTCTGGGCGCCGCCGAGGATGCGGGCGAGCTCGCTCCATTCCAGGCGGCCATATCCGACCAGGTCAGCGGTGCCGCTGGCAGGGATGCCGCCGCTCATGATGCGGGCTCCGGGGCGGGGGAATGCTCCAGCTG
>Ga0307374_10011736_pt1 | contig 12406 bp, 11 predicted proteins | sample OX3MG_FD_202532 | JGI IMG/M metagenome (GOLD analysis project Ga0307374, IMG submission 202532) | Soil microbial communities from Risofladan, Vaasa, Finland - OX-3 | ecosystem: Environmental > Terrestrial > Soil > Coastal area > Acid sulfate soil | place: Finland: Risofladan, Vaasa | collected...
CCTCGCTCCAGGCGCTGCGGGCATCGCTTCGTGCGGACCCCGAGTTCCTCTTCCACCGTCCCGTCCTGGCCATGGCCGACGGCACCATCTACGCCGGTAACCAGCGCTACCGGGCCGCCCAGCTCGAGGGCCTCAGCGAGCTTCCGGCGGTCGTCGCCGATGTCCCTGAGCAGCTCGCCAAGGCGCGCGCCCTGCGTGACAACATCCAGGCCGGCGAGTGGCTCGTCGAAGACCTCGACGCCCTCATCGCCGAACTCGCTGCCGCCGGGACCGCCCCGCAGGCGCTCGGCCTTGGCGACGATGACCTCGACCTGCTCCTCAAGAGCCTGCGCACCCCGCGCGGCCGCCCCGACCCCGACACTCTGCCCGACGCGCAAGGCGAGCCCCAGACCAGCCGCGGCCAGCTCTACGCCCTCGGCGAACACCTCCTCCTCGTCGGCGACGCCACCGACCAGGACGACGTCCAGCGTCTCTTCGCCGACGGCCGCCGCCCCAAGCTCATGGTCACCGACCCGCCTTACGGGGTCTCCTACGACCCCCGCTGGCGCAGCATCGTCTCCACCGTGCGCCAGTCCGGCGCCGTCCTCAACGACGACCGCTGCGACTGGCAGGAGGCCTACGCGCTCTTCCCCGGCGACGTCGTCTACGTCTGGCATGCCGGCCTGCACGCCGCCGAATGCGCGCTCCAGCTCACCGCCTGCGGCTTCGACCTGCGCGCCCAGATAATCTGGCTTAAACAAGGACCGGTCCTCAGCCGCGGCGCCTACCACTGGCAGCACGAACCGGCCTGGTACGCCTGCCGCCGCGGCCGCAGCGCCTCCTGGCGGGGCGGCAGAAGCCAGACGACCGTCTGGGATATCCCCAACCTCAACCCCGTCGGCGGCAACCGCCAGGAAGACCGCACCGGCCACGGCACCCAGAAGCCCGTCGCCCTCTTCCGCCGCGCCATCGAGAACCACACCGGCCGCGGCGACTTCGTCTACGACCCGTTCGTGGGCAGCGGCACCGCCATCATCGCCTGCGAACTGGGCGGGCGGCGCGCCCTCGCCCTTGAACTTGACCCCCGCTACGCCGGCCAGACGCTCGCTCGCTGGCAGCACTTCAGCGGCCAACCGGCGGTGCTCCTTGACTAGGCCAACGAAGCTCACCCCTGCCCTCCAGGAGCGCATCGTCGAAGCGCTCGCCCTCGGCACCACCTACGAACACGCCGCTGCCTTCGGCGGCATCGACTACGCCACCTTCCGCCGCTGGACCCTCGCCGGTGAACGCCAGCCCGCAGGACCCTATGGCGCCTTCCAGCGCGCCGTCAGCGAAGCCGAGGCACGCGCCGTCGTCGGCTCCCTCGCCCTCATCGAAAAGGCCGCCCGCGACGGCGACTGGCGCGCCGCCGCCTGGAAACTCGAACGCCGCCACCCGCACGACTACGGCCGCCGCGTCCATGAACTCTCCGGCCCCAACGCCGGACCCCTGGAGGTACGCACCCATGACTACTCCGATCTGCTTGGACCGCTTGCGCCCCGACCAGTGGACGATTAGCCAGCACCCCGCCCGCATCAAGGTGCTCGCCATGGGCCGCCGCTGGGGCAAGACCGTGCTCGGCGGCTCCTGCGCCCTGGTCGTCGCCAACCACGGCGGTGCCGTCGCCTGGGTCGTCCCTACCTTCCGCAACGGCGACCCCCTCTGGCGCTGGTGCTCCCGCACCCTCGCCCCGGCGGTGGGGGCGCGCCGCGTCCGCCTCAACCAGGGCGAACGCACCATCCGCTTCCCCAACGGCGGCTTCCTCGGTATCTACTCCGCCGACAGTGCCGATGCGCTCCGCGGCGAGGCCTTCGACCTCGTCGTCCTCGACGAGGCCGCGCGCATCGCCGCCCCCGTCTGGAGCGACGTCATCCAGCCCACCCTCGCCGACCGCGACGGCCGCGCCCTCCTCATCTCCACCCCCAACGGCCTCAACTGGTTCTGGGATGAGTGGCTGCGCGGCCAGCAGCCCAGCGACGAACTCGCCTCCTGGCAGGCACCCTCCGCCGCCAACCCCAACCCCCGCATCCAGCAGGCCGCCCTCCGCGCCGCCGAACGCGTCACCGAACGCTCCTATCGCCAGGAATGGCTCGCCGAGTTCGTCGAAGACGCCGGCACCGTCTTCCGCCGTGTGCGCGACTGCGCCACGGCGACGCCCCAGCCTGGGCCCCTCCCCGGCCACAGCTACGCCTTCGGCGTCGACTGGGCCAAGCACAACGACTGGACCGTCATCACCGTCCTCGACCTCAAGACCGAAGCCGTCGCCTACCTCGAACGCTTCAACCAGATCGACTACCACCTCCAGCGCGCTCGCCTGCTCAGCCTCTTCGAACGCTTCCGCCCGCTCGTCATCAAAGCCGAGGCGAACAGCGTTGGCGAGCCCCTCATCGACGAGCTCCGCGCCCTCGGCCTCCCCGTCCAGCCCTTCCACACCTCCAACGCCTCCAAAACCGTCCTCCTCGACGCCCTCGTCCTCGCCTTCGAGCATGGCGACCTCACCATCCCCGACGACCCCGTCCTCATCGCCGAACTCCTCGCCTTTGAGCTCACCCAACTCCCCTCCGGCGCCACCCGCTACGCCGCCCGTCCCGGCCAGCACGACGATTGCGTCATCAGCCTCGCCCTCGCCTGGAGCTGCCGCCACGCCGACTACGACTGGAACGCCGCCTACGCACTCGTCCCCTGTCACTTTTGCGGCAAACGCTACGTCAACCCCACCCGCGCCCGGCCCTGCCCCTTCTGTGGCACTCCATTCCCTGACGATGCCACCCCCTGAACCTCCCCCCCAAACTCACTCTCAGCCTCGGAACCCGCCCTCGCTGCTGCGGCCCCAGAGCACCTGACGGCGCCTTCAGTTGAGGCCGATCGAGCGTGACCTCTGGGTCCCTTTCCATTAATGTTATGTCTCTCCAAAGCCTCCACGGTAAAGAATAACCCCCGTTTCACCTCGCATAACTCGCAAAACCCAACCCCTCAAAACCCCAGACCATGTGACTTTTAATCCATTGGTCGGGGGTTCGAGTCCCCCCGGGCCTACGAGACGACCAGCCGCCCCGGTCACAGCTGCGGAATGAAGCGGTCTGCCGCGCATTCCGGCCAACCAATGAATGAGGACGAGAGGCGAGATGTCTCCGCCAACCGATGCTCACGCCTTGCTCAAGGCGCAGGATATCCTCCGATCGATAAATGGCGTTGGGATGCGTGTGCCCGGTGGTTCGTTCAAACAGGTCGTCCTCCTTGCGAACGAAGTGGCGGCCGAGGAGAACGCGGCACTGATACTCCTCCTTGACGGCTCGTTCGACCGAGCAGCAGTAGTCCACGCGCGTGGACTCTTTGAGCTCAGAGTGAGCGTTGAGTTCATTGCAAGCGGTGGTCTCGTCTATTTAGAAGGCCTGCCCGCAAACCATCTGCTTCTGGACCAGCGGGAATTGCAAGCGGAGGTGGACCGGCGATCAGAAGCATTTTTGATGTATTCGGTGTACTGGCTCAGTCAACGAGCTACGAGTCTGAGTCTTCTCGACATCGATGAGGCTGTCCACCAGCACGCAAAGACCGTTGATGACAAGTTCGGCTATACGAAGAACGGCCGACGCTGGTGGCCGAAGACGCTACGGGAGATGGCCAGCGAGATTGGCCAAAACATGCGATACGACCTGGTCTACAGGCTGGGCTCGGATCTCATTCATCACGGAAGTCATGCGCTGCTTCGTTACGCCATGCCCCCGACCCTCGACTGGATGGACCGCGAGCTGGCGATCTGGTCCGCCGCGAACGACCTCGAGTACTTGTTGCTCCAGCTAGAGTCCGAATTTTCGTTAAAGCTCTCGGAGCAAATCGAGGAGTTGGCCCGCCTTCGCCGGGATCTTGACGTTCGGCTCAACGGTGCGTGACCTCGTGTTCCGCGGAGATGGGAGTTGGCGGCGAAGTCGAACGTGAACGGCACGCTTGGGCTGCAAGTCGGTTGCAAGTCGCCTGAAGACAACGCTGGGAACCGGGCGGCGGCTGGCTGGCGGAGCCTGACAGTCGCTTCATCGACCCAATCCATGGCTGCGAGGTCGGGTAGACTCTTCTGAAAGCCCCATGTAGTTGCGCAGCCGGGTTTAGAACGTCGCCGAGGTCACTCCCCGCTCTCCAGCGCCAGCCTGCCAGAGCGACTCCTCCGCGCGCACCGAGGATGAACGGCGAAAGCTGGTGTGGGAGTTGGTGAGGGACGTGGCCGTCACTCGGGACGACCGGGTTCTGGTAACCGGAACCCTCAGGTGACTGTCTGGTTCGACGGAATCGGTTACTGGTGGGCGATACCACGAGTTGTTCGAACCGGACACTGCGCTGCCCTTCGCATTGGTGACGGCCTGCCGCCAGGTGCCTACCGGGCACATGCAGACCTAAACTCGCCCCCGCCTTCGTTGCGGCTGAGCCAGGTCATACCAGATGGCGCGCTAGCGAGCGGGTGCGATCATGAAACCATGGGTTCGATGATTCACTTGGCGCTCGGCCCTCTGAAAATCGACTGGGGCAAGAACGATGGGTTCACGATGCACGGAGCGCTCTTCCAGCCGAGCGATGTCACCCAAGTCCCATATGCTTACGTGGACGACGCGGGTGAACCGATTACAGAATGGAAGGAAGGCGCTGCCCGTCCCCTGTCCACGATGTTGCCGCGGCTCGAATTGCTAGGGTTCACGATGGAAGGGATCGGGCAGGCGTACGATATGAGCTGCGCGGCGGAGGAACTCAACGTTCCACCCGTTAGCTTCAACGGCATTTCCGACCTGTTCCGCGACCTGGATCTCGACGCTGCCGCAATCGATTACCACAAGAACTACAACTTCTCCGCACTATTGGCAGACCGCATATTTGGACCAATTGATTCTACGTCGCATAGTATCGAGCTTGATGATCCGCGCTTCGACTTCGTAAGAGCGGTCGATAGCCTACATCCGTACGCCCTCTTGAGGATGTTCGCCGAGAACCCTCGAAATCTATCTCGTGCTGTCACTTGGTCTTTCGCGGATGTCGTTGAGAATGGCTGGGTAGCCCGAGAACACATCATCGGTAGCCTGGGCGCCCAGAGGAAGTTCCTCGCGGTGACCGAGGGCAGTTCCGATGCAGCGATCCTGGGGCGTGCTTTGGCGCTGTTACGGTCGGATGTTGCGGATTTCTTCTACTTCGTCGATATGGAGGAGGGCTATCCGTTCACCGGGACAGGGAACCTTCACCGGTTTAGCCAAGGCTTGGTTAGCATCGCCATAGAGAACCGAGTGCTGATCGTCTACGACAACGATGCCGAGGGTTTAGCGAAGTTCGCTGAAACGGCACGACTACGTTTGCCGCCGACAATGCGGGTGATGCATCTGCCCGATCATCCCTCGTTTGTCTCGTTCGCCACCGTCGGGCCAGAAGGGCCGGGGACGGCACCCATCAACGGGCGGGCGGCATCTATCGAGTGCTACCTCGATTTACGGCGAGGGCGTTCAGGGCCACCGGCCGTCCGCTGGACTAACTATACGAGCGACGGATCCTACCAGGGATCTCTGATCGACAAGCAGAGCTACGCGAGAGCGTTCCTTGGACTCCGCCACCGAGCGCGAGACTACGATTTCTCGAAGATTGAGTCCGCCGTCGATGCCATGATTTCCGAGTGTATCGGCATTGCACTCGCCGACGCTCGCAGTTGGTGAGCTGCTCGAACGGCGGGCGCGGCAAATGCTAACATGCATAAGCTGGTGGGCGATACTGGATTCGAACCAGTGACCTCTGCGATGTCAACGCAGCGCTCTAACCAACTGAGCTAACCGCCCACGCGGCAGCCTAGGATATCAACCCCGCTGCATACCTTCCACTTCTCGTCCCATGTCTCATCGCATGTCAGCCGCCGGGAAACCGGCCGAGCCCGTCGCTGTGGTACAATGGCCGCCAACAATTGCATAGTTCGGCGATGACCGGGACGAGTAGCCCGCCGCATCCAGAGAGTCGCGCCACCGGCTGAAAGCGCGACGCCAGGCGGACGAAAACCACCCGCGAGCCTGCACCCGAAGCGTTGGATTCCCCCAACACCGCAGGCGTGCACGATTGGCCCCGTTAGCGGCCGCATTGAGTCTTCCCCTGGCGCGGCTGCGCGGGGTGGAGAAGCCGGGTGGAACCACGGAGTGCGCTCCCGTCCCTGCGATGGAGTTGCGCTCTTTTCGTTTAACTAACCCGCCCGGAGGACTGCTAAAATGGCTGACCCACTCGATTCCCACATCGATCTTGCCTCGCTGCCAAAGGCAGAGCGCCTCGAGCGCATGCGCCATTCGGCTGCGCACATCCTCGCCGAGGCCATGGTCGAACTCATGCCTGATGCCGAACTGGGCATCGGGCCGCCCATCGACACCGGCTTCTACTACGACTTCCGCCTCCCGCGCGCGCTCACCCAGGACGATCTCGCCTGGCTCGAGGGGCGCATGCGGAAGTCGATCGCGGGTCGGCATCCGTTCGTTATGTCCGCGCTGACGAAAGCCGAAGCGGAACAGCGTTGGGCCGATCAGCCGTTCAAGCTCGACCTCCTTGCGGACCTTGAAGAAGGCAGCATCACGCAGTGCACGCACGCCGGGTTCACGGACCTCTGCCGGGGCGGCCATGTCAACCACACGGGCGAAGTGCCGGCGTTCAAACTCATGAGTATCGCGGGGGCTTACTGGCGGGGGAGCGAGAAGAACCCGCAGTTGCAGCGCGTTTATGGTGCGCTATTCGAGACGCAAGAAGAGCTCGACGCGTACGAACGCCAACTCGAGGAAGCGCGGCGGCGCGACCATCGGCGCATCGGGCGGGAGCTGGGGCTGTTCACCCTCATCGACACCATCGGGCCGGGCCACGTCGTGTGGCTGCCGGCGGGAGCGACGATCCGGCGGGAGCTCGAGCGCTGGATCACGGACCGCGAAATCGCGCTGGGGTACCAGCACGTCATCACACCGAATGTCGCGAAGAGCGAGCTCTACAAACGCTCGGGCCACTGGGACCACTACCAGGAGGCGATGTACCCGGTGATGGAGCGCGAAGGCGAGGAATACGTCCTCCGGCCGATGAACTGCCCGAGCCACATCATGGTGTACGAGTCGGAGCAGCACTCCTATCGGGAGCTACCGCTCCGTATTGCTGAGCTGGGAGACATGCACCGCTGGGAGAAGTCGGGCCAGCTTACGGGCATGAGCCGCGTGCGGATCATGACGCTCAACGACGCCCACATCTTCTGCATGGACGAGGCGCAGGTCGAGCAGGAGGTTGCTGGCGTCCTGCACTTAATGGAGGAGATCTACGGCATCCTCGGGCTGAAGAACTACCGCTACCGGCTGTCGTTGGGAGACCCGGATGACCGCGAAAAGTACGTCGACAACCCGCCGATGTGGGAGATGGGCGAGGCGCTGCTTCGCCGTGTCCTGACGAGTGTTGGCCTGGACTTCCACGAGGAGAAGGGCGAGGCGGCGTTCTATGGGCCGAAGATCGACGTCGAGTTCAAGACGGCTGCCGGCAAGGAGGAGACGCTGGTGACCATCCAGGTCGACTTCCACCTGCCGGCGCAGTTCGGGCTGGAGTACATCGCCGAGGACGGCTCACGGAAGCAGCCGATCATCGTCCACCGCGGTGTGCTTTCGACCATGGAGCGCATGGTCGCGCTGCTGATCGAAGAGTACGAGGGCAACTTTCCGCTGTGGCTGGCGCCGACGCAGGCGACGATCATCCCGATCGCGGACCGGCACATCGGCTACGGCAAGGAGGTCCAGGCGGCGCTTCGCAAACACGATATCCGGGCCGAGGTCGATGTGCGAAACGAGCGCATGAACGCGAAGATCCGGGAAGCGCAGCTGAAGAAGGTGCCCTATATGCTCGTCGTCGGCGACCGTGAGGCCGATGCGCGGGCGGCGGCCGTGCGAGTGCGCGGGGGGACCGACCTTGGCGCGCTGGCGCTCGACGATATCGTGGCGAAGCTGGTGCATGAACGGGACACGAAGGCGCTCAGCCCGGGAGTTCCGGGGCAATGATGCGCTGGCCGAGCGGAGAGCTAAAGGATCGGAATGGCCGCGCGTGCGCGGCGTCGGAGAGCAAGTGGCGATGACAGAATCCCGGGCCGCCGGTCCACGGCTGCCAGTCACGGCGCTGGCTGTGGTTGTGGTTGTCGTTGGCATCGCGATCGCGTGGGTTGCTATCACCCGAGTCACAGGGTCTTCGGCTGCTCCCGCCGTCCCCCAGCAGCCTCAGCCGTCCGGCGCTGCCGTCCAGCCGGGCAAAGAGGCCGCAGCACTCGCCACTGCCAGCGCGCAGGTGGGATTCGCAGTCGAGGCCGTCGGCCAACTGCCGGACCCTCAGCTTCACCTGTTTGGCGTGATCGTGGATCCCGGGCCCCTGCCGGAGGTGACGCTCAGCTATGCCCGGACGGCCGACGCGAGCCAGGCCACAATCCGGGTGATTGAGCAAAATCAACGCGCGGCGCACCCCGCCAACTACACCGGTACGGCATCCGACCCGAACCACCGGGTGGACATCGGTAACCCGAAGGCGGAAGTCTGGTCCTATGACGCGTGGCCGAACTACGGCGTCTACACGGTCTTCATCGGCCAACGGACGTACTTCATCGAGGTGCACAGCGGCAGGCTCACCACGCCACAGTTGAAGGCGATGATCGCCCCCTGGCTCGAATAGCCGCCCGGCGGCGCCGGTCAGACCTGCGCTACCGCCTCGCCTTCGACCACCGATTCGCCGTCCTGGTTGACCGTCACGACCTTGATCGTGGCGAGCCCAGCCTCCACCTTCGTGACCTCGCCCTTTGCGGTCAGCGTGTCGCCGGGCCAGACCTGCTTCGTGAAGCGCACGCCGAACTTCTTGAGCGCACCGGCGCCGAGCCAATCGGTGAGCATGTGGCCGGTGAGGCCCATAGAGAGCATGCCGTGCGCAAACACGGATGGGTAGCCTGCGAGGGCTTTCGCGGCGGTGTCGTCGTGGTGCAACGGGTTGAAATCGCCGCTTGCCCCGGCATATTTGACGATGTGCGTGCGGTTCACGTTTTCGATCACGACCGCTTCGTGGGTATCTCCAACCTTCAAGTTCATCGTCTTCCCTCTACTGGTCCACTGCGCGTTCGGTCTGGACTCCTACGGAGGTGGCGGTAACGCAGAGGACGCCGTCCTGGTTGCGATATTCGGTGATGGACTCGCTGAAGAGGAGTTTGCCGCCGCGGCGCCCTTCCTTCTCCCAGCGGTTGCCGGGACGGGTGGTGACGGTGAGGGTGTCGCCAACGTGGATTGGCTGGTGGTACTCGTAGTGCTGCTCGGCGTGCAGGCCGCGGCCAAGACCGCCACCACCCGCATCTCCCCGGTGCGCGGGCGCTGGGCCGGAGCGCGGGCGGGTGAGATCGAGGGGGTAGTCTGGCTGCCAGTGTGCGCTGCACTGTACGAAGGTAGGCGGCACGACGATCCCGCCGAGCTTTCTCGTCTCGGGGTCATCGGGGTCCCAAAAGGCCGGGTTGATATCGCGCACCGAGCGGGCGAAGAGCATCACCTGCGTGCGATCGACGGGAAACTCGAAGCTATCGGCCATCTCGGCCTCCTGAGTGGGGTTGCGAGTGTCGATTCTACGCCGATTCGCCTGCGGTCGCGCGCGTTCACTCTTCGGGGATGGTCACTCCCGCCTTCTGCAGGTTCGCCCGGTTCTTCTCCAGGAGATCCTTCCACCAGGGGAGAAACCTTGAGGGCGGCAGTGAGCGGGCGTCGTGCAGCGCGACGATGCGCTCGAGCTCGGCCGAGACGGCCTGTTCGAGCTCGTCCATGGTGCCGTTGTTGCGGTAGGCCCAGTCAGCCCCGGGGGCGCGCTGTTCGAACGGGCGCATGGAAGCGAGCCGCTGGTGCGCCTCCTCCTCGCTCATACCACGCGTCTCTTTCAGGCGTTTCAGGGCGATTTCGTCGTCGACGCCGATGAGCCAGGTCTGGTCGCACCAGCGCGCATAGCCGGGCTCCATGAGGTTCACGGCCTCCATCACACAGATGGCATCGCGGTCCAGTTCGGCGCGCCAGCGGTCGATTTCTGCCTTGATCGCTTCGGTGATGGAGCCCATCGCGCGCGTGAGCCGGTTCATCTCTTCTGGCTTTCCGAAGACTTTCGCGCCGAGCAGCTTGCGGTCGACGTAGCCATCGGCACCGACGATTTCGGGGCCAAACGCCTCAACAACCCGGTCGAAGCCCGGTGTGCCGGGGTCGTAGAGGCGATGGACCAGCTTGTCGGCGTCGCAATGGTGAGCACCCATGGCGACGAGAATCTGGCCGGCAGTCGACTTCCCGGCAGCGATGGTGCCGGCGAGGCCGATCACGAGGGGGCCCGGGGAGGCTTCAAGAGTTGTCTGTTCTGGCATGAGACGACCTGGATGATGTGTGCTGAGAATCTGACGCAGGTGGCGGCGACGTGCAAGCAGGGCCCGCGCGACCGAGGGGATGGAGTAGCCGGGAGGGCTGAGATCGTGAACGTTGACAGGTGAATACAGTAACTATACTTTCCATACACCTGACACGGAGGTAACACTATGACCAGCATTACGCCCTGCTTGTGGGTGACCGGCAATCTCGATGAGGTTATTGCGTACTACTCGGGCATCTTCGCGAACACGCGGGTGGAGCCGCTGAACCGGATGCCTGACGGCGATGCCATCGTCGCCCACGTCGAGATTGAGGGCCAGCGGTTCATGTTGCTTAAGGGCGGGCCACAGCCGTTCACGTTCACCGAATCCGTGTCGTTCTACGTTCAGTGCGAAGGGCAGGCAGAGGTAGACCGTTACTGGCAGATGCTGACGGCGGACGGGGGCGAGGAAAGCCAGTGCGGCTGGTTGAAGGACAGGTTCGGCATGTCGTGGCAGATTGTGCCGAAAGAGTTCGAGGACATGATGGGCGGCAACGACCCGGCGAAAGTGCAGGGGATGATAGCGGCGATGCTGCAGATGCGAAAACTCGACATCGCAGCACTGAAGAAGGCCTACGACGCCGCCAAACCAGAAACCAGAAGGAGCGGGCAGGAAGCGAGAGCCCGGACCGCCTGAGTCCGGGCTCTCGCGTTTGTGGGCCGGGATTCGGCTAGGGGCGTTCGTTGGACATGATGATCGTCCCTGACGCGGCAAACATGCCGCCGACGCCATGAGCGATGCTGATCTTTGCATCGGGCACCTGGGCTGGAGCCACGCCGCGGAGCTGGCGGACGCTCTCCTGCAGGGCATACATGCCATACATGCCGGAGTGCATATAGCTCAGACCGCCACCGTTGGTGTTGAGCGGGAGCTTCCCGCCGGGGCGCGTGTTGCCTTCCCAGATGAACTGCGCCGCTTCGCCGCGGCCGACAAAACCGAGGTCTTCCAGACCGTAGATCGGCAGGTGGGCAAAGGCGTCATAGATCATGAGGTGGTCGACATCGCTGTGTTTGATGCCGGCCTCGTCGAACGCCTTCTTGCCCGAGACGCGGAACGCCTTCGAGCTGGTGAAGTCCTCCATCTGGCTGACCATGGGCGTTTCCACGCTCTCGCCCGTGCCGATGACGTAGACAGGCTTCGTGGGGAAATCTTTCGCGCGATCCGCGGAAGTGAGGATGAGAGCCCCGCCGCCGTCTGTCACGAGGCAGCACTCCAGCAGGTGGAAGGGATAGGCAATCATGCGCGAATTGAGGACATCATCAACTGTGATGGGGTCGCGGAAGCTCGCGCGCGGGTTCATGCCGGCCCATTCGCGCTGCACCACCGCCACCATTGCGAGCTGTTCATGGGTGAGGCCGAGGTCCTGCATGTAGCGCAGGACGGGGATGGTGAACATGCTGGGCGGGCCGGAGGCGCCGTAGGGTGCTTCGAACTGGCCCTGCAGGCTCGCTGGCGAGCCACCGAAGCGCCCGGCCCCGATGCGGGAACGTCCGCTTTCGCCGTGGGTGATGAGGATGGTGCTCGCGAGGCCCTCGTTGATGGCGGCAGCCGCGTGGCGCACGTGGAGCATGAAGGAGCAGCCGCCGACCGAGGTACCATCGGCGTATGTCGGCGTGATACCCAGGTAGTGCGCGATCTCCACCGGCGACGCCCCGGCGGTGGCCACGCCATCGATGTCCTTCGGGGTGAGTCCGCAGTCCGCCAACGCATTCAATGCTGCGTCGGCGTGCAGCTGGATGACAGACATTTCGGGGATCACGCCCATCTGCGTGGTTTCGGCGGCGCCGACGATGGCAACGCTTCCGGGCTTCACTTCGCACCGCCTGCGAGGCGGAACTTCGGCAGCGAGATGGTGTCGCTCACGGGCTCGAAGGCGACTTCGACGGGGGCATCGATGGGCAGCGCCTCCGGCGTCTGGGGGGTGCCAACGATACTCGTCATGAGGCGGGGCCCCTCCGCCAGTTCAAC